>Ga0082335_1002796_pt1 | contig 31053 bp, 31 predicted proteins | sample Subgrocontami58m_FD_72375 | JGI IMG/M metagenome (GOLD analysis project Ga0082335, IMG submission 72375) | Subsurface groundwater microbial communities from S. Glens Falls, New York, USA - GMW37 contaminated, 5.8 m (SPADES assembly) (version 2) ...
TATGCCGTTTATGACCTACCATATCAGTGTTGAGGATGCTCTCAGGAATGCCACCCGTTTTATTCAGGAAGCTGGCGCCCAGGCGATTAAGCTGGAGGGCGGCGTCACCGTCGCCGACAAGGTAAAACGGATGGTGGAATGCGGTATCCCGGTGATGGGACATATAGGACTTACTCCCCAATCAATCAACCAGCTTGGTGGCTATAAGATACAGGGTAGAACTTCAGAGGCAGCCGCCAGTCTCCTTAGAGACGCCCAGGCTCTGGAAGAAGCAGGAGCTTTTGCTGTTGTCCTGGAGACTGTCCCGACACCACTGGCGACCTTGATAAGTCAGAAAATAGGCATTCCCACCATCGGCATCGGAGCCGGCATCGGCTGCGACGGTCAGGTTCAAGTTATCCATGATATTCTCGGCTTATCCGACCGTGTCCCCAAGCATGCCAAGCAATATGTTAAACTTGCCGATATTACCCGCAAGGCGGTTACCGAATATTATAATGAGGTGAAGGCCAGCAGTTTCCCTACTGATAAACAAAGCTTCACCATGGATGAAAGCGTCCTGACTGCATTGAAGGACAAATAAAACTGAGCCGACTGACGAAATCGTCAATTGAAATCATACTATCAAGCTCTTAAATAAGGTCAAATCATGCTGATATTGGAAAGGAGGGGACTATCATGACTACTGAACTCCAAGTACAGGTACGGCCCATGCAATTCTCAGACCTTAAAGCTCTCACTGCTATCGACCAGGAAATCAGAGCGTCTGGAACACAGGTTTTCTACAAGGATTTCGCTACCCGCACTGTTCTCAGGCTAAACCCGGAGGGGGCTTCTACTAAGGAGAGACCTGATATCCAGGCAGTAGCCAGCCTCATCGACCTCAGTTTTGTAGCTGAATGTGGTGGTACAATTTGCGGTTTTATTCTGGGTCGGCAGGAGTATCTGGCTGAAAGCGATATCCAACAGGGAGAAATAGCATTGCTCGCTGTCAGTCCGCATTATTTTGGTAAAGGTATTGCCACCAAGCTGGTTGATGCCATTTGCGAGTTGTTTCGTTCCAGGGGCATCAACAGGGTGGGTATGGCGGTAGACCCGGCTGATAAATCCATGCTCGCTTTCGTGGAGCGGTACGGTTTTAAGAGTAACCGCTTGCTGAACTATCACAAGAATCTTTAGGTCAAGGCAGGTAAACTTAAGAAAAGGAGCTAATTTCCCCCTTGTTTTAGCTTTTTCAAATAAAGGAGTGTTTAGAGGGGCGGTAGCCCCTCTTCTAATATCTTAAGGGGGTGAGATAGCTAACTATGAAAGTTGTTGAGACCATCGCCGAGATGAAAAAAGTCCGCCGGGAGCTTAAGGGGGCGATTGGTTTCTGGCCTACCTTAGGCTATCTCCACGAGGGGCACCTGGAACTGGTGAGGCGGTGCGTTGCAGAAAACGACTTTACCGTCGTCAGCATCTTCGTTAACCCTACCCAGTTTGGTCTAAATGAGGACTTTGACAAATATCCTCGTGACTACCCGCGAGATTTAGCTATGCTGGAAAAGGAAAAGGTGGACTTCGTCTTCATGCCTTTGGTCGGCGAAATGTATCCTCAACGTTTTAGCACCTGGGTAGAAGTAGAAAAAATCACCGACCGTCTTGAGGGAGGCATTCGCCCTGCTCATTTCCGGGGCGTGGCTACTGTGTGTAACAAGCTTTTCAATATTGTACAGCCTGACAGGGCATACTTCGGGCAGAAGGATGCTCAGCAGGTACTGGTCCTCAAGAAAATGGTTGCCGACCTGAATATGAACCTGGAGATAGTCGTCTGCCCGACGGTGCGCGAGCCGGACGGGTTGGCAATGAGCAGCCGTAATACCTATCTCAAGCCGGATGAGCGAAAAGCTGCCGTAGTCCTCTATCGAGCACTCACTTTAGCTCAAGAGTTATGGGACAAGGGCGAAAAGGATACCGGGAAAATACGCCGGGCTATGATAAAGCTCATTCAGCAGGAGCCTCTAGCGGCGGACAATATCAACTATATCAGTATCGCTGATGCTGAAACGCTGGAAGAACTGGATAAGATTGAGCCTCCAACTGTGGTCTCCCTGGCCGTGAAAATCGGTAAGCCCAGGCTGATAGATAATATCGTGCTGGAATAGCTATCCAAACTCTAAAATGCATCCTGAGCCAGTAATCCCTGGTGTCAGCTACAATGCTAAACTTACTTTGATAGCCTTATCTACCTCAGCCATCTTCGTTGGACTCAACTTGCCACATTTATCGCCGAGGCGCGCTTTACTGACGGTCATAATTGAGGCTAAATCAATAGCACCATCTTTCTCTAACCCACTTTCTTGTGAAGTCAGCTCCACCAGAAAAGGGTAGGGCTTATTAGGTGCAGTAGTTAAGGAAGCTACAATTGTGTTTGGGCTTGCTCTATTACCAGTATCATTTTGAATAATAAGAGCAGGTCTTAAACCACTCTGCTCACTGCCTCTCCCTGGGCTCCAGTCTACCCAATATATTTCGCCTCGTTTGACTTCTCCGGGCATAATATACTACTTCCACTCGGGCACTACTTCATGTGCCGATGCCAAAGCCATAGCCGCAAACTGCCGGTGTTCCTCAGCCATCGCCTTATAACCTTCTTCCAGTTCGGCAAGCCTGTGTTGCTCAGCAATTTCCTGCAGCCATAAAGAAATAACCTTGCTACGGCCTATTCCTCTTTCGTTGGCTATTTTATCAGCAAATGAAATCATGTCTTTGGGCAAACTGATAGTAATTCTGGCTACCTGTGTCATAACTTTCCTCTTACATAAGAATAAGATATATTGTTCTTATAAAATAAGCATAACAAAAGATACTACAAAGGTCAACTTAGTACATAGCTATGGTTATGAAACAGGCAGCAAGCAGAAACAACAAACACCCAGAATATCTTTAATCTCCTCTTTTTCTTGCTGAAGCTTATTTTTTCGATTCAAACTACTGACTTATGAATCCAGCCACCAGTTCCTCAATTTCCGTCTCGACTTTGGAGTTCTGTACATCAAACCACTTTATCCTCTTGTCATTCAGGCGCAACCAGTTGTACTGGCCACGGACAAAGCGATGGGTGGCAAATTTGATTTGCTCTATTGCCTCAGCTAAAGTTAGCTCACCTTGAAGAAACAAGCCAATCTGCTTATAGCCGATGCCCGACATTGACGGCAGGTTCAAGCTATAACCCTGGCTAACCAGCTTCTTCACTTCCTCAACCAGGCTCTGCTCTATCATTTTATCCACCCTTAAATCGATGCGGCGGTATAGCTCTGCCCGGTCGGTGGTTAAACCGATTATCAGGGCATTAAAAGGTGGTGCTTGCTTCTGCTGAAGCTGGGAAAAGGGCGTTCCGGCGTACCGGCTGACCTCAAGAGCCCGAATCACGCGGCGCACGTTACGGCGGTCAATGCTCTGTGCTGCTACCGGGTCAACCTTCACCAGCTCTTGATAAAGCTCTTCTCTACCGCCTGCGGCTACCTTTTCCTCCAGGCTACGCCTGAATTCCGGGTCAGGCGGCACCGGTGGTATTACCCAACCTTCCAGTACTGCCCGGATATACAGTCCGCTGCCACCCACTAGCAGGGCTAATTTATGACGCTGCTGGATGTCCTCGATAGCCCGGTAGGCAAGCTGCTGATATTGAGCCAGGCTAAAGTCTTCATCAGGATTAACGATGTTAATCAGGTGGTGGGGGATAAGAGATAGTTCCTGACGGCTGGGCTTAGCCGTGCCGATATCCATATAGCGGTATACTTGCCGGCTGTCAGCGCCGACTATTTCTCCGTTGAAATCCTGAGCCAGACGCAGAGCCAGGCGACTCTTGCCGATGGCGGTGGGACCAACGATGGCCACCAGTTTAGGTTGCATTCGTCTATTCTTATCCCGGGTAAGCTCCCGGGTCCGGATTATTCACTCTTTTCCGGGGGGATATTACCAGCGATTCGTTCTCTGACACTATCTACCGCACTGATGGGTTGTCTGGTAAGTATAGATGGAAAAGAGAAGAGCTTTTGCACGGCAGCACCACATTTGGGACATTCTTTTAATGGTTCTTCTTTTATACTTTGTTTCACCTCAAACTTGCTCTGGCAATACTCACACCCTTTCCCAAGTGCTTTATACTCGTAAACCGGCATTTTTCTTCCTTATCCTCCTTTCTATCAATGAATAGTGTTTACCAACCCCGCACCCTTTAATGTTTTTGTCAGGTAACCCAGAGCCACACCCCACAAGGTACCCCCAATGACACCCCAGATGACCATTTGAATCACCCGTGAGAGTAACTGAGGGGTGATGAGCCCAAGAGGCACAAATATCTGGACCTGCTCTACAATGATGAAGGCTAAGGCACCGGTAAGCGCCAGAATACCGGACGCCTTCCAGCTTTTTAAAGGCAAACCCAGCGCCAAACCAGTCACGGCACCGGCAACGGTTAGCCTACCCAAGAGGCTCGGTAATGGAAAAGCCATCCCGATGAACACGCTAATGAAAATCCCAAGGGAAAGCCCAACCATACCAGCCAGTGCTAGGAATCCAGCCATCCTCCAGCTCTTAAGGGCTAGACCTAGTGACATCCCCCCGATACCACCCATGATAGCGAATCCGAAGAAAGTGGCTGCATCAACTGCAATAATACCTCCGATGCCACCCCCTATACCAAACCCACCAGCCCCAAACAGAGCAAACCTGATAATTCCTCTCATTTAATGACCTTTAACTTTGGCGGTTTGCCTGACGATGCTCACAAACTGGTCGGCTTTCAGACTGGCGCCGCCAACGAGGGCTCCATCTATCTCCGCTTGCATCATATACTCGGTGATATTATCCGCGGTAACGCTACCGCCATAGAGAATGCGTATCTCCTGGGCAACTGCTTTATCATAGAGCCGGGCAAAATTAAGGCGAATCAGTCCCATTGTTTCATTAGCTTGCTTGGCGGTGGCTGCCTTACCGGTGCCGATTGCCCACACCGGCTCATAGGCTATTACCAAATCCCGGTGATAATCTATGCCGGCCAGGGATGACTTTAGCTGCTCGGTTACCACTTCCTCCGTTCTGCCTGCCTCATTTTCTTCCAGTCTTTCCCCGAGGCATAAAATAGGTTTCAGGCCAGCTTGGAGCGCCGCTCTGACCTTTTTATTTACAATCTCTCCGGTCTCGTTAAAGTATTGCCGGCGTTCGGAGTGCCCGATAATAACAAACTCACACAGGTCAGCCAGCATCAGGGGCGAAATCTCGCCGGTATAAGCCCCCTTCTCCGCAAAGTATAGATTCTGCGCCCCCAATTTTATCGAGCTGCCTTTAAGCAGTTCCTTCACCGCTGCCAGGGAAACAAAGGGCGGGCAGATTACCTTGTTAACCCCACTCACCGCATCGAGTCCCCGGCGCATTTCATTGACCAGCCCTATCGCCTCGCTTACCGTGGTATTCATCTTCCAGTTACCGGCAATCATTGGTACACGCATTTTAACCTCCCGGGAGAATTGTTTATTAACCTGACCTAAGCGCCGAATTTATTGAGTTTGAGAGCGTTAGCCATAGCCAGGGGCATAATCTGAGTTGCCGGGAAGCGCCCCAGCCCGCCTGCAACGCAGGCTGCCTCGGAAAACTCCTTTACACGGTCAGGACGACACCACTTAGAATATAAAAGCGTCGGCACCGGGTGCCAGCTATGTCCCTTGAGCACAGCCGGTGTGGAGTGGTCGCCGGTAACGACAATAACATCAGGCTCCAGACTTATCAGTCCGGCTAGCGCACTATCAACCTGCTCGATAACTCTTACTTTCCGTGTAAAATCACCATCTTCACCCGCCGAATCAGCCCCTTTTATGTGCAAGAAGAAAAAGTCATGGTTACTGTAGTTCTGAGTTAGTGTTCTAAATTCATCTTCGATGCTGGTGCCGGTCTCCAGAATCGTCATACCCACCAGCCGGGCTAGTCCCCGATACATCGGATAACTGGCAATAGCGGCGGGCTTCAACTTATAAATCTCAGTCATAGCCGGGAAGTGAGGACGCCGGGAAAAGCCGCGCAGAAGAATCATATTAGCCGGATGATGCCGGGATAAAATCGTCTGCGCCCGAGCCGCAAACTGATTGGCGATGCCTGCCAGCCTGTCAGCTTCCGGGCTTGAAGCCGCAATCACCCTGGGAGCTACGCCCTCCTGTTGCGGGTCAGAATCATTGACCTCAGGAGAAAGGCTACCTCCCCGGAATACGGTAATAAAGCGGTGTTCCTGCACCGGGCGTACAAAAACTTTAACATTCTCTATGACCAGCCCATCCAGCAACCGGCACAGCTCGGTGCTCTTCTCTGTAGAGATACGGCCGGCCCTGCGGTCGGTAATCAAACCGGCCTTATCCATAGTGCAGAAGTTGCCACGAGCGGCGACATCTCCCGGCTGAAGGTCAAAATCGACCCCGATTGCCTCCAATGCCCCACGGCCAATGTTGAAACTGACCGGGTCGTAGCCAAACAGTGCTAAATGACCAGGGGCGCTACCGGGGGTTATCCCTGAGCCTACCGGGTCACTAAGCCCACAGACACCTATCGCCGCCAGTTTATCCAGATTTGGTGTCCTGGCGGTCTCCAGCTCTGTCTTACCTGTTGCCGGGTGGGGCAGTCCGCCCAAACCGTCGATGACCAGTAACACAATCCTGGTCGGTGAGGGGTGGGCAAGTTCTTTTATTAGCTCTAAAGTAATCATCTCTTTACATAAATAAAGAAGGAACCAGCGAAAAAATTTTACCTCGCCGGGTTCAGCCCCTTCAATTTACCACTAACCCGGGTGTTCTTGTTGAGCAATGCCTCTACACCGGGTAATTTTTGACCGCCCAGGAATTCCAGTGAAGCACCGCCGCCGGTAGAGACGAAGGTTACCTTATTCTCTAACCCCATTTCGGAGATTACTTCAGCCGTAGAACCTCCGCCGATAATGGTCGTCGCCTTGAGACCGGCCAGTATTTTAGCGATGGCGCGCGTGCCTTCAGCAAATTGAGGTATCTCATATATGCCCATAGGTCCGTTCCAGAAAACCGTTTGGCACTGGCGCAATTCTTCGTAGAAGTTCTTCACCGTCTGTGAACCGATATCGACAATCCTCTGCTGAGGCTCTATATTGTCTACCGATACGACTTTGCCGGTGGCTTCAGCCGTAATTTCGTCAACAACCACGACATCAACCGGCAGCAGGAGGCGTACCCCATTGCTATCCGCCTTGGCTATTAACCGGGATGCTGTGTCCAGCCGGTCAGCTTCAATCCTCGATTGTCCGACCTGATAAGATTTGGCTTTGAGGAAGGTCGCTGCCATACCACCGCCGATGAGCAGGAAGTCCACCTTGCCCATAATATTTTCCAGCATCTCAACCTTGTCGCTTATTTTGGCACCACCGACCACCCCGCCAAAAGGATGAGCCGGGTTCTTGAGGATACCGCCAAGGGTATCGACCTCTTTTTCCAGCAGGAATCCGGCTACTGCCGGCAAATAGTGAGTAATGCCCGCAATCGAGGCATGAGCCCGATGGGAGGTGCCGAAGGCATCGTTAACAAATATATCACCCAGGCGTGCCAGGGCTTGAGCGAAAGCCGGCGTACCGGTTTCTTCATCGGAGTGAAAACGCAGATTTTCCAGGAGCAATACCTGTCCTATCTGCAAGGCGGCTACCGATTTCTCCACTTCAGGACCAATGCAATCGGTGGCAACTCCTACCTGCTGCCCCAGGATTTGCGAGAGGCGCTGAGCAACACCGGTTAACCGCAGCTCATTAACCACCTTGCCCTGGGGCCTCCCCAGATGAGAAATCAGGATAACCCGGGCTTCCCGGTCAATAAGATAGTGAATAGTAGGCAGAGCCGCCTGGATGCGGCTATCATCGGTAATTGCCCCGGTTTTCTCATCTATCGGGACATTGAAGTCCACCCTGACAAGAATCTTTTTACCACCAACATCAATGTCCCTAACTGTCAGCTTATCCATTTCTCTCCTTATTTAATATGGTGTAGCCTTGGCTTTGTTCTTGACCTTCAGTAAAGATTCGGCGCCACCTGCAGGGAATAACGATAAGACTTGCCCGGCGATTCCTTTGGCATCAAGACCGTATCTGGAGCGGAGGAAAGCTGGCTCGCCCTGGTCGATAAACTCATCAGGCAGGCCGATACTTTTTACCTGGATATCGTTCAGACCCGCTTTATGCAGGAGGTCAATCACGCTGCTGCCAAAGCCACCGATGAGAGCATTTTCTTCGACGGTAACCAGGCGCTTGATGCGGCTGGCCAGGTCGATGATAAGTTCCGCATCCAGGGGTTTGGCAAAACGGGCATTAACTACGGTCGCCTCGATGCCGTTTACGGCTAGCTCTCGAGCCGCTTCCAGGGCAGGCGCCACCATCGCCCCGATTGCCAGTATGACGACATCATCTCCACCTCTGATTATCTCGCTTTTACCTATAGGTATGAGGTGTAGTTCCGTATCCAGTTTTACCCCTAACCCGGCACTACGCGGGTAGCGTACGGCCATCGGGTGGTCTGATTTTGTGGCGGTATAAAGCAGGTGCTGAAGCTCATTTTCATCCTTGGGTGCGGCTATAATCAGATTAGGAATTGGCATCAGATAGGAAAGGTCGAAAGCTCCCTGATGAGTTTTGCCGTCATCGCCGACAATACCGCTGCGGTCGATAGCGAAAATGAGGGGTAAATCCTGAAGACAGACATCGTGGATAATCTGGTCAAAAGCACGTTGCAGGAAAGTAGAATATATGGCGATGATAGGGGTGTAGCCTTGAGTCGCCAGTCCAGCGGCAAAGGTAACGGCATGCTGCTCACAGATGCCGACATCAAAGACCCGTTTGGGGAACTCAGCCTTAACGATGTTCAAGCAATTGCCCTCCGGCATAGCTGGGGTAATCACCACCAGGCGGGGATTGTCACGAGCCAGGTGAAGAGTAGTCTGAGCAAATACCTCACTGTAGGTTGGTGCTACTTTGACACCAGTCCTCTTAGCCGGGATACCATGAAAGTACACAGCATCCCCTTCCGCAGGGAGATAGCCCTTACCCTTGGTGGTAACGACATGAACCAGGGTAGGCTCCGAACGATAATTCCGTGCCCGGGTGAGGGCTAGTTCCAGTTCACTCAGGTTATGTCCATCCACAGGCCCCATGTAGGCAAAACCCAGTTCCTCCCAGAGCATGGTGGGCATAATGAAGCTCTTCACTCCACTCTCAACCTGCTGGCTTGCCCACCACAGCTTCTTGCCCAGGGGTAGAGCACTGATAAACCGCCTGCTTTTCTCTCTGGCACGGCGGTAACGGTGGTCAAAGCGTACTTTACTGAGCCACTTAGCCAGGGCACCGACAGTCGGGGAAATGGACATCCCATTATCATTTAATACGACAATCAGCCTGGAGCCAAGATGCCCTGCCTGATTGAGTGCCTCAAGAGCCATGCCGCCGGTTATCGCTCCATCACCAATAACCGCCACGACATGGTAATCGTCGCCGGAAAGGTCGCGGGCAATAGCCATGCCCAGGGCTGCCGAGATCGAGGTGCTGGCGTGACCCGCCCCAAAGGGGTCATGCTCACTCTCCTCACGAGAGGTATAACCGGACAGTCCTCCGTATTGACGCAGCGAGGCAAAACGGTGGTGGCGGCCGGTGAGCATTTTATGAGTGTAGGCTTGATGACCCACATCCCAGATAATCTTATCTCTTGGGCTATCGAATATCCGGTGTAAAGCTATGGTGAGTTCAACGACACCCAGATTGGAAGCCAGGTGTCCCCCATTGCTGGAAACAACCGCCACCAACTCTTCTCTAATCTCAACGGCGAGTTGCTTGAGCTGCGGCGGAGTCAACCGCTTCAAATCGGCGGGACTATCTATGCTATCTAATAACCTCGGCATTACTAAAAGGTTCACCGCTCAGATTTAAATCCTCCCCATACTAGCAATCTAGTCTGGCTGTTGTCAAGGTGAGGCTGTTGATTAGATGGGGGCGAAACCCTCCAGGTTGACGCTGTAGCCTCCATTTGCTACACTGCCAGAGTGTCACCCATAGAGCAAGCTCTACTCGACTTCACAAGCCGTACGTATTCCCTGATGGGGTGGCCTGGAGTAGTGGTGCTTATGGCAATCGAGAGCGCCTGCATTCCTTTTCCCAGCGAGCTAATTATGCCCCTTGCCGGCTGGATGCTCATCAAAGAACAATCTCTACCGATGATGCAAGTGCTGATAGCTGGCGGCTACGGTGCTCTGGGCAATACCATCGGCTCGGCTATCGCCTATGGTGTGGGGATGTGGGGCGGGCGGCCCTTTTTGGTGAAATACGGCAAGTATCTACTTATATCCCGCCATGACATGGACCTGGCTGACCGCTGGTTTGCTCAAAGTGGCAGTTGGGCAATCTTTGCCTCGCGGCTGCTGCCGGTGGTGCGCACCTTTATCAGTCTCCCCGCCGGGATAGCCAGGATGCACTTTATCAAGTTTCTGGTCTATACCTTTCTCGGCTCTTTCCTCTGGAGCACCGGACTAGCCTATGGTGGTTATCAGCTCGGTGAGCACTGGGAGCAGTTACGAGCGGTGATGACTCCCTTTGACCCGATTATCGGTGTCATACTTATTATCCTGCTTGCCCTCTATATTTACCGGCACCTGAAACATTCTAGCCAAGCCGGCTAAAGGTAATTCGCCTCTTGACCCTTACCAGCATCTCGTGTTAAATTCGCAGTGGATAACTTGTCCCTGTAGCTCAGCCGGATAGAGCAACTGCCTTCTAAGCAGTGGGTCGGGCGTTCGAGTCGCCCCAGGGACGCTTTGGAGATTGAAACCCGCCGGATGTGGCGGGTTTTTGTTTTATCTCTGGGGTTCGATAATTACCTTGATTGAATTCTGAGGGTTGGCGACAAGCTGGAAGCCCAGCCCCGTTTCAGCCAGACTGAGGCGATGGGTAATCATCTTAGACACTGGTACGCTGCCCGCCCGAATCAGTTCCAGGGCTACCTGGTGGTCAGCCGGGCTGCCGGCATAAGAGGTGGTGAGTGTGATGTCGTTGCGCCAGAAAAGCTCATTCAGGGAAATGGGGATGGTAACCCCGGCATCGGTTGGGGCGAAAAGGAGAATAGTGCCCCCACGTTCCACTGATTTTAGTGCCTGGGTAAAGGCAGCTACGGCACCGGTGCACACTATCACAAGGTCAGCCAGGCGACCCTGATTGGCCTTACGCAGGCGGGCGGGTACATCCTCACGGGCAGGGATAATAGTCTCAGTCCCGAACCGTTGTGCTGCCTCCAGTCGGTAATCATTGATGTCGGTGGCAATTACCCGGCCTGCCCCCAGAGCCCGGGCTAACTGCACATGGAGCAGCCCGGCAATGCCACTGCCAATGACGAGCACACTGTCGCCCGGTTGCAGGTGAGCCCGTCTTTGCCCGCGCAGAACACAAGCGAGTGGCTCGATGAATGTGGCTTCTTCATAAGATACTGTGTCTGGCAGACGGAACACCCCACGGTCAACATTGATTGCGGGCAGCCGCAGATATTCCGTAAAACCACCCGGGTCGAAATTCGTACGGCGCAGGGTATCGCAAACCGTGTGATGACCGCTCAGGCAGTAATGACAGGTGTTGCAGGGGACATGATGCGCCGCCGATACGCGGTCGCCTTCTTTGTATTGTTCTACCCCCTCTCCCACCGCCACAACCTGCCCGCCAATCTCATGACCCAGCACCAGGGGCGCCCGGTCGAGGCGATACCACTCCATAACATCGCTACCGCAGATGCCGCAAGCCTCGACCCGCACCAGTAGCTCACCAGCGCCGATTTTGGGGACGGGCATCTCCTCTATTCGCACATCCCGGTTGTTATACCACACGGCAACACGCATGTTATTTTTCATCTGTCAACACTATTGGCTTCGTTGATAAACATTATTTTCTGTTATTCTGAGCACATTCACTATATTCAGTGTGAACTCCGGGAAGAATCCGTTATGTCCCACCTGAGCACGGATTCTTCAGTCGCTTCGCTCCTTCAGAATGACATTTGATAGGTTACTAAACGACCTCGTTTTATTTCTCCGCTGTCGGTCACACCTTCTTTACTGCTTTTACCTTTAGAGATGACAGTTCCTTGTTTTTCACACTATCATATATTTCCTGAGCTTCCTGGGGGGTGGCTTTCTTGTGAATAACGGCACGCAGCGCCTTAATCATCGCCACAGGATAATCATTCTGCCAGATGTTACGGCCTAGATTGACGCCGATGGCACCTTTTTGTATGCCGTCATAGACAAACTCAAAAACCTCAAGCTCCGTATCGACCTGAGGTCCACCCGCCATAACCACAGGCACGGGGCAACCCCGCGTCACCTTTTCAAAGTCCTTGCACCAGTAGGTCTTGACAATGCGTGCCCCCATCTCAGCAGTGATACGACAGGCCAGGGCAAGGTAGCGAGCGTCACGTTTTTCCAACTCCTTACCGACGGCGGTAATTGCCATTACCGGTATGCCATACCTTTCCCCCTCACTGACCAGCCGGGCCAGGTTTAATAACGACTCTTTCTCATAGTCAGTGCCGATAAAGACAGACATGCCTACTGCCGAGGCGTTCAGACGAATAACCTCCTCCATAGAGGTGGTAATGCCTTCGTTAGCCAGGTCTTTACCGACGACACTGGTGCCGCCGGATACCCGCAGAATAATGGGCTTGGTGTTGCCGGGGTCTACCGAGGTGCGTAACACACCCCGCGTCATGAAGAAGGCATCGGCATAGGGCTGCAACGGCTCGATAGTTTTACGGGGTTCCTCTAATTTTCGGGTGGGACCCTGAAAGTAGCCGTGGTCTACGGGCAAAAAGAGACAGTGACCATCAGCCTGGACCAGTTGTGCTAACCGATTGGCCATTCCCCATTCCATATTAATAATCCTCCTTATTTGTCGGCTGTGTAGCACAGTATAACACGCAGATAAGTCCTGTTAAAGTAGAGAAGGACGAGATTTTCTATCTACCTCACCCCCTGTGTCCCCCTCTCCTTGAGAAGGGGCCTTGTACCAAATGTCATTCTGGAGGAGTTCCGATGGAATCGGGACGACGAAGAATCTGGGTGTGGGGCTGGCGGTGAACCGACAATCCCCCACCGCCCTGAACCCTTCGTCACGACCTGTCGGGACTCCAGGGTGACATGGATAAACTCACTTTTGATACAAAGTTTTAAGAAGGAGAGGGGGAGAATACTAAAAGAGGGGCGTTAGCCCCTCTTAGACGCCCTGTTGTTTAACTTCTTAAAATAGAGAGGGTCTAGCCCAGCAGCCCGTCTTTGGCTAAACCATCAGCGATATCAGCCATTCCCAGTTTCTTCAGGCTCCCCCTGGTCTGCAGACCGGTCGCCGGGTTCCAGCCCCGCAGCTGATAGTATTCCGTTTTCATCTGCTCGAATTGCTCCCGGTCGACTACCATCCCTTGTCTGGAGAAAATCTCGCCGTCCTTGCCTGGCACCTGGCCCTCCGGGTTAGAGAAAGCGGCTCTGAGGGGGATGGTGAAAAACTGTTCCGGCAGCTGGTCGCTCTCCCTGCCCCGGTGACCTTCACGAGCCAGGATGGCTCTCTGGAGATTGAAGACCCGCTCCCCGAAACGATTCATCTCTGCCTCATCCATTGCCTGCCCGGTAACTGCTGCGAAGACCTGACTCTCCAGGGTGGGGTCACCGACATGGTCTTCGGAATTGCTGACATACATAACGGGCCAGGAGAAGTCACAGAGGATAAGGCATTCCTTAACATATTGACGGTCCTGGATGTTCTTCGCCGCTAGAGCTTTACCATCATAGTTAGAAAAATCGGCGGCCGCTTCGCTGCCCCAGAAACGGCTGGTAATGGCGCGCAGCACCGGTGTGGAAAGGTGCCCTTCCTCTTGCTTGGTTGCCTGCCGCATCCAGGTGTTGACCAGCCGGCTGACCTCATGCAGCTGCTGGATGGGCTGCCGCGGTTCCATAGCGTAGAAGAGACCGGTGATGATATAGAGACGCGCCTCGTAATGGGCGCTCTGGCTGGCTTTGATAGTAAAGTCGGTGATAAGCTCCTGAGCCGCTTTGCCGACCGTTTGGGCGGCCTTGGCTAACCCCTGCGCCAGCACATCGCCGAAGCCTTCCCTCAAGGAAATCTTACGCACCAGGGTTTCTATAAATTCCAGGCTCCCCATCTTGGACATGGGAATGCCAGTATTATCGTCGTTAAGGATGCCGGCTCTCTGGCAGCGGGAGAGCCACATAATCATGGTCTCGATGACATTGGTATCCAGTCCATAGTCATTGCAGAGCTGTGTAGCCCGAAACGGCACCTCGGTTGACTCTCCATAATACCGTCGGGCTCGCTCCGTATAGAAAACGCTGGCCTGGCACATAAATTTACCCTTTGTGCCATCCGCAGCCTTATAGACAATCCTGTTACAGCCAGTAGGGCATCCCCAGCAAGCCTCCCGTAGCATCTTACCCTCTTTGACCAGCGCTGGTCTCTCCGCTACCCGGTCTGCCTGTAATTCGCGTATGTGGTGGGACAGCTCCCGGAGCTGCTCCGGCTGTGCTGCCTTGAATGAGCTTCGTCCCCTCACCACGATTGCCTTGAGGTTCTTGGAGCCCATTACCGCCCCAAAACCGCAGGAGGCAGCGGCGTCGTTATCCGCCAGCAGGCTGGCGAAAGAGACCAGATGGTCACCGGCAGGACCGGTGGTTAGCACTCTCACCGAGTTCCCCAGTTCCGCCTTGAGAGCCTTTCTCACCGTCACCGCTCCCTTGCCCCACAGGGAAGCAGCATCTCTGATTTCGACAGTGCCATCCTGAATAGCCAGATAGACTGGCTTATCGGCTTTGCCATGAATCACCAGACCGTCGTAACCGGCGAACTTGAGATTGACTCCCCAGTTACCCCCCAGATTGGCGTAGCAGAACTGCTCCGTGTCCGTGGCGGGCGACTTGGCGCAGACCTGCCAGCGGGAACTCGCCAGCCCGGTAAATCCGGCCAGAGGTCCAGTAGAAAAGATAAGGCGGTTCTCGGGGTCTAAAGCTCCGGTATCAGGTGATACCTCATCCCAGTAAATCTTGGCGGCAATACCCCTGCCCCCCAGGAACCTCGGGGCATAGTCAGAGGTGTTAGTCCGGGTGACACTTCCCGATGAAAGGTCAACCTTGAGAATCTTCCCGGCATAGGCGGTTTCTGCAGACATAGCTCCTCCCTCCTCTGGTGATTTGGGTGGTATTACCCAGTAAAAGCTATTTTACCTAATCAAGGGTCACTTTGTCATCTTCGGTTGATTCCACCTGTGGCGAGGGTCGGTGGCAAGCCACTGTCATTGCGAGAAGTGTAGCGACGAAGCAATCTCTAATAAACACCTTGTCCGTCTGCGGTAGAATGAGTATACTATAACAACAGCGGAGGCAAAAATGAAGATTGGAATGAAGATACTCAGCTATCAGATGCTGACGAGGCTGAACGAAAGCAGTATCCGGGCAGGCCGGAAACAGAACCTTTCGCCCGAGCAGATGCCCGGCGACCCCAACAGGCAGTACATCGTGAACTTTAAGTTTGACCACGAGTGGGCCGGCGGTCAGCCAGACATTCGTATGTCCGTTATCCTGCAACCCGGAGTCAAATCGGCATGGCTCGATGTCTCTCTCCAGGAGTTCGAGGCTATCCCGGAAGTTGAGATGCCAGAACTGGCATGGGAGGCAGCGATATGCGTGGGCACTCCTCACTGGGTAGAGTAAGCTTACTATTTCTGAAATGACGATGTAATTGGAGTACATAAAATGCCCTGGGAGTCTGTCAGGCAATTCTTGCTGAACACGGAACTATGGCAGAAAGTAGTCGCCGGAGTAATTGCTGGAGTCCTGCTTCTCGTCATCGGGGCATTAGTCAAACGAGGGCGACCACCGGCGTTGCCCGGTAGTGAGGTAAAAACGGCCTGGTCGGATTCTCCAGCCCAGGGTGCCAGCGGTAGTGGCATAACACAAACATTAGCTCTTGACCGGTCTCAGGGCAAGGTTACTATCAACGTAGAGCCAGGGGCGACGGCTAACATCACCATCGTGGACTACCAGGATGGCGTAGTCAACTCAGAGAACCCACTGGTCAAAGAGCTATTTGTCGAGGCTCGCGGTTACTACCGGAGCGGGGATTTCACCAGAGCCATTGACCGATTTGAGCGTTGTCTTGAGCTTGAGAAAAACCACGAGAGACGGGGTGCTCTCAACATCCAGATTGGTAACTGCTACTCTGAACAGGCTCGCTACCTCAAAGCCGCCGAGTTCTATGGGGCGGGTTTGAGGGAGGCAAGGCAAGCCGGTGATGCCGAGGGCAGGGCATCTGCTAACGTAGGTATCGGCAACACTTACCTGAGGAGTCCAGCCTCCGATGGACCGACCAGAGGGCAGAATGTGCGGGCAGCCGTTGAGCACTACCGGCAAGCCCTGCAAGTCTTTCTGAAGGACGAGTATCCGGTGCAGTATGCGATGACACAGAACAACCTGGGGGCTGCCTATGGGAACTTAGCGGCGGCGACGGCTGAGGAGCGTGCCGAGAATGTAAAGAAGGCGGTGGCCTGCTACCGGGCAGCCCTGGAGATATATAAGAAGGACGAGTATCCGGTAGATTATGCCATGACACAGAACAACCTGGGGGTTGCCTATAGTGACTTACCGGCGGCGACGGCTGAGGAGCGAGCTGAGAATATAAAGCAGGCGGTAGGCTGTTACCAGGCTGCCCTGGAGATACGCAAGAAGGACGAATATCCAGTACAGTATGCCACGACACAGAACAACCTGGGGAATGCCTATAGGGACTTACCGGCGGCGACGGCTGAGGAGAGAGCTGAGAATATAAAGAAAGCGGTGGACTGCTACCTGGCTGCCCTGGAGATATATAAGAAGGACGAGTATCCGGTGCAGTATGCCGCGACACAGAACAATCTGGGGAATGCCTATAGTGACTTACCGGCTGTGAGTGCTGAGGAGCGAGCGGAGAATGTGAGGCAAGCGGTGGCTTGCTACCGGGCTGCCCTGGAGATATATAAGAAGGACGAGTATCCCCAAGACTACTGCGTCACGGCGCAAAATATCGGGATGACTCTCACCGGCATCGATAATGATGAAGCCTGTCGCTGGTTGCAAGAAGCTTATAGCCTCAGACAGTATCTGCCCGAACAAGGGAAAGAGCTTGAAGAGTCTATGGAAGAAGCCGGCTGTGCAATGTAATGGGCCAGGCAGCCATTGCCCACCTGGTCACACCAGATGCCGAGCGAAGAAATCGAAAATCCGCTGCCAGCCATCCACTGCCGGTTCCTGCCGGTAGCTGGGACGGTAGTCGGCGAAAAAGCCATGACCGGCATCCGCTGGATACGATTTGAACTCGTAGTTCTTTTTGTGTTTTTTCAGCTCTTGTTCCAGCCGGGCTACATGCTCGGGTGATGGGTTAGCATCCAGTGCCCCGAATAGACCCAGCAAGGGGCAGTTCAGGTTAGCCACCATGTCTATCACGGCTTTGGGCTGACTGGGTGTCAGCTCAGTGGTGACCACACGTCCGCCGTAGCAGTCCACAGCAGCGGCTAAGCTCCTGGTATTACAGGCGAAGAGCAGGGTCTGGCGGCCACCGGAGCAGTGACCGATGCACCCTGTCTTGCCGTTAAAGGTGACCACAGAACGCAGCATGTTGACGCAGCCCTCGAGGTCGCCGATAGCTCGCGAGTCGGGGACGCCGCCATTCTGCTGAACAATGGTGCGCACTGCCTCAAGCTCGCCGGGACCTTCACGGTAATACAGGTCAGGAGCGATGGTGATATAGCCGTGGGCGGCGAACTTGCGGGCTATCTCCCTGGTGTGCTCCTCCAGTCCAAAGGCTTCGTGAATAACAATAACCCCGGGATACGGGCCGGCACCCAGGGGTCGTGCCATATAGCCACCAATAATATCACCCTTGTCTCCGGAGAAGTTGATGCTCTCGGCCAGCATTCCTTCATAGTTTGTTCTGCGCGGAGTGTTCATAAATACCCCCCTTTATTTTAACGATAAAATCCGTGATTTCCGACTACGATGAGACGCTCTTTATCCCTCATCGCTGTTGGAGGCATAATATACCGATGCCATTGGGCTGTCAACAGCGGGCACTCCGGATTGTTTATTAACCTAACCCCGAGGTCTATTGACAGGGTTTTTCTGCGTGTTATACTGTGCCCGGTAGTCAGGAACAGGAGGTAATTAAATGGCGCCACGAAAGTCCAAAACAGACCCTCAAATTCTGGAGATGCCGGCACAAAAGATGGCAGTGGTTACTGGTAAAGGGACGCCGGAGAAGGTTTTTACCCAACTGATGCCGGCTCTGTATGGTTCGGCTTACACTCTAAAGTTCGACCTCAAGAAGAAGGGACTACCTACATTCAAGGTCAGCGGACTTCGCGCCCGTTATCCTGATGCCCACCTTGTCCCTCAAGAGGAATGGACTCACATTATCGGTTTGCCTGTTCCCGAGGACACGACTTCCCTGCCGCAGAAGGTAGCTGATATTGAGGTTAAGCTTGAGACCTGGGATTACGGCACGGTCGCTCAGATTCTTCACCTCGGAACTTACAGCGAGGAGCAGCCCAATATCGAGCGCCTGCATAAATTCATTGAAGAAAGCGGCTACGAAATAGCCGGTCACCACGAAGAAGAATACCTCACCCGACCCGACGCCAAAGTTACCAAGACAATTATCAGGTATCCGGTAAAGAAGAAGCGGTTTTAGTTGGAACAGTGTTAGAGTCTCAACATGCGGGCGGCGGCTTCTGCCAGCTTCATCATGAATCCGGGGATAATGCCGAGAAGCAGGACCCCGAGACTGGCCAGGAACAGGGCTATCTGCAGTGCTCCTGAGGAGGATACCTTTTCCGTGGAGGCGGGCTCGCCAAACCACATTACCTTGGCGACTCGCAGATAGTAATAGGCGGAGATTACGCTGTTGAGTACGGCAATGATGACCAGCCAGAGCAAGCCGTTGTGCACGGCACCACGGAAGATGTAGAACTTAGCCATGAAGCCGGCGGCTGGCGGCATACCGATAAGTGAGATCAGGCAGAGGGTCAAGGCTAAAGATAGCATTGGTGCCCGTTTGCTCATCCCGGAATAATCGGCAATGAGGTCGCTGTTAATCTTGTTGGAGATAGCGATAATGGCGGTAAAAGCTCCCAGATTGGCTACGGCGTAGGCGACGAGGAAGAAGAGAACACCACTCCGACCCAGGATACCTGCCGCCGGGGCAACTCCCATAGCCGCCAGTCCTACCATCAGGTAGCCAGCCTGGGCGATACTGGAGTACCCGAGCATACGCTTAATGTTGGTCTGGGGCAGGGCGGTTACATTACCAAGAGTCATACCGATGGCTGCCAGCACCGCAAAGATTAAGCCCCAGCTCTGGCTAAGCCCGTCAGGCAGTCCAAAGGCAGAGTAGAAGACACGCAGGATGATGGCAAAGCCGGCGGCTTTGCTGCCTACGGAGAGATAAGCGGTTATCGGCGTGGGTGCTCCTTCGTAGACATCGGGTACCCACATATGGAAGGGGATAGCCGCTATCTTAAAGCCAAAGCCAGCTATCAGTAAGACAATACCCAGCATCAGTGCCGGGTTGGCCAGGATGGTTGATGGCGCCATCACCTGGATAGCCCGGGCAATTTCGCCCAGCTGTGTCTCGCCGGTAAGCCCAAAAATCAGGGCCATGCCGTAAAGCAATACTGCCGAGGCTATCGCGCCCAGTAGCAGGTATTTCAGAGAGGCTTCGGTTGATTTAGTGTCTTTAAGAAAGCCCACTAGGGCATAGAGGGAGATGCTGGTTAGCTCTAAGGCAATATATATGGAGATTAACTCGGTGGTAGCTGCCATGAGCATCATACCCAGTGCCGAGAGGAGAACCAGGGCGTAGTATTCACCCTGGAAGCGGGACAACTTGCCCATATAATCCGTTGAAGCCAGAATAACCAGGGCGGCAATGCCCAGGAAGAGCAGCTTGAAGAACACGGCAAAGTTATCCACCGCCAGCATATTATTGAAGATAGTCTGGGAACTACCCCACATCGCCCCAGTAGCGTCAAAAAAGGGTAGGGATATCCCCCACAAGCTCAGGCTAAAAACACCGGAGACGACGATGCCAAGCAGACTGACTACTGCCAGCAGTCCCTTCCGCGGCAGAAAAAGGTCGAGCAGAATAACCAGTATCGCGGTGGCGGCTAAGCTTAGCTCCGGTAGAAACAACTCAAGGTTCAAAGGCTTACTCCTTTATTCTTCCGCATAAGGACTTATCCACCTGATAAGCCGACTAAGGGCGCAATGCCCAGCTTAATAATATCGGTCAGGATTGCCGGGTAGATTCCGACCAGCATAATCAATGCCACGAAGGCAATCATGTAAACCCTTTCTAAAATATCGGCATCCTTTACGCTATTATATTGCTCAAGCGGCGGACCGTAGAAGGTGCGTTGTATCATCCACAGGATATAACCCGCCGCCAGGACGACGCCGATTAATGCCAGGATGGTGTAAACCTGAATTCCGCTGACCACCGTGCTGGAAAAGCTGCCGACGAAGACCAGAAACTCGGCGACAAAACCACTGGTCATCGGCAGTCCCAGGGAGCCTAAGCCGGCTATGGAGAAGACGACAGTCATAAACGGCACCTGCCGTGCCAGACCGCCCAGCTTTCTCAGGTCGCGCTCATGAAGATTGTGTATGGTTAGCCCCGCCATAGCAAACATGAGTCCGGTCAGGAGACCATGGCTGACCATCTGTAGAGCGGCTCCGGTCAGGCTTATCTCGCTAAGTGCAAAGATACCCAGCAGCACAAAGCCCATATGGCTGACGCTGCTATAAGCGATTAGCCTCTTGAGGTCGGTCTGTCTTAATGTTATGGCTGCCCCATAGAGCACACTAATTACCGCCAGTGCTACCAGCAAGGGGGCATAATCGCGGGCAACCTGGGGGAAGAAACTGACGACGCGGATTATCCCGTAGCCGCCCATCTTGATTAGTGCCCCGGCCAGCATGACACTGCCGGCTGTCGGGGCGTCGGTATGGGCATCTGGCAGCCAGGTATGGAACGGCACGACCGGTAACTTGATGGCGAAACCGATAATCAGTAAAAAGAACATAGCTGCCGCCGGCATAATCGTTGGTACAATACCCAATCCCTTCCGCGACAGCTCCACCATATCCAGGCTACCGGTAGTCAAATAGAGGCTGAGAATACCCGCCAGCATAAAAGCGCTGCCCAGCAAGGTATAAATCACATATTTCATGGCTGAGTATTCTTTTCTGCCCGACCCCCAGATAGAAATCAGGAAATACATCGGGATAATTTCAATCTCCCAGAAGACGAAGAATAAAAGAAGGTCGAGCGAGCTAAATACACCCAGGATGCTTGTCTCCAGCAACAGGAGCCAGGCAAAATACTGGCCAACCCGGAGGTGTTCCTTCCAGGAGATGAGAACCACCATGAAGCCCAGGAAAGCAGTCAGTATTACCATTGGCAGGCTTAAGCCATCGACACCCAGATGATAGAAAGCATTAAGAGGCGTAATCCAGGGTAACTTTTCCTCGAATTGAATGACCCCGACTGACGATTTATTGAAACTGACAAAGAGGGCGACAGCTAAAACCAGTGGAACAAGGGTAAAAATGGCTGCCAGGTATCTCACTGCTTTGGGACGGCCATTACCCAGCAGAGCGATGATAATCGCCCCGACCGCCGGCAGCAAAACTATGGTTGAAAGGTAAGGAAAGCTCAACTGCACTGTCTCCTCTTTAAATTCTTCATTAAGCTAACCCCCATAATAGTTATCCGAAGAGATACACTACCAGAATAATCGCCACGATACCGATGCCCATAACCAGCCCGTAGAGCTGTAGCTGTCCGGTTTGTGCCCGTCGCAGACCTCTACCTCCGGCCACAGCCCCGTTAGCTACTCCGTTGACGATGCCATCGACTTGCCAAAGATTCTTATTTGGCTTCCCAATAGCTTCATCAGACTCTTGAATTTTTGTGCCATCCACATACTCTAAACCGGCAAAGAGCCCTTTGAGCAGTGCCACTTTCACAATGATATTTTCATAAAGCTCATCTAGGTAATACTTGTGCAGGAACAGGGTGTAGAGCGGCTTGAAAGTGCTGCCGATTCGCTCGGCGGAGAGCCACTTTGCCCCGTATATTGCGTAGGCCAGGAAAATACCCACTCCAGCTACGGCCAGCGATATCAACGGTAATGGTGAATGGGTGAAAATGCCGAACAGACCTTCAAAGAAACCGTGTGTCTCGCCCTCTCCCATAAAGGCATTGAAACCGCCGCCGATATTCCAGAAACCGGAAAAAATCGCCAGGACAGATAGAACCACCATCGGTATTACCATCACTGGCGGTGATTCATGAGGATGGGCACCGTGGGCTTCATGGCTACCGCCCCGATAATTTCCGCCGAAGGTCAGAAACACCACCCGGAAGCTATAGAAAGCGGTCATCAATACTGTTATCAGGGCCAGAGTGAAGAGGACTTTCTGTGTGTCCCAGGCGATAGCCAGAATCTCATCTTTGCTCCAGAATCCGGAGAGGGGCCAGATACCAGCCAGACTCAGGGAACCGAGGATAAAGGTGGCGTAGGTCCATGGCATCGACTTGCGCAAACCGCCCATCAGCCGCATGTCAAAGGTGCCGGTGGCATGATTGACACTACCGGCTCCAAGAAAGAGCAGTGCTTTGAAGAAAGCGTGATTGAAGAGATGAAAGATACCAATGGATGTCGCCGCCCTGGCGGCCTCGACAGTAACATTGCCCCCTTCAGCTATGGCCAGACCTGCCGAGCCTAAACCCAGCATCATATAGCCCAGCTGGCTGATAGTAGAATAAGCCACTACCCGCTTGATGTCGGTCATTACCAGTCCCATAGAGGCTGCGAAAATAGCGGTAAAACCACCGATAATGGCTACCGTGGTCAGTGCCTCCACTGAGTGGACGAAGAGGGGAAGGGTGCGGGCGACCAGGAAGACACCGGCGGCGACCATGGTGGCGGCGTGGATGAGGGCGCTGACCGGCGTCGGGCCTTCCATGGCATCGGGCAGCCAGACATGGAGCGGGAACTGTGCCGACTTGCCCACGGCTCCGGAGAAGATACCAATGGCTGCCCAGGTCAGGGCGGTGCCGGCTAAAGCGGCGGTGCCGGCTAAACCATATAGCTCGGTAATATTAAAGGTGCCGGTTTTAGCAAATATCACCAGGATAGCCGCCAGGAAACCGAAATCGCCGAGCCGGGTAACGATAAATGCCTTTTTGGCGGCATTGGCGGCCGACGGGCGGTGGAACCAGAAGCCGATGAGCAGGTAAGAGCACAAACCTACCAGTTCCCAGAAAACGAATATCAGGAGCAGGCTATTGGACAGCACGACCCCAAGCATCGAAGCGGTAAAGAGAGACATCCAGGCGTAGTAGCGGTGATAACCCCTGTCGCCGGGTTTGGCGTCAGGGACTTCGTGCTGCATATAGCCCAGGGAGTAAATCTGCACCATCAGGCTGACCAGGGTAACCACCACCAGCATTACGGCCGTGAGTGAGTCAACCATCAGTCCGACACGGATGTTAAGGTCGCCCACCACCAGCCAGCTAATATCAGGCATGGCTATCTGGTGAGGTGATGCTGCCATCACTGTGGCTAATGTCCAGAGAGACAGAGCCAGTGCAGCGGCCATAGCAGTAATGGTGATATAACCGGCAACTCTCGACGTGGGCTTGACCAGGGGCCGCACCAAAAGCGCAATTATTATAAAAGAGATAAGCGGCAGCAGAAAGATTAGCCAGATTAATTGACTTGGCATTATAATTTCCTTAAGACCTCTTCAATAACATGTTTCTTGTCGGCCGGCACCAGTACGCGATAGGTGGCCGATTCCTGCCCCATCGGCTCGCCAGCCGCCGGCAGGAGACGGGTCGGTATCCCTTCACCCTCGAAGAGTTCCTTCCACACCCTGGCGGCCGTTAAGTTTTCGGCTTTTTTAATTTCTACCCACATCTGTGTTTAAATCCTTACCATTTCAGCAAATCAATCTTTGTGGCTTCAATCGTTTCATGGCTACGGTAGATAGATATTATAATGGCTAAGCCCACGGCGGCCTCAGCCGCGGCAACCACTAAAATGAAAATAACGAAGACCTGTCCGGTTAATAGCGAAGGCGTAACATACCGTGAGAAGGCGACCATGGCGATATTAACCGCATTGAGCATGATTTCAATGGACATCAGGATAACGACGGCATTACGTTTGGCCAAAGCCCCGTAAAGCCCAATTGCAAATAGGATAGCTGACAGTACCAGGTAATGCTCTAAACCGATAGCCACTATTATTTCTCCCTCACCAGAACGATAGCACCTAAAATAGCTGCCAGCAAAAGGGTGGCGGCAATCTCTACTGCCAGGATAAAGCCGCCATCACCCAGTAGCTTATCCGCCAGGGCTGAGGTAGTCGTCTCCAGAGGTGGCGTGGTAGATATCGGCCACGGAGTGTTAGTCAGGGTAAAAACCATTATCACCAAAAAGACGCCGGCCACAATAAAAGCGGGCAGGCGTAATTTGTTAGCCGGGCTACCCTGTTGCACATCTCTGGTGAGCATGATAGCTAAAATAATCAGAATCGATATGCCGCCAACATAAATCAGCACCTGTATTATCGCCAGAAAGTCGGCACTGAGGGTAATGTAGAGTCCGGCTACCATCATGAAACACAGCACCATAGACAGCGCCGCCCGAAAAACATCGCGCAGCAGAACCACTGTCAAAGCAGCTCCGATGCCTACCACGGCCAATATCCAGAAGGCAATGTCCAATCCCATTACTTTTTCCTCTGTTTATCCCGGTCAATTAGTAGTGTCTGTGGAGGTAATGATTTTTCGAACTCCGGTCGAAAATAGGCACTGGGTTTATCTTTCGACTCCAGAAAATTCTCTTTCTTCATTACCAGCTCTTCACGACGGTATTTCGATTTTTCATACTCGTAACCCATGTCCAAGGCATGGCGTGGACAGGACTCAACGCAGAGGCCACAAGAAATACAATACCCTATGTCAACCTCCAGTTGCTCCACAGTATAACCGACGTCGCACCGGAGACAACGGTTTCCCTCTTCAACCGCTTTTTCCCTGGGTAAGCCGAGCTCCACTTCATTAAAGTTACTAACCCGCTCCGCAGACTCAAGCTCAGGTAAGCTAACCCGTTGTCCGCCTTGCGCTTGAGTGAGGGGAGACAGGCGTACTTGAGGTGGTGCCAACTTTTCCGTAATTACTCCCTTACCACCCAGGTATTTATCTATTGAGATGGCTGCTTGTCTGCCGGCAGCAATCGCCTGAATGACCGAAGCCGGTCCAGTCATGGCATCACCACCAGCGAAGACACCCTCCTTACTTGTGGCCAGGGTATCCTTATTAGCCTCGATGACATTCCCCCGCCCGGTGGGTATTCCGAATTGCTTGGGCACGTTCGGGCGTTGACCGATAGCAGCAATAATATTATCAAATTCCATTATGAACTCACTGCCCTTAACCGGCTCGGGTCGCCGCCGTCCACTGGCATCCGGCTCACCCAGTTCCATACGAACCGATTCCAGTTGCAGCGCTCCATTCTGACCGATGATTCTTGTTGGCGCTGCCAGGTAGGAGAACTTTACTCCCTCGTCCATAGCTGCCTCAACTTCCTCCGGGGCAGCCGGCATTTCAGCCCGGGTACGGCGGTAGACCATGGTTACTTCTTTGGCCCCCAGGCGAAGCGCAGTCCGGGCCGAATCTATGGCAGCGTTGCCGCCGCCGATAATGGCTACCCTGCTCCCCACTTTTACATCTCTGCCTAAACTCACATCTCTCAGGAAGGCGGCACAATCTACTACCCCGGCTTTGTCTTCTCCTTCAATGTCCAGCTTCATGCCCTCATGAGCGCCAATAGCCAGAAATACAGCCTGAAAGCCCTCGGCGAAAAGTTTGTCCAGGGACTCGACTCTGGCATTTGTCTTTATCTCGACGCCAACATTTTCTATCTCTTTAATCTCAGCCTTAAGAAGATTCTTAGGTAGACGGTAGTCGGGTATACCAACTCTCATCATACCTCCCGGCTCCGGCAATGCTTCGTAGACAGTTACTTTATGGCCTAATTTGGCGAGATAATAGGCGGCAGTAAGCCCGGCTGGCCCACCCCCAACGATAGCCACCCGTTTACCGGTGCTTGCGGCTACCCGTGAGTTTTCCTTCCATGATAACGTCGCATCGTGGTCGGTAGCATACCTCTTAAGGGCTCGAATAGAGATGGCTCCATCGAGCTGAGTCCGCTGGCAATTTTTCTCGCACGGGTGGATGCAGACGCGACCGCATACAAAGGGGAATGGTATCTTCTCCCGAATGATAGCCACGGCTTCAGCTGGCTTACCTTCGGTAATGAAGCGGAGATAACGGGGTATTTCGATACCGGCAGGACACGCCTGGCTGCAAGGCGCAAAATTTATCACATCCTTGCCGGTGGTGATAAAGATCGCTCCCTGGGGGCAGGTTCGAGCACAGGTAGTGCAACCGCTACAACGTTCTTTATCCCAGATAAGCTCATTACCCCGAATCCGGCGTGAGGTAGTCAAGCGCTGCTCAGGGTATTGCGTCGTTATCGGGTGGCGCCAAAGATATTTTATGGTTACCCCTAAGCCTTTAGCGATGCCCAGCCCGTAGCGTTCAAACTTCAACTTTGTCTCATCCTAACCTGAATATTATCATACACTGCTGCTATTACTCGGCTGTAATTCTACCCCAGCCTAGCTTGGAGAATCTGGACCACAAAAGTACCAGGACCGCCATGATGGTAAAATTAACTACTATTATTACTGCTGGTAAAGCATCAGGCCAGGCCAGTACCTGTATCGCAGTTATCAGCAGGTTAATCAAAGCCAGAGGCAGCAGGAACTTCCAGGCCAATGCCATCAACTGGTCGATTCTAACCCGGGGCAGTGTGGTGCGTGTCCAGACCATAGTCAGGAATACGGCAACTATCTTGATAAGAAGCCAGAGCCAGGGCGGTAATAGCGGCCCCTTCCAGCCACCGAGGAAGAGGGTCGCGATGATGGCCGACATAGCCACGGCTTCAGCGTATTCAGTGAGATAGAACAGGGCAAACTTCATACCGGAATATTCAGTATGGAAGCCGGCAACAAGCTCGGAATCAGCTTCCATGAGGTCAAAGGGGCTGCGGTTAATCTCAGCGCAGCCGCCAATGAAAAGGAGCAGAAATCCCAGGGGCTGTAACAGGATAAAGGGAATATTCTGTGCGATCACAATATCGTTCAGGGAGAGCGAACCAGCAATTAGGACAACACCGGCAACTGCCAGCACAACCGGGATTTCATAGCTGACCACGGCGGCGATGACACGCATGGCGGCCAGGAGAGAATATTTGTTACTTGAGCCCCACCCTGCCATAAATATCCCCAGTGTCGAGATTGAACTGATGGCGACCACATAAAGGACACCGACATTCAGGTCAGCCAGTAGCCCTCCGTTCTGGAAAGGCACCACTGCGAAAATCAGCAGCACCGGGGCAAAAGCTACCACCGGGGCCAGCCAGTGCACTATTTTATCCCCCTCAGCCGGAACAATATCTTCTTTAAGCAGCACCTTAACGGCATCAGCTACTGGCTGGAGCAGTCCAAAGGGGCCGGTGCGGTTGGGTCCCAGGCGTAGCTGCAACCGTGCCATACCGCGGCGCTCAATCCAGACAAAGCTCAGCACCATTATCATCACAAAAGCAATAATGATAATGGTAAACACCAACAAGTGCCACCAGAAGCCGCCGGGCCAGTCAGGCGGTAAACCCTTTTGCAGATTGCCCAGATTGTTGAGGTCAAGATTGGTCATTGTCATTATCTGTCGACCTCACCCATGGTAATATCGATACTGCCAAAGATGATGATGGCATCCTGTATCTTCCAACCGATTATCATCTCGCGTAGCGCCGTTAAGTTGATGAGACTGGGTGCCCGGACGTGGCAGCGGTAGGGGGCAATGGAGTTATCCGATACCAGATAGAAACCGAGATCGCCCTTCGGCGCCTCGATGTGGGCGTAGGCTTCTCCGACCTGCGGACGCAGCAGTCGCGGCACATCACTTTTTACCGGGCCTGATGGTAATTGTTCCATAGCTTGCCGTATGATGCGCAGGCTCTGCCGCATTTCGGCAATCCTGACCCGGTAGCGGTCATAACAGTCACTGGCAGTGCCGGTCGGGATGTCGAAGTCAAAACGGTCATAGAGGGAATAAGGGTCTGCCTTACGGATATCCCAGTTCACGCCGCTAGCTCGCAGCACCGGGCCGCTGGCCGAGATGTTGATTGCCATCTCCTGTGGTAAGATGCCGACACCCTTGGCGCGGGCCAGCAGTATCTCGTTCTGGGCGAAGAAACGATCATATTCATCGATGAAACCAGGCATCTGCTGGACAAACTTGTCCAACGCCGGTAAAAATTCCTCGGGGATATCCTGGCTTAATCCGCCAATCCGCATGTAGTTATAGAGTAACCGCTGGCCGCTGACCATCTCGAAAAGGTCGACTATCTTCTCTCTTTCGCGGAACATATATAGGAAAGGAGTGAAAAAGGCGCCGCAGTCATTCAAAAAGGCACCCACGGCAATGAGGTGGCCAGCGATGCGCTGTAGCTCGGCAATAATGACCCGCAGGTATTGGGCTCGCTCGGGGACAGCAATCCCGGCCAGCTTTTCTACGGTCAGGACATAAGCCAGGTTATTGCTCATTGAAGCCAGGTAGTCCAGGCGGTCAGTCAGCGGAATAACGCCGGTATAGGTGCGCTCTTCAGCCAGCTTCTCGATGCCGCGGTGGAGATAGCCAAAAACCGGCTCCAGGTCGACAATGACTTCACCGTCGAGGGTGGCTCTCATCCGGAACACCCCGTGGGTGCTGGGATGCACCGGACCTATATTAAGTACGAAGGGTTCGGTTTTCAGTGCCACTGCTTAATCTCCTAAACCTTAGAGATAATCCTTACGCAGGGGGTGCCCCTCAAAACCAGACCAGAGAAAAATGCGCTTCAAATTCGGGTGTCCCGTAAAACTTATGCCCAAAAGGTCGTAAATCTCCCGCTCCTGATAGTCAGCACCTCGCCACAGTTTAACCAGCGAGGGAACCACCGCATTTTCCCGGTCATAACAGCGTGTCTTTAACACCAGGCTGTGATTATGCTTAAGTGAGGTTAATTGGTAAACCAGCTCAAAGTAGTTATAGTAATCGACTGCGGTAATAGCTGCCAGGTAATTAAACTCCAGACCAGGTGCCGTCTTGAGAAAGGAGGCTAAGCCGAAAAGAGATTGGCTCTTAACCACAATGTCATTATTATTTGATTCAGCAATACTACCCGGAAATTTTGTTTCCAGTTTAGCGGCTACTTCTTTAGCGGCCAGGGCTAGTGTCATCTCTCTATCCTTTTGTCACCAAGCTGCCTTTAGCTATTTTGTCTTGCAGCATTTTTATGCCGTAGAGCAAAGCCTCGGGGCGGGGCGGGCAACCGGGCACATAGACATCCACTGGCACTATGTGGTTATATCCCGGCACAACATTATAGGAGGAACGGAAAATACCACCGCTGATACCGCAAGCGCCCATGGCAATCACCCATTTTGGTTCCGCCATCTGCTCGTAAATCCGCTTGACCTGGGGTGCCATCTTCCAGGTTAAGGTGCCCGCTGTAATCATCAGGTCAGCCTGGCGTGGTGAGGCACGCAGAATTTCCATACCGAAACGGGAGATATCGAAACGGGAGGCTTGCATCGCAATCAGCTCAAAGGCGCAACAGGCCGGGAAACAAATCACAGGCCACAGGGAAGAGCGCCGCGCCCAGTTAATGACCGAATCCAGCGAAGTCAGCATGACATTGCGCTGGATTTCCTCGTCCAACCAGCTATCGGCGTCAGGAATTGTTTGCTGGCAGTTCGCTTTGAGTGTCTCGATAGCCTCACCTTCAGCCTTGTCCAGTTCGGCATCAGGATAGATAAACTTGTGAGGTATGTCTATTTCCATTCCAAAACCTTCTTCTTCCAGGCATAAATATAGCCGACAATAACGATGGCAATTACAATAACAATGCTGATAAGACCAGAATAGCCTAGCTGTCTCAGGGTAACCGCCCATGGGTAGAGGAAAACAACCAGGACATCCAGAACCAGAAAGATGATGGCGTAGCAATAGTAGCGGAAATTAAATTGCACCCAGGTCTTGCCGATGGTCTCCATACCACATTCAAAGGTAGAACTCTTGGTGGGAGTGGATTTCCTGGGAACGACCTTGAGCATCCTGAGGAGGCTGGGAATAATAATAGTGCTGATAGGAAAAAGAATAGCTATGACCAGAAATAACCCGATATAGCCATAATTTGTCAGCAACTTTCGTCCTCCTGGCTTATCCGAGTAGCAGTTGACTAATATAACACACCTTTTATTAGAAAACAAGGGCATGTTATTTGAGGGGGTTCTGGTTGCTTTTGGTTGCTAGTCTCCTTATAATGTGCTTAATGTGGCAAAAGGGGATGATAACAATGACTGGGCTTGGAGAGCAACTGCCATTACTCTTGGTATTGGTCTAATTGTGGCTCTTGGCTTTTTGATATTTCAAGCAATTAAAGAATTTTACCAAGCACACACAGTTTGGTTTTGGTTAATCATTTCGGTTATCGTTCTGATTATTATTTCTATCTGTTACCTTGCTAGGTATAGAAGAATCTAATATATTTTTGAAGGGGGATAAACATGGCGATAGTACCATTGCTTTCGGCCGTTGTCAGTCTTGTCTTTGCCCTGACTGTCCTCGACCAGTACTTCGCCCGCAGAAAAGCCTACCAGCTAATCTGGGCTATCGGCTTGTTCCTGTATTTTATCAGTACCGGGGCTGAGTTCTGGACCGAGACCTGGGGCTTAAACGAGGTAAGTTACCGCTTGTGGTATTTATGCGGGGCGA
>Ga0082335_1002798_pt1 | contig 31031 bp, 28 predicted proteins | sample Subgrocontami58m_FD_72375 | JGI IMG/M metagenome (GOLD analysis project Ga0082335, IMG submission 72375) | Subsurface groundwater microbial communities from S. Glens Falls, New York, USA - GMW37 contaminated, 5.8 m (SPADES assembly) (version 2) ...
CGTCCTGAGCCAGTCGAAGGACGGTCCTAACCTGCCGGAGGCGATGGTTCCATCGCGCTACCCAGGCGTGGTTCGACAAGCTCACCACGAGCGGTTTCCCAATCCTGCCCACTCCTATGGGACACCCCGCAGGGCCCCGCCCTACCACCTCTCCGGACAGAGCACCCCAACTCGTGTCCCCCGTTTGTGCGAGTCAGCCCGCGCGGAGCGGCAGAGCCGGCTGCCGGGCCAGCAGCAGGAAGAACACTGCCATCAGGTGCAGGCCGGCGAACACCCACCAGATCGTCGCGTAGCTGCCCATGAGGTCGTAGCTCACAGCGGCGACGAGCGGGCCGACGCCCAGCGCCACCATGGGGAAGGGGTTGAACAGCCCGCTGATAGTGCCGTAGTGGCCGCGGCCGTAGTAATTGGCCAGCAGGAGCTGGTACAGCGTCCCGTCGCCGCGCGAGGCGAAGCCGTACATGCCCGCCAGCGCCATCGCTACCGGCACGCTGTTGCCCGCTGCCAGCATCAGGACAATAGCGCAGGCGCCGATACTCTGAATGCCCATGGCCAGGAACCGCTCCGAGTAGCGCTCCGACAGAAAGCCCCACACCCCGCTGGAGACGCCGCCGAAGAACGCGTAGAAGCTGATGGTGAGGGCCGCCAGCGCCGGCGTAAGCCCGCGGTCGATGAAAAACAACGACAAATGGAACGAGACAGAGCCGGACGCCAGGATGCTGCACACCTGACCGGTCACCAGGAACCAGAACGACCGCGTGCGCACCGCTTCGCCGGCCAGAAAGCTGAAGTCGCGTGCCCGCACGGCACGGCGCTCCGACAGGGCGGTGCTCCGGCTGGACGGCGGGGTCGCGTCGCCATCGGGGTGCAGGCCCACCTCCTCTGGCCGGCGGCGAATAAACAGCGCGGCCGGAATGCCGCCCAGCAGCACGGCGGCCAGCGCGATCAGCCCGTAGACGCCCCGCCAGCCGGCGCCGGAGGTGGCGAACCACTGCAGCGCCGGCACCAGCACACTCTGCGACACCGGGAATGCCATGCTGGCCAGACCCATGGTGCGGCCGCGCATGCGGATGAACCAGTTGACGATGGAGGCCTGGGCCACCAGCCCGCCCATGCACGCCGAGCCGATGGACCGGGCCAGCACGTACCCCACGTAGAACTGCCACAGCGAGGTCATGCGCGAGATGATCAGCATGCCGGCCCCGAACACTGCGGCGCCCGCCGGCATGAGCACCCGCGGGCCCACCCGGTCGGTGGCGCGGCCAATGAACGGCGACACGGCCGCCCCCACCAGCGAGGCGGCCGTAACGCCGATGGTCACCTGCGTGCGGGTCCAGCCGAGGTCGCCGGTGATGAGCGAGATCGTGCTGGCGGTGAACACGTTGGACGCGGTGGACCCCACGGCCGACACGAGGATGCCCACGCCCACAATCACCCACCCGTAGAAAAACGGAGTGGGGATGGGCGGACGCCGCTGGGGCTGCGGCTGGGGGAAGGACTCCACGGGCGTCAGCCGGCGGAGAGGCTGGCCGGACGCCGGGGTCGTTGGGGGGCGCGGGTCAGCAGGATGCACACGATGCCGGCACCATAGCACGCCAGCGCCGAGATAAACACCCACTGGTACCCATGGGTGAGGTCGAACAGCACGGACGCCAGCAGCGGCCCGCCGCCCAGGCCAATGAAGCTGAACGGCTGTATGAGCCCGGTGATCTTGCCGTAGTGGCCGCGGCCGAAGTAGTGCGCCACAATCATGTTGAGCAGTGCGCCTTCGCCACGGGCGGCGAGCCCCAACAACCCGCCCAGTGGTATGACGAAGATGGGGTCGTGCACCGTCCACATCAGCACCGTGGAGCCGATGGCAAACAGCATCACCGACACGGCCAGTATCCGCTCCGAAATGCGCTCCGACAGGTAGCCCCACACCACCGACGACACCGCGCCGGCGAAGGCGAAGGCGCTGAGCGCCCCGGCGGCAATGGCGGTGGGCACCCCCTGGTCGCTGTAGTAGGCCACCATCTGGTACGAGAGCGAAGCGTTGGGCAGGTTGGTGATGCTGATGGTGGCCACCAGCAGCCAGAAGGTGGAGGTGCGCACCGCCTCGCTCAGTGTGAAGCTCTCTTCATGAGCCGGCGCGCTGTGGGCAACGGGCAGGGTGGCGGCGGTGGCTGTAGCGGCAGGTGCATGAACTGGCGCTTCGCCGTCGGGCGTCAGGCCCACATCCTCGGGTTGGCGGCGCAGCAGAAACAGCGCCGGCAACACACCGCCGATGATGAGCACCACGCCCGCCAGCACAAACACGGTGCGCCAGCCCGAATGCTCCATCACCATCTGCCCCAGCAACGTCATGGCTGACCCACCCAACGGGAAGGCCATGCTGATGAACCCCATGGCGCGGCCCCGCCTGCGACGGAACCAGTTGGCGGCCAGTGTGAGTGGCACCACGCCAGACGCAAAATTGCTGGCCACCGTGCGGGCGATGGCGTAGGCCAGATAGAACTGCAACAGGTCTGCCGTGCCGCCCTGCCAGATGAGCGCCAGGCCCACGGCCAGCGCACCCAGCGGCATGAGCGCCCGGCCACCGAAGCGGTCGGCCAGCCAGCCCGTGAGGGGGGCCATGGCCCCGCCGCATACGGTGCCGAAAAACACCGCTCCCGCCGTTTCGCTGCGGCTCCAGCCCAGCTCCTCGCTCATCGGTTTGAGCATAATGGCCATAAAGATCTGGCCGGTGGTGCCCGCCAGGAACGACACGCTCATGCTGACCCCGACCACTACCCATCCGTAGAAAAAGGGCGTGGCAAACGGCGGACGGGCGGTGACCCGAGGGGTGGCGGTAGGCAGTGCGAGGGGCTCCGGGCGCAGCGTGCGCACCTAGTAGTCTACGCGGGCGGTGGCGGCACGGCTAGGGGCGCGACGGCGGCCCAGGTTACGGATTGCGCTCGTTACGGCCGGTTCGCGGGCGTCGGAGGGCAGTACAAACACCCGCTGAAGGACTCGGACTCGCTGAGGACTCGCGCTCACGGGCCGGGGCTGCTACCGTAGGCGCTGCAACCACCAAGCATAGCGTGCGCCCAGTGAGTGGGTGCAGCCTGGTTGGGGCTCCCCTGCCCCGGCTCCGCCAGACGCTTTGCTTTGTTTGATTGAAAGGATCACGCATGGCCTCCAGCACCTTCAGTGAACCGGCTCGTGAAGATTGGGAAGCGCTGTACGATGCGCTGGCCGCTTTTGTCGCGCTCGCCCCGTGGCGCTGGATGGACGACACCCACGTGTTTGGGGTGGAGAACCCGGAAACCGGCGAGGTGGGGTACTGCGCCGTGCTCGGCGGAGCCGGCGAGGAGTTCGGGCTCTCGGTGTTTCTGGGCGCCGATGGCTATGATGCCTGGCGCCGGCTGGTGGAGGGCGACCTGGCGCCAGGCGATAGGGAAACGTTGGGGGCGCTCCGGGCGCTCTCGGCGCTGATGGTTGACCGGACGAACTTGGAGTCACGCGACCGGGCCGTGATCACGTCCCTGGGCCGGCGGTTTCGGGGGCGCAACGCGTGGCCGTATTTTCGCAGTACCCGCCCCGGCTTCTTCCCCTGGTACCTGGAGCGCGACGAAGTGCGGTTCCTGGCGGCGGCGCTCACCCAGGCCGCGGTCGTGGCGGAGCGCTTCGGATCAGGCGTTGCCGGGCCGTCCGGCGCGATGTTCTTGGTGCGCCGCCTGCGCGATGGCGATTGGGTCGACGCGATGCAGTTGCCACCCGCCCCGCCACCCGCCCCCGAAGACACCGAGAGCGTGGACACCACCAGCGTTCGCTGGTTCCTGGAGAGTCAACCCGCCCGCGCCGGCGACTGGCAGGTGGACGTGTTTCTAGGGCTCACGCCTATTGACGGCGCCGGCGAGCGCCCTTATTTCCCGTACGTGGTGCTGGTGGTGAACGAGGAGGGCTTCGTGGTGGGGGTGCAGGTAGTGGACGGGGATGCTACCGCCGGGATGAAGTGGGACGCACTCTTGCAGATATTGGAGACCGCCGCACAGTTGCCGCGCCGGTTGCTGGTGGCGACGCCACGGCTTGCACACCTGCTGGCTCCGTTCGCCACAACGCTGGGCATCACCGTCAGGGTGGCGCCCATACCCGAGTTGGCGGAGGCCAAGGCCGAACTGCTGGCCGCCTTCTCCTAACCGGGCGTGGCCGCCGGGCGGGAACGCAGTCCGCCTGGAACCCCACCTTCTCGTATTCCCTAACCCTCTGCCGACCTTTCCCCACCGTCATCCCGCTTGACAGGGGGTGTGCGGGGGCCGTTAATGGTGGCGCTCGACGGGCGCCCAAGCATGGAGCGCCGGAGCGGAGGAACGCATGCCGTACAAAGTGGTGATGCCGCCGGTGCTCGGCCGCTACGACTCGATTGCCAACCTGCTGGAAGCCAATGGCTGCGTGGTGGAGAAGTTGCCGCTGCCCGAACCCGGCAAGCCGCTGGCCTGGACGCCCGAGATCATCCACCGCTACTTCGATGACGCCGACGCCTTCATCGGCAGCTTCGCGGGCATGAAGATTACGCGCGAGGTGCTGGAGGCCGGCAAGAAGCTGCGGGTCGGCGCCAGCCCCATCATCGGCACCGAGAACATCGACGTGGACGCCGCCACCGAGTTGGGCATCGCCATCGGCTATGGCGCGACGCCGGAGAACCTGGAAGGGGTGGCCGAGAGCGTGGTGATGCTGGCCGCCGCTTTGGTGAAGCACCAGCCGCGCAAGTGGGCGGCGGTGCGCGACGGCGGCTGGCGCATCGACGACGCCGGCCACATGGTGAAGAACGCCGTCATCGGCCTCATCGGCCTGGGCAACATCGGCCGGGCCACCGCCGAGCGGTTCGCCGGCTGGGAGACCACCCTGCTGGCGTACGACCCCTACGTGTCGCAGGAGGTGGCCGACCGCTACGGCTGCCGCAAGGTGGATATGGACACCCTGCTGGCCGAGTCGGACGTGGTGTCGATCATGGTGGTGCTCAACGACGAGACCCGCCACCTGATCGGCGAGCCGGAACTGCGCAAGATGAAGCAGGGCGCCTACCTCATCAACACCGCCCGCGGCGGCTGCGTGGATGAGGCCGCACTGATCAGGGCGCTGCAGGAAGGCCGTCTGGGCGGGGCCGCCATTGATGCTTGGGAGCAGGAGCCGACACGGCCAGACAACCCGCTGCGGACCATGCCCAACGTCATCACCACCGGCCACTGCGTGGGCCACTCCGAGGAGCTGCACCAGCGCATACCGGCCGCCGCCGCCGAGAACATCCTGCGCGGCCTGCGGGGCGAGCCCCCGCTCTACTTCCGCAACCCCACCGTGCTCGCTAAGTGGCGAGAGCGCATGAAGGGGTACGGGGTCGAGGTAAAGGCCTAGCAAGCGCAAGGCCCGACTTCACCTCGTCATTGCGAGCCGTCCGACGGCGTGGCAATCGCAGCGTCGAAGTGTTCGCCGCTCGGTAGGTTGCTGCGACCTCACGGTTGCCACGTCGCCTTCAGCTCCTCGCAACGACGAGTTGGCGCAAGGCCCGACTTCACCTCGTCATTGCGAGCCGTCCGACGGCGTGGCAATCGCAGCGTCGGAGCGTGGCCAGTCGCCAGGTTGCTGCGACCTCACGGTTGCCACGTGGCCTTCGGCTCCTCGCAACAACGATAGGTGAAGGGTCTATGACACCATTCGCACGCCCACCCGATAGCCGGAAGGCAGGCGCCGCGACGGGGTTGCTGGGGCCGCTGGCCAACCGCGCCTTCCGCACCTTCTGGGTGGCCGGACTGGCCGACAACCTGGGGCGTTGGGTCGACGTGCTGGTGCTGGGCTGGCTGGCGCTGGAGCTGACCGACTCGGTGCTGCTGGTGGCGCTGGCAGGGGTGTCGCGGCAACTGCCGGTGTTCCTGCTGAGCGCGCTGGTGGGCAGCGCCGCCGACCGCTACGGCCGCCGCACCATGCTGGCGCTTGCCATGTCGTGCAACGCTGCCATCTGCGCGGGGCTGGCGCTGCTGTTCGCCCTGGGGTGGCTCAGCTATCCGCTGCTGGTGGCGGGGGCATTCGGACTGGGTTGCGGCCTGGCGGTGGAAATGACGGTGCGGCGGGCGCTGCTGGCCGACCTCTCGGACCGGTCCGCGCTGCTGTCCGCGGTCTCGCTGGAGATGCTGACACTGAACATCAGCCGGGTGGTGGGTCCCGTGACGGCGGGCGCGCTGCTGGCGGCTCTGGGCGGCGGCGTTGGCTACGCGGCGTGCGCGGCGGCGTACGCCGTGTCGGCGGCGCTGCTGTGGCGATTACGGATGCCCCCGCCCGCCCCGCGCGCCGGTGAGGCGCCGGCCGCGCCCGCCATCGGCATGCGGGCAGCGCTGCGGGTGCTGCTGGGTGAGGAGGCCATTGTGGGGGTGCTCGGCATGACCATCGCCATGAACATGCTGATCTTCCCGTACCAGCAAATCCTCTCGGTGTTCGCCCGCGACATCCTGCACACCAACGCGTTCGGGTTCGGGCTGCTGGGCGCGGCCGACGCTCTGGGCACTGTGGCCGGCATTGTGCTGCTGTCGCAGCGCCCGCGGGCGCCCCAGGCGTGGGTGTTCATCGGCGCCTCGGCCGCCATGTCGCTCATGCTCATGGTGTTCTCGCAGACCTCGGCGTTCCTGCTGGGTCTGGCCGCGCTGGCGATCTTTGGCGTGGTGCACTCCGGGTTCAGCACCATGCAGAGCGTCATCATTCTGCACGCCGCGCCGCCCGAGGTGCGGGGACGGGCCGGCGGGTGGCTGTCGATGGCCATCGGCACTGCGCCGCTGGGGTTGCTGGCGATGGGATCGGTGGCCAGCCTGGTGGGGCCGGCGCTGGCGGTGGGCGGCAGCGCGTGCTGCGGCCTGCTGATGGTCGTGGCTATCGCCGGGCGCTACCGCCGGTTCCGCAGCTATCGCTGGTAGGTGGACGGCAGCACAACGGTTGATCGCTGCCACGGCGCCTGGCAGAGTGGGCACGACTTCGTGTGGCGGGGGTGCAGGGCATGGTGCGACGGCCGCCGGTGGACTTGGTGCTGCTGGGCGTACTGGTGCTCGGCTCCCTCTGCCTGGGCCGGTTCCTGCTGGACGCCATTCCGGCCAATCTGACCGCCGACGAGGCTGACAACCTGCTGAGTGTGCTGAGGCTGCGAGCGACCGGCCTCCCCACATTCGACGGGTTCAGTTGGGACGGCAATCCCGCCAGCAGCATTTATGTGTACCGGGCGTTCGCCGCAGTGCTGGGCGATGTTGCTGGCTTGCGTATGAGCGCGGTGGCGTTCGGCGCTGCGACACTGGTCCCCTTCTACCTGGTGGCTCGGAGGCTCACGGCCCCCCGGCCGGCGCTCCTGGCCGCCCTGCTCCTGGCTACCAGCATGTGGTTCCTCACGTTCACCCGCACCGGCTGGCCCAACGTGCAGGCCGCCTGCTACCTGATGCTCACCGTGTACGCGCTGGAGCGGGCTATGGCGAAGGCCCAATGGTGGTGGTCCGCCGCCTGCGGTGTGTGCGCCTCGTTGGGGTTCTTCGCGTACTTCGCGGGCTTTCTGGTGGCGCCGGCGGTCGCAGTCTGCCTGGTGGGTGCGCTAGCGGCGGGCCGGGCCCGCCGCCAGCCTCTCTTGGTAGGGCTGGGGTTGGTGCTGCTGGCGGTAGCCTGCGCCGCCTGGTTGCAGCGCGAGCCGCTCCTCAACCTCCTCACCCCCTCCAACCGGGCCAACACCATCAGCATCTTCTCGCTGCAGGACGCCCCCCCGGCGCTGTTGGCGAAGAATGCGGTGGCGACGGTGCTGGTGCTCGGCCTCAACCTGCAGGGCGTGATCGACGACGGCGGCCGGTACGGCGTGAACGGCGGGGCGGTGTTCGACACCGTGACCGGGGTGCTGATCCAGGCGGGGCTGCTGGTGGCCTTGGGCAGCCTGCCGCTGCCGTTCACGCGGTGGCGCCGGACGATAGACCGGCTGTCGCTGCCGAAGCGCTCGTGGTGGTGGCTGGCCATGCTGGGGCTGCTGCTGGCGGGCACCCAACTGTTTGCGGAGAACGCTCCCAACCGGTCGCGGGGGTTCATCGTGCTGCCGCTGTGCTACCTGCTGGTGGCCATCGGCCTGCACACCCTGTGGGATGGGATGCGGCGGGTGGCGCAGCAGCGGTGGCCCAGCCGGGCGGGCGTCGCCGGCGGCGCTGCCCTGGTGCTGCTGGCGATCGGCGTCGCAGGGGCCAACGTGCTGGCGTACTTTGCGTGGGTGCAGAGCCCGGTGGCGCTGGCCGACCGCCAGCCGGCGCTCGAGTTCGCTGAGTACCCCGAATGGGTGGCGGCGCAGCGAGCGTTCTTCGCCCGCAACCCGGATGGCATCGGCCTCTCGGTCCTTGACTGGCGGGCCATGGACCCGCAGCGGTACCTGGAGCCGGTCAGTCCGGACGCGGGAGCGCAGACCTCGGGCGACGTGGTGCTCCGATGGCGCGACCTGCGAGGCATCGACGCCCTGTCCGACGAGGTACAACTGGCGAGGGACGGCGCGAACTGGGCGGCCGCGGGCGAACCGCAGGTGGCGCCAGCACGGTCTACCCGGTTGACCGGGCTGGCGGCGGGCGCCTGGTATTGGCGGGTGCGGCCGCACGCGCTGTCGGGTCAGGAACCATATCCGTGGTCCCGCATCGCTAGCTTCGTGGTGGAGCGCTGACCGGCCGGGGGAATGGCCCCGCTACTCGATGAGGCGGAGCTGGATGCCGGTGCGCTCCTCCTGCACCATGGCCACGGCGTCGAAGTCGAGGTCGGCCAAGCCCATCGCCAAGGCCTGCTGCATGTCCTGGTGCACCACCTCGCCCATGGCCATGGGCACGCCCAGCTCATGGGCCAGCTCCACCGCCAGCCGGGTGTCCTTGGCAGAGAGGCCCACCGAGAACATGGGCGTGAAATTGCCCTTGAACAGATAGTCCTTGAAGTGGCTGGTCATGCGGGGGCTGGTACCGGTGCTCACGCTGATGACGTCGACCAGGGTCTGCAGGTCCACGCCGGCCTTGACGCCCAGGGTGAGCGCCTCGGCGATGATGACGGCGTAGCCCTGGCCCATGATGTTGTTGCACAGCTTGGTGACCGAGCCATTGCCGATGCCGCCGCAGTGGAACAGCTTGGCGCCGATGTTCTTGAGCACCGGCTCCACCCGGTCGTAGGTCGCCCGGTCGCCGCCCACCATGATGGACAGCGTGCCCTTTTCGGCCCCAGTGACGCCGCCGCTGACGGGGCCGTCGAGCATGCCGACGCCCTTCGCCGTGAACAGTTTCTCCAGCTTGCGGACGGTGCTGGGGGCGTTGGTCGAGAGGTCCACGTAGGTGCTGCCGGGGGCCATCGCGTCCAGGATGCCGTTGGGACCGGTGGCCACCGCCTCCACGTCGGCCGGACCGGGCAGGCTGGTGAACACCACCTCCGCGCCGCGGGCCGCCTCGGCGGGGGTGGCGGCCCAGATGGCGCCCAGCTCGCTCACCAGCTTGTCGGTCGACGCTTGGCGGGCGTCGTGCACGGCTACGCGATGGCCGGCGCGCAGCAGGTTGGCCGCCATGTTGCTGCCCATACGCCCGGTGCCGATGAAGCCGATGTTCATGATGCCTGCCCCCCGTGTGCTGTGATGGCGCACATTCTAGCATGGGGTGGGAGGGGCCAGCGGCGCAGTTAGCGTGCGGGGGGCGCAGTCTCGCTGAACTGGAGGTAGGAGGGCAGTGCGGTACGGAAGTGGTCGGCGAGGGCCGGATCCTTCGTCACGCCCCAGTTCACTCTGCCGCCGGTTTCCGTCTCGAACTTCTCCCACTCGAACCAGTTGATCATCTTCACCTGGGGCAAGATCTCGGGCACGTCGGAACGGAACACCTGCTGCCACCACTGCTGTTTAATGTTGAGCTCCGCGTCTCCGCCGCCGCCAAGCCGGTAGAAGGCGGCCGTTTCCGCAATCGCCAGCGGCTTGCAGTGGCGGAGCGCCAGGGCGTGGAAGTCCGGGATGGCGGTGTCGTCGCCTGCGGCCCCGCGGTACCCACCGGTGAGTTGCGCCAGGAACTTCTCGCGCTCCGGCGCCTGGTTCTTGCCCCAGGGGTAGGTGTTGCCCCAGTGGTACAGCGACATGCCCACCCAGTCCACGGCGTCGTCGCCGGGGTAGTACGGTTCGTAGGGGTCGTCGGCCATCGAGAGCCTGCCGTCGTGATTGGTATCGAGGGTCTTGAAGCCGAAGGCCTCTGCGTGGGTCTCGTACGTACCGCCCGAGAAGGGATAACCACCGCCGTAGTTGGGCGCCCACACCATGGCGCTGCCGGGCGCCTGCCGGTGCACCGCCTGCGCGATCAGCCGGAAGGCAGCGATGTACGCATAGGGCTGCTGCGCCCAGGGGTACCAGGAGCCGTTCATCTCGTGGCCGAAGCGCACGAAGACCGGCACGCCGCGGCGGTTGTACCCGGCCAGCCTGGCAGCCAATTCCGCCGCCGCCGCTTCGTTAACGGCGCCAAGCCCTCCGGTCGGCTCCAGCGTCAGCATTAGCGCGCCGCCGAGCGCCGCCCCCTGGTCTACCACACCGTCGATGAACGTGCCCCCATCCCGATCGAACGGGAAGGTGGCGAACGCGATGTAGACGGCGGGCGCTCGCCCCAGCCGGGCGGTGTACGCGGCCAGCGTGTCGCGTTCCCAGTCGAGGCTCACGCCGTAGTAAATGCCGGTGCTGGGCGCCAGCCGACCGTGGGTGCAGGCCGGCGCTCCCAACGGCGTCGGCGTCTCAGCGAGGGAGGTGGACGGGCCGGTCTCGGTGGTGCAGGCCGTCGCGAGCAGCAGGGCCAGCACCAGTGGGGCGAGCGCTCCCAGGCCCGCCGCAGGAATACCGGAACGTTTCATTCCCTCTGTTGTACCCCGAGCCATCGGTTTGGTCTAGACCGGTGCGTTCCGGCGATAGCTCGGCCGCAACACCCGCCCTACGTCGTCAAATCAGGGTGGCCGTGGGGTTGCAGGGCCGCGAAGTAGGCGGGCTCCCAGTCGGGGGCGGCCAGGCCCTCGGCGCGGTAGATGCGGCGGGCCCACTGGTACACGCTGTAGTGGTGCACCCCCTGGCCGTACAGTGCGGCGAAGTCGTGGCGGCGCAGCGCGTCGTACTCGGCCTCAGTCAGGTCGCGCCCGGCCAGGAAGGCGGCGGGGTCGGCCAGGTAGGCCTCCAGCGCGCCGTCGCGGGTCAACAGCTCGCGGATGGTCTGGTTGGCGGCGTACTTGCTCACGGGGCTACCTCCGGCGCGTCCCAGATGAAGAAGGGCGTGGCCTCCATGTGGTCGGCGGGTATCTGGTCGGCGTAGTCCGCCGGGCGGTCGCCGGCCAGGCCCTTGGCCAGCACGTAGTTCATGAAGCCCCAGGTGGCGTTGCCGTTATCGTACATGTGGCTCTCGGTCATCTCGCTCACCAGCGTCGCTATGTCGCCACCGGCGATCAGGTCCACGCAGCGGGCATCGAACGCCGGGCTGTGCCACTGCTGACCGCGCGGCCCGCCGATCTCCAACGACAGGTGGCCGGTGCACACCACCGCCACCCGCAGGTCGCGCTGCATACCGGCCACCACGGTGCGGATGGCCTGCCCCACCTGGTGATAGCGGCGGGCGGTGGGCAGCGGCGGGATCATGGCGTTGCAGAACACCGGCACGATGGGCAGCGGACGCTCGGGCATCAGGCTGCCAAGCGGCACCACGAACGAGTGGTCCAGCCGGAACTCGTCGGAATAGGCGAAGTCGACGCCCAGGTCATAACCGCCCTTGATGAGGTCGAGCGCCACGTCCTGCGCCACCGCGGCCCGGAACGCCGGCACGCCCACCTCGCGCTCCCAGACGAAGGGCCCCTCGGCCACCGGGGCCTTGCCCACCAGGAAGGCCGGCATGTTGTCGGTGGACCACTGGTTCAGGTGGTCGCCGCCAACCGCCAGCAGCACATCGGGGCGGGCGGCCGCCAGCCGCCGGCGGGTCAGGTCGAAGCCGGCCCGCACCGCCAGGGCGTGCGGCGACTGGTTGGCGGCGTCGTTGAGCAGGCGCGGGGTCATGGGGTTGTGGGTGACGCAGAAGATGCCGGCCAAGGTGGCCATCACACGCTCCTTTGGGCCGGGGTGGCGGGGTGCGCCACCAGCCAGCCGGTGATATCGGCGGGTTGCCAGCCCGCGGGCTTCAGCACCTTGCCGTCAGCCCGCCGCTCACCGCCCAGCTTGCCCAGGTTGGCAGCGTGCACCAGGTCGAATGCCCCCTCGACGTCGACCCCCAGCGCCACGGCCGCGCCGTAGGTGACGTACAGCAGGTCCACCAGTTCGTGGACGATCGCGACGGGGTCGCCCGAGCGGACCGCGGCAGCGAACTCACGCGCCTCCTCATCGACCAGCGCAATGCGCAACTCGCCGGGGAAGGCGGCCGGGTCCAGACTGTGAGGCGCTGCCACGCCGAAGGCCTGATGGAACTCTAGGACTTGTTGCTGGGGCTTGTGCATGTGGGTCGATTTGGTGCTAACAGGGATGAGGCCATCCTACTACAGGTGCTGCGGAGCGCGTGTGCAGGGCTTAACATGCGTCACGCAGCTAAGTAACTATCTCAAAACGGTCTGGTTGCTCACTGCTTCAGGGGCATGAGCGGTAAGGCTCACCCCCAAACCCCCTCAAGGGGGTTCAAGGTACCCCTGCGGGGTGAGTGAAAATTGGGGGGGACACCCCCCAAACCCCCTGCCAGAGGGGACGGCCGTCCCCTCTGGACTCCCCTGCCGAACCTGCACAACGCCGCAATGCTTAGTTCTGAGATAGTTACTAAGGCCCCGCGGCCCATAGTCCCCGATTGGCGGAGCGGGCCTCCCGCTCCAGCCGCAGGAACAGGTCCTTATGCTTCACGTCCGGCGGGAACGTTGCAGCGCGGGCGTAGCCCTCCTCCACCAGCACGGCGTTCACCATCCGGCCGTCCACGTACACGTAGCGCAGCAGCCGGCCGTAGCGGTCGGTCTCCGATACGTCCTTCTCCAGCCGCACCGTCTTGCCGGCCACCAGTTGCCGGTTGCGCGCCGAAGCCTCCTTGCCGAAGGCCTGCACCGGACGGCGCGGGTCCACCGTCTCCGGCGTGTCCATGCCGATGTAGCGCACCGTCCGGTCCTGCCCTGCGATGCGCACGTGGATGGTGTCACCGTCGACGACGCGGGTAACGGGCACTGCGTCCTCCGGGCCGGCCGGTTGCGACAGCGCCGCGCTGGGCGCCGGTGCTGCGACGGTGCTGCAGGCGGTCGCAGCCAACAGCGCGAGGGCGAGGAGCAGGAGACGTAGCGGCGGGCTGGGCATGGCAGTGCAAGTATACGGAACAGGGTAGCCGGCGTGCCGTTCGCGCGATGTACGGGTGGTTGGCGAAAAAAACCTTGTGTGACCAAAAGCACTACTGGCCGTACATTGGCGGGGGCACAATGCGACTATGCGAACAGGAGGCGAGTTGCCGGAGCGTAGCGTGCCAGACGCCGTCCACGACGTGGCGGCACTGATCCTCAGCGCGAGGGCGAACGACGAGGACGCCTTCACAGAGCTGTACCGCATGACGGTGCGGCAGCTCTACCGGTATGTCTCGGTGCGTATCTCGGGAGCGGAAGACGTGGAAGAAGTGACGCAGGAGGTCTATATGGCCGCCGTCACCGGCATCCAGGGCTTGCGCGCCGGCGACGAGGCCGGCCTCTACGGCTGGCTCTATCAAATTGCGCGCAACAAGGTGGCCGACCACCTGCGCCGCCGCTACCGCCGCCCGGTGGAGCCGCTGGACGACACGCTGCCCCTGGCCGACCCCGACCCCACGCCGGAAGACATCGCCGAGGTGGAGGCCGAGCGCGCCCTGGTGCGGAGCGCCCTGGACCAGCTCACTCCCGACCAGCGCGAAGTGCTGCTGTGCAAGTACGTGATGGACTACAGCAATGACCAGACCGCCCGCCAGGTGGGCAAGAATGTGAACTCGGTGAACCAACTGCACCACCGTGCGCTGGCCAGCCTGGCCCGGCTGCTGGGAGGCGGCCAGCGGACATGACCACGTCTGACGCCGCGGCCGCTTTCGAGCGCGCGCTCGAGGACTGCCTCCAGCGGGTGCAGGCCGGCGAGGCGCTGGATGCGTGCCTGGCCGCCTACCCGGCGGAGTTGCGGCCGGCGCTGGCCGATCTCCTACAGGCGGCGCTGCGGGTGCGGGCCCTGCCGTCTGCACCTTCGGCGGCGTTTCAGGGCCGGTTGGAGGCGCGGCTGCGGGCGGCGGTGGTGGGACGGCGCGAGCGCGGTCACGGCTGGCGCTCCTTCCTGGGGGCTCTCACCGGCCCGGCGCTGCGGCCCGTGGCTCTGGCGGTGGCGGTGTTCGCCGTGGTCACCGGCACCGGGGTCGGCGTGGTGCAGGCGTCCGACGACAGCCTGCCCGATAGCCCGCTGTATGCCGTGAAGACGGTGAAGGAACAGATGCAGCTCGCCGTGGCCCCCACCGGCCCCGAAAAACAGAAGGTGAGTCTGGCGCAGATTCCGCAGCAGGTGCGCGACCTGAACCGCGCTGCCACTGCCGGTATGTCCGAGGGCAATCTCAAGCAGGTGGTCGACCGCATTGTAGGTTCGGCATCGACGGCGGTGAACACGGCGCTGCAGGCTGAACTGCGCGGTAACCTGGAGCCCGCCCGCAAGGCCGAGGACGCGCTGGACAAGCTGCAGCAACAACTGAGCCAGCTCCCCGACCGGCCCGGCGTCCAGGAGCTGCGCCGCCGCCTTACCGAGCAGCAGCAACTGCTGAAGCGGCCCCAGCGGCCCACGCCCCAGCGTCCTGCGCAGGGCCAGAGCCTGCCGCCCACCGCCCGCCCATCGCAGGGCGCCGGCGCCGGCCAGTTCCCGGCCCAGCAGTTGGCCCCTGGCCCGCTGCTGCCAACCGGCCCGCGCGCCGGACGCACGCCAACGCCTAGCAGCCGTGACGGCGACGACACCTCCGCCGCGCCGGCCACGCGCCCGCCGGCAGAGCGGCGTCAGACGCCCGAGCGCCCAGAGCGGACGCCTCAGCCGGCACGTACGCCTGCCACACGGCCTCAGGCCACCGCCACGCCGGCCACCAGGCAACGCCCGCCGGTGACGCGCGAGCCTGCGGCCCGGAGTACGGTGACCCCCGTTGCGCCCGTCCCGGAGCAGGCTGAACCTGCGCGGGCAGTGACTCCCACGCCCACGGCGCGGCCGCCGCGTCTGCGCCCGCAAGCCAGCCCCACCGCCCGGCCCGCCACACCACCACCGCCCACCCGCACGCCCCAGCAGCCGCAGGCGCAACCCTCGCCGCCGGTCCGCACCCCGGAACGCATCCGCGAGCAAACGCCCGTCGCACCGCCAGCCGGCCCAACGCCACGGCCCAGCACCGCGCCGATCCAGCCCAGCGCCTCGCCACAAACCCGCCGCTAACCACCTCCGAAGCTGATGCGTTCGGGGCCGGAGCCACTCGGCTTGCCTGCCTCACCCCGCTCGCTACCGCGCCCCTCCATGCCTGCAGGTTGTGCGACACAGTTGGTGTTAACTCCATATGCTAAGGTCTTGATTGGCGTCGAATAATAGGCCATAGTTACCCACGTGGACGCGAAACCTATGGCCAACCACCTCCCCAGCGAGTCGCCGCTCTTCGACGGCGTAGTGCTTGCCGTCCAGTACCGGCTCAGTGCGGACGCTGTGCTGCGCGCCTTCCCGCCCCGGGCGGTGGTGTTCCAGCAGGGCGCGCCCGCCGGCAGTGTGTTCGTGCTGCGGTCGGGGTTGGTGCACATGGTGCTGGGGCCGCCTACCGGCAAGCGGGTGGCCACCGGGCTGTACTCGCGCCGTGGCGACGTGCTGTGGCATGCGCCGCTGTTGCGCGGCGGCGCGCGCTTCGCGTCGGCCGTCACCCTGGCGCCCACCGAACTGTTCGAGATTCAAGACGAAGTGCTGGCGCGAGCACTGAAGGCCCATCCACAGATTGCCTTGAACCTGGTGAGCATCGCCGAGGATCAGCTCATGGCCACCTTCGACTGGATCGAGCGGCAGGAGTTCCGAGACCTGTCGTACCGCATCGCCTGGGCGGCCTGGAGCCTGGCGAGCCGCGTGGGGCGGGCCACCGCCGCCGGCACCGAGTTGCGCCCGCCGGTGGAGCAGGCCGACCTGGCGGCGCTGGCAGGCGTGAGCCGCGAGGTATTCAACCGTGTGCTGAAGCAACTGGGGCCGGACTTTCCGGTGCAATCGAGCCGCGCGGGCATCACCGTGGACTTGGCAGCCGCGGCCGCGATAGTCAGCGACGGCAAGGAACGGCGCCGTCGCGTCCCGCCTCGTTCGCACCAGAGCCCTTTGTCGGAACCTCCCGCTGTGGCAGGACCTGCCGGTCCGGCGTGACGCCGAGGCTGCGGTTGGCTAAGCTGAAGGGGCTGCGCCCGGTGTGCTGTGGCACAACCTGGGGCGACACCACCTGGAGGCGCACACCATGTCGTTGACTATCGAATGGTTCGAAGCAGGTCTGACCACCGCCGAGTACTTCACCCGCCTGAAGACCAACAAAGAGGCGATCCCGAAGGTCTACGAGACGGTGCAGATCCCTGCCGCCGCTAAGGCCTTCTTCGACAACCCGCCGCAGCCGTTGCGGCTGGCGGTGTTCACCGAGGACTGGTGCGGCGACGCGCTCACCAGCACCCCCTCCATCCTGAAGTTGGCCGACACCTGCGCCGGCATCACGGCGCGTGTTTGGGAGCGCGATAAGAACCTGGACCTCACCAACAGCTTCCTGCCTAGCCACCGCCACGGCACCCTACCGGTATTCGTGGTGCTGGACGCGGACATGCGCGAGATCGCCCGCTTCATCGAGACGGCCGAGGAGTTAAAGCCGGCCGTGGGGCAGATGATGGACGCCCTCAAGGCGCGCCTGCTCAACCCTGACGAGCGCGACAAGCCTATGCCCGAGTTGTCGCCCGAGTCGCGCGCCGCGTTCGGCTCCGCCCGCGCCGCCTACCGCGTGGCCCACGCCCCCGACTGGGGGCAGGTGGTCATCGGCGCATTCCTGGCCTGCGTCCAGCAGGGGCTGGTACTGCCGGCGGCCACCCGGCCCGCGGTGGGCGGCACCCAGTGGCCGGCGCCGCACGCCCACTAGGCGTTCGGGGTTCGCACCTGCCGACCGGCCTGGGGCCGACGATGCCGACGTGTGACACTCCCCGTTGACCGAATCAGAACATATATTCTATAGTCACTTCCGTTGCACATCAAACGCACGGAGGTGTTGTGTGGAGGATACACAAAGCGGGACGGCGATGGTGGAGGGGCGCCCTCACCCTAGCCCGCTCCCTTCGACAGGCTCAGGACAGCGCCCAGAGAGAGAGGGGACCGGAGGCAGCGGGCAGCCGGCCTCTTTGGGGACTGAGGCCGCCGGCGCCGCACCGCGGGCGGAGGGCGAGCGGCCGGCGCCGGACGTGGACCTGGAGGCGCTGATCGTGCGGGTGGCCACGGCCGAGGCCACGCTGCGGCAGGCCATGGACGAGCGGGACGCCGTGACCGCGGCGCTGGACCAGGAACGGGCGGCGCGCGCCGAGGCTGAGTCGGCATTGCAGGCGGCGCAGGCGGCGCGCGAGGCGGTGGTGCAGCAGCTTGCGGCCGGGGCTGGGCGCTATCGGGCCGCGGTGCTGGCCGCCGCTCCCGAGGTGCCGCCCGAGTTGGTGGTTGGCGAGACGGTGGACGCCATCGACCGATCGCTGGGTGTGGCGCGTGAGACGGTGGCTGCGGTGCGCCGCCAATTGGCCGAGCGGTCGGCGGTGGAGCGGGTGCCGGCGGGGGCGCCTGCCCGGGGCGGGCCCGACCTGGCGGCGCTGAGTGCGCGCGAGAAGATTGCGCTGGCGTTGGGGGCGGGGCGGTAGCGGGTGGGCACGGGTGGGTGAAGTGCTTGCAGGGGCCTGTTGGACGGCGGGTTTACCCCCCTCTAGCTCCCCCCTAGGCAGGGGGGAGAACTTGGCCCTCATCTTTCCGCGACGTGTTGCGCTTCCTGACTCCTGACTCCTCATTCCAGCTCCTCATTTCCTAACGTCTTAACTCCTACGGAGGCATTCCCATGGCCCTGACCCTGACCGAAGCCGCGAAGCTGTCGAACGACATGCTGCTGACGGGCGTTATCGAGACGGTGGTGTACGAGAGCCCGGTGCTGCAGGTGCTGCCCTTCATCGAGATTGTGGGCAACGGCCTGAGCTACAACCGGGAGAACGCCGCCGCATCGGCCGCCTTTATGGACGTGGGCGACACCTGGAGCGAGAGCACGCCCACCTTCACCCAGGTCACCGCCACACTCAAGATCCTGGGCGGCGACGCCGACATCGACAACTTTCTGCGCGCCACGCGCAGCAACCTGCAGGACCTGGAGGCTGCGGTGGTGGAGCTGAAGGCGAAGGCGGTGCAGCAGAAGTTCGACGACACCTTCATCAACGGCGACACCAGCGGCGACGCCAAGAGCTTCGACGGCGTCGACAAGCTGTGCGCCGGCGGCCAGACCGTCACCAACGGTGCGAACGGCGGTCCCCTGACCCTACTGAAGCTGGACGAGCTGATCGACAAGGTGAAGCCGGGCAAGCCCGACCTGTTGCTGATGTCGAAGCGCACCCGGCGGGCGCTGAACACCCTGTCGCGCGGCACCGGCGCCGGCGTGCTGGAGAGCGACCGCAACCAGTTCGGCCAGATGGTGCAGTACTACGACGGCGTGCCCGTGGGCGTGAGCGAATGGGTGAGCGACGCCAAGACCGTGGGCAGCAGCACCGACTGCTCTGCGATCTACGCGCTGCAGTTGGGCGAGGGCGCCGTGAGTGGCCTCACCAGCCCCGGCGGTTTGCAGGTGGAGCGGGTGGGCAGCCTGGAGACGAAGGACGCCACCCGCATCCGCGTGAAGTGGTACGCCAGCCTGGCGCTGTTCAACACCCTCAAGCTCGCCAAGCTCACCGGCGTGCGTGACCAGTAGCGAGGCGTGGGGCGGCGGGGCGGGGCGGCAGCGCAGCCTTCCCCGCCCTGCCTAGGGAGGGGTTAGGGGAGGGTAAGCCCGGCAGGTTTGGCAGCCGCTATCGGCGAGCAGGACGTTCGGATCTGCGCCTTTGGCGACGTCACGGGCAGCGCCTCGCTAGCTAACCCCCTCTAGCTCCCCCCTAGGCAGGGGGGAGAATCTGAGCCGCCCGCCTTCGCTGTCCTCATTTCCTCACTTCCCGATTCCCAACTCCGCAGGAGGTCCCATGCCCAACGTCCGTCTTGACCAGAACGGGATTCCGAAGGCGCCGGTGTACGAGCCGGCCACCCCGGCGGCGCACCGCAGCGCCGTCACCGCCGTCGACGCCAGCGACCCAGCCGACGCGACCGGGGGCATCGACTGTGGCGGGTACCAGTACTGCCGGCTCGACGTGGCGGTGAGCGGCAGCGCACTGGCCGGCCTCGACGTGGCGGTGCTGTTCTGGAACCCGCGCCAGAACCTGTGGTTCGAGGGCGCCACCCGCACGTTCACCGCCACCGGCCGCTACGCGCTCGGGGTGTCCGATGTGCGGGGCGCCGTCATCTTCCTGAAGGTCACCGCGTTCAGCGGCACGTCCTTCAGTCTCAGCGCCGACGCGGTGCTGAGCTAACCGAAAGGAGTCACCATGTCCATTCCCCGCGCCGGCGAACTGAGCGACGCGACCGCCAACACCGAACTGGCCACGCCGGTGGCCGCCGCCGACAACCTGGCCAATCCCACCGTGCCGCAGGTCATCGCCCACGGCGTGCTGTGGTCGCCCGCGGCGGCCGTGTGGGTACGGCAGGTCGACTCGGTGAACGCTGAGGACGCTGCCACCACCACCAAGGGCATCCCACCCGCGTTCCTGCTGGGGCGGGGCGCCGGCAACGTGGCGCGCGCCCTCACCATGGCCCCAGTATCGGGCGACGGCGACACGGCAAATGGCGTGCTGGCGGTGCATCCCATGCTGCACAACGGCAGCAGCTACGACCACCAGCGCAACAACCTGGAGGCCACACTGCTGGCGGCCAACGCCCGCACCGCCGAGCCCTCCATTGCCGACCAGGTGAACTACAACGGCCGCGGCGTGCTGTTGTACCTGAGCGTCACCGCCAACCCCAACAACGGCGACACGCTGCAGATCGCGCTGCAGTGGAAAGACCCGGCCAGCGGCAACTACGTGAACCTGGCGGCCCCGGCCGCCTCCGCGCTGGGCGGCGTGGCCGGGAGACTGGCGCTCCTGTACTATCCCGGCGCCGGCGTGGCCGCGGGCGCCGTGCCCACCGGCTGCGGCCTCGACGCCCAGTACCCCGGCGTGCTACCCCGCACCTGGCGGCCGCGCGTCATCCACTCCGGCAGCGGCGCGTGGACGTACGCCCTCGGCGCCACCATCCTCAACTAGAAAGGCCCACGTATGCCCGACATCATCGCGATTGCGCAGACGTCCTACCCCGGCGGGGCCGTCGACGTCACCTTCGAGGTGTGCCCGAACGCCGTCGGCGGCGTGTGTGCGTGCGGCGCTCCGAAGCTGCACCGCTTCGAGACCCATGGCGCCGGCGCCCCCGTTATGCCTGACGGCACACCCAAGCCGGGCTGGACCAGCGAGGATATTCAGGGGCTGACCCTGAACGCGCTGACCGAGCTGCAGCGGCTGCTGGCCGACCGCCGCCCCAGCGAGCCGCTGAACGCCATGGCCCAGACCGCCGCGAGCGCTGCGCTGGGCCGGGCTGTGGGCGCCGCGCTGCGGGCAAGCCTATGAGCCGCCTGCACTTCCTGAAAGAGAACCTGGCGGCATCGGCCACCGCGGCCATGACACTGCTGCCCTACACCGGCGCCGAGTACTATGCACAGCGGGCCGGCCGGGTGCGGTCGCTGACCACCATGCTCACCGAGGCTCGCAGTGGCGGCACGCTGACCGTGAAGGTCACCAAGAACGGCGCGGCGCAGACGGCGCTCAACCTCACCATCGACGCCACCGCCACCCAGTTCAACGAGGCCTACGGCGACCAGGATGACCTCACGTTTGCGGCGGGCGACCGGCTGGGCGTGCAGGCCGTCACCAGCGGCTTCGGCCCCACCACCTCCGACGCCATCGCCATTCTGGAGCTAGATGAGGGGGTGTAGCCATTGCTTCCCCTCCCTGCCCAGGGAGGGGTTAGGGGGATGCGGAGGCCTTCGGCTAGGCCGTTGTCGGCCAGATTGCTTCCCCTCCCTGCCCAGGGAGGGGTTAGGGGTGGGTCCTACCGTCCGGGTTAGCAGCCGCTGCGCTGGTGAATGGCGGCGGTGGGCGCGCCCGGCCGGTCTAACCCCCCTCTAGCTCCCCCCTAGGCAGGGGGGAGAACCTCAATTCCCCTCCCTGCCTAGGGAGGGGTTAGGGGTGGGTCTTACCGTCCGGGTTAGCAGCCGCTGCGCTGGTGAATGGCGGCGGTGTGCACGCCCAGCCGGTCTAACCCCCCTCTAGCTCCCCCCTAGGCAGGGGGGAGAGCCTGAGCCCTCCGACCCCCGACTCCCTATTTCCCAACTCCCAATCCCCGGAGCGCCTCATGACCACGCTGAACCACTTTCTGGAACGCATGCGGCGCGACTTGGGCGACACCGACCCCGTGAACACCCGCTGGGCCGACACCGACCTGGAGCAGCACCTGCGCCATGCACTGGAACTGCTCTCGGCCGCGGCGCCGACGCAACACCGCACCACGCTGACGGCGCCCGGCGGCACGCGCGACCTCGACGTATCGGCCATCACGGGCCGCCTCAGCATCGACGCTGTGGAGTATCCGGCCGGGCAGTACCCGGCCTGCTATGCGGCCTTCTCGCTGTGGGGCGACACGCTGACGCTGCTGGTGGACGGTCCGCCTGCGGCCGGCGACGCAGTGACGGTGTACTGGGCCGGCAGCCATGCGGTGGACCCCGCGGGGTGCAGCGTGCCGGTCCAGACGGAGCATCTGCTGGTGTTGGGCGCCACCGGCTACGCCGCGCTGCAGCAGGCCAGCGCCGCCATCGACCACCTGAACACCGGCGGCCCGGCCGCCCCGCACGACTACCTGCTGTGGGGCAGGGAGCGCCTGGCTCACTTTCAGCAGGGGCTGGCGGAGCTGCGCCGCCGCCGGGGCCTGCAGGCCCGCAGCCTGTACGTGCCGGCCGCGCCGCCGCCCAGCCAGTCCACCGTCGGGGAGGTCTGAGCCATGCGTACGCTACCCTCCGACCTGGTGGCTGCGCAGCGCGCCGGCACGGGCCGGCCGGTGGTGCGGCTGACGGCGCGCGACGCCCTGGCTGGCCTGCCGCGCCTGCGCTACACCCGCCACTACACCGGCAGCGAGGACGACCGTTACCACGCCGCGGTCTGTGCCGGCGACGGCTCGCTGGTGCGGGCACGCGTGAGCACCGGCAGCCAGCTATACCTGCAGGTGACCGCGGCGCCGGGGGCGGGCAGCGCATTCGGGGCGTGGACGGCGCTGGGGGCGGTGGCGGGCGTGGCGCTGGCAGCATCGGGGGCCACGGTGCTGTTGTTCTACGTAGAGACCGATCAGGTCACGGTGCGGGTGCGCGAGAGCGCCGACAACGGCGTGACGTTCGGAGGTGCGGTGACGGCGGTCACCGCGTCCGGAGCCGCCGGCTGGCTGGCGGCGGGGATCAGCGGTGGCGGCGTGGTGCGGCTGTTCTACACCGTGGGCGCCACGGTGTATGTCGCCAGCCGTACCGGCGGCGTCTGGGGAGCGCCCACCGCGTGGCCCAACACCGCGGCCAACATAACCGGCCTGGCATGCGTCTACCAACTGGACTGGGACCTGGCGGTGGCCGGCACGGACCCGGCGGGCAACAGCCACCTGTGGACCTGCGTGCTGGGCGATGGCTACGACCTGGCGGCCGGCGCGTGGTCCGGGCTCACCGCCATTGCCTCCGCCAGCAGCGGCTCAGGGGTCAACTTCCAAGCCCCCTTCCTCGACTTCAGCGATGGCTATCGTCTGTGGTTCGTGGAACGCTACACCGGTGGCGGCGGGTACAGCCGTCCCCACTGGTCCTACCAGGTGGGCGCTCCCAGCTTCCTCGATGCCCTGTGGCTCGAGCCCGCGCCGTTCGATCTGACGGCCGCTTACGGGGTGGCGGCCGCCCACGACGGTGCGGCCGTGTGGCTCTCCACCCCCTTTGGGGTGTGGCAGGCTGCCCGGGTGGCCCCGCTCGCCGACCTCAGCGCCCACGTCCTGGACCTTCACCTCACCGATAGGCCATTCGGCGGTGGGCTGACCGCCATGCTGCGCGGTGCAGCACCCGCGGCCCTGGCCCCCGGCGCCGAACTCACCGTCGATGCCGGCTACCGCACGGGAGCGGGCGACCGTCTGGTGACGGGCCCCCGCTATTGGGTGCGCTCCGTGGTGAGCCAGGTAGGGCCCGCGATGGCCACCGTTGCGGTCGCGGCGGGCGATGCTTGGTGGCTGTTGGAGCAATGGCGGGCGCGTCAGCAGTTTGCATGGGCGGCCGGACAGCGCAACCTGTTTCAGTTGCTGTCGTTCGTGCTGGCACGGGCCGGGCTGTCGCTGGCGGCGTTCTCGGCCAGCCCGCAACTGACGGGGCTGTCGCCAGCGTTCATCATCCAGCCGGGCGGCAGCGGGATCGAGGCCGTGCGCCGGCTGCTGGACATGGCGCCCGACCTGCTGTTCTTCGACGGCGGGGCCGGCTACCTGGTGAACCCCCTCGTCACCGATCCATCGGCGTACAGCTACGGGCCGGCGGCGCACGGCATCCGGCAGGCGGCAGTGGCGGCCACAGGGCCGGCGTTCGGGCAGGCGCAGGTATTCGGCGCGGCGGGCGTCTATGGCGAAGCGTTTGACTGGACGGCTGTCGACACCTGGCACAGCGCGGTGCACAAGGTGCGCGCCGCCGGCCTGACCACGCTGGGCGATGCCGGCGACCGCGCCGTCGCCGAGCTGCGACGCGCCGCGGTGTTCACCGATGCCGGTCATATCACCGTCGCTGCCAACCTTGGCCAGCAACTCTACGACGTGGTCGATCTCACCGTGCCGTCTGCCGGCTTGGACGCCGCACTGCGGCGGGTGACGGGGCTCGACCTGCACTACCGGCGTGGGGTGGGCGCCCGCTACGAGACGGTGCTGCACCTGGGAGGAGTGTGACCATGACCGAGACCCACAGCGGCGTGCTGAAGGCGTTCGACGCCGGAACCTACCGGGCGGTGGTGCAGATGGCGGGCAGTCTGGGCGTGTGGCTGGAGGACGTGCCCGTCAGCAGGGGCCTGCCGGCGGCGGCGATGACGGCCGGCCGCGCCGTGGCGGTGGTCTTCTTTGACCCTGCTAATCCAGTTGACTCCGTGGTGACGGCAGTGTGGGAGTAGCCTGCGGGCCCCACGGGCCCTGTTTGGGGCTGTAGTGGCGGTGCAGCCACTGCGCCAGCCCGTCGAGCCCGGGGAACAGCATCCGCTCGTTCACATTGCCCTGGTCCAACTTGTCGCGGATCTCCCACTTCACCTCGCGGGGGATCAGCACCTGACGCACCAGGCTCTGGTTGCGGGTGCACCACCCACCGAAGTCCAGGGCCGCCCCCGGCATCACCGACAGGAACGCATACTGGTTGACGATACGGCTGTCGAGTGAAGGCGGCTCGATGAACATGGCGAACTCGCCGGTGCGGCCAAGCTGGTCGAAGCTGCGCAGGTTGGTGGTCACGTTCTCGATCATGGCCACTGTGAAGGCGTGGGCGCCTTGAGCGATGAGATCGCGCCGCAGTTCCGGCGGCAGCGTCTCGTGGGCCTGCGCCATGTCCACACACCACACCACGCCGTCGATGTCGTAGCGCTCGATGTTGCTGGTGGCGAAGTGCAGCGCCACCAGCGGCGAGTAGGTCCAGTCGAGCAGGCGGGTGGGCAGGCCGTGGTGCTGCGCCAGGGTGAGCCATTGCCAGTCGGAGTAGTCGAGGGTGGCCTCGTTCAGGCCCGAGTACTTGCGGAAGTTGCGCAGCAGGTGGGCCTCCAGATCGGCATAGGGACCGCCCAGCCGCTGCAAGCTCGTCAGCAGCGGGTAGGCCACGTTCGAGAGCCCGCGGAAGATGTACTTGGAGCGGTAGCGCTCCAGTGCGCCGTTCCAACTCTCCGTATAGAGCAGCTCCAACGCGTGCTCAAAACTGCGGGCCACCACCTGATCCACACTCCACCTCCCCAGTTACTGTCGCAGAGGGTTCGCACCAGCAGCATACCGGCGGCGCTTCCCCGTAGGGGCGATGCATGCATCGCCCTCCTGGCCGTTTGGGTTCAACCCCAGGCGCCATCGCCACCGCGGCCGGGCGATGCATGCATCGCCCCTACAACGCTGCAAGCGGCCCACCGGCGATGCCCTCCGTCAAAGGCGGCAGATGTCTCGTCTACGCCCTCAGTCGCGCGGGGTGGTGGCGGTGGGTTGCAGAACGTGACCGGTCAACGCCTGCCCGCCCTGCGACGCCAGGAACACCACCTGCCACGCCACCTCCTGCGCCGACGGTCCGCCTTCTTCAGCGGCCACCACCGGCGCCACCACGCCATTCACCCGCACACCCCGCTGGTGGAACAGCCCGCTCAACCCACCCACAATGTCCTCCAGCATGCCGCGACGCTCGGGCGCGGCCAGCGCCACCACCGCGCCGCCATCGCGGGCCGCCATCGCTTCGCAGGCCGCCCGCAGCAGCGCCGGCTCCAGCTCGGGGCCCAGCGTCACCACCAGGTCCAGCCGCTCGTAGGCGGCCAGGGCGGCGGCCATCGCTCCGGCGCCATCGATAACGCCGTCCACCTCGTGCACGGGGCGGCCGTAGGTAGTGATGTCACGCGCCACCGGCTGGTACACGGAGCGGTCGGGGGCCACCAGGGTGAGATGGGCGCCGACGCGCGCCAGTTCCATAGAGAGCACCGGCGGCAGCTCTGCCCGCCACGTCATGTCGGTGCCCAGCAGCACGGCCGAGCGCCGACGCAGCGTGGTGGGCGCGAAGGTCTCGTACACGCCGAACTGATTGTAGTTGCGGGGAAGGGTCATGCGGTCAGCGCACCGGAGGGAGCGTGGCCCGCAGGTGGGCGGCGCCCCGCTGGTAGACGAACGTGATCTCGTCCTGCCGCTTTTCGGTGTTCAGGTTCACCAGCACCCGGATGCAGCGCGGCATGGCCCCCGGCACATCCACCTCCACCGCGTCCATCAGCGGCACCGCGTCCCAGCCGATCTGGCGGGCCGCCGTGGCCGGGAAGGCAGCGTTCAGGTCGGGCGTCACGGTGAACCAGGCGCTGGCCACGTCCTCCGCCGCAAAGTCGTTGGCCGCCACCACGGCCAGCAGCAACTCGCGCGTCGCGCTCAGAATGGCGTCGGCGCTGTTCTCATCCACGGTGGTAGCCCCGCGCACCCCTCGGACCGTCATGTGTGTCATTCCCCCAGTGAGATCGGCGTCCGAAGGCGCCCGCATTGCGCACAGAGACGCTAGCACGCGCGCTTCGGGCGGGTCAACGGTGCGTGCGTGCAGGGACGTGCTCAGTGTTCGGGTGGCGACCGGCGGCGGCCGCTCAAGGATGGATCCGTTCACGTCGTATCCCGCCCGCCCACCCTCAGGAACTCCTTACTGAGGGGACACCCCTCAGACTCCCTGGCAAAGAGGGCTTTGCCCTCTCTGCACTCACCTCCCGGGGATTCACCTCGATTCTGAGCAGTTACGTGCGCAGGAACTTTCCCCATGGGCCTGCAACCAGAGGCGCGGCCGCCGGGGCCGCGCCTCTCGCTCGTCTGCTGAAGGGTGGCTGTCGTCCCGGTTAGGGGGCCGCCGGCGCCGTCACCACCACGCCGGCGATCACCCGGCCGTTGAGCTGCGAGGCCTTGATGACGTGCATGCCGGTTGGTACGGTCACCGCCGCCGTCCAGGCACCGGTCCCGTCGGCCGTCGCCACCACCGCCGACGCCGCGCCGTCGACCGTGATGGCCAGCGTTGCGAACGCCTTGTAGCTGCTGCCGGTGAGCTGGAACTCGGTCTGCCCACCGCTGGCCGGCGTGCCGGCATTGGCCGTCAGCGACGGACAGCGGGTGGCGAACATGGTCACCAGCTTCGAGAAGTCGAGGATGTCGACCTTGCCGCTGCCGTCGAAGTCGGCCGCCTGCACGAAGCCCGCCGTGCCGGTGGTCTTGTTGAAACTGGTCACCAGGATGGAGAAGTCGATGATGCTCACCGAGCAGTCGCCATTGGCGTCGCCGGTCCAGGTGACGTGCAGGGTGGTGGTAGCGGTGGCCGCCCCGGTCGCGGTCGCCTGCACCGTGTAGTCGCCGGGTAGGTCGATGGCACAGTTGCGGAAGGTGACGAGGCCGTTCACCGCCGTCTTCTGCACCCCCGGCGTGCCGGGCTGCTCATCGCCGGGGTCGCTCACGTTGGCGTCACCGGCGCAGGTGAGCGCCGCGGCTGCCGGGCCAGTCCCGATGCGGAGCGTCACCACCGTGGTGTTGTCGCTGGTGTTCGGCTGGTCGCCGTCCATCAGCCGCACCGTCACCGCCTTGCCGAACGGGAAGCTGTGGGCCACCTGCGCCGGCACCTGCACGAAGGTGAGGCCCTTATCCTGCGTCACCACTGAGGCTCCGGTGGCGGTCACCACCAGGTTGGTGGTGGCAAAACTAGCGCCCGATGCTGGGAACGCCGGCCCAAGGGCGAGCCCGATGCTGCTGCCGTTGCCCGTGGTGCCCGCCTTGGTGTGGAAGCGGACGACGCCCAGGTTGCAGGCGCCCGAGATAGGCGTTGGCGTGGTCTGGTCGGCGCCCAGCGCCAGATTGATGGCGCCATGAGCGTTGTCGACGGCGTTCAGGATGAGCGTGGGCAGGGCGCAGTCGCCCAGCGCGACCTCGGTGGCCAGAGCGCCGCCGTTGTCGACCACCTCCAGAATGGCGGGGTCGAAGTTCAGCACGGCCTGCGCGCCATCCACCAACTGGCCTCCACTGTCCATGTGGATGGTCACGTTCACCGTGGAGTTCACGCCGGTCACGATCTGGGCCGGATTGAGGCTCAGGGTGACCTGCGGGGACTGCGAGTTGGTAAACGTGCACGTGACGTCCTGGCCCGCCGCCATCTGCAACGTCACGCCGTTGGGTACCGACGTCATGCTCGCGGTGGGGCAGTTGGTGGCCGTGAGCGACCAGCCGGGCACTGGAGCCTCGGTGAGCGTGTAGGCGCCCGGCGACAGCGCCGCCACCGTGGTCTGGCGCGGGTGCGTGTCGGTGGTGGCGTCGTCATCCAGCACGTAGAGGTCGCCCTGGCCCGACGGCTTGACCAGCGTGAACGTGAACGCCTGCGGGCTGTCGGGGTCGGAGTCGGCCACGATGGTGATGCTGGCGAGTCGCGTGTTCGTGAAGGTGCAGGTGATGTGGTCGCCGGCCACAAGCGTGATCAGCGCCCGGTCATCGCCCGGCTGGAACCCGGCCGTATCCGAGGCTCCGGTGACCAGCACGCTGCTGCCGGTGGCGCCGGTGCACACCACGTTGGTGAGCAGCCAGCCCGCCGGAGCGGGGAGCTGCCGGACGGTGTAGGCGCCCAGCGGCAGGTCGTTGAACCCGCGGCTATTAGCCAGCGCGCTGGCAGGGTTGTCGTCGAGCGTGAATGAAGTGGTACTGCCGCCGCTAGGCGTGAACCCGAAGTTGAAGCTGCCCGCCATCTGCGGCAGCGACTGCGCCACCATCGTGATGCTCGCGCCCGGTCCGGTGAACGTCACCGCGATCGACTGCCCCAGGTGGACACCATCGGCCGTGGCGGTGAAGTTGGCCACCCCCAGGGTGCTGGAGGTGATGGTGAACACCGCCGTACCGCCGCTATCGCTGTTGCTAGCGGGCGGGACGATGCCGTCGTTGGCGCTGGCGTTGGCGCCGCGGATGTAGGTCAGCGAGACCGGGCGGCCTGCTAGCAGGTTGTTGTTGCTGTCGCGCACGGTCACCGTCATGGTCACCGTGGTAACGCCATCGGCCGGCGCAGCAGTGCGCGATGCCGCCATGGAGGAGCGGCCCGGGCTGACAAACGGCGTCAGCACCGTCAGGCTCGCCGAGGCGATGACCTGGGTGCCGTTCACCGCCAGCACCGTGACGTTGCCGGAGCACGCCAGCGGCACCGTCACCAGCGCATCGAACGAACTGGTGGCGTTGGCGAAGTTGGCCAGGAACACGCCGGCCGGGTCGCAGCCCGTGCCCAGCGCGATACCGTTGAGCTGGACCTTGCCGGAACCGCCCGGCGCGAAGTTGTTGCCCACCACCCGCACCGGCGAACCCGCGTACACGGTCACCAGGGCATTGCCGGCGCCGTCACGCACGGTGATGGTAGGGTTGCCGCCGCCGGTAGCAGTGACGGCCGTGCTGCCGGTGAGGCCCTGGCCGTCGGTCGCGGTCACCGTGTGCACCGTGCTGGGGGTGGTGCTCACCGTGAACTGCATGGTGGCCACACCGCTGGCGTTGGTGACGCTGGTCAGGTTCAGGAACGCGCCGCCGTTGGTGCTGGACCAGTTGACGATGCGCCCCGCCTCGGCCGCAGGCTGCCCGGCGGCATCGGCCAGTTGCGCACTCAGGGTGACGGCGCTACCGGCGGGCGGTGTCGCCGAACTGGACGTGACGATGTACCGCGTCGCCACGCTATTGATGTTGGTGAGCGTGATAGCGCCGGTGAGACCGTTCGCCACTTCCAGCGCAGTCACCGTGTGGGCTACGCCCGGCGCCACGCTGGTGGTGAGCTGAACGGCAGCACGGCCGCTGGCGTCGGTGGTGCTGCTGGCAGCCGACAGTGCGCCGGTCGATGTCGTCCAGGTCACAACGTGGCCCGCTTCGCCCGCGTTGTTGTTGTTCGCATCCATAAGCTGTGCGTACAGCGTCACCATAGTGCCCGGCGGCGGCGCAGTGAGGGTGGAGGTGACGGCGTACCGCGTCGGCGCGCCGGCTACAAAGGTGGCCGTGGCCGTCTGCGCGATGGGCGCCCCATTGGCGGTGGCCGAAATAACCTTGACCTCCGCCTTCGTAGAAGAGAGCAAAGCGGTGTACGTGCCGTTGCCTTGATCGACCACAGCCGTCAGCGTGTTGTTGCTGCCCGAGGCGTTGACGACGACCGTTGCGCCCGGCACCGTCACGCCGGAAGCGTCCTTCACCGTCACGGTGATGGTGACCTGGTCGGCGCCGGTGGCTAGGGCCGACAGCGGGGCGACCGTCACCTCGGACTCCGCGCCGTTAATCGTGAGCACGGCGTTAGGGTCGGGGGCGTCGAGCCAGGGGGTGTACTGCACCGTCTCCAGGCCACCGTTGTCCAGGTGGTCGTAGATCTGGCCTTGGATCTGGCCCTCCACGGTGGTGGCCCAGAAGTTGCCGGTCGCGACCTCGGTACCGCAGCAGCCGTTCCAGTCGGAGAGGCCGTACGGCGTGTTATCGCCGCCGAAGGTATTGCCCGAGATGGTCGGGTGCGACCCCTCTTGAATGTGCAACGCGCCCGAGGTCGAGGTCTCGCCTGGGTTCAGCGAGATGGCGTTGGCAGTGAAGGTGTTGTAGCGCAGGGTGACGCTGTAGTTGTAGCGGGAGAACACGGCCGCGCCGCGCCGGTCGGTATCGGTGCCGCCCACCGCGTGGTTGGTCTTGAACAGGTTGCGCACAATCGACACGCTGCGCTCCACGTAGAGCGCCCCGCCCCAGTGCGCAGAGTTCGAGATGAAGCCGTTATCGGCGATCGATGTACCGCCCTCGGCCCAGATGGCGCCGCCGTTGGCCGATGAGTTGGACGTGAACGTGTTGTTGCTAATGGTGCTGCTGCCACCTGCGGCCCAGATGGCCCCGCCCCAGTTAGCGCTGGCGTTGGAGGTGAAGGTGTTGCCGGTGATGGTAGAGCTGCCGTCGGTGTAGAGCGCGCCGCCGTTGTTGCCCGACCAGTTGCCGGTGAAGGTGTTGTTGGTGACAAGGGCGCCACCTGCTGCCCGCACGGCGCCGCCGATGGAGCTGGAGTCGGAGTTGGCGGTGAAGGTGTTGCCGCTGATGGTGGCGTTGCTGCGCACCCGGATGGCGCCGCCCGCGTAGGGGGGGGTGTTGTTGGGGAAGGGGTTGCCCTTGATGACGT
>Ga0082335_1002800_pt1 | contig 31013 bp, 38 predicted proteins | sample Subgrocontami58m_FD_72375 | JGI IMG/M metagenome (GOLD analysis project Ga0082335, IMG submission 72375) | Subsurface groundwater microbial communities from S. Glens Falls, New York, USA - GMW37 contaminated, 5.8 m (SPADES assembly) (version 2) ...
CTCTACGGGATACTGATTTTACCCGGCAGGAAAATAAAGATCAAAGCAAATATACTGCTCATGAAACATTTAAAAATACTGTAACAACAGGCAATAATAATGTTACAGCAAAAAATATTATGAAGGATAACACCGTAAAAGTTACGGTTGGTAGTGAGGCGGCAGTTAACCTGAACATAAAACCAACTGTGAAAGAAAACACTGTAAGTGAAAAGAAAGAAGCACAAAGTGTAGAAACAATTAGACACGATAATGATAAACAGGAAAAACAGACTCTACGGGATACTGATTTTACCCGGCAGGAAAATAAAGATCAAAGCAAATATACTGCTCATGAAACATTTAAAAATACTGTAACAACAGGCAATAATAATGTTACAGCAAAAAATATTATAAATGATAACACTGTAAATGAAAAGAAAGAAGCACAAAGTGTAGAAACAATTAGGCACGATAATGATAAACAGGAAAAACAGACTCTACGGGATACTGATTTTACCCGACAGGAAAATAAAGATCAAAGCAAATATACTGCTCATGAAACATTTAAGAATTCTGTACAGCAAATGCAGACATCGAGCATTGATTTTGATACTGAAAAAATTAAACTCTTTTCGGACGTGAAAACAATGCAAGAAACAGTAAAGAATATTAAAACGAACGATTTAATCCCGGAATTCTCAAAACTTATCTTGCAAGGCGAAAAACAGAGTATGACGTTCCAGCTCTCCCCGGAAAACCTTGGAAAGGTAAAACTTTCTATTGAGATGGTTAACAATCAAATCTTTACAAGGATTGAAGTAGAAAACGAAAATATAAAACAATTCATTCAATCAAATATTGAACAGTTAAAACATAATCTTCAGCAAGAGGGAATAAAGTATAGTTCGGTTAATATTAGCCTGGCGGATTATGATCAACGTCCAACAAAATCTTTTGTTCAGAAGAAAAAATATAATAACCACAATGACAAGGAGCAGATGATAGAAGAACTTGTTAATGCTCCTCATAAGAAAATGGGTTATAACACTTACGAATATTTAGCATAGGTGAAATATGGCAGACTCAGTAACAAACTTAATTAATACATCATCAGTCAAAAATACGCGCACATCAAAATCAATTTTGGGTAAAGATGATTTCTTAAAATTGATGATTTCTCAGTTGAAGAATCAAGATCCGCTTAGTCCAATGGATGGAACGCAATATGCAGCTCAATTGGCGCAATTCTCGTCGCTTGAACAGTTGACTAATCTGAATGATGCTGTAAAACTTAGTATGGAAACAAATTCACAATTAACACAAGCAATTAATAATACAATGATGGCGACATTAATCGGCAAAGATGTTAAGCTTGATGGAAATAAACTGATTTTAAGCGGACAGGAAAATATTACCCTCGGTTATAATCTGCCTGTTGAAGCTAAAAATGTTCAATTAAAAATTTATAATGCTAACGGTGCCCTGGTTAAAACTATGAATATAGACTCAAACAAAATTGGCGACAATAAACTTTCCTGGGATTTGACCGATAATAATGGCAACAAATTAACAAATGGTAATTACACATTTGCAGTTGAGGCAACAAATTTGAATGGCGAAGCAATGACAGTGAGTTTATTTAAGTATGGAACGATTGACGGTGTTAAATTCACCAGTGATAAAGGTACGGTAATTTTAATAAACGGTGCGCAATATTCAATTTCTGATATTTCAGAAGTGCTTAATCCTAATAATAAAGGAGACGGGAAATAATGGCAGAAATTAATGGTATCTCAGTTCCCTTTGTTCCCATTGTAGGAAATGAAGGATCGTCTTTGCGTAATGTATCGCGTGAAGCGGTTAACCGTTTTGATGCAATCTTCAGAGAGGAACTGGAGAAAGTAAAATTTTCAAATCATGCTTTAGAACGACTTGAATCTCGTAACATTCAATTAAGTGATGATGAACTTACAAAGATTCAAAGTGCAGTAGAAAAAGCAGAAGCAAAAGGTTCACGGGATTCATTGGTAATGATGGATAAGACAGCGTTCATTGTTAATATTCCCAACAAGACTGTTATAACAGCAATTGAAGTTACAAATTTAACTGAAAACGTTTTTACAAATATTGACAGCGTAGTATTTGCAGTATAATTAACTAATAATAAAAATACGGAGCGGGACCTTCCAAGGGCGCTTCGGATTCGGCCGACTGACTGAAGCTGAATCAAACCAAGGAGGATCAAAAAAATGGCACTCTTAACTTCTCTCTTCGCAGGTGTTTCAGGCTTACGCAATCACCAAGCAATGATGGACGTAATTGGGAACAATATCTCTAATGTTAACACTATAGGATTTAAAGGTTCACGTGTTACATTCAGCGATACATTTAATCAATTTGTAAAAGCCGGTACAAATCCAACTGAAACAACCGGCGGTACAAATTCATATCAAATCGGTCTTGGTATGAAAATTAATTCCATTGACCGTAATTGGAATCAAGGTACTTTTGAACGAACCGGAATTACAACCGACCTGGCACTACAAGGACAGGGAATGTTTGTTTTAAAAAGTAGTGGACAAACTTTCTTTTCACGCGCAGGGGCTTTTCTATTTGATGCTGACGGAAAATTAGTGAGTCCTCAGAACGGTGCTATTGTACAGGGTAAAGTTGCAAATGCTGAAGGTACAATTCCTCCCGGAAATAATTTAGAAGATATTGTAATTGACACTAATCTTAAGCTGCCTGCAATTGCAACAAATAATATTAAGTGGGGCGGCAACTTAAAAAGTAATTCCAAATTAACAAGAACTGAAGCTGTAACTCAAAGAGGTAATATTAATTCATCTGCTTTAGATACTGATCCGGCTACTCCACTTCCTGATACTACGACACCAACTAAAGTAACAGTCTATAATGAATTAGGAACAGCATTTACTTTAGAAACAACTTATAAGTTAACCGCAGCCAATACTTACACTATGAGTTGGGATTTGAAAGATTCTACCGATACATCTGTTACAACCGGAAATATTGCAGGTTTGGTTTTCACAGATAACGGCAGCGGAAATTTCACATTAGATGCTGCATCGCTCGCAAAATTTGATGATACGGCAAACCGTGTTAATATTCCGGCTTCAAATATTGATTTCTTATTGGATGCAAAAACAATTACACAAAATTCAAGCACTGCTACATTGAGTATTTCTGCTGATAACAATAGAGTTCCAAACGTAGTAAGCGGCTCAGTTACTATTTATGATTCTTTAGGAACTGCGCATCAAATTACAATGAAATACACAAAAATTGCTGATAATCTCTGGACATGGACAGCATCTGTACCGGGGACAAGCACAAGCGATGGACAACCGGCAAATTCAACCGGAACAATTTTATTTAATCCCGACGGTACAATAGATCCGCCAAACATTTCACCAAACAATCCGCAATTTGCTTTTACACCAAGCGGTGGATCTCAAGTTGTGGAATTAACTCTTGATTTTGGTACGGGATTTAGCGGTGTGACACAAACATCATCCAGTTCTGTAATCAGCGCCCTTTCACAAAATGGTTCGCCGTCTGCTCAGCTTTCAAACATGAACATTGACCAATACGGAAATATAGTTGGTATTTTCTCAAACGGAAGTTCAAAGAGTTTAGCTCAAATAATGATTTCAACATTCAATAACTTAAATGGATTAATAAGCGTTGGTGATAATATGTACTCAGCATATGCCAATAGCGGTGAACCAAGAATCGGCAGTTTAGGTGAAGAGACCGGCACTACAGTTCAATCGGGTGCTCTTGAGCAATCCAATGTTGATCTGTCTGAAGAGTTTACCAAAATGATTGTATCTCAAAGAGGTTTCCAGGCAAATGCACGTGTAATCACAACGGCAGATGCTTTACTTCAAGAGATAACAAATTTAATTAGATAAAATTTTCTGAACCTACGGAACTTGCCTAAAGGGCTGTGGGTTAGGTGGTTGGTAAAAAAGCCATAAGCTAATTTAATCAACTACCTAGCCCACGGCCTCCTTCTTAAAAAATAATGTTTTCTAAAATTGCTCTTAGAGGTTTTTCTATACTGCAAAGGAGATTGGTTATTTGATAAAACAAATTGTTAAACAAATTGTTATTCATCCATTTGACTAATATTGGCCATTCGATATAACAATTCGCTTCTTATTTAATTTTTTTTATGCTTTTTCTATGGCATAACAATTGAAAAAATAAAGTCGCTATGGAAAAATTAGAAGAAGAAAAACCGGCAGTAAAAACAACAGAAATTTTACCTCCTGTTAAGGTAAAAAAAGGTTTCAATTTCAAAATCCTAATTTTTGGAATACCTTTATTTATCATACAACTTGTAGCGGTTTATTTTATTACCGCGAATTTTTTGTTGACAAGATTACAGGTAAACAATTCTGCCGAACAACAATTACCTGCTGCAGACAAAGAAGCCGTAAAAAAAGAAGAACCGAAGTCTGTTGAACTCGGAAAACATATTTATATGGTTGATGATCTTATTATTAATCCGGCAAACACAGATGGAAAAAGATTACTTCTTTCTTCGCTTGGGTTCGATGTTGCATCAGAACAAAATACACAAGAACTTAAAGCAAAAGAGGTTCTGCTTAAAGATGCTGTAATTTCGGTAGTAAGCAGTAAGGGAATATCTCAGCTTGGCAATATTGTTTATCGAGATACACTTAGAACGGAAATAATGAAACGTGTTAATAAAGTAATGCCGGAAGTTAAAATCAATGCTATTTATTTCAGTAAATATATTTTACAATAATTATAATTATGGCAGAGATATTATCACAACAAGAAATTGATGCGCTAGTTAATAACGTTAAAAGCGGTACCGAACAGAAGATCGAAGCACATTCAGAGAAAGAACCAATTCTTTTCGATTTCCGTCTGCCAAATAGAATCTCTAAGAATCAACTCCGGGTTCTAAGAAACATTTTTGAAAATTTTGCCGACAGCTTCAGTTCATTTCTTGTAACTAAACTTCAAACGGTTGTAAATATTAATGTAACATCCGTGGATCAAATTTACTATTCGGAATATGTATTGTCAGTATCAAATCCCGCATGCCTGTTTACTTTTGAAATTAAGGACACGGATGTTAAAGGAATACTGGAATTAAACAATGATTTCGCTATTTCACTTGTAGATAAACTTTTAGGCGGTAACGGCCTGGGCACAAAACAGACAAAGGCAATAACTCCGATTGAACAAAAAGTATTAAGAGTAGTAGTAGATAGAATAATGCTCGACCTTAAAAAAGCATGGCAAACAGTTGACGTAATGGATTTTGTAGTTGAGCGTTTTGAACCCGATATTGATTTTGCACAGATAACTTCTCAGAGCGAATCAGTTTTATTAATTCCGTTTGAGATTTTAGTTGGTGAGCAATCGTTTTTAATGAATATTTGTTTTGCAACTTTTGCTTTTGATGACATTCTTGCCCGTTTATCATCACAAAAACTTACTTCTGTAAGAGCAATAAAACATTTTGGATTAACCGCACGTGATGTAGTTAGCAGTCATCTTTCAAAAACTTTACTCCCGATCCATGTTGAACTGGGAACCGCAAAACTTTCTGTAAAAGAAATTCTCGATATGCAAATTGGAGATATAATCCGTCTTGAAACAAAGATTAGCGACAACCAAAAAGTTCGAACGGGAAAGCAAATGCTTTTTTTAGTTAGAATAGGTGTCTCTAATAATAAAAAAGCGATTAAAGTAACAAGAAAATTATTTGAAGAACAATCCTTCTGAGGTTTAATAAATGGAAAACAATGAATTAACCAACCCCGCTGATGAAAAAAAAACATTAGAAGAAAAAGCTGTGAGTTCAATGGCTCAGTTTGAAGAATTTGATGATTCGAGACAGACTGGAGGCGTATATAATGATAAGCTGCATTTCTTAAAAGATTTACAGATGAACATTTTTATTGAGCTTGGTAGAACTCAAATGCAAATAAAAGATATTCTTGAATTAGAACGCGGATATGTTATAGAGCTGGATAAACTTGCAAGCGAACCGGTGGATGTTTTTGTGAATAACAAAAAAATTGCCGAGGGAGAAGTAGTTGTAATTGATAAACACTTCGGCATTAGAATAACAAATCTTTTGGATCCCGCAAATAGAATAAAGGATGCCAGCTAATGTCATTTATTGATATAATTAAATCTATTGTGCCGCTTGTATTAATCCTCGGTTTACTATACGGCATTTTAGTTCTTGTCAAAAGACATTCTTTCTCACTGAACGGTAAAAAAGCAAAAAATATTAATGTAAATGTTTTGTTCAACCAGATGATACTTCCTAAAAAATATTTATCGTTTGTTAAAATAAAAGATAAACTTTTAGTTCTTGGAATCAGTGAAAATAATATTTCTCTTCTCAAAGAATTTAATTACAACGACTTTGAAGGTAATGAATTGGGAACAGATCAATCTAAGCTGAATTTTGTTGAGATCTTAAAACAAAATTTAGGAATTCGATGAACAGGAAAACGTTTCTATTAGTTACAGCACTTCTTATTTTTTTTACAATTAATAGTATAAGCGCACAACAAGCTTCTTCTACTACTTTACCTTTTCCTAAAATAAATCTGGATATCGGCAAAGCAGAAAATGGAAATGATGTTTCCGTTACACTTCAAATTCTTCTGTTAATGACGGTACTGTCGCTTGCACCTTCTATTGTAATAATGACAACATCGTACTTGCGTACAATAATAGTATTTCATTTTTTGAAGAACGCCCTCGGTACCCAGCAGATGCCTCCATCGCAGCTACTTGCAGGAATAGCATTGTTTATTACTTTTTTTGTTATGGCTCCTACATGGAATAAAGTGAATGATGAAGCATTGAAACCTCTAATGGATAATAAACTCAATATTCAGCAAGCATATGATAAAGGTATAGAACCGATTCGTCAATTTATGTTTAAGCATGTTCGCGATGAAGATCTGGAATTATTTATCGGTTTGTCTAATCAAGTACGCCCTAAAAACCGCAACGATATTCAAACATACATTTTGATTCCGTCATTTGCGCTAAGTGAATTGAGGACAGGATTTATTATGGGGTTTTTCCTATTCATTCCGTTTATAATGGTTGATTTGATTGTGTCCAGTATATTAATGTCGATGGGTATGATGATGATGCCCCCAATGATGATATCATTACCATTCAAAATACTCTTGTTTATTCTCGTTGACGGCTGGAATTTAATCGTTGGGTCTGTTATCAGGAGCTTTCAATGACCGAAGAACTTGTAATTGAAATATTGAAAGATGTTTTTTACACGACATTTATAATTCTTCTTCCAATACTTGGAACTTCTTTAATCGTTGGAATTTTTATTTCAATATTTCAGGCGGCAACCTCAATTCAAGAAATGACTCTGACATTCGTGCCGAAATTAATTACAACAGCTTTGGTTATTATTTTATTGCTGCCATGGATTGTAGATAAGATGGTTGCTATCACAATAAAAATGTTTACAATATTTCAGACCGTAGTAAAATGACAGAAATATTAATTGGTGATTTTCTTCTTGTGCTTTACATTTTCTTGAGAGTCATCGCTATGATAATTGCTGCACCCGTACTTGGACATAATTCAATTCCAGCAGTTGCCAGAATATTTATTTCATTTGTAATAGCGTACATTACTTTTCTAACAATTGATAAAAGTAAAATTATTATTGATGTAAACCTTGTTACAATTATTGTGAATTCAGCAAGGGAAATAATAATGGGATTGATAATGGGATTTACTCTAAACTTTATTTTTTACGGAATTTCTTACGCAGGACATTTAATAGGTTATGATATGGGTCTGATGTTTTCGGAAGTATTAAATCCTATGCAGGATATACAGAACAATGTTGTAGGCGAAATTATTTTTTACCTAAGCATGATGATATTTCTTCTCATCAACGGGCATCATCATATAATTTCTGCAGTCGTTGCCTCTTTCGAGTTAGTACCCATTGCAAAGTTCACTGTAACACAGCCCTTAATAAGTTTGATAATTAAGCTGTCCTTTGCAGTTTTTATTATTGCAATGAAGATTGCTGCACCGATTGTTGTTTCATATTTCTTAATTCATATCGCAGAAGGAATAATATCGAGAGTTATCCCGAACATTCAAATATTTTTTATAACACAACCGGCAAAAATTGGTCTTGGACTTATATTCTTATCCATACTTATACCAATTTATTTTTATGCGATTAAGAACCTATTGAACAATTATGAATATCAACTTTCAGAAATGATTAGAGCGATGAGCGTATAGAATGGCAGAGATAGAAGGACAGGAAAAAACTGAACAACCGACCGGGAAAAAACTCTCGGATGCACGCGATAAAGGACAAGTTGCAAAAAGCACCGAATTAAATTCACTTGCTGTCTTTGGATGCGGACTAATTTTAATTTTTATAACTAAAGGTTTTATCGGTGAGGAGTTGGGTTCTTTTACAAAAGAAATTTTTAGTTCGCTTGAAACTTTTAATATCAATCAAACAATTCTTCAAACATATTTTTTAAAATGGACTCTCTTTCTGTTCATTATTCTATCCCCTACTTTTATAAGTTTAATTATCGTTTCCCTGGTAAGTAATATCTCGCAAGTGGGTTTCAAGTTCTCCGGCAAAGCGTTTACACCTAAATTGAACAGGTTTAATCCAATTGCAGGCATAAAAAGAATATTTTTTACTTCTCATTCTCTTGTAGAAATTCTCAAATCTCTTGCTAAACTTGTTATCATAGGCCTTTTCGCATACTTAGTTATTTCGAAATTAATTCAGGATACTTTTGAGCTTGTCAATCTATCGATCGAGGAAATAGTATCCTTCATGCTTGATGCCGCATTCTCGATGGTTTGGAAAATAATGCTATTCTTTACGCTTATTGCAGCCGTAGATTTTATTTTTCAAAAGATGAAGTTCAAAAAAGAGATGATGATGACTAAGCATGAAGTGAAGGATGAATTGAAACAGACTGAAGGCGATCCGCTGATTAAATCACGAATAAGAAAAAATATGATTCAAGCAACTCGCAGAAGAATGATGAACGACGTACCTAAAGCCGATGTTGTTATCACTAACCCGGCTCACTTTGCCGTTGCGCTTAAATATGAAATGAATAAAGACAATGCCCCTAAAGTTCTGGCAAAAGGAATGGATGAACTTGCACAAAGGATCAAAAAAATCGCAGTTGAAAATGAAGTGCCTCTTTATGAAGACAGGGAGCTTGCCCGTGCCCTATACAAGGTATGTGAAGTTGGAGATTTAATTCCGGCAAAACTTTTTAAGGCAGTTGCACAAATTCTTGCATATATCTATCAAATGAAAAAAATAAAAAAACAGAAGAGCATTATTTAATTCATGAAAAGTTTTGGAAAATATTCAGATATACTTCTTGCATTTAGCTTGATTCTAATACTTGGACTAATGTTGATTCCACTTCCAGCGGGTTGGTTGGATTTTTTATTAGCGTTAAATATTACAATATCAATTTTAATTTTGGTCGTATCGCTTTACATTAATTCTCCATTAGATATATCTATATTCCCGGGGTTACTTTTGGTCCTCACACTTTTCCGACTTGGACTTAATATCAGCTCAACAAGGTTAATTCTTATTGAAGGATATGCGGGAAAAGTAATTGAGTCATTCGGAACTTTCGTGGTAGCTGGAAATTATGTGGTCGGATTTATTGTGTTCATCATCTTAGTTGTCATTCAATTCATAGTTATTATAAAAGGAGCCGGAAGAATTTCTGAAGTGGCAGCAAGGTTTACTTTGGATGCAATGCCAGGAAAACAAATGGCAATTGATGCTGATTTGAATACCGGATTGATTAACGAATCCGATGCTCGTAAAAGACGCGATGTGATATCCCGTGAAGCTGAATTTTTTGGAGCTATGGACGGTGCAAGTAAATTCGTAAAAGGAGATGCTATTGCAGGATTAATAATTAATGGAATCAATATTATAGGCGGATTTATTATTGGAGTTGCACAAAGGGGAATGTCGTTTACCGATGCAATTCAAAGTTATACTATCTTAACAATTGGCGACGGGTTAGTATCACAAATCCCGGCATTGGTTATAGCTACTGCAGCAGGATTAGTTGTAACGCGGAGTGCATCGGGTACTGCTTTAGATCTTCAGATGAAGACACAGCTTTTTTCGAATCCGCGTGTTCTTGGAACAGTATCCGGTACATCGTTCATGCTAGCTTTTATTCCTGGAATGCCAATGTTTCCATTTGTTTTTTTCAGTACAATTCTAGGAATTATTTCTTTTGTTACGAACAAATCAAAAAAAGCAATTTCAGCTGCATCGGTTGAAAAAGAAGTGATGACATCGGAACCGATAGAAGAAAAACTAGAACAGTATCTTCAAGTCGATCCGATAGAAGTGGAAATCGGTTATGGATTGATTGGTCTAGTAGATGAAAAACAAGGTGGTAATCTGTTTGAAAAAATATCCTCTACAAGAAAATTAATTGCTCTTGAATATGGTGTTTTAATCCCACCCGTTCGTGTGCGCGATAACTTACAACTTTTACCAAATGAATATATAATTAAAATAAAAGGTAATATTGTATCAAAATATGAAATATACCCGGAAATGATGCTCGCGATGAATCCGGGATCAATCAAAGAAACATTAAGCGGCTTACCCACCACAGATCCTGCGTTCGGGATACAGGGTTTCTGGATTAATAAAGAAGAAAAAGAAAAAGCGGAGATGCTTGGTTTTACAGTAGTTGATTGTATTTCTGTTCTGACAACACACATGCAAGAACTACTGAAGAAAAACTTTGATAAAATATTAACACGGCAGGATATTAAGCAGCTTCTTGAAAACTTAAAGAAAGATTATCCTGCAGTAATTGAAGAAATAAATCCGGATACTTTAAATCTCGGTATGATTCAAAAAGTTTTGCAAAATCTGCTGAAGGAAAATATTCCGATTAAAGATTTTGTCCAGATACTTGAAGCATTAATTGATTATTCGAAAACGACAAAAAATATTGATGTATTAACAGAGTACGTCCGCCATACAATCGGCGAAACGATTGGAAATATTTATCGTGATCAAAACGGGATTATTCATGCGGTGGCATTAAGTGAGAATCTCGAAAATGCTATCACTAAATCATTACAGTCTCAAAAGGATAATATTGTTGCTCTGGGACTACATCCAAATATTTTGCGTGAGTTGAATACTCAAATACAGACAACGATCGAAAAATTCAATTCGCTTGGTTATCCGGCTGTCTTACTAACTTCAGCAACTATCCGTCCATATTTATATAGATTAATTAACAGCAGTTTCCCGGAACTTATTGTGCTTTCTTACACAGAATTGCCTGCAAATATAGAATTGGAGTTCATTGGAAAAATAGAGGTGAATAATGCAAATTAAAAAATATTTGGCTCCTACCTTAAAAGAAGCCGCTCATCAGATGAAAACAGAATTAGGTTTAGAAGCAATTATTCTGGGAACGCGAGTTATCGAAGGCGAAAAACGATTTAATATGAAAAAAATGTATGAAATAACTGCAGGAGTAGATCAACCGGTGCGTATTAATAAATCTGCAGCACAAAATTTAGATTATAACTCGAACTTCAATTCTGAATTAGAAAAGCTTAGCAATAAAATATATGGCAAAGACCGGAACCAGAATATATCAAGCGAGAAAATAAACCAACCGGAAAGGCAGCAGCCGATTGGTAATAAAATCGAAAAACAGATAAAAGAAATTGCTTACACTTTGGAAATGCACGAGGTGCATAAAAGTATTATCAAATCTCTTATTCATCATTTAACTAATTCCGCGGCTTTTATTGAAGATACAAATCTTGAGAATTATCTTCACTCCAGCATGGCTTCTATGATACCCACAACGGAGCTTAAGATAAACAAAAACAAAACTACCACAATTGCACTTGTTGGTCCGACAGGTGTTGGTAAAACCACATGTATTGCTAAACTCGCTGTTATTTCTAAAATCATTCACAAATTAAAAGTTGGTTTGATATCTATTGATACATACCGGCTTGGTGCGATAGATCAGTTGAGGATATTCTCAGAGATAAGCGATATCGAGATGGCGGTTGCTTATGAACCTGAAGATATGCCTAAGCTTATCAAAAAATTTAAAGGTAAAGATCTTATTTTTATTGATACCGTCGGACGAAATCAAAAAGCAAAAGAAAATTTGGAATCAATTCAGAAATATTTAAGCGCAGCTCAAGTAGATAAGACTATTCTTGTAGTAAGCACTGCTACTTCAACGCGAACGTTGAACGATGTAGTTGAAAAATTCAAAGTTGTTAAATATAGCTCGGTAATTTTTTCTAAAATAGACGAAGCTGTTGCATATGGAAATATTATGAATGTAGCAGTAATTCATAAAGTTCCGGTAATGTTTTTATCAAACGGACAGGTAATACCGGACGATATAGTTTCTGTTGACCCGTCGTTCTTGGCAAACTTAGTTTATTCAGGTAAACTTTATAAATGAATGGGCAAGCATCACGACTTATACAATTGCGCCGGTTGGAGAATAAAGGAAAAGTTTTTTCCGGCTCCAAAATTATTTCCGTTTGTTCCGGTAAAGGAGGAACGGGTAAAAGTTTCTTCTCTGCAAATTTTGCCGGTAAACTTGCACAATTAGGTAAAAAGATTCTGCTGATTGATCTCGATCTGAATTTATCGAACCTTAATGTATTGTTAAATCAAGTTGCAAAAGTTTCCTTATCGGAATTTTTTGAGCAAAGAAAATCAATACAAGAATTAATTTGTTCAGTTGATAAGAATCTTGATTTAATTTATGGAGATTCGGGTAGAGAAGATTATCCGAGAGTAAGCAGGGAAACTTTAGACTATTTATTTGTTTCCTTAAGAAATATCAACCTTAATTATGAATATATAATATTAGATTCATCTGCAGGTGCAGATGAACTAACACTTCATCAGCTGCTTAAATCCGATTATAACATTATTGTAACATCACCGGAACCTACTGCAGTTATGGATGCCTATGTTGTTCTTAAACTGCTCAACACTTCATGCAGTACAGCAAAAAACTTAGTGGTTATTAACAAGTGTAGCAGCAATGAAGAAGCAGAAAGTACTTTCGGAAATATTTTGTTGGCATCAAAACATTTCTTCGGGAATGAACCAAAATACCTCGGTTATATCAGCTTTGATTTAATAGTGCATCAATCAATCGTAAACCAGGAATTGCTGATAAATAGTATTCCTCAATTGAAGACTGCCGGTGAAATTTCTTCGATTGTAGATCGTTTCGTTACTATCGCACACGTGGCTAATAATAACCAACCACCTATTTCACACAGATAAAACGACCTTCCAAACGCTTTAATTTCAACGCTTATAACGCACCTAAATAATTTCTCAAATGGTATGGTGTTTGCAATATTCATGTAAAAAATGATTGGAAGTAAATGAATAAAATAGTTCTTCAATTTGGCTTATTAATTTTTTTCGTATCGGTTATTTATTTCACACAAAGAGGAATGGCATTAGAGCAAATACTTCTTTATTCCTTTACCATTTTTATACTTCTAACCACAATGTTAAGCATTATCCTAATAGGGTTGATAAAAGCAATCAACAAAAACTCGCTTCATAAATTAGGAGACATATCAGATCATTTAGCGGGAGATAAAAAACATGAGTAATGCAGCTCTATGGTCATCATACAAACAAATACCTAATCCTGAAACCAAAAAGCAAATCGTCCTCAATTATATGAACCTTGTTCATTATGTCATTCAAAGAACCAGCTTGGTTCAGAATGGTCTTCTTGATAGAAGAGATTTTTTTCAATTCGGAATAGAAGGTTTAAGCGAAGCAATAGACCGTTTCGATCCCGATTTTGGTACCAAGTTCGAAACCTATGCTATTAAACGCATTAGAGGCAAAATTTATGATGAGCTTCGGAAATACACAAAAAAAGTTGAAACTACAGTTGACGTAGATACAAAAACATCATATCCGGTTTCAACATTATCTTTGAATCAACCTGTCAAAGACGATGGCGGCCTGCAGCTCTATGAAACATTACCTAATGACAGTGAAAAACCCGATGTAATTCTTGAAAAGAAAGATTTAAAAGAAAAACTATTGGAGACAATAAAAAATTTACCGCAAAGAGAAAGAACTATTCTAAGTTTATACTACTATGAAGATTTGAATTACAAAGAAATTGCCCAGGTGTTTAACATTACCGTTTCAAGAGTTTCCCAGATTCATTCTAGAGTACTTGATTCATTAAAACTACAATTGGAAGAATATAATGTCTGAAAATAATAACCACGAAACGAAGGAACGTATTAGAAAGAAGCTTTCGTACATTGGTTCATTACCTTCAATACCCAAAATTATTTCTGAGGTATCCAATTTATTTAACAATGACAGAATTAGTGCAATTGATCTTTGTAAGGTAATTTCCAAAGATCAAGCAATAGTAGCTAAAATTCTTGCCGTTGCAAACTCGCCTCTTTATGGTTTGCCCCGAAGAGTTTCAACAATTGAATTTGCTGTTATCATTATTGGGTTTGAGCAAATTAAAAATATTTTAGTTGCACTCTCTTTAGTTGAAGTATTTAAAAATAATAGAAGTAATGTAAATTGGGACCACCAGGCATATTGGATACATTCGTTGTTAACTGCAACAGCAGCTAAAAGAATTGCAGACGATTTGCATTACCAAAAATCAGGCGAAGTATTTACTGTAGGGCTGTTGCACGATCTTGGTTTGGCAGTTCTTCAATATTATATGAATTCTGATTTTAATAAAATCTGTAGAGTTGTAAAGCAAAATCAATTAAGTTTTTTTTGCGCAGAAAAAGAATTGTTAGGTTTTACCCACCAAGAAATTGCCGGGGTACTATTCGAGAAATGGAATTTTCCGCAATATGTAATCGATGCTGTTCTTCATCATCATAATCCTTCTCAGTCCTTCAACGGAAAAGTATTGCCTTCCCTGGTGCACCTTGCGGATTATATGACCCAAAAATTAGGATTAGGAGCTTTTAATTGGGATGATGGTTACGTTTTTGATGAAAATGTTATTGATATTCTTGGCTTTGGCAGCATGGAAAACCTAAATAACTTTATAGCAAGTTATCAGCCGTTGTTTGAAAATCACATTGAATTTTTAATCGAAAAAAAGTAGGGAAGGTTATATGGAAACATTATTATCAGATTATAAAGTAAAAAAAGACCGCACAGAATTAATTCTTAGAAAGGTTAATTCTCTTGCCCCAATACCCAAGATATTATCAGAGGTTCTTGAGTTATTAAATAATGTCTTTACAAGTCCTCACATTTTATCTAAGGCAATTGCAAAAGATCAAAGTGTGGTTCTGAAAATATTAACGATTGCAAATTCTCCTTTTTACGGATTGACGAAACGTGTTTCGTCAATTGAATTCGCCATTATGATCCTGGGTTATGACGAAATAAGAAATATTGTCTCTGCTTTATCTTTGATGGAATCCATGAAGAACAAATCAGATCAATATCTTGATCAAAAGAGTTTCTGGATGCATTCTTATTTAACAGCAACGATCTCTAAGAAACTTGCAATGGATATGGGATTCGAAAAGAGCGGAGAAGTTTTTATTGCCGGACTTCTTCACGATTTAGGAATTTCTGTTCTTCATAGATTTATGCACACCGATTTTGTTAAAATAAATACATTAATTCTTTCAGGTATAGATCTTAATGAAGCGGAATTAAAAGTATTTGGAATGAGTCATGGTGAGATAGGTGAGACATTGTTGAAAAATTGGAATATACCTGAACTAATTACAGAAGTTGTAAGATACCATCATACCCCTGCTCTCTCCCAAAATGCTAGTGTATCATCTTCCATTGTTCATCTTGCAGATTATATAACTCAAATGTTAAAGCTGGGAGAACTCAACTGGGATGGAATGTTGCAGCTAGATGAACACATTTTTACAACTTTACACATTAAAGATATTAACCAGCTTGGTGAGTTTATTGAAGGATACAGAGAACCTCTGAAGTATCAAATGGAATCACTGAAATATTTGTTATGAGACTAATAAAAGAAAGAACATCGGAATACGAATCGTTTCACAAATCGCTTCAATACTTCAGTAAAAAATCCGAAGTAAAAGGTGATTTACGTTTAATTAATTTTGAAGCACAAAATACAAGCAGTAATCTATTAGAAAAACATACTTTTTTTGTTAACAATCTTTCTGACTTCCATAAAAAGATTCAAAAAACAAAAAACATTTCGGAATCGAATCTATTATTCCATGAATATGTAAAAAGAATTCTTAATGCTAAAGAAGTAGAAGTATTTTTATTTGTTGATTCACAAAGACATTTAGTTCCTTTAAACAGAAACGCTGCTTCACTTCACGTAAATACAGTTAACAAAATTTATAAAAGTGGAATATTGGATTTGGTGTTCGAATCAAGAAAACCAACAATTATTCCTGATTTAAATTCATACACAATTAATGGTTCAAAACTTAACCAATTCATTTTTCCAATATATCATTCCGATACTAACTACGGGTTGGTCTCGATAATGACTCCATTGTCAAAAATATCGGAAGATTCACTCGAGAGTAATTCAATAAATATTTTACTTGGAATTATTGTTCCACTGATCATTTCTTTTCGGCAGAAACAGTCTATTAATAAACTTTATCAAGAACTGCAGGTCTACCAATCAAAGATGCAGAATGATTTCGATGTATATGCCATTGGTGAATTAGCTGAAGGTATCTTAGAAGAAATCCGGGAGCCGCTTCAAGTAATTATGTCGCTTACAGATATGCTTGAATCTGAAAATAAAAAAATTGATAAGCAGCTAACATCAAACATCAAGAATCAAATTAACAAAGTAAGAGAACTGACAAACCGGCTTTCTAAATTCTCGGAATTGAATAAACCTAAAATGCAAAATGCACAATCTTGTAATCTTAATAAGTTAGTCCGGGAATTTAAAAATATTATTAATACATCACTTCAAAATCTCGGTTTGGAATGTGAGTTAGATCTTGAAGAAAACATTCCTCCCATTCTTGGAGACCCAAAAGAAATTAAGCAATTGCTGACAAGCGTGTTCTCTCTACTTAAGTCGGCATCCAATAAAGGCGGAGCTTTTGTAATACAAACAAAATATGTAAGAGAAAAAATTGTTATATCTGTTTTTACAACAGAACAAATAGAAAGTCTATCGGACAACATGAATAATAAAACTAATATTACAATTAACTTTATTAAAGAATTAATGAAAAGAAATGAAGGCAACGCTGAGTTCAATTCGCTGCCTCTTAAAGGAACTATAATCCACCTGGTATTTCCACTTAAGAGGAATTTAGCAGTATGAAAACATTTTTAGTTTTATTCTTAGTCTTTTCAATATCTGTAAAGGGACAAAATGCTGCGACACAAAACTTGTCGGAATTATCGGGAGATTCTGTAAATATCCATGCTATGGTACAAAAACAGATTAGTCTGGCCTTGGAAAAACGTACTGAATCTAAGATAGTTTCATTGCCGGCTTTTGAAGGAAAAATAAAAGTTTTGGCTGATAAAATGAATCAGGCTCAAGCGGAGCCGCGTCCAACCTTTTTCAATTTCCTTTTAAGTCAACCTCTTTATTATAAACTCTTCGCTACCGGCTCTTTCTTGATACTATTTTTTTTCGTTCTAAGAAGAATATTGACAAGCCTAAATCGCAAATCCATTAGTTCGCTAAAAAATAATATTGGAATGATGAGAGAAGAAAAAATTGGAAGCGGCAAACAAAATCCGAAGCTTATCAAAATAAGAAAAGCATTAAAGGATAAAATTGAAATCTTTAAGAGATCAGAAAAACAATTATCTAAAACAGCAAAACAATTAAATGTAGCCAAAGGTGAACTTATGTTGGCAGCTAAATTGAGAATATTAGAAGTGGAAAAGATGCAAGGAGCATGATATGATTAAAGGAATTTACACTGCGGGAAAAAGTTTAGATCTGCGGATTAAAAATTTAGATATTATCGCGAACAACCTGGCAAATCTTAATACAACCGGCTTCAAACGCGAAATACCTTTTGTCGAGATAATAAATCAATATGGTGATGTTTCAATTAAAAAATTAACAAGTCAGCAGCAGGGAGAAATGCTTCAAACTTCTAATCCTTTAGACCTTGCTATTTCAGGTAACGGTTTTTTTAACGTTAAAAATCCCGATGGAACTATAGAGCTTACACGTAACGGCAGATTTAAAATAAATGATGAAGGATTTTTTGTGGATGGTTTAGGAAGAAAAGTGATGGGTAAGAACGGAGAAATATCCGTCGAAGAGACATTGCTGTCAAAAGAAGGAGTTATTCTCATTGGCAAAGGTGGGGAAATAAAAGTTGGTGAAAAAGTAATTGACACAATACTTGTTCTAAATGTGAGTGATGCCAATGGACTTCTACGGACCGGCGGTTCCAACTTCAGTACAGAAGGACAAGAATATACTCCGGCAGATGAAGGTTCATATTCTATTTCACAAGGATACCTGGAACAAGCTAATATAAATCCAATAATTGAAATGGAAGCAATGATCCGGCTTAACAAAGAATATGAAACGGCGCAAAAAGTTATTGCATCACTCGATTCTTCTCTTGGTCAGGCAAATGAAATAGGAAAAATTTAATAGGAGTATTAAAATGTCTACTAGAGCATTAAGAACAGCAGCAAGTGGAATGTATGCACAACAAATCAATATTGAAGTTGTTTCCAACAACATTGCAAATATTAACACTACCGGTTATAAAAAGAACAAGGCAGGTTTTCAAGATTTGATGTATCAAGAAGTTCACATCAATCCGTTAACATCTGCAACACAAGGTGCTGAGGAAATATCAACTTCAAAAATTCAGATTGGCAATGGTGTAAAACCGGGCGCATCAACAAAAATTTTCGCGCAGGGAGATATCACACCTACCAATAATCAGCTTGATCTTGCAATTCAGGGTGAAGGATTTTTCCAACTAAGAAAACCCGACGGAACATTTGCATATACGCGTGACGGTTCATTCAAAATAAATGCTGATGGGAAAATTGTTACATCAGGCGGATTATCTTTGGAACCCGGTCTTACACTGAACTCAGATATCGTTAATTTTAAAATCAGTACCGATGGATCTGTAACAGCTCAGGATGTTTCCGGTGGATCATCTCCGCTTGGCACTATTGAGGTCGCACGCTTTATGAATAACGGCGGTTTAATGGCACTTGGTGATAATCTTTATAGTGAGACTGCGGCATCGGGCCAACCGATACTCGGTAGTCCGGGTCAACAAGGATTCGGAGAGGTCCACCAGGGTTTTCTTGAAGCATCAAATGTGGATATTGTTGAAGAAATGATTGCAATGATTGTAGCTCAACGCGCTTATGAAATTAATTCTAAAACTGTTAAAACGGTTGAAGAGATGATGACAATGGCGAACAACTTAAAACGCATATAAAATGAAAACTCTATTTCTAATATTAATAAGTTTTCTATTAGGTGAAGGAAAAAATTTCGATTTGCAGCTTAAGGCGTACCTTGACAATAAACTTAGCGGGTACACTAAGTATGAATTTCAAATCATGCAGTCACTTGAAAAATTTGCGAGGATAGAAATCAATACGGAGAAAAAACTTAAAATAGTAAAGAATTACGGCTATCTGCCGGTTACGCTTTATGATAAAGACAACAATGCAAGTTCTTCTCTATTAACAATAAAATTAAAACTATTTAAAAATGTCCTGGTCGCTTCGCAGGCAATTAATCGAAGTGAAGAATTAATGGACAGCATGTTTACCGAGAAAAATATTGACATCTCATTATTAACAGGAAAACCGATTGATCCGGCAGAGGACATTCTTGATCATCGCAGCAGGGTATTTATCAAAGAAGGTGATATTCTTCGGAAAGAAATGATTGAACCGATACCGGTAGTTAACAAAGGTGACAGTATAGTTCTTCATGCTGGCAAGAATGGAGTTGATGTTACTGTAGACTGTATTGCACGGCAAGAGGGTTGTATCGGTGATGTGATTAGTGTTCAATCGGTCAATAAATTATATAAAGCAAAAATAATTGACAAGTATAACTTAATGTTGGTGGAATAGATGAAACGTATATATGTATTAGTGTTTGTCCTTTGTACTTCTCTTTTGTTCGGACAAAACATGAGAAAAAATTCCCAGCTTTCCCTCTTCTCTGATAATAAAGCAGTGGAAAAAGGAGATGCGGTAACAATTTTGGTCGTTGAATCAACCCGCGCTTCAAATAACTCCGAAACTTCTGCCGGAAGAAAAAGTGATATCGGACTTAGCGCGTCCGGATCAGTTGGTCAATCTGCAATTCCTAATACACAATTGAATCTTGGTACTAATAATGATTTTGAAGGAAGTGGTTCCACAAGTACAACCGGAATGATCAGTACAAAAATTAGTGCAGTTGTAGATACTGTTTTGGCAAACGGCAATCTTGTTATAAGAGGAAGTAAAAAAATCTCTATCAATGGTGAAGAACAAACTATTAATATCAAAGGTGTAATTCGTTCTACGGATATTATGCCGGACAATTCGGTTTATTCATTCAAGATCTCGGATGCCGAAATTTCATTTGAAGGAAACGGTATGATTGATAGTTCACAAAAACCCGGGTTGTTAACAAAATTATTTCATTGGTTGTTTTAGGATACAGTATGAAAGCAAAGATTTTTTTCTCGATAATTATTTTATGCTTACCTGTTAATATTATTTTTGCTCAACGCTTAAAAGACGTAGCATACCTTAACGGAAAGAATACCGAACAGGTAATTGGTTACGGACTTGTAGTAGGTCTAGCCGGAACAGGCGATAGTTACCGCTCCTTATTTACTATTCAATCGGTTGCAAGTATGTTAAAGCGTTTTGGTATTACAGTTCCTCAAACCGATCTGAAAACAAAAAATGTTGCTGCAGTAATTATAACAGCAAATCTCAACTCAAATCTTAAGTCAGGTGCCGAGTTCGATGTAATAGTTTCTTCTTTGGGTGATGCAACAAGTCTGCAGGGCGGAACATTGTTGATTACTCCTCTTTCAGGAATAAATGGACAGGTTTACGGTTTAGCTCAAGGAGCTATATCTGTTGGCGGTTATGATATCAATACATCAAGCGGCAGCCGTATTACAAAAAATCATTCGCTTGCCGGGCGCGTACCAAGAGGTGGAACGCTTAAAGAATCAATTTCAACTGCACAGGTTGTATCCGATGAAATATCAGTTTTCTTAAAGGAACCTGATATCACTACCGCACAAAATGTTGTCTCGTCCTTAAATCAAAAGTTCGGAAGCGAAATTGCAAAAGCTTCCGATGCAGCTGAAATCAAAATTGCTGTTCCGCAAGATCGGCAGAATAACATTATGGCATTTCTTTCGGAAATTGAGAATGTAAATGTTATAGTTGATGACATTGCAAAAGTTGTTCTTAACGAAAGAACAGGTACAGTTGTTTCCGGTCAGAATGTAAAGATTCTACCTGTTACAATTACCCACGGCGGTTTAAATATTTCAATTCGTTCTTATCCAATCATTTCTCAACCAAATGCTTTCTCGCAGGGAAGGACAACTATGTTCAATAATCTAGCTCCTTTTGCAGCACAGGATTCCGCAAGCACAATTGCAATAAAAGGTGCAAGCAATGTACAGGAAGTAGCTTCTGCGTTAAACTCTCTTAAAGTTTCACCTCGAGATATAATTTCGATATTTCAAGCTTTGAAAGAAGCAGGTGCTTTAATGGCAGAATTAATAATAATGTAACATGAATGATCTTTCGCTTAAAATAGAAAACAATAAGCATCTTTCGAGACCGATCGAAACAAATTCTCGTTACGATCAAAAACAAAAAGATAAAATTGCTTCAGCCGCTAAGCAGTTTGAAAGCTTGCTTACTTCTATGATGTTGAAAAGTATGAACAAAACTACCGTCGGCATGTTTGGAGAAGAAGGTTATGGTGGTGATATGTTCGATTCTGTTTTTGAACAGGAAATTGCAAATAAAATGTCGGAAACTAGAAGTCTTGGTATAGCAGAAATGCTCTATAAGAAAATTACAGGTGAAGAATTGAGTTCCGAGATGCGTCATAAAATTTCTGTTCGTTTGAATCCGGGTAAAATACACAATACCCAACCTTCTTCTGATTCAACCGAAGTTCAGCCAAGTACTTCTGCAATTGAACGATTGAATAATTATAAAAAACATATTGAAGAAGCTGCTTCAACTTTTGGAATAGATAAAAACGTAATAAAATCAATTATAATGACAGAATCAGCAGCTAACAATAAAGCTGTTTCCGGCGCCAGAGCAAAAGGACTAATGCAGTTAATAGACTCAACTGCGACCGATATGGGAGTCCGTAATGTTTTTAATCCCAAAGAAAACATCTTTGGAGGCACTAAATATTTTGCCCAAATGCTTCGACAATATAGTGGTGACATAAAACTTGCTTTGGCGGCATATAATGCCGGACCGCAAAATGTTGAAAAATTCAACGGTGTTCCACCATTTGGCGAGACTAAAAATTATATCAATAAAGTACTAGGTTACCTAGAACATTTTAATAAGAGGAAAGAATGAGCGCACAAAATTTAATTGCTACTCTTAAAACACAAGAGACAAATCTCGATTCACTTATTGATACGCTTGAAGAAAAAAAACAAGCAATTATTAAAAATAATTTCTCTCTGCTAAATGCGGCACTTATCAATGAACAAAACATTTTACACAATATCGGGTTCGAAGAAAAGAACCGTTTAAAAGTAGTTCAAGATTTGGCAAAGGAATTAAATCTTGAGTTAAAAGATGCTTCCCTTGAAAGTATTTTGAGTAAAAATAATTTTTTATTGAAAAAAGAAAATAAAGAAATACAACAATTAAGAAAATCGTTGAAAGAAAAAATAATTCGTATAAGCAATACTAATAAGCAATTAAAAGATGTTATAGATTTTTCGCGAAGTTTAATTAAAGATACTATCGTAATGATAGCTGGTTTAAAAAAACGTGAACTTGTGAATAAGAGAGTATAAAATGAGTATCGGTAGAGTATTTGATATATCAGTCCGGACAATGTCTGTTTATCAGAGGGCTGTTGACGTTGCTTCAAATAACATTTCTAATGCCCAAAATCCCGATTACTCACGGCAGAGAGTTGTTTTTGGAACCGAACCTTCCGATATATTAGGGGGTATGGGAGTTAAAATACAGGATATACAGAGAATTAAAGACAATATGCTTGAGTCTCAATTACAGAAATATCAATCTGCACTTTCCGATGCAAATAAGAGATCAACAGTTCTACAACAAATCGAATCTATGATTTCCGAACCTTCTGATCAAGGTCTTGGTACCTATTTCACAAATTTTTTCAATTCTTGGAATCGGTTAACGGCTAACCCCAATTCAATTCCCAATAGATTAGATGTAATTCAAAAAGCTCAGAGTTTGAGTGACAGGTTTAAACAAACTTATGATGATTTAACCGAAGTTCAATCTACACTGCAAAAAGATGTTTATACGAAAGTTGACATGTTAAACACATATTTACAGCAGATTAATTCATATAACCAACAAATTTATCAAACTAAATCTCAGGGTTTAGCGACTAACGAACTTCAAGATGAAAGAGACGCTGTCATCAATACTTTAAGTCAGTTTGTAAATATATCTGTTCAAAATGTACCTAACGGAACTTCTGTTGTTAATGTTGGCGGAATTCAAGGAGCCGATCTAAACGGATACAATCAGTTTGCAGTTAAAATTGTCAATGGGAAAATACAAATATATTCGCAGAGTGATCTTAGTTCGGTAGCTTTAATTAATTCAGGGGAACTGTATGCAATTATAGATTTATTTTCAAATAAAATACCAGATTACAAAGCAGGATATGAAGACCTGATAAATACTTTTGTTAATAAGGTGAATGAACTACATATACAGGGAAACACACTTGTCCAGGGAAATTCATCCAGTACCGGAATACCATTCTTTGGAGAACTGGACAATAACGAAAATGTGATTAATGCATTTGTTGACGGTATAATTAAAATTAATTCAAGTATTGTTAATAATCCTAAAAATATTGCCGCATCAGACGCAGCAAATAATGACGGTAACGGTAATATTGCAAATAGAATAGCGGGATTGGCAGATAACCCGATTCCGGAGCTGAATAATCTGAGTGTTATTGATAAATACACATCGATTCTTAATAATATCGGCAGCGATAAAACAAACAACGATAATAAAGTACAAACAAGTCAAACTGTATTACAGCAGCTTCAAACTCAAAAAGCTTCTAACTCCGGAGTGTCTATTGATGAAGAAATGACAAATATACTTAAGTTCCAGCGTTCTTATGATGCAGCGGCAAAATTAGTTAAAGTGGCAGACGAGATGATTCAAACAATAATAGATATGGTGCAATAAATTATGCGAATCACTGAAGGCATGCTATCAGATCAGTATCTTAAAAATTATAATAAGATTGCTGAACAAAAACAAAAGTTGCAGACTCAGCTCTCAACAAACAGTAAAATAAATACGCTTTCTGATGATTTGATCGGTGCTTTACAAAGTATTAAGGTTGAAGCACAAATTAAAAAGACCGATACTTATATTAAAAATGTTCAGACTGCGAATGAATTTATAACTTCGTCACTTGATTCTTTGGATAATATGACTACTGAAATTCAAAAAATTATGGAAATAATAACATCTGCTTCCGATCCTTTGAATGCAATTAATTATCCTTCAATGCTTCAATCAATAAAAGATTCTTTGAATGCAATAGTTCAGGATACGAATGCAAAGCATAATGATATGTATCTTTTTGGCGGAACAAATTATACAACCCCGCCGGTCACCATTGATATAAACGGGAAAGCTGTTATTACTATAGAAGATGTATCCGGTGAAGTAAAAGTACAATTATCTCAAAACGTTACTGATGCAATCAATATTCCAGGTAATAAGATTTTCGGTACAGGCATATTTAGCGCAATAAATAATATCATTGATTCTTTCGCAGCCGGAAATGCACCGGATGATGCTATTAAGACAGGTTTGAACGATGCTTACAATCAGCTTTTAAATATTCAGACTCTTGGCGGTGAAAAATCAAACCGATTTGAAGACATTAGCGCATTATTAAGTAATCAACAGACTAATCTGACGGGGACACTATCAAATATTCAGGGAATTGATATTGCAAAACTTGCTGTTGATTTGCAGCAGCAAGATTATTTATTGCAGATTTCATCTAAATTATTTGCTAATATATTTCCAAAATCTATATATGATTACTTATGATAAACAAATTTGGAACAACATTCGGGTTACTTATTGGTGTATTTTCAATTTTTGGTGCGTTCTTTTTGGAAGGCGGATCTTTCCGTATTTTATTTATTCTTTCAGCATTAATGATAGTTTTTGGCGGCACTTTTTCTGCGGTGATAATAGGTTTTGGCTTAGATAGATTTATGCGAATATTAACATTAATGCGTCTTGCATATTTTCCGCGTTCATATAATGTTAAAGAATTGATTGATATTTTTGTTTCACTCTCAATTAAAGCAAGAAAAGAAGGTTTGCTGTCAATCGAACCGGATTTGAGAAAACTCAATCATCTTTTCCCGCGTAAAATGACAAAGTTTGTTCTTGATGGAACTGATGCAGATACTTTACAAATACTTGCACAACTTGAGATGAGAACAATGCAGGAACGACATTACTCCAATATTAATATTTTCACAAAGATGGGCGGTTACGCACCAACTATGGGAATAATTGGAACAGTAATGGGTTTAATTATGACGTTAGCGAATGCAGGAACCGATCCGAATGCACTAATTAAAAATATTGCGACAGCATTTATTGCAACTCTTTGGGGAGTTCTAAGTGCAAATTTATTTTGGTTACCAGTAGGAGATAGATTAAAGAGATGTCATTCAGAGGAGAAAAATATGATGGAGCTCTCTTTGGAAGCAGTGTTAACATTGCAGAGCGGAGAAATCCCTTCGATTATGAAAGCAAGACTGATGGGGATGCTTCCGCAAAAAGAACAGCAAGAAAAGTTAACGCACTAGATTCTGAAGAGAACGCTTTTGATGAAGGAAGCGATAAAGATCGGTATTTAATTACTTATTCCGATTTAATTACTTTACTTCTTGGATTGTTCATTATCCTTTATGCTATTTCTAATATTGATGCTGAAAAGTATAGAAATGTTACTACTGCCATGGGAAATTTCTTCGGCAATGAAGCAGGCGTTCAAATAAATCCTGAAACAAAAGTAATATCTTCTCCGAAAGAAAGTTTGAGCGATCAACTAACGAAATTAATTGCTGATTATGATTATTCAAAATCCATACAGTTGGAAGAAAGCGAACGTGGAATTACTGTTCATATTTTAGAAGATATTCTTTTCCCTCCGGGACATGCTGATTTGACCGAATCTTCTAAACTTGTTCTTAATAGATTGGCAGGAGTTTTAAAGAAATTACCCAACGATATACGTGTGGAAGGACATACAGATGATATGCCGATTAACACTCTGCGTTATCCTTCCAATTGGCATTTATCGGTTGACCGTGCACTGAATACAGCGTATTATTTAATTAAAGATGAGGAGGTGGATCCGGATAGAGTTTCTATTGTAGGCAATGCAGAGTATCGTCCTATTGCCTTAAATAATTTGCCGGGATCCAGAACTAAAAATAGAAGAGTAGATCTAGTAATATTAAAGTGAGCTAATATGAAAATAAAAACATTTCAATTTGGTGAAATTAAATATTCACAAAAAAAAGTTATCAATTTCGAAAGCGGGCTCTTTGGTTTTGAGAGTCTAAAGAAGTTTTTATTTATCAAGCCGGATGACAATCTGTTCTACTGGCTAAATTCAATTGAATCCCCGGACATTGCATTTCCGATGTTCGGGGTTCGGGTACTTGATGAAAATTTTCCGCAAGAAGAAAATCATGAAGCATTTGGGATCGTAGTATTAAATGCGAATCCTCTTAATATAACCGTTAACCTAAAAGCACCGGTTTATATTAATCAAAATACTAAAGCGGGTTTTCAAAAAATAATTGATTCTGATAACTATCCGGTTAACTATAATTTATTTACCGGACAATGATATGCTAGTACTAACAAGAAAAATAAACGAAGAAATTTTTATCGGGTCTGATATAACTATAAAAGTTGTTTCATCCTCCGAAGGTCTGGTAAAAATCGGAATTAATGCACCCCGGAATGTGCAAATATATCGCAAAGAAGTGTATGATAGAGTGAAACAACAAACAATTGAGGCATCAAAAGCAAGTATTCAAACTGTAGTGGATTTGCAAAACTATAAAATCAAAAAATTGTAGAGAGTATAATGGATTTCGATACTGAAAATGTAAAAATTCTTGTTATAGATGATTCCGATATTATTCGTAATTCTCTTAAAAAATTTTTATCTGAATATAACTTGGAAGTTATAACGTGCAATGACGGACTGGAAGGATTACAGAAAGCTGTTGAATCAAAACCCCAGCTCATTTTTCTGGATCTGATGATGCCAAACCTCGACGGAATTCGTTTGCTGCGTGTTCTTAAAGTGTTGGAAGATGTAAAGCATATCCCGGTAATTGTTATTAGCGGTCACACAGATAAAATAAATGTTCTTGCCGCAATGGAAGCAGGAGCCGAGAGAATATTATCCAAACCGTTAGCAAAAGGTCCCTTAGTAAAAAGTATCAATGAAGTACTTGGTAATAATTTTCTTTTGAGTGCAAGAAGATTAACAAAATTCTCGAACTTTGAAAAAGAACAAATGAATAAAGAGTTAAAAAAATATTTTAAGAATAGGTTAAGTCAAAAAAAGGCATCTATTCTTAAAGCGATTTCCGATAAAAATACTGAACTGCTAAAATTGTGTTTGCATGAACTTAAGGGTTCCGGCGGGACTGCCGGTTATCCGAATATTTCTGATATCTGTAGAGATATAGAAGCGTTTATATCAACACCAAACAATACTTGGCAGGAAATAAATTCAGAATGCGAAATACTTTTAAAAAGTATAAATGAAATTGAAACATCACCTGCTTATTAAGGAAAAGAAATGTATGTAATTATAGGAATAGTAGTAGTAATTGCTTCAGTGGTAATTGGGTTTACTATGCCAGGCGGTAATCTAATTTTGCTAATCCAGGTATCTGAATTCATTACAATTGGCGGTGCTGCTATTGGAAGTTTATTAATTGCATCCCCTCTTTCACTAATCAAAAAAATCCTTGGTTCAATTCCCAAAGTTTTTAAAGATCACTCTAATACAAAAGAAGATTATATACAGATGCTCAAAGCGTTCAGCGATCTTTTTCTAATCGCACAAAGGGAGGGCTTGCTTTCGATTGAAAAACATATTGAATCACCGGAAAAAAGTGATATCATAAAAAAGGCAACAAAATTTATTAATGATAAATACAGAATGAATTTTTTCTGCGACACAATGAAAGTTATGCTTGCTGGTTCAGTCCCTCCTTATGAATTGGAGGGATTGATGGATGCAGAGATTGAAACTTATGAAAAAGAAAATCGCCCCATATTTGAAGGAATAGGACGAATTGGAGATGCATTACCGGGGCTTGGAATTGTAGCAGCTGTTCTTGGAATTATAATTACGATGGGAGCTATTAATGAAGGTGCCGAAAAAGTTGGTCATCATGTTGCTGCAGCGCTTGTAGGTACATTTTTAGGTGTACTGCTTGCATATGGTTTTGTCAATCCGCTTGCAGCAAATATAGAGCATATGATTGAGAACAAAATTCAAGATCTGCAAATAATTAAAATCTACATTTTGGCATATGCAAAAGGGAATCCCCCGTTTATTGCTGCAGAAATTGCACGAAGGACAATTTTTTCGGATTTGCGTCCTACATTTCAAGAATTGGAATCTGCATTAAGAGGTAAAAAGGATAAGTAATGGATATATCAAACGATTCCGCTCCAATAATTAAGAAGATAAAAAAAGCACACGGCGGGCATCATGGCGGTGCGTGGAAAGTAGCTTATGCCGATTTTGTTACGGCAATGATGGCTCTGTTTATAGTTCTCTGGATTCTTGGTCAAAGTGAAGAAATAAAACAATCTGTTACAGGTTACTTTAAGGACCCTGTCGGGTTCTCAACAAAAAGTAAAAATATTATTGAAGGAAATAACTCGAATCCTTCAATTGACTTAAAAATTCAAGAAGAAATGAAAAGGAAGGAAGCAGAGAAATCGGAATTTGAAAAGATGGGAGAAAAACTTAAACAAGAACTTGAAGCTGATACTGATTTGAGCGGATTGTCAAATCAGGTTAGAATTGAAATGGTAAAAGAGGGTTTAAAAATTGAATTAATTGATTCTGACAAGGATGTTTTCTTTTCTTTAGGCACAAGTGAATTAAATGCAAAAGCAAAAAAACTAATCGGAAAGATTGGAAAAGAAATTGCAAAACTTCCTAATAAATTAATTGTAGAAGGACATACTGATTCCCGTCAATTTCAGAATCTCGGTACCGGATTTACAAATTTTGAACTAAGTGCAGAAAGAGCTCTAGCAGCTAAAAGAGCTTTAGTAATGGGTGGTCTATCGGAAAAACAAATTGATGAAATCCGTGGATACGCTGATACACGTCTTAGGAATCCTAAAGATCCATTCAGTTTTGTTAACAGACGAATTAGTTTTACTGTAAAATTTAATAAGTGATAGCTATGTTAAGAAAGGTAATAGTTGTTGAAGATGATCTTTTTTCACAGGACTACTATAAAATTTTTTTAAAAAAGTTAAGCAACGTGGTATTAATTTTAGAGAATGTTGATTCGATAATGAATGAGATTGAAATTGGAGATGTAGATTTAATAATTATGGATATAAATATTAAGAACACATATTGGAATTCCGAACGTTTGGATGGTATAAAACTTTCAAACATGATAAAGAGAAGATTTAATTATCTAAAAATTCCAGTTCTGTTAATATCTGCATATCCTATCTCCGCTTTTGGTGACAATGTTCTTGCTGATAGTTTAGCCGATGATTATCTTACAAAACCTGTATACGATTATGACAAGTTAATTAATAAAATAAATAAATTGGTATATTCTGATAATGAAAGACAAAGTATTAATAGTTGAGGACGAGAAAGACACCCGGTTTATTTTGGAAAGACTGCTTTCGCGTAATAATTATGATGTTGCAATTGCAGTTGATGGCCAAAATGCTATTGAAGTATTAAAAGATTTTACTCCTAAAGTTATACTTGCAGATTGGACTATGCCTGTGCTGGATGGTTTTGCACTTTGTAATATTCTCAAGGGTGACGATAAATTTAAGCTTACATATTTTATTATACTTACTGCCCGGGCCTCATTAAAAGATAGAATTATGGGATTGGATGTCGGTGCAGATGATTTTTTAGTTAAACCGGTTGAAAATCAAGAATTGCTTGCCCGAATCCGTTCAGGTATCAGAATTTACAATCTTCAAAATGAAGTAAGAAATATTGAGCATTCAAAAGCAATAATTGAAATGGCATGCACTATTGGACATAATATTAATAATCCACTGAGCAGTTTAGTACTATCAATTAAAAACATTGAACAAGAACTAATTAAATTAGGTAAAAATAACCTTGCAGAAGATCTTTCCAACATTAACCAATCAATCGAAAGAATCAAAAAATTTGTAAACGAGCTTACCCATCTTCAAAATCCGGAAATGATTAATTATTCTGACGAAAGCAAAATGATAAAGACTTAGTAAATCACCTTACGCAGCATTGTTCTAAAAATTATTAAAATGGAGTAAAATTGTATCACAGAATAGTATTCTGTGATACGGAAATTAAATTAAGATAAATTTT
>Ga0082335_1002802_pt1 | contig 31000 bp, 22 predicted proteins | sample Subgrocontami58m_FD_72375 | JGI IMG/M metagenome (GOLD analysis project Ga0082335, IMG submission 72375) | Subsurface groundwater microbial communities from S. Glens Falls, New York, USA - GMW37 contaminated, 5.8 m (SPADES assembly) (version 2) ...
CACCCGCCCACCCTCGATCGGTCCTTACTGAGGGGGCACCCCTCAGACTCCCCGGCAAGGAGGGCTGCGCCCTCCCCTGCACTCTCCTGCATGACTGTCCTCAAGGTAAACTCGTGCCGTAAGGGGGCCATTGGCCGGTCATCGACTGCCGGTTTTCGTTGACCGCCGTCCGCCAGTCGCGGTAGCATCCGCACGCTGCCGCAGGGGCGTGGCGCCGTTGCGGTGTGCCCACCAATCGCGACCTATGAGGTGACTGCATGACCACTCCCGCCTATTCTGCCCCGCCGTCCTACCGCGGCCTCATCTCCGAGACGGTGCGTTACAAGGGCCACAACGGCGACCTGATCCGCGGCCAGCTCACCCGGCCGCTGGGGGCCGGGCCGTTCGGCGCGGTCATCGTGGTGCACGAGGCGTTCGGCCTCAATCTGTACGCCAGGGAGTGCGCCCGCCGCATCGCCGAGCGGGGCTACATCACGCTGGCGCCCGACTTCTTTGCCCGCTGGGACGTGGTGCTGGAGGACTTTGTGGACCTGGCCGAGGTGCGGGCCATGAACCAGGCCATGGGCGGTGGCCCGTCTGACGCACAGATTACGGGCGACATGGAGGCCACCGCCGAGTATCTGCAGAACATGCCGCAGTGTAACGGCAAGATTGGCTCCATTGGCTTTTGCTGGGGCGGCCGGGTGACGCTGCTGCACGCGTGCAACAGCACACGCATGGCGGCGGCGGTGGACTGCTGGGGCGGCCGGGTGATCGCCACAGCCGAACAGCTCACGCCGCAGATGCCCAAGGCCGTGTTCGACATGCTGAGCGACCTGAGGTGCCCGCTGCTGGGCATCTACGGCGCCGACGACTACAGCCCAACGGTGGCCGAGAACGAGCAACTGGAGGCCGAACTGCAACGTCTGGGCAAGCCCTACGAGCACCACACCTACGACGGGGCCGGCCACGCGTTCTTCAACTTCACCCGGCCCAACTTCCGTGCGGCGCAGGCCCAGGAGGGCTGGAACGAGGTCTACGCGTTCTACGACCGGCACTTGCGTTAGGAGACCCATCATGTGCAGCTTCAACCAGGCAGTGCCCGTTACCCTCGCGGGCAGCGGGAAGGACAACCGTGGCTGGTTCGACCTGAACCGGGCGCAGGTCTACCACGACCACTTCATCGAGGCCCCGTTGGAGGGCGGCGTGGTCATCGACTTCCTGAAGCCGCAGGTGGAGGACGGCAAGCTGCTGCAGGTGTCGTTCGAGCTGAGCACCCAGAGCGCTCGCGACCTTGCGATGGCCATTCTGTCCACGTTGGAGGGCATTCCCGGCGAACCCGAATACGCCGCTGCCCAGCAACGGCTCGCGGTCAGAACGCAGTAGCACCTCCCCGGTCAGGTGCTTCGAGAGTGCAATAAATTGACGGAGCGTTAACACCCGCGCGGGGTACCGGCGGTGGCGGTGGCGTGGTACGCTAAACCTGAAATGGAACCCGACCCACTTAGTAGACGCCCAAACATTGACCTCCACGCCTGGAGCGCGCCGCAGGGCGCGTACCGCATGCTCGCGTAGCTAGCGGTCCGCCTCCGTTGTGCCGTACGCCTCCCCGCCGTGGGAGGCGTTTTCGCGCCGGAACCGAGGTGTGACATGCCACCCGAGCCGCTGTTCAATCCCCGCACGGCCGAGATCGCCGAGCTGCGGGCACTCTCCAGTGGAGACCTCATCCAGCAGCTGTTCCAACTGGAACCAGACGAGCTGGCCGCCCTGTTCTTGCGTTTGGGTGACGAGGGCGTGGCGGAACTGGTGACGGAGTTCGACGCCACCGACGCCGCCCGCCTGATTGGGCGCCTGAGCCGCGCGCACGCGGCCAACGTGCTGGAGGAGATGGACCCCGACGACGCCGCCGACGTGGTGGGCGAACTGGAGGACGACGAGGCGGAGTCGGTGCTGCGGGAGATGGAGCCTGAAGAGGCCCGCGACGTGCGTGACCTGCTTCAGTACGGGCCGGCGACCGCCGGCGGCGTCATGACCACCGAGTATCTGGCGGTTTCCCCTGACCTCACCGCCGATGAGGCGCTGGCAGTGGTGCGCGCCAAGGCCAGGGAAGCCGAAACGGTCTATTACTTCTACGTTACAGAACCGGGGACCCGCAAACTGCTCGGTGTTCTCTCGCTGCGTAGCCTCATTCTGAGTGCACCGGATGCCCGGGTGCGCGACCTGATGGTCACCAATCCAGTGCGTATTCGTGCCGACGCCGACCAGGAGGAGGCAGCGCAACTACTGGACAGGAACAACCTGCTTGCGATACCAGTGGTGGATAGGGACGACCGCATTCTGGGCATTCTCACGGCTGACGACGCACAGGACGTGCTGCAAGAAGAGGCCAGCGAGGACATCGAACGCCTCGGCGGCTCCCAGCCGCTGGATGCACCGTACATGCGGGCGAGCCTGGCCACCATGATTAAAAAGCGGGCGGGCTGGCTCACCGCCCTCTTCTTGGGCGAGATGCTTACTGCCACGGCGCTCGGCTATTTTCAGGACGAACTGGGCAAGGCGGTGGTGCTGGCGCTGTTCCTGCCGCTGATCATCAGCAGCGGCGGCAACTCTGGGTCGCAGGCCACCACGCTCGTCATCCGCGCGATGGCGCTCGGAGAAGTGCGGTTGCGGGACTGGGGCCGGGTCATTCTGCGGGAAGCGCCGACAGGTTTGGTGCTGGGGCTGCTGCTGGCGACGATCGGGATGATCCGGATCAGCGCCTGGCAGTTTCTCGGCATCACGGACTACGGCCAGTTCCACTGGCTGGTGGCGCTGACGGTGAGCCTGAGCCTGGTGTGCGTGGTGTTGTACGGCACCGTGGTGGGGGCGATGCTCCCCTTCTTGATCCGGAGGCTAGGCTTTGACCCGGCCAGCGCCTCGGCCCCGTTCATCGCCACTATGGTGGATGTGAGTGGGCTCGTCATCTACTTCACCATCGGCAAGGTGGTGCTGGCGGGTACGTTGCTCTGACGCTCGTCAGGCCCGCCGGGATTTCCGTCATTGCGAGGCCCGTCCGGCGGGCCGTGGCAATCGTGGTGGGTAGCACGCGAGACTCGACCGATCGCCTAGAGCACCATCGACGCCACGATTGCCACGTCGCCTATCGGCTCCTCGCAACGACCATGTGCGATGGGCTCCTACGGGGCTGCTGGCCGCCTACCCGATGGTGGTCATGCCCCCCATGTACGGCCGCAGCACCTCGGGCACGGTCACCGTACCGTCCGCCTGCTGGTAGTTCTCCAGGATGGCGATCATGGTGCGGGGCAGCGCCAGGCCCGAGCCGTTGAGGGTGTGCGGGTACATGGGACGGGCGCCGGGTTCCGGCCGGTAGCGGATGTTGGCGCGGCGGGCCTGGAACTCCTCGCAATTGCTGATGGAGCTGGCTTCGAGCCATTCCTGCGAGCCGGGCGCCCAGATCTCGATGTCATAGGTCTTGGTGGCCGCGAACCCAAGGTCGCCGGTGCACAGCGAGAGCACCCGGTGTGGGATGTCGAGCAGGCGGCACAGCCCCTCGGCGTGGTCCAGCATCACCTCCAGGTCGGCGTAACTGGTCTCGGGCCGCACGAAGCGGTACATCTCCACCTTCTCGAACTGGTGCACGCGCTTGATGCCCCGCACGTCACGTCCTGCCGACACCTTCTCGCGCCGGAAGCAGGGGGTGCAGGCCACGTGGTAGATGGGTAGCTGGTCGGGGTTCAGGATCTCGTCGCGGTAGAGGTTGGTCAGCGGTACTTCGGCGGTGGGAATGAGGAACAGGTCCTCCTCGGCGTCGCGGTAGAGGTTGTCGAAGAACTTGGGGAGCTGACCGGCCCCCTGCATGATCTCACCCTTCACCAGCGCCGGCGGGTAGATCTCGACGTAGCCGTGACCGCTGTGGTAGTCCAGCATCCAACCGATGAGCGCCCGCTGGAGCTTGGCGGCGGCGCCCTTCAGCACATAGAATCGGCTGCCCGAGAGCTTGACGCCCCGTTGGAAGTCGATGATGTCCAGCTTCTCTGCAATGTCCCAGTGCGGCAGCGGCGTGAAGTCGAACTGGCGGGGCGTGCCTTCGGTACGGATGATGAGGTTACCGTGCTCGTCCTCGCCCTCGGGCACGCTGGCGTGCGGAAGGTTGGGCAGGTTGAGCGAGAGGTCTTGCACCCGCGCCTCGTGCTCGGCCACCAGCTTCTCCAGCAGGCCGATACGCTCGCCCTCTTCTCGCATCTCGGCCCGCATCTGCTCGAACTCCGCGGATGCCTTGTCTTTCATCTGGCCCAGGGTCTTGCTGACCTCGTTGCGGCGGGCCTTCAGCGCCTCGACTTCCTGCAGCAGGGTGCGGCGCTCTGCGTCGGCGGCCAGCAGGGCGTCCAGCGGCACCTCGGTGTGGCGGCGGGCCAGGGCAATGCGCACCTGCTCAGGGTTGTCGCGGATGTTTTGGATGCTTAGCATAGGGGTCTTCCAGCTCTCGGTTGGAGTCTCAGGCCAGTGTACTACACGCCCACGTCCCACCCAGATGGTCCTTGAATCTGCAGGGTTTACGGGTCCCAGCCGGCGGTCAGCGACTGCGGTGACGGCTGCAGGGATGGATCCCGTCACGTGGTATCCCGCCCGCCCACCCTCTGTCCCTCCTTATTGGGTGGACACCCCCCAAACCCCCTGCCAAAGAGGGTTGCACCCTCTCTGGACGCTCCGTCGGGGGCGTCTGCGGGCACCGACGCGTTCTCGGCCTGCCAGACTGCACCTCATCGAGCCGGCGCCGACTCCACCCGGATGCGGGCGTCGGCCACCCATGCGCCGGCGGGCGTGGCCAGGATGGGGTTGCAATCGAGTTCGGCGATGGCGGGCAGGTCCTCCGCCAGTGCGCTCACCCGCAGCAGGATGTTGGCGACGGCAGCGATGTCCACGGGGGCGCTGCCGCGGTAGCCGGTGAGCAGCGGGGCGCACCGCAGGCCCCGCAGCATCGCGCTGGCCCCGCTGGGTGTGAGCGGGGCGAGGCGTACGGCGAGGTCGCCCAGCAGTTCCACCAGAACGCCGCCGGCGCCGCAGGCAATGAGCGGGCCGAAGTGAGGGTCGTGCACCACGCCGCACAGTAGCTCGACGCCGTGCTCAATCTGCCGCTGCACCACATACCCTTCCACCGGGTGGCCCATGGCTGCCAGCCGCTCGTCCATGGCGGCAGCCTCAATGGCGACTTCTCCGCCGTGCAGGCCCACCTTCACGCCGCCTGCGTCGGTCTTGTGCAGCAGGCCGGGAGCGATGGCCTTGAGCACCACCGGCTCGCCAAGGGCGCGCGCCGCGGCGCTTGCAGCCTCGGGGGTTGCGGCGAACCGCTGCGCCACCTGTGGGATGCCGTAGGCGTCGAGCACCATGGCGGTCTGCTCGGGTGAGAGCCAGCCCCCGCCGCGTGCTTGTGCCAGCTCCAGAATGGCCGCCGCCTGCTCCGGATGGGTACCCTCCGGCCGGACCGGAGCCTCGACTGGTTGGGCGCGCCACTCGGCGTACTGCACGGCGCGCGCCAGTGCGATGGCTGCCTCCTCGGGAAACGGGTAGGCGGGGATGCGCAGCGTGTCGCTTTGCAGCGCGGCGGGAGCCCCAGCCGGGGTCATGAACACCGCCGTCACCGGCTTGGGCGCCGCCAGGTCCACCACGGCCTGGTGGATCGCCGCAGCCACCTCGGCCGGCTGGGTGGTGAGCGGCGGGATGAAGATGACCACCAGGGCATCCACCTGCGGGTCGGCGGCCACGATGCCGATGGTGCGCTGGAACTGGCTGGCGGTGGCCGTGGCGATCATGTCGACCGGGTTGCGCACGCCCGCCGCGGGCGGCAGCAGCGCCCGCAGCGCCTGCTGGGCGCCGGTGGAAAGCTCTGGTACGCGCAGGCCGTGGGCTTCGCAGGCATCGGCGCACATGATGGCGGGCCCGCCCACGTTGGTGACGATGCCCACGTTGCGCCCGACCGGCAATGGCTGGTGCGCCAGCAGCGACGCCACGTCGAACAGTTCCTTCAGGGTATCCACCCGCACCACGCCGGCCTGGCGGAACAGCGCGTCCACCGTGATGTCCGATGCGGCGAGCAGGGCGCCGGTGTGCGATGCGGCCGCCCGCTGGCCCGCCATGGAGCGCCCGCTCTTCACGGCCAGCACGGGCTTGGTACGGGCCACCCGTGGCGCAATCTGCGCGAACCGGCGGGGGTTGCCGAAGCTCTCCATGTAGAGCAACACCACGTCGGTGGCGGGGTCCTGCTCCCAGTAGGTCAGCAGGTCGTTGGACGAGATGTCGGCCTTGTTGCCCATCGAGACGAAGCTGGAGAACCCCAGCCCGCGGGCGGCGGCAAACTCGATGGCGGCCAGCCCCAGTGCCCCGCTCTGCGACGCAAAGGCCATGCTGCCCGATGGCGGCCGCACCGGGCTGAACAGCGCGTTCATGCGCACCACGGGCGCGGTGTTGACCAGCCCGAGGCAGTTGGGCCCCACCAGTCGCACGCCGGCGGTGCGGCACAGCCGTAGCAGCTCTGCCTGGAGTGCCAGTCCTTGGGCTCCCGCTTCGCCAAAGCCCGCTGAAAGCACGGCCAGCGCCCGCACCCCTTTGGCGAGGCATGCCCGCGCCACAGCCAGCACTTCTGCGGCGGGCACGGCGATGATGGCGAGGTCGACCGGCCCCGGCAGCGCCGCCACCGACGGGTAGGCGGGCACGGACTGCACCACGGGCGCGGTAGGGTTCACGGGGTAGACGGGGCCGGTGAACCCGTAGTCCAGCAGGTTGTGGAACACTTGGCCGCCCACCTTGTCGCGCTGACGCGACGCGCCGATGACGGCGATGCTGCGTGGCTCCAGGAAGGCGCGCACGCCGGGGAGGTCTGGGTCGGGTTTGGGTGGGAGGGTCATGGTGTGAGCATACGGGATGAGGGGTGAGGGACGCATGAGACGAGAGGAGGCCGTGGCTGTTTGGTAATTGAGTCCTATGTGTTGGTTAGTGAGGGGGTGGACTGAGGATGGATCCCATGACGTCGTATCCCACCCGCCCACCCTCAAATCTCCTTTCGGAAGGCCCCGATGGCACATCCGCTTCGACAAGCTCAGGCATTGGTGCGCTCCGCGTGACCTGCCGGTGGCGGCTGTCGCCCCTATTCATCGGTGTTGGTGGGCGATAGCCCATGGGTGGTCTCTCGTGAAAATGCGGGTTCGGCAGGGCCGAAGGGAGGAAACGCGAGACCGTGACGCAACGGGGCGATGGGATCGTTGCATTGCGTAGGGGCGATTCACGAATCGCCCTTTCCGCCCGTGCTCGGATGACCAGCGGCACCACGAGCAACGCTGCTGGGTGATTCGTGAATCGCCCCTACAGGTCGGCCCCAGCGGATGGCACGGCCCATGTTCATCGGCGTTGGTGAGCCCCGGTCATGGTTGGTCTGGCAAGGAAGGCTGCGCCCGACCCTGCACTCACCACCGGAGCCTCCCGAGTTTGAGCGCTGCGGCGTGGGTAGGGAATCGCTCACCGGTACGACGGCGGGCAAAGAAAGAGGCCGCTCCCATTGGGAGCGGCCTCTTTTCAGCGACGTCTTGCGTCCGGGTTACTCCTTGGGCATCCAGCGGCCCACGGCGCAGCCGCAGCCGGTGCCTGCCGCAGAGCGGTAGCCCGCTTCGTAGCAGAGGGTTTCCATGGGGGTGTCGCCCATGGCGCCGGCCACCGCCACCCAGTTCAGGGTTTCGGTGCTGGCCGACTGCAGCTTGTAGCGCGGCAGGCTGGTGAGGATCTCGCCGTTGGCGGTCTCCAGGCCCTTCAGCGCCATGCGGTCCAACTCCTCGTCCACGGTGAAGTGGCTGAGGCCGCCCGAGCAGATGACCGCCACGCGGGCGTCGCTCTTCCAGCTCAGGATGGCCTCGCGCACGGCCTTGCCGAGGTTGTAGGCCCGGCGGGGGCTGATCCAGTTGGGCGGGTAGCAGGTGTTGATGGTGATGGGTACCATCGGGGGGCGCAGGTCGCCGAACCAGCGGCATACCGGGAACGAGAATGCGTGCGGCATGCCCTGCTTGCGGGCCTGCGTGCTCTTCTGGTAGTCCAGGTACCACGTGGCCGGGCCCACGGTACCGCCGTACGTGTCCTTCATGTAGCGGGACTGCGCCACATCGAAGTCGTTCTCCATCAGGTGCTCGATGATGTGCAGGCCGAGCTTGGGATCGCAGGGGTAGTCGATAACCTCGGTGCCGTACACGGAGGATGCCATGCGGACGGCCTCGGTCATGTTCGGCCGGTTGTTCTCGCGCGGGTAATGGGTGAGGGTATCGCCCCAGTACACGCTGATCGAGGGGTAGTTGTCATCGAAAAAGAACTCTTCCTGGTCATCGCCAATGGCCACAACCATGTCCGGCTTGACCGCCATGAAGGTCGCCTTCAGCTCTTCGAGGCCCTTCTGGATGTTGTTGAACTTCCGGACGCACGCCTCTTCGCTGATCTCCTCCATGGCGATCTTCGGGTTGGCGGACGCCAGCAATTCGGTGTAGCTGACGTGGGCGCCGTCGTTGGGTCGAATCAACTCGCGGTTGCGGGTGTCGTCCACGCCCCGCTTGGCCCAGTGCTCCCCAGGCAGGCTCATCAGCGGCCCGTGTCCCGAACCGAAACCGGCAACGATCTTTGCCATTGGTCAGTCCTCCTCGCTCTTCGTTCACAGAGTTGGCCCGAAGATAGCGTGAAACTCCATGAATGTCAAATCCGAAAGACTGCAAATGTCCAACGGTGCGTATGCTCAAGCGCAGCTAATGAATGCGGGCGGGAGCGGCTACAGTGCCGCGAGCACCGCCGGCAGCTCAGTGAGGGTGGACACCTGCAGCCGTGCCTGCGCCGCGTGCGTCCAATGCGCGTGGATGGCGCCCCAGGGCCCGCGGGGGATGAATACGCTGACCATCCCGGCGGCGTTGGCGGGCAGCACGTCGTTGTCCAACCGATCTCCCACGTAGGCGATCTGCGACGGTAGCAGGCCCGCCGCCTGTGCCAGCCGGGTGAAGAACGCGGGGTCCGGCTTCTCCACGCCCCAGCTTTCCGACGACGCGATGACGCCGGCCGGCAGCGCCGCTTCGGCCATCACGCGTTCGATGGTGGCGGGCTGGTTGCCGGCGATACCCAGCCGGTAGCCGGCGGCCCGCAGTGCGTCCATGGCGGGGCGTACGTCGGGGTAGAAGTCGGTGGGCAGCACCAGGTTGGGGCGGCCCGCCGCTGCCCGTGCCGCCTCCTCGGCCGCCAGGTCGAAGCCGGGGCGCAACAGCTCAAAGGTGCGCAGGTGGTGCTCGCCCCGCTGGATAACGGCCCCCAGCATTGCGCCGAAGGTGAGCGACGAGACTCCCAGCCACGCCGCCCACTCGGCGTAGATGCGGGTCTCGTCCACCAACACGCCGCCCACATCGAAGAACACGGCCTGGATGGTCATAACAAGCCCTGCCGGCATCTGTGGACCATCGAAGAACCGTCATTGCGAGGAGCCGGTAGGCGACGTGGCAATCGTGGTGTCAAGGCCCGTTTCCGGTCAGGTCGTCGTACAGATCGTGCCCTTCGGGATTCATAGCCTCGATGAGTGCGACCTTCTTTGCCCGTGAGCCGGCTTTGAGTTGCTTCTCGCGGGTGATCGCTTCGTAGGCGGTGGCCTGAGTCTCGTAATACACCAATTTGTCCACGTTATCGCGCTGAGTGAAACTGGGCACTACGTGCGTCTTGTGTTGGTAGGTTCTCCGTAGCACATCATTGGACATGCCGGTGTAAAGGACGGTGTTTCGCTGCGTAGTCAGGATGTAGACGTAATAAGCGTGCTCGGCCACGGGTGCAGTATACGCGTTGCAGAATTGTCGATGCGCAACCGTGCCCCGCCACGATTGCCACGGCCGTCCGACGGCCTCGCAACGACGACGTGCCGTGGGCTTTCGCTGCCGCTCGAGAAGATCGTCACTGCGAGGAGCCGTTAGGCGACGTGGCAGTCGTGGTGTCGAAGATTCTGCAGACAGGTCCTGAACGAAGCCACCCACGAGTCCCGCCACGATTGCCACGGCCCGTCGGACGGGCCTCGCAATGACGATTTGCAGTTACTCCCGTCTACGCAACTGGGGGAACAGGATGACCTCGCGGATGGAGCGCTGGTTGGTGAGCAGCATGGTGAGGCGGTCGATGCCGAGGCCGAGGCCGCCGGCGGGAGGCATGCCGTGCTCCAGGGCAAACAGGAAGTCGTCGTCGGGCAGGTCGGCCTCCTCGTCGCCGAGGGCGCGCAGTTGCGCCTGGCGGGTGAAGCGGGCGCGCTGCTCCAGCGGGTCGTTCAGCTCGGTGAACGCGTTGGCGATCTCGATGCCGATGACGAAGCACTCGAACCGCTCGACCAGGCGGGGGTCGTCCGCCCGCTTCTTGGCCAGCGGCGACAGCTCCACCGGGTAGTCGGTGAGGAAGGTGGGCTGCATCAGCTTCGGTTCCACACAGGTGGAGAGCAGTTCGTCGATGAGCTTGCCATAGCCGGCGCCGGGCGCGGCGTAGATGCGCTTGTCGGCCATAGCTGCCCGCAGGTCGTCACCCGTCTCGTAGGCCAGAAAGTCGATGCCCGACTGCTCTAGGATGGCGTCGCGCAGGGTCATGCGCTTCCACGGCGGCGTCAGGTCGATGACCTCATCGCCCCACGGCACAACCATGCTGCCGGTGACCTGCAGCGCCACCTGGCTCACCAGGTCTTCCACCATGTGGAGCACGTCTTGGTAGTCGGCGTAGGCCTGGTAGCTCTCCATGCTGGTGTACTCAGGGTTGTGCTTGTGGCTCAGCCCCTCGTTGCGGAAAATGCGGCCGATCTCGTACACCCGCTCGAAGCCGCCCACCAGCAACCGCTTCAGGTGCAGCTCGGTGGCGATGCGCAGGAAGAACTCCTGGTCGAGGGCGTTGTAATGCGTCATGAATGGCTTGGCCATGGCGCCGCCCGCCTGCGCCTGCAGGATGGGCGTTTCCATTTCCAGGAAGCCATGGCCGTCCATATAGCGGCGGATGCCCGACACAATGCGTGAGCGGGCGGTGAAGGTCTGGCGCGCCTCCTCGTTGGACAGCAGGTCGAGGTAGCGGTGCCGCAGGCGTACCTCCACGTCGGTTAGCCCGCTCCATGCCTGGTCGCCGGACGTCTTGCCGAGCGGGGGCGGCTGCAAGGCCTTCGCCAGCACCTGGTAGCTGTGCGCTTCCACGGTGATCTCGCCGGTGCGGGTGCGAAACAGCGGGCCGCTCACCTGCAGGAAGTCGCCGAGGTCGAGGTCTTCCAGCCCCTTGTAGGGCTCGTCGCCCACCTTGTCGCCGCGCAGATACACCTGGATGCGGCCGGAGCCGTCGCGCAGGTCGAGGAAGCTGGCCTTGCCCATGGTGCGCTGCGCCGTGATGCGGCCGACCACCGCCGTGTCCGTCTCATCGTGGGCGCCGGCGGTGTCGCCGTGGCGTTCGGTGAACGCCTGCACGGCCTGCTCGGCGGTGTGGGTGCGTTCGGTGCGGGGGGGAAAGGGGTCGATGCCGCGTGCCTGGAGGCGCGCCAGCTTGGCCACCCGCTGCTGGTAGAACTCGTCGTTACGCTCCGCCATGAGCTACTCGACGCTGAGGATGGTGTAGGTAATAACGCCGTTGGGCACTTTGATCTTCACCTTCTGGCCGGCCTTGTGGCCCATGAGCGCCTGGCCCACCGGGCTCTCGTTGGAGATCTTGCCCTCGAGCGGGTTGGCCTCGTGGTGGCCGACGACGCTGAAGTGCTCCTCGTCGCCGTCGCTGGTGGTGGCCACTACCCTGGAGCCGACGCTGATGCTGCCCTTCGGGCCCTGCCCGTGCTTGATCACCGTGGCGTGGTGTAGCACCGACTCCAGCTCCTGGATGCGGCCCTCTACGAACGACTGCTGCAGCTTGGCGTCGTCGTACTCGGCGTTGCTGACGGTGGTGCCGAGTTCTTTGGACTGGCTGAGCATGTCGGCCACTTCCTTACGCCGCACCGAGCGCAGGTGGTCCAGCTCCTGTTCGAGCTCGATCATGCCTTCCGGCGTTAGAAATTGTTGCAGTTGGTCCGCCATGGTGGTGCTCCTCGGGATTCCTGCGATAACAAAACGACTGCGAGGTACGTGCCTCCCAGCCGTCCGCTGCGCTATGGAAATGGAATGGGAGGCGGCGCTGGAGCGCCGCTCTCTCTATGCTACAATACCACCACGCATGGTCGTCAAACAGCGCCTTTCCATGCCTGCGCTGCGACAAGCGCGTGAAGCAACGCCGGCTATGGTACGGTCGTTCCACATGCACGGACCCTCCAGGCACCCTTCCCCGGAACGTCATGCAGACCACCACCACCGTTAACGACCTCCTGTCCCCTCGTCCCGCCGCCCGCTTTGGCGTGCGCACGCTGCTGGCGGTGGCGTTATTGGCTGTGCTGGGCGGTGCTGCCGGTGGCGCCGGCACGGTGCTGCTGGTGGGTGGGCGCCTGTCGGCAGGCAACGGTACTGGCGGCGGTGTGGCGCAACTCACCCTCAGCGAGGACTCGGCCATTGTTGAGGCGACCCAGTCTGTCGGTCCCGGCGTGGTTACCATTGTGGCCGAGATCGATGCGGCCCGCCGCCGTAGCGGCGCCACGGCGCCCGAGCAGGCCTCGGGTTCGGGCGTGGTGCTGGATGACCGTGGCAACATTGTGACCAACGCCCACGTGGTGGCGGGGGCCAAGAACCTGGTGGTGGTCTACGCCGATGGCTCGCAGTCGCCTGCCGACCTGGTGGGTACCGACACTCCCTTCAGCGACCTGGCGGTAGTGCGGGCCAAGACCCCCGGCGGCAAGCCCATCCCGCTGGGCGACTCCGACGCGCTGACGCCCGGCCAGCGGGTGCTCGCGATCGGCAGCGCGCTCGGCGACTTCCGCAACACGGTGACCACCGGCATCGTCAGCGGCCTGCGCCGCACCATGCCGGGCGAGAATGGCACGGTCATCGAAAACCTGATCCAGACCGACGCTGCCATTAACCACGGCAACAGCGGCGGCCCGCTGGTGAACATGGCCGGGCAGGTCATCGGCATCAACACCTCGGTCATCCGCCAGACGGGCGCCGGCGAAACGGTTGAGGGCATTGGCTTCGCCATCCCGAGCAACACGGTGCGGGACGTGGCCACGCAGCTCGTCGGCAAGGGGAAGGTGACCCGCCCGGACCCGGGGGTGAACTACGTGCAAGTGACGCCTGCGCTCGCAAGCTTTTATGATTTGTCGGTAAAGCGGGGCGCCTTTGTCACCTCGCTGGCGCCCGAGGGCCCCGCCGTCAAGGCCGGCGTCAAGGAGGGCGATATCATTGTCCGCGTCAACGCCGACCCGGTGGATGAAAACCATCCGCTCAATAACATTCTCATGAAGCACACCCCGAACGACAGGGTGAAGCTCACGGTGAACCGCGACGGCCGGGAGATGGAGTTTGAGATTACGCTCGCAGCGCGGGGTTAGCGCACCGCCATGCGGGTGATCGCAGGCGAGGCGCGTGGCCGGCCGCTCCGGGCGCCGGACATCGATACGTTGCGCCCAACGTCGGACAAGGTGCGCGGCGCCATCTTCGATATGATCGGCCAGTTCTTCAGTGAGACCGACCGGGTGCTGGACCTGTTCGCCGGCACCGGAGCGCTCGGCATTGAGGCGCTGAGCCGCGGCGCCGGCTGGTGCGACTTTGTGGAGCGGAACAGCCGCTGCGCCACCGCCATCCGGGAGAACCTGGCCGTCACGGGCTTGGCGAGCCGGGGTCGGGTGTACCAACGGGCGGTGATAGCCGCGCTCGATGAGCTGCAGGGCCCGTACACACTGGTGCTGCTGGACCCGCCCTATGTGATGGGTGTGGATGGCGAACTGCTGCAGGCGCTGGTAGACCGCGGGCTCGTGACACCGGATACTGTGGTGGTGGCGGAACACGCGTGGCGTATCCCCTCCGAGGCCGCGTATGGGGACCTGGTGCGGGTGAAGCACCGCCGTCACGGCGACACGTGCATCTCTGTATATGCCTTGCAAGGAGTAACCGTTTGATCCGTGCCGTCTATCCGGGCACCTTCGATCCTGTCACCTTGGGCCATATCGATATTGCTATGCGCGCCGCCGCTATGTTCGACGAGGTGGTGGTGGCCGTGTATGACCTGCCCCCCAAGAACCTGACCTTTACCACCGAGGAGCGGATCGCGCTCTGGCGCCAGTGCCTCGGCGACAAGCCGAACATCACGGTGCGGGCCTATGCCGGCGTGACGGTGGACCTGGCGCACGAGGTGGGGGCGAGCGTGCTGGTGCGCGGGCTGCGGGCGCTCTCCGACTTTTTGTACGAGCAGGAGATGGCGCTGACCAACAAGCGGTTGGCGCCCGATGTGGAGGCGGTGTTCATGATGAGCAGCCTCGACTACCTGTACCTCAGTTCCAGCCGTATGAAGGAACTGTGGAGCCTGGGCAGGCCCATGGCCGACATGGTGCCACCGCCGGTGGCCGCCGCACTCGCAAAGAAATTCCCGCTCTAGCCTGACGCCCGAGAGGTACCCATCATGGACATTCTGCACCTGCTGGACCGGCTGGAGGAATTGATCGGCCAGGGATTTGGGGTGCCCGGCACCAGCAAGGCCATTGTTGATCGCCAGCGCCTGTACGAGCTGTTCGATGAGCTTCGCTCGGCTGTGCCGGACAGCGTGCAGCATGCCGAGGAGGTGCTGCAGCAGCGCGACACCCTGCTGGATGAAGCCCGCGAGGCGGCCAAGCGCATGCGCGAAGAGGCTGAGGCGATCTACCACCAGCGGCTCGATTCCCACGACTTGGTGCGCGCCGCCCATGTGGAGGCCGAACGCATTCTGGCGGAGGGCCACCAGCAGGGCGCCGAAGCGGTCGCCCGCGCCGAGGCTGAAGCCACCGAACGCCTGAACCAGGTGAATGACTACACGCTGCAGCAGCTCCGCAAGCTCGAGGGCTCGCTCACCAGCCAACTCAGCACCATCCAGACGGCCATGGGACAGCTCACCGACCCAACGCGCACCCCCCGCTAACCTCCGCCGCTCCCTCTCCCGACGGAGCGTTACGAAGGCTTGGCGGTGAAGGTGCCGCTATCGCTGCGGCCGAACACCTCGGGAAACGCGCTGTCCTCGGCAACCGCCGGCTGGGCGAGGAAGGTTCCAGGCGTCGTCACGCGGGCGTAGTAGATGTACTCGCTGACACCCCGCGCCAGCCGGGAGGTGGACAGCGTGACGCGGTCGTCGCGGATCTGCACCTGCTGCCAGGGGTTGTAGTACCCGATGAACCACGGCGCGATGTAGCCCCGGTTCGCGTTGGCGGGGCCCGCCCTGCGCCGGTCGTCGTTGAGCTTGGCCAGGGTGGCCGCATCGGTGATCTTGAGCGCCGGGTTCACCGCCTCGAGGCCCGCCGGGAGCAGGTCGGCCACCTGCACGTAGTTCAGGTCCTGGCCGGTCAGGATGGTGAGCTTGACCCGCACGGTATCGCCCAGCTTCGCCTCCGTGATCGGCGTGTTGGGGTCCTCCTGGCGGGTGTACTCCCGGCTGACGGCGATGCCCCGGTTCAACGCCTCCACATGGGGCGAGGGCGTGAGGTAGCGCAGGATGGCGGTGTAGTAGAGCCGTCCCTGCTGCGTGAAATCGCGCAGGAAGGTGAGCACGTCCACCCTGCCGGGAGTCAGCCGCGACAGCGGGACGTCGGTGGCATCGGTGATGCGCACGCCGGCGGCAACCTGCCCTGACAGAATGTCCTTGCCGTCCAGTTGCGCCCGGTAGCTCCCGCTGCCGCCCAGTTCACCGGTGGCCGACGCGTACTCGGCGATGGCCAAGATGGCGAACGCCCGGTCGCCCCGGGAGGTCCAGCCCTGGGCGCTGCGGGCCACCTGCAGCCAGCGCACCGACTCGGAAATGAGCGGGTGGTTCGGCTGCAGACGCACCAGCGCCAGCAACGCCACCGCCGACGTGGTGATGGACGTGTGGTACGACACGCCCTTGACCGGGCTCTCCCAGTGATTGCCGTTGGCCGAGGCGATGACGTCTGCGTTGAGGTCCGCCACCATCGCATCGAGCGCGGTGTCGTTTGCGGCGGCGCCCCACCCCAGCCCGAGCGCCGCGAAGGCTTTGCCCCACGGGCTGAGCTTGGCCCGTGACTGCTCGACCAATGCGTGGATGGCGCTGGTCTGCGGGATGCCCGCCGCCTCCTGGGCGTAGAGCAGCAGCGCGCGCTTGTCCACCTGCTCCTCAGCCCGTACGTCAGTGGGTAGGCTGAGCTGGAGGCTGAGATACGCGCCGGCCTTCTGGAGATCGAACGCGGCCGGGCGCCCCTCGCGCTTGGCTTCGCCCAGGGCAATCAGCGCCCAGGCCGTCACGTAGGGGTCGCTCTGGCAGGAAGGCTGGGTGCACCAGGCCCAGCCGCCGTCCGGACGCTGCGTCACCGCCAGCCGGCGTACCTCCGTGTCGAGGGCGGCGTCGGTGGCGGGGCCGGCGCCCGTCTTAAGCGACGGGTCCGCCCGCCGCACGCCCACCTCGGCGATGAGCCGGGTGGCGAAGTCGAGCGGGCCCTCCGGCCAGGTGCGCGGTTGCAGCGGCTCCAGCTCGGCCCCCAGGTTGCCCACCAGCGACGACTGCACGCTCACCTGTAGCTTGCCGCCCTGTTGTGCTGCGTACGACGGCAGGAACACCGCCTCGGCCTTCGGCTCGCCAGTCACGATGCCGTTGGTGCTGGTGGTCTCGGGGGTGAGGCCGGGGTAGATGGGCAGCTCCTGCACCAGTTCGTCGCTCAGGCCATTGGGTGCGGTTGCCGTGAACGTGAGTGTGGCCTTCCCCTCCCGGGACGCCTTGGCGGGCCACTCGGCCATCTGGGAGGCGGCTGGCTGGATGGTGACGCTGCGCTTGGCGCCGTCGGTCACGTCCAGGCCCGCCGCCTTCAGGCTCACCTGCGCCTGCACCGGCTGGGTGGTGCTGTTGCGCACCAGCACGCGCACGCTCAGCGCATCGCCCTCCCGCAGGAAGCGCGGCAGCGCGGGGCGCAACAGCAGTTGCTGGGTGGACACCAGTTCGTTGGTAGCCTCGCCCACCATGGTGTCGCCGCTGATGGCCCGCACTTGCGTATGCCAGGTGGTCAGGTTGTCGGGCATGGTCACCTCCACCACCGCCACACCGTCGGCGCCGGTCTCCACCTGCGGTTGCCAGGACGCGCTGTTGCGAAAGTCTTTGCGAGTGCGGGTGTCATCGGACCCGCCGCCACCCTTGCCGCCCTGTGCGAGGTCCGCGATCACGTCGTTGGTGCGGTTCACGGAAACCGCCATCGACGACGACGTGAACACGCCCAACAGGCGCTCGAACCAGAAGGCCTGCAGCCCGGTGCGGGTGCGGTCCTCCACCAGCGACAGCACGGCCTTATCCACCACCGAGACGGAGACTTCGGCGCGCACCGGCTTGCCGGCGGTGTCCGTTACCTGGATGCGGTACTTGACGTGCTCGCCGGGGTGCGTCTGCGGGCGGTCCGGCGTCACCTCCACCTTCAGCGCACGGCTCTCCGTGGACACCGCGAGCTTCACGTAGCCGATCTTGTAGCGGGGCGCCGGGTCGCCGGCGCTGGGCGGCCGGTACAGCACCACCCCTGCGTACACGTTCGGCAGAAAGTTGTCGCGGATAGGTATCTGGATGGTGTCGCTGTTGCCGGCGAACGCGTGGACTTCGGCGGTCAGCACCTTGCCGCGCTCCACGGTCACCAACCCCTGCATGCCCGCATAGGGCGAGGGCACCATCACCTGCGCCACGTCCCCCACCTGGTAGGTGTCCTTGTCGGCCACCAGTTGCAGCACGTCGTTGTTGGCCACCTGCCAACTGGCGTACTCGTTGCCCGTCACCCACAGGTAGCCGGCCGACCGTCCGACGCGGCCGCGAGAGTCCGTCACTTCCGCCACCAGCCGGAGGCTGCCCGGCCCCTTCGGCGTGTAGCGCACCGTCGCCTTGGCATCGCCGTCGGTGGTGGTGGGCAGGGCGGCCAGCAGTGTGTCCTTGGGGTCGCTGCGATAGCGCAGGCCGCCGCCCGGCGTCTGCTCTTTCGACGTCACCCACTGACGGTCGTACACCTTGACCGACACCGGTTGCAGCGGCAGCGGTTTGCCGCTGAGGTCGACGGTCACCACGTCGATGGCGGCCTCGCTGCCCGCGGTGGCCAGGTACTTCGCGGGCTTGACGCCCGCGTAGAAGCTCGCCGGGTGTACCACCACGGCATGTCCGTCGCCTACCTGCTGGGCGTTCTCGTCGGTCACGGTGGCGCCCACGTCGAAGCTCTGGGCGCCCTCGCTGCCGTTGAGGGCGGCGGTGACCCCGAAGGTGAACCTGCCGGCGGCATCGGTGGTGGTGGCGCCGTTGGCGCGCAGCACCTCCCGCACCACCGCCTGCCGGAAGCGGTCGAAGTCCACGAAGCTGTAGTCGGTGTAACCCTTAGGCCGGAACACGTGGGGTGACGCCTGCACCGACCAGGTTACCGGGGCCCCGGCCAGGGCGCCGCCGAAGAAGAAGGTTGCCTCGCCCGTGGCGCCGATACGCTCGCCGTCGGTGTAGTCCTGCCGGTCGGTCGTGAGGTTCACCTGAAACTCCGGCGCCTTGAACTCCTGCACCTGGAAGCCCGCGCTCGTCACTACTCGGTTCCCATCCATCACCGTTATGGTGTACTGCCCCACCGGTGCGTCACCCGTCAGCGTGAGCGTGCCGGCGGAGGAGCCATACCCGTTCACCGTGAAGGTCTCGGTATTGACCGGCTTGCCGGTGGGGTCGTTGATGCGCGCCTGCAGGCTGGCATTGGTCGGGACGGCGTAGGTCGCATCGTCGTCCTGCCGCACGATGGCCTTGTACCCCACGGTCTCCCCCGGCCGGTAGATGGGCCGGTCGGGAAACAGGTACCCCACGTAGCCCGGCCGGTACACCGAGACGGGAACGCCGAGTTGATAGGTTGCGGCCCCTTGGGTCCACCGCTCGGTCACCATGCCCCGGTGGGCGCCATCGTCCAGCGTCACCACGATGGGGTTGTCGGCCTGGGTTGGGTAGACGTAGGGGAAGCGGGCGACCCCGTCTTTGTCGGTGGTGGCGGCGGACTGTTGCACCCCGGTGCCCTGGGCTTTGAGCGGCACGTTGGCGAGCGGCGCGCCCGAGTCGTGGTCCACGGCCCACACCAGCAGTTCGGTCGTCGCCTTCTTCAGAATGAGCACGCTGTTGACGACGGAGAGCACGAACACGTTGGCGCCCCGCACCCCGGGCGACGCCGCCTGCAGCAGGTAATCGCCTGGGCGCAGCGGGCCGCCGCCCGACAGCGACGTGGAGGACAGGGCCACCACGTCGGGCTGGCTGTCGGGCGTTTGCGACCAGGTGCGGGCGGCGGGCTGCGATGGCCGCCAGTTCCCCTGTGGCGTGGCGCCGAACGAGTCGCGCTCGGCGGCCGTCAGGGGGAAGAGCTGAAAGGTGACCGGGCTGGTGATATTCAGCGTGTGGTAGTAGAGCACCGGCTCCACGGAGGCGCTGTAGGTGACCCCGGCGCCGGGCACGGCCAGGTTGAGCGCAGGATCGAGCCTGCCCGTGGTGAAGCTGAACCCGTAGGCGCCGAGCGCCTGCCCGAAGCGGTCGGTCGCGCCGGCGCGCAAGGTGACGGTGTACGCCGCAGCAGGATCCAACTCCACGTTGATACTGATGCCCTTCTCGTTGCCCCAGAAGTAGCGCACCTTGTCCATGTCCACACCCGACACGCTCAATCGGTCCTCGACCGATGCGTGGTTCATGGGTGTGGCGAAGGTGATGCGTGCGCCGTAGCGGCCGGCATTGCTGGCCCCATTGGCCGGCGAGGTGCTGGTCACCGCCGGGGCGCCCACGACGGTGAAGGTGGAGCTCCAGTCGATCGCAGTCTCACCGCCGCCAGCGTCGCGCAGGCCCTTCGGCACCGTCACCGTCAGCTTGATGCCGGGGGGATAGGCCACGCTGGGCGTGATGGTGAGGGTCGTGCTGTCATCGCTCCACTGGTAGGTGCTGGTGACGCGGGACACCTGTACCGCCGCCTCCACCGAGGCGCGGTCCATGGGGAGCGTGAACGTGATTACGACCGGCTCGCGCGGACCGGCGTCCACCGCGTTGTCGTGGGGGCTCACCTCGGCCACCGCCGGCCCCACGGTGGTGAACGACCAGGCGTAGTCGGCCTGCAGCACACCGTCGGCCTCCGACGACAGCCCGGCCTTGACGGTGAGCTGGTATGTGGTGGAGGGTTTCAGGTTGTCGGGCGTCAAGCGGTACACCGAGGTGTTCAGCCACTCGCCTTTGCCGGTGAGTGGCGGGGTGCTGGTCACCACCGGCTCGGTCCGCTGCGCCTGCAGCGTGGTGAGCGGGGCCACCGATCGGTTGAACTGCACCAGCACCTGGGCGTTCAGCGGTATCTCCCCGTCCTTGTCCTGGGGTATCACCTGGTCGACCACCAGCCGGCCGGCGGTGGTGAAGGTCTTGGTGAAGTCGTCCGGCACCCCGGCGGCCGCCACGCCCGCCACGCGGATGGTGTATTGCTGCCCGCGCAGCAGGCCCGGGAACTCCGGCTCCAGTTGCAGCGTGCGGTCGCCCAGCCAGGCATAGGCGCCCTTCACCGGCGGGTCCAGCTTCAGCAACTGGGCGCCCGCCTGCTGCGCCGGCCGTTCGGGAAAGGTCACGCGTATCGGCGTCAGGCGGGGCACATCACCGCCGTCGGGAGTCACCACAAAGCCGGCCGGTTCAGGCATGGGCACCACCGGTGGGGGCGGGCCGCTGCGCCACAGCACCAAAGCGCCCGCGAGTGCCGCGACCAGCGCCAGCGGAATCGCCACCCGGGCCGGCGCGGGCACGCGTTGCACCAGGCCGGTCAGTTTCGCCGTCAGCTCTGTTCGCGTCATGGCGTCCGCACCTCGAAAGAACTTGATGCCCGCAGCGTGCTGCCGTCCGGCAGGTGCGCCGTCACGTCCAATTGGTGCCGTCCGGCCGCCAATGGCCAAACGGCATCGGCGCGCGCCCCGGCCGTTTGCGCCACCAACCCGCCGTCGATGCGGAAGTCCACCGTCCGTGTGTCGGCGGGAACCGCCGCCCGCAGCGTGGCCTGCTGCCGCACCAGCTCCGGGGCCAGCACCAGCACCGAACCGGTCGCGGGTTGTTCAACCATTGCCGATGGCGGCTCGATGGCGGGGTCGCCCAGCGCCACCCCCGCATCCTGCGCCCAGGGCAGCGCGACCACGGTGGGACTGCGCAGCGCCGTGCCGCTGCGCGAGGCAGCGTAATAGCGCTCCGTCTGCTGCGGCTCGCTGCCCTGCACAAACAGCTCGCTGACCACGGAGGGGCAGTCGGGGCCCGCGGGCAGGCCGATGGGGCTGCACACCGGACCGTCCACCACGCCGGGCGGACGCAGCAGCCAGCGGGCGCCGGTCTGCCGCACCGCCGCGGTGATCACGTCGTGCCAGATGGGCCCGGCGCCGTCGACGCCGGAGGTGTTGCTCATGGGATCGCCGTTCGGGTTGCCCACCCACACCCCCACCACCCGGTCCGGGGTGAAGCCGACCGCCCAGTTGTCGGTCCATTCCGTGGTGGTACCGGTCTTCACCGCCGCCCGGAATGGGGTGTCGAGCGGCGTGACCTCGCCGAAGCCGGGCGTGCGGGCTATGGGGTCGCTCAGGATGTCGGCCAGGATGTAGGCGTGCTCCGGCCGCAGCACCGGCGCCGAGACCGGCGGTGGCGCCTGGTAGACCACGCGTCCCGACGCATCGCGCACCCGTGTGATCACGGAGGGCGGTGTGCGCTGCCCGCCGTTGGCGATGGCGCCGTACGCGTCCGTCAGGTCCAGCAGCCGCACGGCCCCGCCACCCAGCGCCAGCGACAGCCCGTACACCTCGTTGTCGGAGACGGTCTCCAGCCCCACGCGGTGCAGCATTTCCAGAAAGGCCCCCTTGCCCACCTGGTCCAGTACCCGCACCGCGGGAATGTTGTAGGACGAGGCCAGCGCCACTCGTGCCGGCACCACACCGTGGAAGCGGCGGTCGTAGTCCAGCGGCTGGTAGGGGCCCTGCGCCGTAGGGAAGGCCGACGCCACGTCGAGGACGGGGCTCGCTGCCGTCATGCCCTGCTCGAACGCCGTGGCGTACAGAAACGGCTTGAGCGCGGAACCGGGGTGCCGCGGCTGCAACGCCATATTCACCTGCCCGGTCGCGGCGCCCCAGAAATCGGGGCTGCCGACCATGGCCAGCACGTGACCGGTGCGCGGTTGCACCACCACCACCGCAGCGCCCGTAGCGTTGCGGCTGTCCATCTCGGCCATGCGCACGGCCACGGCCCGCTCCGCCTCGCGCTGCAGGTTTGCGTCGAGGGTGGTCTCCACGACCAGGCCCGGAGCGTCCGCGACGGCCGGCGCCACCCGGCGCACCTCGTCCTTCACATACTGCAGGAAATGCTCGGCGTGCAGCGTGGCGGCCTGCGTCCGGTAGACGAGGGGTTCGGCGGCAGCCTGCGCCGCGCCGGCTGTGCCGATGCTGCCGGTGGCGACCAGGCGCTGCAGCACGTAGCGTTGCCGGGCCTGCACCGCGTCCGGGTGCGTCTGCGGGTCGTACCGAGCGGGCACTTGCGGCAGCCCGGCCAGCAGGGCGGCCTGCGCCGTGCTGAGATCGCGCGCCGTCGTGCCGAAATAGGTCTGCGCCGCCGCCTCGATGCCGTAGGCGCCCCGCCCGTAATACACATCGTTCAAATATAGTTGAAGGATGTCGGACTTTGACCGCTGTCCCTCCAGGACGACCGCGAGCGCCGCCTCCGCGACCTTCCGGACGGGGGTGGCGAGGTCTGTGCCGGCCAGGTACAGCCGCCGTACCACCTGCTGGGTGATGGTGGAGGCGCCCGATGTCTCGGCCGGCAGGCGCACCAGCGCCCGAGCGATCGCCAGCGGGTCGACGCCGGGGTGCTGGTAGAAGCGCTGGTCCTCCGCCGCCACCGTGGCCGCCTGGACAATGGGCGCCACGTCGGCCAGCACCACGGGAATGCGCAGGCCGTCGCGGGCATCGCGCTGCACCACCTGTCCGTCCGCATCCAGCACCACCACACCGGGCGGCTGCAACCGCCCTTCGGGCGCGGGCAGCGGCAGCAGCCGTAGGGCAACCACGGCGAGCGCCAGCGCCGTGAGGGTGGCCACCCGGGCGCTGGCGACGCGGCCAAGGGCCTGAACGGCGGGGGAACGATATGGGCGGCAACTCTGCGGCATTGCACAGCCAGCTTCCTGCACGACATTGAACAAGGCATCCACCAGGTTGAGCCACGAGGATGGGGCGCCAGTTAGAACGCAGGCGATCAACGCCTAGTGGCCCTTGCTGGGCCGCTGGCATAGGAACGACTGACGCTGGGACGATCGTGGCGGCCATCACCCATGCACCAGTGGTCGAACCACCAGTTCCTCAGCCGAGCGGTGTAGACCCATGGCCTACAATACCGCGGACAGCTACGGGAGTGTTGCCCCTACCAGGGCAAGCCGCGCAGGTCCACCGCACCGTCGGGCCAGGGGACGCCAGCGAAGGGGTACGCCATGGCCATTGCCGGCCAGAGGTAGGGCGCCGCAGCCTGTTCGAAGGTGACTGGCACGGCGAGCGCTTGCCAGCCCAGCCCGGCGTAGAGCGCTTGGACGTGCGCCCGGCACAGCAGGAAGCCGTAGGTAGCCCGCAGCTCGCGCACGGCGTAGTCCATGGCCACCCGCACCGCTCGTTTGGCCAGGCCGCGGCTGCGGTACGCTGGGACCGTGAACACGCTGTGGAGTCCGGCAACGGTGAGCGTGCGCTCGCCCACCCGGATGGAGCGGCGCACCAGCCCAGCGTGGGCGGCGAGGGCCTTGCCGTCCCACAGCAGGATGTGCCAGGTGGCCTGCGCCCATTCCAACCCCTCGGGCGCGCCCCACTCCAGGCCCTCCTCGCCGCGCAGCACCGCCAGGTGTTCGGCCGGTGTCATCTCATCCCGGTGTTTCACGTCGATGCGTATGGGTTGTTCCATGGTTCGATTGTACGGGACGCCTGTCGCCGGCGTTCAAGGAACTGCGCGAACGCTCGCTGTTGGCGGCGGGAGGTGCTGTGGAACGGTAACCGCGAGTCGCTGCGCAGCGTCTTCTTCAGCCCCGACTCCCTGGTCGTCTGGCTGTTCCGCCGTGAAAGCTCAGCGCACCGGGCAGAGGTAGCCATTAGCGGTGGGTTCAACTTCAGGAGTTGTTTCACGATAAAGTCGGCGAGCGCCCGTAGCTCTAAGGTTGACGGATACACAATCGCTAGGAGTGGTATCGGTGCTCGGGCGATAATAATGACTTCTGTTTCTGAGCCCTCGCCATGGTGTTCTTTCTTAGGCATTGCCCATCCCTCCACTGTTGTCCGTGGCCTAACGAGATAATACCCCGATCGCCTCGGCCACCCGCCCCCACGTCAAGTCCGCCTGTCCCTCTAGCCGCCGCAGGTACACCGAGGTGACCGCCAGCGACGAGTGGTCCAAGAACGAGGCTGACCACCTCTCCGACCGCCGCAGCCTATGGCCCGCACGCTCAGCGCTTGGCGAACTGCACCGAGGCACTGGTCAGTTTCGCGCCGAGGGCATCCGACATCTGCCGCAACCGGAGTTCGAGTTTGGTAGCGGCGCTGTCCTGCGCCACCCTCAGGATGCCAGAGCGGACCGCAGCATCGGCCAGCATCGTGGCCACCTCATTCGAAAGGGTGTTGGACAGATTCTGCGAGGCAGGCACGAGCCCTCTACCGTCGAAGAAGCGCTGCTCGGTGATGCCGCAGCCGAACAGTTCGGGCTCAAGCACCATCATGGTCACGGTGCCCTTCTGGTCGGTCGCGAACCGGGGCGGGTTCTTCTGGAAATCGATGCCGGCCGTGCAATCGCCGCCCGCCACCAAAAGGCGGTCGCTCTGCAGCAAACCAAAGAACTGCGGTTCAGAGCCGGTCAGCTGCACGAAGGGGTGGGCCTCGGCGTACACGGTCTTCTCGGTGGGCGTGGCCTTCTCAATCACGGTTGCCAAGGGCGTGATGCGCTGCACCCCGACAGCGGTCCCGACCGCGTCTCGAAAGACGAAGAGCACTGCGGCAACCACCGCAAGCGTAAAGATCACTCCGGCGAGAAAGCGAATCATGGCTGGTCATCCTGCTATCGGGGTGCGACATAGCACCGCCCGGCTCAGGACGGTGGGATGCGTAGCGGTGAGCCTGCCTCAAGCATACGGCGCACCAGCGCGTGCGACTACGGACCGAGCGTTCGGTGGCGTTGACCTCTGGGTGCATCCGGCAGACCGGCGCCACTTGGGCGACATGAGGACGAAGTTGCGGCCTCGGGGCTGGGCTCACCAGGCGCCACCGTTCGAATCCTCAGACCCCGATCGCTTCAGCCACCCTCCCCCACGTCCGGTCCGCCTGCCCCTTTGGTTACCGCTTTGACTCAGCGATGTCCACACTGGTGATCCACGAGGATGAGGCGGAGGTGGTGCGGCTGGCCTTCTACCGCTATACCCACGAACGGCTCTCGATGCTCCAACTGGGGGACTGGCTGACCCACCTCAATCTGCCGCATCCGGCGAACGGCAAGCCCCACCATATGAGCATGACCGGACGCATGCTCCGGAATGAGACCTATGCCGGGGTGCTGTGGCAGCATCGCTGGGAGCAGGGGAAGGAACGCCCGCGGACAGACTGGGTCAGGACCGGCGTGCCCGCCAGCGTTCCACGCGCGCTGTTTGAGGCCGCGCAGCCGCGCCCGGACGAGAACGCCCGCTTTGCGAGCGCAACACCCGGCATCAGTACCTGCTCGCGGGGCTGGTGCGGCACGCTTGCGGTGGTCCCATGAGCGGGCATACCACCAGCACGGGTAGCTGGTACTATCGGTGCGCGCGCAACGAGGCATTTCGCGCGCCGCGCAATGCTGCGGGGTAACCCGTCCGCTGCGGCGTGCCACCGGTGAACGGGGCTCGGCTGGAGGCGGCGGTGTGGAACATACTGACGGAGCTGCTCCAGCGCCCTGACCGGCTGGTCGCCGAACTGGAAGCATTGGGATCGCCGGATTCCGCGACCAACGCGGCACTGCACACGGAGCGGCGACACCTGGAGCAGCGGCTCGTGACGCTGCCGAGCGAAGCGGAGCGCCTGGTCGAAGGCTACCGCAAGCGTTTGTTTGACGAAGCGCTGGTGTCCCGCGAAATGGCAAAGATCGAGACGGAGCGCCAGACCAGTACGGAGCGGTTGCAGGAGGTACAGCGGCAATTGTCGCTGCATGAACGCGTTGAGGAACTGTGTACTGGGGTCGTGGCCTTCGCTGCGCACGCCATCGCTGCAACACTGTACGACTACCCCAAGGAGAGACCCCACATGCTCCGTAGCACCGACCGCATCCAAGTGACCCAGCAGGGTACGCTGGCGAAGCCGGCTGACCTGCGGGCCATGATCGTGGCAAAGAGCAATGGGCAGCCGTACGACGCTGCAGCGCTGGCCGCCCGCACCGCGGCGGCCGTGGCCGAGGCGGTGCAGGCACAGATCGATTGCGGTATCGACAGCGTGAACGACGGCGAGATGAGCAAGACAACCTTCAGCGATTATGTATGCGACCGGCTGGGCGGGCTGACGCCGACCGCCGAGCCGTATGTCTCGCCCATCAACCTGCGGGACCAGCAGCGGTTCGGCGAGTACTTCAACCGGCCAACTGGGCGGGGCGTCGGCATGCGGCGGGTCATCTACCAGGCGGCCGAGCCTTTGCGCTATGTGGGGCAGGCGCAGGTGCAGGCCGATATCGCCAACCTGCGGGCGGCGTTGGCGGGCAAGACGGTGGGCGAGGCGTACCTGCCGGCGGTGGCTCCGGGCTCCATCGACCACTGGTTGAAGAACAGCCACTACCGGGACGAGGAGGCCTTCCTCTATGGCATCGCCGACGCCATGCACGAGGAGTACCAGGCGATTGTCGATGCCGGCTTCCTGCTGCAGATCGACGACCCTGACCTGGCTGACGGCTGGCAGGTGCACCCGCAGATGACGAAGGACGAGTACCGCAAGGAGGCGCAGATGCGCACCGCGGTGCTCAACCACGCCCTGCGGGGCATCCCCGCCGACCGTGTGCGGGTACACGTGTGTTGGGGCAGTTACCACGGCCCGCACCGCTATGACTTCCCGCTGGCCGACCTCATCGATATCCTGCTGTCGGTCCATGCCGGCAGCGTCTCGATTGAGGCCAGCAACCCGGCGCACGCCCACGAGTGGCAGGTGTTCGAGGACGTGCAGTGGCCCGACGGGCGGCTGCTGATCCCCGGCGTGGTGGGCCACTGCTCGGACTTTGTGGAGCATCCAGAGTTGGTGGCGGAGCGGCTGGCGACGTATGCGAATCTGGTGGGCCGCGAGAACGTGGTGGCCGGTACCGACTGCGGGCTGGGTACCCGTGTCGGCCACGGCAAGATCGCCCTGGCCAAGTTCGAGGCGATGGCGGAGGGCGCCCGCCTCGCTACCACACGCCTCTGGAGGAAATAGGGCCGTGCGCCGTCTGATTGAGGCATTGGCGACCACGCCCCTGGTGAACCAGCGCACCGAGATCGTTGAGCGCAAGGGCCTCGGCCATCCCGATTCGATCTGCGATGGCGCCATGGAGCACCTGTCGCAGGTGATGGCTCGGGAGTACGTCGAACGCTCTGGAGCGATCCAGCACTACAACTTCGACAAGTGCCTGCTGGCCGCAGGTTCGGTCGAGCATCGCTTTGGCGGCGGGAGGGTGCTGGCCCCGATGCGTCTGGTGATCGGCGACCGTGCCACCTTCGAAGCCAATGGCGTCGCCATCCCGGTGGCCGACGTCGCCCGCGAGGCCACGGCCGCCTGGTTTCGAGCCAACCTGCCGGGCGTCCATCCTGACCGTCACCTGGAGATCGACGTCGCACTGCGCCCTGCCTCGCCGGAGCTGGCCGGCCTCTTCCGGCCGGGCGGTGGCCCGCCTCCCGCCAACGACACGTCGGCGCTGGTGGGCTATGCGCCGCTCACGCCCACCGAGCAGCTCGTGCTGCACACCGAGCAGTACCTCAACTCGCCGGCGTTCAAGGCCCGTTTCCCCGAGAGCGGCGAGGACGTGAAGGTGATGGGCGTGCGCGTGGACGCTGCGGTGACCCTCACGGTTGCTATGCCACTGCTGGAGCACCTCATCGAAAGCGAGGCGGCGTATTTCCAGCGCAAGGCGGCGGTCGAAGAAGACCTGACGGCCTTCGTGGCGCGCGCGGCCGGTGGGTTGTCAACCACTGTGGCGTTGAACACACTCGACCGGCCCGGCGCGGGCATCGATGGGGTCTACCTCAGCCTGCTCGGCACGTCGGCCGAGGACGCCGATTCGGGCCAGGTGGGGCGCGGTAACCGCGTGAACGGCATCATCTCCCTGCACCGTCCTGCGCCTGCGGAGGCTGCGGCCGGCAAGAACCCCATCAGCCACGTGGGCAAGATCTACAACGTGCTGTCCCACCACATTGCCGGCCGCATCTACGCCGAGGTGCCCGGCCTGGCCGAGGTGTACGTGTGGCTGTGCAGCCAGATTGGCCAGCCGGTGGACCGCCCGGAGTTGGCCGCCGCCCAGGTGGTGCTGCAACCCGGTGTCGCGCTCGATCGGGTGCAGTCCCGCATCAGCGAGATCATCGATGCGGAGTTGGCGGGCATCGGCCGGTTCACGGCCGACCTTGCGGTTGGGCGCTACCGGGTGTACTAACGGCGCGCTGCGCCAGGTTGGCGCCGCAGGGCGCCGCACCATCTTTCCTCTTTCCCGCGGCCGCAGACAGGCCGTTCCGATGCGATTATGATGTGCGCACCAAACGGCGGGCCGGGTTCGGGGCGGCGGGGTCGGCGGATTTGGGGGTGGTCGCGCCGCAATCCACACACAGAAGGTGATCCTGTGACAAGCTTGTCCTCCTCCGGAGCGCACCAGAGCGCTGCCGTCTACGGCTCCGATCTCATCGTCGACCTGCTGGCGTCGCTCGGCATCGAGTACATCGCACTGAACCCCGGCGCCAGCTTTCGCGGTCTGCACGATTCGCTGGTGAACTTCCGGGTGCCGGGCGCCCCGCAGATCATCACCTGCACCCACGAGGAGATCGCCGTCGCCATGGCCCACGGCTACGCCAAGGTGGGCGGTAAGCCAATGGCCACAGCGCTCCACAACGTGGTGGGCCTGCAGCACGGCGCCATGGCCATCTTCAACGCCTGGTGCGACCGTGCCCCCATCCTGGTGTTGGGCGGTACCGGCCCGATGGACGCCACCCAGCGCCGCCCGCACATCGACTGGGTGCACACGGCGCTGGTGCAGGGCAACCAGGTGCGCGACTACGTGAAGCTGGACGACCAGCCCATGAGCGTCGCCGCCTTCCCGGAGTCGATGCTGCGGGCGTACAAGGTGGCCACCACCCAGCCGCAGGGCCCGGTATACGTGTGCTTCGACGTCGACCACCAGGAGCAGACGCTGGCTGCGCCCATCATGGTGCCCGATGTGTCCCGCTACCGGGCTCCGGTGGCGCCGCCCGCCAATGCCGGCCAGATCAAAGAGGCGGCGGAACTGCTGGTGGGCGCCGAGTGGCCGGTGATCGTGGTCGAGAACCTGAACCGCAACCCGGCCAGCCACCTGGCGCTGGTGGAGCTGGCCGAGGCGTTGGGCGCTGGGGTCATCGACCGCGGCGGGTCGGCGTGCTTCCCCAGCACCCACCCGCTGGACCTGAGCATGGCGCTGGAGGCCGGGCTGAAGGACGCCGACGTGGTGCTGGGCCTGGCGGTGACCGACTTGGGCGGTGTGACGCCGGTGGTGCCGCACGAGCGCGGCCTCAACCCTACCGCCGTACCAGCCGACGCCAAGGTCATCCACATCACCATGAGCGACTACCTGGTGCACAGTTGGGTGTCGGACTACGAGAAGTTGCCCGCGGTAGATGTGTTTATAGGCGCCGATGTGAACCTGGCGCTGCCCGACCTGCTGGAGGCCTGCCGACGCGAACTCGGCCGCTACCCCAGCAGCGCCGAGCGGGTAGCCCGCCGACGCTCCCGCGTGGTGGCGCTGCACCAACAGGCGATGGAACGGGCGGCGGCCCGCCTTAAGCAGGACTTTGCACTGGCGCCCATCTCGGCGGCCCGCCTGTACCACGAGCTGTGGCAGCGGGTGCAGGGCACGCCGTGGGCCATGAACCGGCTGGTACGGCCATTCATGGATGTGGCGCCCGAGAACTCGTTCACCGGCGGCGGTGGCGGCGCGGGGTTGGGCTACTCGTTCCCGGCGGCGCTCGGTGGCCGGCTGGCCATGAAGGACGCCGACCGTATGTGCATCAACGTGTCGGGCGATGGCGACTTCCTGATGGTGTCGGGCGGCCTGTGGACGGCGGCGCACTACAACATCCCCATCCTGCAAATCATCTTCGACAACCGCAGCTACTACCAGGACGAGGGGCACCAGACCTATATGGCGCGTGACCGTGAGCGCTCGCTGGAGGACCTGGGCAACGGCATCTTCCTGAACGAGCCTGCCACCGACTTTGCCGGCCTCGCCCGCGCGTTCGGCGTCGAAGGCTTTGGCCCCGTCGGCGACCCGGACGCCCTCGGCGCGGTGCTCGACGCTGCTATCCACGCGGTGCGCGACGAGAAGCGGCCGGTGCTGGTGGACGTGCTGACGCAGAAGCGGTAGGCGAGCGTGCGAGCGGCCCCCTCTCTCCAACTCTCCCCCACGAAGGGGGGAGAGGGCCTGACTCTTGGCGCCCTGGGGTTCGCGAGCATCGGGGGGCCAGTCGCCGCGACGCGGACATCCGGTCCCCTCGCCCCTCGTGGGAGAGGGTTAGGGAGAGGGGGCTCGCCGCGGCTCCCTTTCCTGCCGATGGGGGGATACGCTGCCGTGGGGCCGGCCCCCTCACTGTGCAAGCCGGGACATAGGTAACACATTGACTAGGCACATGGGTAACAGATCAGGCCTTTCGTTCACGCTTGGGACCACGATCAGGGTGGTGCACGACCCGCTCCCCCTGGGGATCCAC
>Ga0082335_1002805_pt1 | contig 30966 bp, 29 predicted proteins | sample Subgrocontami58m_FD_72375 | JGI IMG/M metagenome (GOLD analysis project Ga0082335, IMG submission 72375) | Subsurface groundwater microbial communities from S. Glens Falls, New York, USA - GMW37 contaminated, 5.8 m (SPADES assembly) (version 2) ...
GAAAGCCTTGGTCAGGCTCTCAATAGCGATTTCGCGATGCTTGCGCGCAAAGCGGAAACCCAGATAACCTAACGAATTAGCGAAACTATATAATAAAGGCAAAGGCATTATAAGGGCACCGAGATCACATATCCCTATGCCGACGCGGCCCAATCCATAACTGAAAGCCCTAAAAAAATCTTTCTTAGTCACGATAATTTATATCCTATTTTCTTAATGAGGTCTCTGACCGAATTAATCCTGACAGTTACAAGAAAATTTAGCATAAATTTTCGCCGTGTCTTACTGTCAGGACAAAATCTAGGTTATTACGATAATTTATATCCTATTTTCTTAATGAGGTCTCTGACCGAATTAATCCTGACAGTTACAAGAAAATTTAGCATAAATTTTAGCCGTGTCTTACTGTCAGGACAAAATCTAGGTTATTACGATAATTTATATCCTATTTTCCTTAAAAAATCTTTACGCCAGGTTATATCCGATGCTTCCTCAATGCCTTTAGGCGAAGAGCCGTCTACAACACCTATAATACCGCGGCCAAGCGCTGTCTCAATTACCACTACTTCAAGAGGATTAGCCGTCGCGCAAAAAATGGAACACACTTCAGGCACACCCTTTATGGCATTAAGTACATTTATAGGATAAGCGCCGTCTAAGATGATAAAAAATGAATGGCCACATGCCACCCTTAAAGCATTATCGGCTGCTAACTTTTTTAGATCCTCGTCTGTGCCTTCAACCCTGATCTTGCAGGCTCCTGAAGCCTCGCAAAAAGCTACGGCGAACTTTATATTTGGGACACACGACACCAGCGCCTCATAGATATCCTCTATTGTCTTGATAAAATGGGCCTGGCCGATAATGATATTAGAATTCTCGGGTTTATTTATCTTAACTACCTGGATATCATGGCTCATTTCTGCTCCTGTTGCAACGCCTTCATCTTCATTTTCGTTTTTGCCATCAACCTTCCGGCTGAGCTAGAGTAGAGTTTCCTGCCCTGAGATTCAGCATCTATCACAGATTCAAAAGTCGCGATCGCGCTCTCGTATTCTTTTCTTCCATACTCTTCAACGCCTTTTAAGAACAGTTCCTTGATATTTTTTTGTTCCTGCTTCTTTTCCTGTTTTTGGGCCTTCACTTCATTCTTTTTCTCTTTGACATCTTCTTTTTTGGCTTTCTTTTCCTCGGCCAAGGCCTTTTTCTCTTCAGCTCTTATCTCGCGGGCCTGTTTAGCCTGATCTAACTTTTCCTGCGCCGAAGGAACTGACGATGCAACCTGGGCTCTTTCCTCTCTTGCCTTACGCCGCTCTTCATTGATCTCTGAACGCTTCTTTAGCATCTCCTGTTTTTCCTGTTTCTTCAATTCTTTCTCTCTTATTTTATTTTCCTTGAGCCGGGCCGCATCATCCTTGCCTGTCTTTTTATGCTCTACCTTTTTCTCGCGGGCCAATTGCTTAGCTATCATTATCTCGCATCGCTCTTTATAAAAAGAGGCAAAATCATCAATGGGCTTTTCGGCCAAGATCTGGTTAAAAACGTCTATAGCTGCCGTATAATCGCGCTTTAGATAAAGGGCTCTGCCTTCTTCGTAAAGGCTACGGATATTATCAGACTTACTTTCGCGCGCGTCCTTTATCTGCTCGTTCTGGGCGGCTGTTTTTGCCTTTTGAAGATAATCCGCGGCTTCGCTGTTCTGCGGGTCAAGCGAAACTGTATTCTCGAACTCCCGGACCGCTTTCTTATATAGGCCGCGCTTGTAGAACTTGACACCGTTCTGATAGTGCACTTCAACTACCACAGGGTCTACGGCAGCGCAAGCTACGAACGCGCCCAGGGAAAAGAACATTATGCTGGTAAGAATAACTTTCCGATCAAGCAATGTCATGTGTACTCCTCGATTTTGTATATTGTAGGTTTCTATTCTCTGCAAAATTGACTCCGTAGCTTGCGAAGTAAATATTGCCCGGCAAACCAGGGCAAAATTTACAAGCGTTTAGGCAAGGAGTTACTACCTTATGGTAATACCGACTTGCTCCATTCGGATAATTTTTCCGCATGGTCAGCCAAAAATATAGCTTCGTTACGCGTGATAGGCCTGTCTTCACTTTCAATTATCTTTTTCAAATTTAATATTGCGTGGATATGATAAACGTTCTCATCCGTATCCGCGCGCTTGACGTTGTCTAATATAAGACGGGCTATGTTCTCATGCTTAGGTACCGCGCTCTTGATATTGTAAAAATATATCAGGATGGTATCACAATAATAAAGGCTGGCGTTTATCGCGTTAAGGCCGGCTGAATTCCAACGGCTCTCCCTCAAAGACTCTTTCATGGTAGCGTAATAACTATCCGCCCTGTTTTGATAGATCGGATATTCTGTCAGGTCTGAAGGCACACCCGGCTGATCGCTGGCCAACCGCTCTTTCATTACCTTCCACTTTTCAGCTTCTTTCTTTATCTTTTCAGTACGCCTTGAGATCTTGGCCTGAGCTAAATAATCTTCTCTCTCTTCTACTAAAAGTTCTTCCTGCTCTTTAAGCTGCCTTTCTTTTTTCCTGATAAGCTCATCCCTGGATGCCTTACGCTGGGCCTTATTCTCAAGAAAACGCTCTACGTCTTCTTGCTCTTTAATATCGGATTTTATGTAAGCGATCTCTTTCTCAAGGTCTCCTACGTGCGCTGCCTTCTCTTCGCCGGGAGAGAGGCGCTCTTTCTTAGCCTCCTGGCTGCCCGAAAGGACATCCTGGCATAGCTTGGCGTAATACTTTGCGAATTTATCGTCGGGCGTCTTTGCGAGCACTGCCTTAAATACCTCAAGCGCCCTACGGTATTCGCCTTTTTCATAATAAGACTTACCCAGGAAATATAGGTCAAAATCTTTCTTGTCAGTAGCCTGCCTGTCAATATTCTTATACAGGTCCTGGCGGCCTTCCTCCAATATCCTCACGCACTTTTCTATATATTGCTGTACGTCTTTGTAATAAGGGTCTACAGTGCCTACGGACTGGAATTCAGCCATAGCCGCGTCGTAGCGGCCGGCTTCAAAATTTACTACACCACGGTAATACCGCAGCGACAATTCTTTCAGTTGGTCCTGAGAAAGAGCGGCAAAAGCAGGTGAAGCGATGCAGAATGTCCAAGTAAAACAAATAAGGAACATTGACACAGCTGACTGGGCCAGCCTGAGTTTGGGCCGCAACCATAAGCTTAATATCAAAAGAGCTACACACAGGCTGCATGCCACACTGAAAATATCGCCGACAACGGTATAAAAACTCTTGCGGCCTGTTTTAAAAATGACGCCCGATGTAGACCCCGTGACAAACGTCTCCTTGCCTTTTTCGTCTTCGACTTTTGCCACGATGCGGCCAACATCATCAATAATACATGTAAACCCTGTATTGGCCGCGCGCACGACATAGACCCTGTTTTCAACGGCCCTAAGCACAGATGCCTGCATATGCTGATAAGGGCTTGACGTATCGCCGAACCACGCGTCATTTGTCATATTGACCAGGAAATCAGCGCCGCGCCTGACAAAACCCGATGCCAAGTCGCTTAAAATATCTTCAAAACAAATGAGCGTTGAGAATTTCAGGGCATTGCTTCTATCACTGGATCCGGTTATTGTATAGATCTTAAAATATTTTCCGGGTGTAAAATCTTCAATGGGCACGACACGCGCGACAAAAGGCATAAGAGAACGGGCCGGGATATATTCGCCAAAAGGGACAAGGTGTATCTTGTCGTATATCCCCAGGATCTCACCCTTGCCTGACAATAACAGAGTGCTGTTATAATATTTCAGGTCTGTGAGCCTTATGGAACCGACCAGGATAGGCACGCCTACCTGTGAGGCAAACTCCCGCAAAGGCGCGTCGTTATCCCCGAACTCAAGATATTCCGGAAAAGAAGTCTCAGGCCAGACCACAAGATCAGGCTCTGTTTTTAGATTGACGATCTCCGTAAGTAACTTATATTTTTTAAAAATATTCGGCCTAAAGCTCTCTACCCACTTTATCTCCTGCGGTATATTGCCCTGGACCAAAGCAACTTTCAAAGGATTTGACCTTTGCGGGTCCTGTTGTACGCGGTAAGCGCCGTAAGCGAGCCAGACAAAGACGATCAAAAGAGGGATAAATAACTTAAAAGAACGCAAAGGTTTTTTCTGTCCCTTGCCGGTCAATACCTCGAACAATAGTACATTGACGAATACGACTATAAAAGAAACACCATAAGCTCCGAAAATATCCGCGGCCTGAATGGCTAAGATATTATATGATTGCGAATAACCTAACAGCGCCCATGGAAAACCCGTCAGGAACATGCCCCTGGCAAATTCCAAAAGCACCCATAAACATGGCGCAAAAAATAATCTTTGCCAAAAGCCCATTCTATTGCTGGCATAACTGTATGCCGCGCCGAAAAACGCGATATATAAAGCCAGATACGCTGCTACGATGAACATACCGGGCACGGTCACATTGATAAGCCAAAATACCAGGGACACATTAAATAAAAAGCCGCATAAAAAAGAAAGCAAAAAAGCCTTTGATATATTCTTGCCGCCAACGGCAAAGAAAAGAGGTATAAAAGCAAACCATGCCACGATCCATAAACTGAATTTAGGAAAAGACAGGCGCAGTAATATACCGCTCAACGCGGATAAAATATAAGGATTAACAAATAATTTTCTAAACGCCATTTATTCTCGCTTTGCGGGACGCTAAGAACCGCAGCACTTTTTATATTTCTTGCCGCTGCCGCATGGGCATGGATCATTCCTGCCGACCTTAGGGCCTTCGTTCCTTACAGGAGCGGGCTTTTCATGCACTACAGCTTCTTCTTCCTGGCCTTCTTCAAGATCTCCTTGCTGTGCCTGCATTTGCTGTTTAGCTTCCCTGGAAAGCCCGGTAAACTCCTTATGTTCCATCTTCTTAGGCAAAGAACTAAAAACACCCTTAAATTCTTTCTCTTCCACAAGCTGCATCCTAAAGACAAGTTCAACGATCTCATCCTTGATGCGCGCCATCATCTCAACAAACATATTATAAGCCTCGCGCTTATATTCTATCAAGGGGTCCTTTGCAGCGTAAGCGCGCAAGCCTATGCCTTCTTTTAAATAATCCATACTGTACAAGTGGTCTTTCCAGCGGCTGTCTATAACGTGCAGCATGACCATGCGCTCAAGGTTATGCATGCGTTCATGGCCTATATTGGTTTCTTTTCCTTCAAAATAAGCCTTTGCGCGGGTAATAAGTTCCTCTTTAATAGACTCTATCGGCTCATTTATCAACTTATCTTTCTCAATGGTGAAAAAGGCTCCGAATTTCTGTTTAAGCCATCCCTCTATACCCTGCCAGTTCCAATCTTCGGGCAGCGCCTCTTTAGAAAAATACATATCCACTGCCACGGACACGACTTCTTCTATCATGTCAAATATTATGGACTTCAGGTCTTCATCCACAAGGACAGAACGGCGCTCAGTGTATATCACTTCTCTTTGTTTATTCATGACGTCGTCATATTCCAGCAGATGTTTGCGGATATCAAAATTGTAAGACTCCACCCTTTTCTGGGCAGTTTCAATGGACCGCGTGACCCACGGGTGTTCAATGACAGTGCCTTCTTCCAAACCCAACTTCTCCATTATGCCTACGAGTTTGTCCGACCCGAACAGGCGCATCAGGTCATCTGCCAGAGAAACATAGAACCTTGACGAACCAGGGTCTCCCTGCCTGCCCGAACGGCCGCGGAGCTGATTGTCTATCCTGCGGGCTTCGTGCCGCTCTGTGCCGATAACATGCAAGCCGCCTGCCTCAACAACCCTATTATGTTCTATTTTTGCTTCTTGCTTAAGGCCTTCATAGACCTTTGTATATTCCTCTTTATATTCCGGTGACCTCGGGTCTATTTTTTTCGCGATAAGGATGGATTTTGCCATGAATTCAGGATTGCCGCCTAAAAGTATGTCTGTTCCGCGGCCTGCCATGTTGGTCGCTATGGTAACAGCTTTATAGCGCCCTGCCTGCGCGACTATGGATGCTTCCATCTCGTGGTATTTCGCGTTCAAAACGCTATGCGCTATGCCGATACGTTTTAACATGCCGCTTAACATCTCAGATTTTTCAATGGAGATCGTGCCAACCAAGACCGGCCTGCCCTTTTCATAAGAAACTTTTATATCATCTACCACTGCGTTGAATTTCTCTTTGGCTGATTTAAAGACGGAATCCGTAAAATTCGCGCGCGATAAAGGCCTATTAGTCGGTATAACTACAACGTCTAAGTTATATATCTGTTTAAATTCGTTCGCTTCGGTAAAAGCGGTGCCTGTCATGCCAGACAGCTTATCGTAAATACGGAAATAATTCTGCAAGGTTATAGTGGCTAGCGTCTGATTCTCGCTTTCAATGCGCAGGTTCTCTTTCGCTTCTATGGCCTGGTGCATCCCGTCAGACCACCTGCGGCCCGGCATGAGGCGCCCTGTAAATTCATCCACTATGATGACTTTGCCTTCCTTAACTACATAATCAACGTCGCGCTCAAATAGGTCGTGCGCCTTTATAGCCTGGATGATATGGTGAGCCCATTCTCCGGAAAGATCGTCATAGATATTTGCAACACCTAAAAGTTCTTCGCTCTTTGCGATGCCTTCTTCAGTGAGGTTCACCGTATGGTTCTTCTCATCTACGACCGCGTCAAATCCTACTGACAGGTCTTCACCTTTATACTTTGCCTCTATCTCGTCTTTCTCTAATATCAACCTACGCTTTAGCTTTGATACTATGCGATTTATCGTATAATACTTATCCACCTTGTCATCCGTCGGGCCTGAGATAATAAGCGGCGTGCGCGCTTCGTCTATAAGGATAGAATCCACTTCATCGACTATCGCGTAGTGAAGGTCGCGCTGCACCATATGAGACCTGTCAACGACCATGTTGTCCCTTAAATAATCAAACCCGAATTCATTATTAGTGCCATAAGTGATATCGCAGCCATAAGAGTGTTTTCTGGCCTCAGGGTCCATATCGTTCTGGATGACCCCTACGGTCAATCCTAAGAATTCATATATAGGCCCCATCCATTCCATATCCCTCTTTGCCAGGTAATCGTTGACCGTAACAACATGCACGCCTTTACCCATAAGGGCATTAAGATATACAGGCAATGTAGCTACGAGTGTTTTTCCTTCTCCGGTCGCCATCTCTGCTATGCCGCCTCTGTGCAACACCATACCGCCTATAAGCTGGACATCAAAATGACGAAGGCCTATTGTCCTGACAGATGCCTCACGCACTACCGCGAAAGCCTCAGGTAGTACTACATCTAAAACTTCAAGGGCGATACGCCTTCTCTCTTTTATATCCACTCCATCATTGTCATAACCTAATTCCTTCAAACGCCTGCTTATTACCTCTTTAAAAGCAGCGGTCTTGGCGCGCAGGGCATCATCACTTAAGCTTTTCATCTGCGGCTCAAAAGAATTTATCGCCTCTATCAGCGGCTTCATCAGCCTTAAAGTACGCTCGTTCTGTGTGCCTAAGATCTTTGAAAGTATAAAATTTATCATATGTTATTTTTAGACATCCTCAAAAATGCCTCTATAAAATCATCTATCTTGCCGTCTAAGACCCCAGTAGAATCACCTGTCTCGTGGTCGCTGCGATGGTCCTTTACCATATTATAGGGGTGCAAGACGTAAGACCTGATCTGTGACCCCCACTCTATTCTCTGTTTCTTATCGTATTCGCGCGACAGCTTCTCTTCCTGTTCTCTGCGCCTTGACTCATAAAGCCGCGATTTTAAAATATGCATCGCGACCTCTTTATTCTGGTGCTGGGACCGTTCATTCTGGCACTGAACAACAATACCTGTCGGTATATGCGTGATGCGCACGGCAGAATCAGTGGTATTGACGTGCTGGCCGCCTTTGCCACCAGCGCGGAAAAGATCCAGCTTTATCTCATCCGGCTTTATATCAATGGGGACATCTTCCGGGACCTCCGGAATAACATCAACAGACGCGAAAGAAGTATGACGGCGTTTATTGGAATCAAAAGGAGATATCCTGACCAAACGATGCACGCCTACTTCAGAGCGCAAATACCCGAAGGCGTAATCTCCTTTTATGATAAGAGTCACATTCTTAGTACCGGCTTCTTCTCCGGCAAGGATGTCTGTGATCGTCACTTCGTAGCCGCGGGCCTGCGCCCAGCGCGTATACATCCTTAACAACATAGAAGCCCAGTCACAAGATTCTGTTCCTCCGGCGCCGGCGTTAATGTTCAAGATAGCGTCGTTCTTGTCAAATTCGCCGCTCATTAGCGTAAAGAACTCAAGACGCTTTAATTCCTCCGTAAGTTTATCCAAGTCGCTATTGAGATGCGCTAGAAAATCATCTCCCTCTCCAGCGGAGATATGGAAAAATTCATCTATCTCTTTTATCCTCTGGTCTTGTTTATGCCAGGGTTCGGATATGGTCTTGAGCGATTTTATCTTCTGGACGATGACATTAGCACTGGAGAGGTCCTGCCAGAATCCCTCTTGCGCCATCTTGGCCTGCAACGAAGCTATCTGGCTATCTTTGTTGTCAATGTCAAAGATACCCCCGTAGTCTTTCAAGGACACCGCTTACTTCTTTTATCTTTCTTTCAATATCTTCTCTCATGGACGTCTATTTTAAACTATAACTCCAATTATATCAACCTCTTAATGCCCTTTATCTCAAGTTCAAGGTCTTCTTTGTTATCGGCAAACTTATAGGCGAGTTCTGCTGTTATCTTATTCTCCTTAACAAGCCTGGCTAAGCATTGGTTAAAACTACCCATGCCGAAAAGCGCCCCTTCTTCCAAAAAGCGAGTTATATCCTGAAGAGCGCCATCGCGTATCAAACGGCTTATAGATGACGTAAGCGTCATCGACTCATACGCTGGCACGCGGCCTGAACCGTCCGCTGTCGGCACTAACCTTAGAGAAATAACACCCTTAAGTAAAAATGAAAGCTGCATCCTGATCTCCGCGTGCTGATGAGGCGGGAAAAAATTAATGATACGCTGCACTGTCTGTGCGGCATTGACAGTATGTATTGTGCTCAACACCAATATTCCCATTTCTGCCGCGACAAGCGCTGCTAACATAGTATCCAGGTCGCGTATAGTGCCTATGAATATGACATCAGGACTCTGGAGAGTCACCTGTTTTAACGCGACAACATATGAGGCTACGTCTAAACCCAGTTCCCTCTGGTTCACTATGCTTTTTTTATCCGTAAATGTAAACTCTATGGGGTCTTCTACGGTCAAAATATGCCTGGAGACATTATTATTCATGTATTCTATCATGCTGGCTATTGCCGTTGACTTACCATTGCCTGCCGGGCCTGTCAAAAGCACCAGGCCGCGCCTTTCCTGAGATAGCGTAGCAAGAACGCCTTCAGGAAGATTGAGCGCCTTAAAATCAGGAATAACTTTTTTGATGCGGCGCATAACAATGGACGGCACGCCACGTTGGAAAAATATACTTATCCTGAAACGATCAAGGCCCTCAACATCAATGGCCAGGTCTGTGTCATAAGATTTTTGCAATATCTTGCGGTGAACGTCATCAGCGACCTCAGCTATAACCTTTTCAAGGTCAGCCACGCACAAGACAGGTACATCCTTTATTGGCTTAAGGTCGCCATAAATACGCAAATATGGCACATTATCAACTTTTAAAAAAAGGTCTGAGGCATCCCTCTCACACATGATACGTAAGATATCTTTGATATTCATAGATTACCCTCTTTCTCTTTTCAATAAAGCAGCTTTTTTCTTTGATCCAAAACGGTATCCGCCCAGCTTGCCATCCGAAGCAATAACGCGGTGACATGGCACAAATGGTGCCAGCGCGTTCTTATTCAACGCGTTGCCCACGGCGCGCGCGCTTAACGGGCATCCTATCTTTTCAGCGACCCACTTATAACTACGCGTCTGCCCGAACGGAATAGTCAATACCGCTTCAAGAACGCGTTTTTCAAAACTAGTCATCTTGAGTTTTTCTGAACGCATGTTTACTTCGCAATAAATGATGATATTTCAACGCGAAGCGATGAGCTTCGTCCCTGGCGCGCTGGATAAGCCTTAAGACGCCTGAATCAGCGCTTAATTTAACAGGGTTTTTATGGTTAACAGTATAAATCAATTCCTCGCTTTTGGCGATAGCAATTATGGGAAGCTTCAGATCCAATTCTTTTAAAACACGTAGCACTGCCTCAAGATGCCCCAAGCCTCCATCAATAACTATAAGGTCAGGTTTAGTAACGAGCCGTCCATAACGCCTGCGCACGACCTCAGCCATCATCGCGTAATCATCATTGCCCAATACAGTCTTTATCTTGAACCTGCGGTAATTGCTTTTATCAGGTTTTCCGTCCTTAAAGGCCACCATTGACCCGACAGCCAGGGTACCTCCTATATCAGAAATATCAAATGCTTCAATGCGCTTAGGCTCTTTGTCTAATCCCAGAGCGCTTAGATCATCTGTTGGCTCAGGCGCCAGCCCATAGGATGTTTGCCTGGCATCGGTTTTCTTTAAAGAGGCCAGGATACTTAAAGCCTCCAGGCTATCCCGAACGCGCGCAGCCTCTTCAAACTTCTCTGCTTTAACAAGGCCTCTCATTTTTGATGAAAGATCGTCAATAAGATCAGTATCTCTTTTCGTCAAGAAATCTCCAAGGGCCTTTATAATATTCCTATAACCAGCTTTTGATATCTTCTTCTGGTATGGCCCGGCGCAAAGCCCCATATGATAATTAAGGCAGACCCTTTTGGGGAACGTGCGGCAGGTGCAAAAAGGAAAAGTTTTGCGTAAAATGGCCAGGGCACGGCGCAAAAGCTTGCTACTTGTATATGGCCCGAAATGATCTACGTTCTCGGCAGCCTTCCTGCGATAACCAATAAAGACCCTCGGAATGTCATCTTTAGTTATCTTTATGTAAGGATAGCTCTTATCGTCTTTTAAACTGATATTAAAACGTGGCTTATACTGCTTGATAAGATCGTTTTCCAAAATAAGCGCGTCGTGCTCTGAAGATGTAACTATGCGGTCTATTGAGCGGCAATAAGAAAGCAAAACCTGCGTTTTTACAGAAGGTTGAAACTTAAGAAAATAGCTACTCACTCTTTTTTTTAGCGACAGCGCTTTGCCCACGTATATCACGCCCCCTTCGCTATCCTTCATAAGATAAACGCCGGGTTTGTCTGGAAAATTTTTTATCTTTTCTTTCGCAACCAAAGCAACAACTCCTTTGCTTCTCTTACCCTGCATACCCACAGGCTGGCCGCGTACAAAACAGCTCCCAGGCAGAAGACGACGCACATCTTTAGAAAAGTCGGGTCAGAATAAGACCAACGCTGCCATATCCAGGAAATGATCAGGACCACTACGGCCGATGAAGCAAAAGACTTCACGACCATTGAGCTAAAATCATGGCCGAAATTAAAACTTATCCTCTTGTTGAGGGCGCGATAAAGAAGATAAAAATTAACAGAGGCTGAAATAGAACTGGCCATGGCCAGCCCGGATATCTGAAATTTAAAAACAAAAACAAAAAGAGAATTTAAAATAATGTTCATAAGAAGGCCCAAAGCGGATACTTTAACAGGGGTCATCGTATCCTGGAGAGCGTAAAAAGCATGGGACAAAAATCTTACTCCCACATAAGAGACCAGGCCAAAGGCGTAAAAGAAAACAGCAAAAGCAGTGATACTAGTCGAATAAGCGTCAAAGCTCCCTCTTTGGAATATCACCTGCACAAGAGGCTGGGCAAAAACTAAAATACCTACTGTCAATGGGATGACACCCAAAAAAACCGCTTTCAGGCAAAACAACAAGGTTGTCTTGAACTTATCCATGTCCCGGTTGGCTGAGTCAGCGGACATGTTCGGCAAAGCCGCATTGGAAAGTGCAACGCCAAATACTGAAAAAGGCAGCTGAATGATACGGTTAGCGTAATAAATAGCTGCTATAGCGCCATCCCCCACCCAAAAAGCGAACGAGGCAAAAATAGTATCTACGAAAAGATTTAGTTGATAGATGCTCGTGCCGACAATGCGCGGCGCAACGAGGCGGCCGACCCTGCGTATAACCGGCTCTTTAAAGACATCTCTGTATACGCCGCCTTTCCTGAAATCAATACCCTTTTTCCACAAAAGCGGAAATTGGAATAATACCTGGGCCACAGCCGCGATCAGGACAGCTACGCACAATGCGTACACTGGCTCAGGAAACGCGAAATAAGTAATAGAAAAAATACCGAGGATCAGGACGATATTAAAAACAACGGATGAAAACGCGGGTGCCGCGAAAGACTTAAGAGAATTTGATACAGACATCATGAAAGCGCTTAATGTTATAAGCGCCAAATACGGGAATAAAAGACGGTTCAGTCTGACCGTAAGGTCAAATTTTGCAATATCGCTGGAAAAACCCGGGGCTACAAGGCGCACTATGCCTGGCGAAAATACTATGCCGGCCAGGACGAGCAGGATGGATATGCCAAAAGTGACGCGAAGCAGAGAATTCACTAACTTCAAAAAGTCGGCCCTGGGCTTTTTTTGAAGGCATTCGCAAAACACAGGCACAAAAGCAGCGTTCCCTGCCCCCTCGCCCATTATATCCCGGAAGGCGTTAGGTATCTTAAAGGCCACAAAAAAAGCCTGCGCTGCTGCTTGCGTGCCGAAAAGGTTGGCAAGAAGCACATCCCGGATAAATCCTGTTATGCGCGAAAGTATCGTAAACGCGCTGATAACAGAGGCAGACTTGAAGATATCTTTATGCTCGCTCATAAACACCATTGACAACAATGCTAATCTGTGTTATAAAATCATCTCGTTAGAAAGGAGCAAAAAACTATGCCACAAAGAAAATGTGCCGCTAAAAGCTTAAGAGTTGACAAAAAAAGAGTCGCTCACAATATCGCGCTCAAATCAGAGCTGAAAAAAGAGATCAAAGGCCTGCGCGCCATGATCTCCGGAGCAAAGTTGGATGAAGCAAAAGAAAAGTTAAGATCTGTCTTCTCCAAACTTGACAGAGCCGCAGCAAAGGGCCTTATCCACAAGAACACCGCCTCAAGACGCAAGTCCAGCTTAGCTCTCATGCTAAAGAAGAAAGCCTGACAACAAGCGCTTCAAGTATTAAGACCTCACGGGCAAACGCCGAAGAAGACGATTTCAGGCGTTTGTCACTTTCAGAAATAAGCCTTAATCCCCTCTTATAGTTTTCTTCGGAAATACGCCTATCCGTATGAAGGCGTTCCCACTGCCAAAAGATAGCGCCGATTATCTTCTCAGCTTTTTCTTTATAACGAATGAGGCCTGCTAATATCTTCAAAGCCAAATCTGGCTTGCGGGAAGCTATTGCGCGCCCTAGATCAAAAGCGTTAGACGCAGCAACATGCCCACCTGCAAAACGAGTGGCCTGGGCCCCGGCCTTGAGTAACGCTGCGACAAAAGGATCAGCCGCCTTGCTTGCATCTACCGGCATATCAAGGACCACGACAGTCTTATCCGCTACGACACCGCACTCATCAAGAAGGACTGCCTGATGGGCTTTGCTTAATTTATGCGCCATTTTTATAACGACGAGCCGCTTGAGAGCGCCTGCCTGAGGAAAACAAGACAAAGCCTCTTTTAGGTCTTTCGGCGTAAGGTCTTTATCGTCGGCGTAAAGCAGGGAATGATTGAATTCCTTGATATCTGGCGGGAATAATTTTTTCTGCAGCAGCTCCAGCCGCTCATGTTTGCGGAGCTCATCATCACCTAAGAATATAAAGACATGCGGCTCTACCATGCCTCAACGGTCGTCTCCACGATCCTTCGGGCCAGATCTTTAGTAGCGTCCTGGATGGATTGCGATTCTGACTTAGTGAACTGCCCGGTAGTAAAATAAGACGAGTCGCCAGCGAACTCATTTTTCGTCCAAAGGACCTTCTTTGTCTTATTATCAGTAAGCGTAATATTGACAAAAATAGTCACCCTGTATTCCTCTGGCGTATCGTTGGAAGAATCCCTCAATGAATCACGGCGATAATTTACAAGCGTACCCTTTAAAACAAGGTCCGCGTCTTCTTCTCTTGCTATCCTTAGATTACCGTCAAGCGTATAACGATCAACGACCGCGTTCGTCACCGTATTCTCAAGAAGAGGAAAATAAGTAGCAAAACGCCTGCCCTCGCTAAACTCTGAAGTCGTATCTACCTTATTGATAAAAGGCGAAATATAGATCGTCTTATACCCGGTTTGGCTAAGATAAGCATGTGTCGTATACCCACAGCCATTGAAAGATAATAAACATAAAAAAAGCGAAAGACCGATCGATTTCTTCACTGGCTGCTCCTTTCCAACGACTGTATCTTTTCAACGGCCTTTGAATACCAGGCGCTATTTGGAAAATTCTTTATCACATAATTATAATAGATCTTAGCGCTGTCAAAAGCCTTCTGTCTCTCATAGAACTGGCCTATTTTATAACTGGATTCAGCCTCTTTGTCTTTCAACTCAGACATCCTGACCTCAGCCTCCTGTGACAATTCAGCCTCAGGGTGAGTCTTTACGAATTCCTTGAATTTATCCCTGGCCTCCTGCGTTAGAGTCTGATCATAAGACGCGTCCAGAGAAGATTTGGCGGCGCATATAGCTATCTGGAACTTCGCGGGTTCCGACCACTCGCTATCCGCGTAATTATCAACTACCTTCTGGAACTCATCAGTGGCCTCTTTAAAATACCTCTTAGCCTTTAGCGTTAAGCCTATCTTATACTGGCTCGCGGCCGCGTATTTTCCGTATGGCGCGTTCTCAACTACTTTTCTAAAGATCTCAATAGCTACGTTTTCGCCGGTAAAGTCTATGCCTACAAGCTTAGTCTTGTGGTCCAATAATTTCTGAGCTACGATATATTCTCTCTTAAGGACATCGTCCGTGCGTGTGCTAAATGGATACTTCTCTATTATCTTCTGGTAAGATTGATAAGCCTCATAATATTTGCCCATTTCTTCAAGGCAGAGCCCCATATAATATTGGGCTTCAGGAGCTTCAACAGCATCAACAAAATACTTCACCAGCTTCTTAAATTCATTATAAGCTGAGACATAATCCTTTGCCTCATAATAACTTTTGGCAAAAATGAGCTGTTCCTGCGGGCTCTCTTTGGGCGCGTACTTAGGGTTTGTCCACTTCTTGGTCTCCGGTGTCCATATCCAATACGCAAAGCATACCTGAGACAGGCCAAACACTAATAATAAGGTAAATAAAAGTCGTCTGATCATTGCCCTATAATCTATCATAGCCCCTATGCTTTGTCAACACACCTTGGCTATGGACTCTTGCGGGGTTTTACTATACAATACGGGCATGTTAAAAATAGGCGAACTTAGGCTTAAAACGAACGTCCTGCTTGCGCCGCTGGCCGGTATCAGCGATTCATCCTTTAGGCTTTTGTGCCGCGAGTTCGGGGCTGGCTTCACTTTTGTTGAGATGATAAACGCCCGCGCCATATCCCACAAGAACAAAAAGACAAAAAAGATGCTAACAATAGCCCCTAATGACAGGCCTATAGGCGTCCAGCTTTTGGGTTTTGAGATCCCATATCTTCTTAAAGCCCTTGACGTGCTTGAGCGCTATGACTTTGAACTTTTGGATTTCAACGCAGCCTGCCCTGTCAAAAAGGTCTGCAGGCGAGGTGAAGGCGCCTCCCTTATGAAAGATCCGGAACTGCTAAAAAAGATACTCACAACCCTTGCTAGCGCCCTTGCCGATGCCCCCGTAGGACGCATTAAAAAACCTCTGACCATAAAGATCAGGAGCGGCTGGGACCAAACATCTAAAAACGCCGTTGCTATAGCGCAGCTCGCCCAGGACGCGGGCGTAAAGGCAATATTCATACACGGAAGGGACAGGAACCAATTTTACAAAGGGACAGTGGACTACAAGATCATAGCTGACGTCAAAAAAAATGTCTCTATACCGGTCATAGCGAGCGGCGATGTATGGAGCGCTAAGCACGCCAAGCTAATGTTTGAAGAGACCGGCTGTGACGGCATACTGGTGGCGCGCGGGGCCCTCGGAAATCCGTGGATATTCAGGGAAATAGAAGAATACCTGCAAAATAAGCGCGTCATCACGCCGCCAACCGTTGAAGAGATAGTAGCGACGATGTCGAAACACCTTGAGCTTGCCATTGATGAACATAAAGAAGAGAATGCTGTACCGATAATGCGCAAGTTCGTCGGCTGGTACTTAAAAGGAAAACGCTTTGTGCGGCCAATACGCCAAAAGGTCAACAGCCTCAAAACAAAAAAGGATTTTTACGACTTAATGGAACACGTCCTCGCATTGGCAAAACTATGATATTATGTTAGAATATTAACCATGAAGCAAAAAGCCCGCAAGGCCGCGCCTCATCTATTTATCTTATCATTCTTTGTACTTTCGCTTTTGTTATCCGCCAGCGCCTGGGCAGAAAAATTCCAAAGTTCTTTTTCCAACGACTACATGACCCAGTCAAAACAACAGGACATAAAGATAGCTCCGGTCCAAGTCCAAAAAACACAGGCAACGATACCACCTAGCGCACCCATACAGCAACAAACGGCTATCCAAACACAAACAATTGCGCCTGCTCTAGATATTCCGCAATCTTCTGGCATCTCTACGCAGGATATATACATACCTGCGTCTACCTTGGCAGCCCCAAAAGTGCCTGCTATGACCCAAACACGCATCTCTGTGCCTGACTTTGAAGAGCGCTATAAAAAATTACTCGCAGCCCAGGCCGAAGCCAAGCACAAGAAAAAGAAAAGCCTGATAGACTCCATCTTAGACGAGATAGTCCATTATGGCTTCCTTATCGTTCTTGGCCTTGTGATCTTAGTCGTAGTCTACGCTCTTCGCAAAGACAAAAAAACGCCGGGCACAGGATTCCAAATGCCGCAGCATCCTGAAAAAACGTCGGAACATGAAAAGCCTAAAAAAGATATTTGGCAGGATGAGTTTTAGCGGGACCGCAAATAATCCTCAAGCACTTTCTTGTGATCAAAAGCAATTTCCATTTCGCGCCATGCCCCTAATTTAACAATACGGGCCGAGGCCGCGTCTGAACCTGCTCTTGGCTCACCTTTCGCCTGACAGATAAAAACGGTGCTGATAGTATGGAACCGCGGATCGCGCGCAGGGGCGGAATAAGTATGGAACTGTTTTAAATTAGTGACAGCCAGCCCTGTCTCCTCTTTGGCTTCGCGCGCCGCAGCCTCTTCTAAACTTTCTCCGTAATCAAGGAAGCCTCCGGGTATGGCCCAACCAAACGGAGGATTACTACGCTTTATCAATACAATACCCTCTTCTACCTCAATGATAGTATCTACCGTCACAAAAGGCCCCTGGCAAAGGCTGTTGACTATATGATTAAGGTAGCTCTCGGCAGTGCGCCGGAAGGCCATAAAATCTTCTTCACCCTGCAAGACCAGGTCTATCTCTTTAAGAAAATGTTTCTCTTCCCGGATGTGCCTGAATATCTCCTGCGAGAGTATCTTGGCTGAGGCTGTCAGCGTAAGCCCGTCAGGCGAGTAACCTATCGGCGGGAACGCTATAGATCTGACCTTTAATGATCTTGCCACAGCAAGGGCGTGCGCGCAGGCATTGCGCACTTTTTTGTCATCTATAGGAATGCCATCCTCTGCTACCACAGCGTGGATCAAGTTCTGCGCCTTAAAAGAGGACGTCTTTTGGACGGGTTTAGCTCTCCCATAAGACTGGACCACAACAGCGTCAACTTTCAACTGCGCTATATCGCCTCTTATTATCTTTATCTCAACGCCCCTGATCTTCATTGATCTCCTTCGCCAATTTCAGCGCTTGTGTCTTTGTTTTCACTCTTCCTTCAACCTGGGCTTCTTCAACCGCGTCTAATATCTTAGTAAATACAGGGCCGGGTTTAAGCTTAAGTTTCTTTATCAGGTCCATACCGCCTATCAATCTCGCAAACGGCTCTTCTTTTAACATCGCGAAATACTGTTTAAGAAGAGAAAAAGACACCTTCTCGTGTTTTTTGCGGCTCGCCGCGGTTGCCAGAGGCCCGCGCGTGGCGCGCTGGTCAGCTATAGATAATAGAAGCACGCTTGCAGCCTCAGACTTAGTATCACGAAAATACCTATGGACCGCTCTTTTGGTCAAGATCTTGTTATCCGCCAGATATCCTGGCCTAAGATGCCAGAAGATAATGGTATCTAAAGCAAACTTTTCTGTGGAAGAAAGTTTAAGCCTTTCAGATACCGAATCCGAAATAATACGGCCTATGCGCTCGTGCCCGTGGAACATCGTCTTTCCGGCTTTTACTTCAAAGGCCTTTGGTTTGCCTATATCATGAAGGATGGCGGCTAATCTTAATAATTGTATCCTTTTTCTTCCTGTAGACAACTCTTCATTCAGATAATTTGATAGGTCCGAGTCATCTTTTAACGATAACAACAGCTCATCTAATTTCTTAAGCGCTTCAAGCGAGTGGCCCCAGACGTCTAAGTGGTGATAGCCACCTTGCTTGACGTTATGCATGACCGCGACCTGCGGGATAACGACCTCAAGAACGTCATTTTTATCAAGGAGCTCTATGTGGTGCCAGGAACGCTGTGAATTAAATATCTTAAATAATTCATCGCGCAGGCGCTCGCCTGCCACTGACCTTAAGCTCTCTTTCTTTTTCTTTACCAACGCTAGCGTATGAGGCGATATCTTAAGGTCAAAAATAGCTCCGACGCTAAAAGCCCGCAATATCCTTAACGGGTCATCGTCAAAAGAAGAGTCTGAAACGACGTTTACGACTTTTTTTGCCAGGTCTCTTTGGGCGCCGTAAATATCTATAAGGGCGTTATCAGCCAAAGGCAACCGCCAGGCAAGGGTATTTACAGTAAAATCCCTCTTTAACAGGTCCTCTTCTAGATCTTTGCCCCTGAAATCAACAAAATCAAACGTTAAGACCTCTTCTTTTATCTTCACGACTACCCTGCTGCAGCCGTGTTCCTTATCTAATACGACAAAACCGGCTTTTAGTTCCCGCGCCACATGGCGGCCAAAATCAATAGCGCCCCGCATTAGAGTAAAATCAAGATCAAGCGGCTCTTTCTTGTAACCTACAATGGCGTCGCGCAAAAAACCGCCGACAAGATAAATATCTTTCTTTTCTTTCTTTGCCAAAGAGACAACGGTCAAGAATGGTTTTGATCGCAATATGGGATGGTCTATGGAAGGATGGGCCAATTAGTCTCCCTGATGAAAGACTTCGGCGCGTTTAATGACTTCTTCGTCTACAAAAATAGGCGCTTTTATACGCACGGCCAAGGCTATGCTGTCTGAAGGGCGAGCGTCAACAATGGTTTCCCCGTTCTTCTCTTCTTTACGGGATAAAACAAGCTTGGCAAAAAAAGTTGAATCTTCCAATTTATCTATAACTATCTTTTTCACCGTACACGCTAACGCGTCTATCACGGCAACAAGCAGGTCGTGCGTCAAAGGCCTTGGAGGGACTGCGCCGCTTATCTTCATTTTTATCGCGTTCGCTTCCAGGAATCCTATTATGATCGGCAACAAGCGGTCGCCGTTCTTCTCTTTAAGAACGATGATCTGATCCTGCCTCTTTTCATCTATGATTATCTTGTTCAATTCCATCTCTACTTGCGCCATTATTCCCCTGCCTTTTTTAACAATCCTTTTAATTCACTCATGAACTGGTTGACGTCTTTGAACTGCCTGTAAACTGAAGCGAACCTGACATAGGCGACTTCATCCAACAAAGCCAGCTTATCCATAAGTAAGGCGCCTATATCTTTTGAAAAAACTTCTCTTTCGAACTTACGATAGATCTCGCGCTCGACGCTTGTCACAAGCTCCTCTATTCTTTCAGATGAGACAGGCCTTTTTTCACAGGCCTTCTGAACTCCGTTTGATATCTTTTTCCTGTCAAAAGGCTGCCTGCGGCCGTCTTTTTTTACGACAAGAAGCGGCATCTCTTCAACCACTTCATATGTAGTGAACCTTTTGCCGCACGCCAGGCATTCACGCCTGCGGCGCACGCTTGAACCCTCGGAGCTGGCGCGCGAATCTATTACCTTATCATCAACATGGCCGCAGAATGGACAATTCACTTTTGCACCATTTTAAGTAGCCTTCCTTGCAAAAGTGACTCCGAATCGTGCGAATTAAATTTATGCTGAGGTTTGCTGCATAAATTTAAGAGCGATTACGATTTGGAGTCTTTGCATTATCAAGCTTTCCTTACTTTTATTTTCGCTTCCTTCAAAAAGCTAAGCGCCATAGCATCAGGGTAAGAACCCGACATAACAACCTCCCTGATACCGGCGTTGATGATCATTTTCGTGCAAATTATACAGGGCTGATTCGTCACATACATCACGCTGTCTCTTAAAGACACACCATGAAGCGAAGCCTGCAACAGTACGTTCTGCTCAGCGTGTAAACCACGGCAAAGTTCATGCCTCTCACCTGACGGTATCTTTAATTTATCCCGCAGGCAGCCGACTTGCGCGCAATGTTTAATGCCGGAAGGCGTACCATTATAACCTGTAGCAAGGATGCGCCTGTCTTTGACGACAAGCGCGCCGACCTTACGCCTAAGGCACGTTGAACGCTTAGATACCAGCGCTGCTATCTCTAAAAAATATTCATCCCAACCAGGACGGTTATCTTTTTTTTTCATAGTTTTAACCTTTAATGTTATACTTTTTTAACAGATTGTTATACAAAGGAAACTTCCGCACCAATACGGACACCTTCTTTAAAGCGTTCTTTACAGACGCTTCGTCTCCGCGCGCTTTTACGACATCCGCTATAATACCGGCTATCATGCGCATTTCTGCTATGCCCATGCCTCGCGTTGTAACAGCAGGCGTGCCTAATCTTAAACCGCTTGTTAAAAACGGGCTTTGTTTATCATAGGGTATGAGGTTCTTATTGACCGTGATCCTGGCGCGGTCCAATGCAATGGCCGCTTCTTTACCGGTGATCTGCTTGTCAGTAAGATCAACTAACAATAAGTGGGTATCCGTTCCTCCGGAAACAACGCGAAAGCCGTTCTTCTCCATAGCGCTTGCTAGCGTCGCGGCATTAGCGACTATTCTTTTCTGATATTTAGTAAACTCAGGCGAGAGCGCCTCTTTCAGCGCTACGGCCTTTGCCGCTATCACATGCATAAGCGGCCCGCCCTGAATACCTGGAAAAACAATGCTGTCTATTTTTTTGGCGAATTCTTTCCTACATAATATCATCCCGCCCCTTGGCCCGCGCAGCGTCTTATGGGTCGTGGTAGTCACAAACTCTGCATAAGGCACAGGCGTTGGATGAATACCCGCGGCCACTAACCCTGCAATGTGGGCCATATCCACAAAAAGATACGCGCCCACAGAATCGGCAATTTCCCTGAACCTCTTGAAATCAAGTTCTCTGGGATATGCCGAAGCGCCAGCTAATATCATCTTTGGCTTATGCAGTTTAGCCAGCTCGGCGACTTGATCGTAATCTATTGTCTCGGTTTTAGGGCTCACGCCGTAAGGGACGATCTTATAGAACATGCCTGAAAAATTGTGAGGCAAGCCATGAGAAAGATGCCCTCCGCAAGCGAGGTCCATAGCAAGGACCGTGTCTCCTAAATTGAGCGCGGCGAAATAAACAGCCATGTTGGCCTGAGTCCCTGAATGAGGCTGCACATTTGCGTGTTCGGCGCCAAAAAGCTCTTTTGCCCTGTCGCGGGCCAGGGTCTCTGCGTCATCAACGAATTCGCATCCGCCATACCAGCGCGCTTTAGGATATCCCTCGGCATACTTATTCGTAAGAACGCTCCCCTGAGCCTCCAACACGGCCTCAGAAGTAAAATTTTCACTGGCTATCAATTCAATGTTGTTGTGCTGGCGCAATAATTCATGGCATACGGCCTTATAAATTTGCGGGTCAGCTTTTTTTAATGGGCTTGTTGGTGTACGCATAGCTTTTCTATCCTTTCTACATTTTTTAACCTTCTTAAATGCCTACCACCTTCAAAATCGGTCTTGAGCCACACATCTATCATTTTTTTAGCTTTTGCCTCATTAACGAACAAAGACCCCAGGACAAGGATGTTGGCGTCATTATGCTGCCGCGATAAACGCGCGGCTTTAAGATTATAACAAAGGGCTGCCCGCACGTTCTTAAGCTTATTTGCCACTATACAATTACCAATACCTGTCTTACAGATAAGTATTCCGCGCAACGCTTTACCCGAAGAAACTGCAGACGCCACCTTATAGGCAGTGTCCGGATAATCCATAGAATCCTTTGAGAACGTCCCAAAGTCTTCTATTGATACCCCTCGTTTTTGCAGGTAACCTGCTATCTTTTCCTTGAGTAAAAAACCTCCGTGATCAGAACCTATGGCGATCTTTCTACGTATCACAGTGTTCTTCATAGCGTATCTCCCAGTTTATCTATAGCGCATTTTATCTTTATAAATATTGCCTTGTAAAATTCCTCGGATTTACCTATAGGATCCTGGATCTCATCTTCGTAAGGGTCCCATTTGAGATACTCGCCCAAAAGATGGACGCGGCCGGTAGCAGCCGGGAACTGCTTAAGCAATTCTTCCTTGTGGTGCCTCTCCATCGCGAAAATAAGGTCCGCCTGGCCCACTGCTTCCGAAGATACTTTCTGCGCGCGATGCTCTGAGGCATCAAGCCCGGTCTCACTGACCAGTTTTTGCGTTTCGCGCGTAGGCCCCATGCCTAAAAAAGCGAACGTGCCTACGGAAGCCACGTCAATATCTTTGCGGCCCAGGTCTGAAACTTTCTTTCTCAATAAATATTCCGCCATGACCGACCTGCAAGAATTACCGGTACATACGAAAAGGATGGTCTTGGAAGAAGCAACAGCCAATACGTCTTCTTTTTTTAAATACCCCTCCCGCAAAACAACAAAAGGTAAACGGCGCGCGTCCAGCACTGTTGATTCAACGCCCAGATCCGTAGGCCCGCCATCTAAGATAATATCCACGCGTCCGTCAAGTTCTTTGAGAGCGCTTTGGGCATCACGCGACGCCGGATGGCCCGATAAATTGGCTGATGGCGCTATAACGGGAAAATCAACGCGGCTCAACAACCTGAGCGCCACATCATTCTTAGGCATCCTCAAGCCCACTGTCTTTTGGCCTGGGGCTGATAAGACCAATGTAAGTGGGCCGGGCCAGAAACGGTTCATGGTTTTAACCGCGCGCGGCAAAATATCTATAGCGTATTTGTAAACATCTCTTTTATCTGCGATATGAATGGTAAAATTTTTCTCAGCCGGCCTGTTCTTTAATTCTTTCAGCCTCTCTATAGCTTTCTTATTAAGCAAGTTTACGGCAATGCCATAAACAGTCTCAGTAGGAAAAACAACAAGGCCTCCATCTTCTAAAAGCAGGGCTGCCTCGTTGATGGCCCCCTGGTCAATAGCATTCGGGTTGATCTTTATGACCTTAGTATTTATCAAGCCCTGACCCTTATTTTTCTGACTCCATCGGCCTGTTTCTTACGAAAATTTTTCAATCTTTTTGATATGTCACCTGAATCCAAACCAAGGAGCGAAAGCGAGAAAAGCGCCGCATTCTTAGCGCCGGCTAAGCCTATCGCAAATGTGGCCACAGGAATGCCTGCCGGCATCTGCACAGTAGACAATAATGAATCAAGGCCTTTCAAACTCTTGGTCTCAATGGGAACTCCCAACACGGGCAAAGTCGTATGAGAAGCCACAACACCCGCGAGCGCTGCCGCGCCGCCTGCGCCACAGATAAAAGCCTTAACACCCAACTCCTCCATAGCCACAATGAACGCTTCAAGATCCTTTGGAGTCCTGTGCGCGGACAATACTTTAGCGACAATGGGGACATTAAAATTTTTCAATATATCCATAGCGCCTTGCATTGTCTCCATATCAGAGATACTTCCCATTACGATCGCGATCTTCGGCTTTTGCATGTTTTACTCCTTAGCTTTGCATATACGTAGGTATTTATTCCTCACAAAGATAATCCCGATGCCAGCGTAGTAAATATTAAGTGACTGCACTTAATATTTACGAGCGTTTTGGCATTGGGGCCAACGCTCTCCACCCGATATCTTTCCGGTAATGCATCTTGTCAAAATGTATCAACTTGACCGCTTCATATGCCTTATTGACCGCGGCCTTTATGTCTGGGCCAAGCGCAGTAACACCTAATACCCTGCCACCGTCGGTTAAAACACCGGTAGGCGATAATTTAGTGCCGGCGTGGAATACTACGACGTCTTCTAATTTCGCGGCTTTATCTAAACCAGTTATCGGCTTACCTTTTTCATAAGCATCCGGATATCCGCCAGAAGCTATCACGCAACAGACAGAAGCTTTCTGGTTCCATTTCAAAACCGGTTTTTTGGCTTCACCTATTGTCCAAAGCATGGCGCTAACTAGGTCAGAATCAAGGCGCGCTAAAACAGCCTGCGTTTCAGGGTCACCAAAACGGACATTAAACTCCAAAACTTTCGGCCCGCTTTTGGTCACCATAATGCCGGCGTAAATAATGCCTTTATAAAGAGCCCCTTCTTTTTCCATGCCCCTTATTACAGGCATTACGATATCTTCCATAACGCGCGCCAACAACGAGTCCGTTACAATAGGGGCAGGCGAATAAGCGCCCATGCCTCCCGTATTCGGGCCTTCGTCATTGTCATTTACCCTCTTATGGTCCTGCGAAGATGCCAGGGCAATAGCCTCGCGGCCATCGGTCAAAACAAGGATGGATGCCTCTTCACCTTCTAAAAATTCCTCGATGACTATTTTTTCTCCAGCAGAGCCAAAAGCCTTTCTAACCAGCATATTGGTCACTGTCTCAAAGGCTTTTTCCTCATCATCGCAAATAACAACGCCTTTGCCCGCAGCCAAACCATCGGCTTTAATAACTATAGGGAATGATCCACAATGCTCAATAGCCTCGTTAGCTTCATCAACACTGGCGCATACCGCGGATGCCGCTGTGGGGACATTACAACCTAACATTATTTGCTTGGCAAAAGCCTTGCTCGCCTCAAGTTGCGCGGCTTTCTTAGATGGGCCGAAAACTTTTAGTCCGGATTTCTGAAATTCATCAACAATGCCCGCGACCAAAGGCGCTTCAGGCCCAACAACAGTAAGATCTATTTTTTCTTTTTTAGCAAATGAAAGAAGCCCCGTAATATCATCGGCTTTAATAGAAACGCATTCAGCTAAACCCGCTATTCCGGCGTTACCCGGAGCGCAATATATCTTTGTGACGCGCTTTGACTGCGCTATCTTCCAGATCAGCGCGTGTTCCCTTCCCCCTGAACCAATTACTAATATTTTCATGCTATAGCCACGCCGCCGACACCGCTTACTATTTCACCTATGATATGGGCTTTTAAACCGCACCTGGCTGCCTCGCGCACAACATCCATCTTCAACGCGTCACGAACGACCAAGGCCATACCAATACCCATATTGAACGTCTTGAACATCTCTTTATCGTCTATATTACCGCGGTCCTGCAACTCCTGGAATATATCCGGCCGCTGCCAGGCATTTTTATAAATTATCATCGTCATATTTTTCGGCACGGCGCGCACAGCCTTGTCATAAAACCCGCCGCCTGTGATATGCGCCATTGCCTTGATACCCGTGTCAAATTTCTTAATGAGCTTTAAGACAGGCTTTACGTAAATACGCGTCGGCGTTAAAAACTCATGGGCCCGGCCGCGCAATTCTTCTGGAGAGAATATTTTTCGCACGAGCGAAAAACCATTTGAGTGCAAACCGCTGGACTCAAGGCCTACTACCGCGTCTCCCATCTTGACCCGATGATGGCCCAGGATCTTCTTTTTTTCAACGAGGCCTACGCAAAAACCCGCAAGGTCATATTCACCGACCTTATACATCCCAGGCATCTCTGCAGTCTCGCCACCCACAAGGCTGCAATCAGCCTGCCTGCAGCCCTCAACAATGCCTTTAACCACGCTTTTCAAAACCGCCATATCTATCTTGGCAGTAGCTATATAATCAAGGAAAAAAAGCGGCATAGCACCCGAACACAAAACATCATTAACGCTCATGGCCACAAGGTCTATGCCTACGGTATCGTGGATACCCGCGACAGAGGCTATCTTAAGTTTTGTCCCAACACCGTCGCAGGATGAGACAAGCACCGGCTCCTTGCACTTTCCATTCGCGACCTCAAAAAAAGCGCCAAACCCTCCGATAGAACCCAAAACACCCTTACGATTGCTTTTTTTTGCCAAGCCTTTTATGGCATCTACAAAAAGGTTGGCCTTAGTGACATCCACTCCCGCTTTCTTATAATTTAAGCTCATGTTTTGCCTCTCTCTAAGACGTACTTGTTAGCGCTGGAAACTTCTATAGGGTAATGGCCCGTAAAACAGGCCACGCAATATCTTTCTTGCGGCAACTTAACGGAATTAAGCATGCCTTTTAAAGACAGGTATCCTACGCTGTCGGCTCCGAGGAATTTCGCTATCTCTTTTGTAGAATAACGATTGGCAAGAAGCTCGTCCTTTGAAGGGAAATCAATACCATAAAAACACGGGAACTTATGCGGCGGGCACGATATCCTCATGTGGACCTCTTTGGCACCGGCGTCCCTAAAACTCTTGACTCTTATCCTTGACGTCGTCCCGCGGACTATGGAATCATCAACAATGACAACACGCTTGCCGCGCACAACATCACGCAAAAGATTGAATTTTACTTTTACACCCAAGTCGCGGATATGTTGAAGCGGTTGGATAAACGTCCTGCCCACATAATGGTTCCTGATAACACCCCACTCCAAAGGAATGCCTGAAGCGTTGGAAAAACCCAAAGCTGCCGACGTCCCAGAATCAGGAATAGGCACTACAATATCGGCTTTTACCGGATGTTCTAAAGCCAGCGCCTCGCCTAACTTCTTGCGCACGCAATGGACCACTTCGCCAAAGATCATAGAATCCGGCCTGGAAAAATAAATGTGCTCAAAGATACAATGCGCGCTCTTATGTGATCTCGGAGAAAAACGCACGGACTTAAGGCCATCTTTTGTGATTATAACGATCTCTCCTGGCTCAACCTCCCTGACGAATTTTGCCTCAATAAGGTCAAACGCGCACGTCTCAGAAGCCAGGAAAAAACTATTACCCTTCTTGCCTATGCAAAGCGGCCTGAAACCGTCAGGGTCCCGCACGCCTATAAGAGAGTCTTGCGTCAAAAGCACTAACGAATAAGCCCCTTTAATAAGCTTCAAGGCTACCCTTAAGCGCTCAACCACATTCTTGCTTCTGGAGCGCGCCATCAAATGGACTATTACTTCGCTGTCACACGTTGTCTGGAATATGGAACCTGAGCTTTCCAGGTCTTCTTTCAACTGGCGGCTATTCACAAGATTCCCGTTATGCGCCACAGCCAGGGAATTACCAAGATAATCAACGAACAAAGGCTGCGCGTTCTTTACCAGGCTTGAGCCCGTAGTAGAATAACGCACATGGCCGATACCTCTATCTCCCTTAAGAGACTTTAAATTATCCTGGTTAAAGACATCGGACACAAGGCCCATGTCTTTCTGAAGATAAAGCTCTTCACCGTCACTTGTCACAATACCGCAAGACTCTTCGCCTCTGTGCTGCAGCGCGTAGAGGCCAAGGTAAATAAGGTAGCTGGCGTCAATGCTTCCAAAAACGCCAAACAGCCCGCAATAATGTTTAGGATGCTCGCTCTCAAACATAAGACTCCTTGTGTGCGGTTATTTAAAGTAATTTACCGCGTTTAAAAATATAGGAAATCCGTCGCCGTGTCTTTTAACTCCTTCGCGCGTCCAGCGTGGATGTTGTAAACTCTCCAAGTGCCTTTCAGGATGAGGCATAAGGCCAAAGACCCTGCCGGTCTCATCGCAAAGACCTGCGATACTATCAATAGAACCGTTAGGATTGACAGGAAAATCTCCGAGCTCGCCAGCGGCATCGCAATACTGAAAAACGATCTGGCCTTGGCGCGTAAGCCTTTCTAAAACATCTTCATTAATAGGAATAAACTTGCCTTCTCCATGCGCGATAGGCAGATAAATGACCTCGGCTAACCCCTTCGTCCAGACGCACTTGCCTGCCTGCGGAGTTTTTAAATATACCCATCTGTCCTGAAAAGACCCACAGTCATTTTCAGAAAGTGTGGCCTCTTGCAGAAAAGTTTCGTTACCCGGCAACAGCCCCGCCTTGACCAATACCTGAAAACCATTACAGATACCTATCATCAATTTACCCGCGCGGATAAAATCCTGTATTTCGCCGAAAAGCTTATTTTTCAATTCGTTCGCCAAAACCTTGCCTGCTGAAATATCATCACCATAAGTAAAACCGCCTGAGATCGCCAGTATCTGATAAGAGTTCAAGCTACGCTTTCCTGAAACAAGCTCGTTTATGTGGACGAATTCGGCATCAGCTCCAGCGCTTTCAAACGCGAAGGCTGTCTCAACGTCACAGTTGATGCCAGCGGCTTTCAGGACCAATACTTTTGGCTTTGCCATATTTATTATCGTTTTTTGTAAAATTTATTTATCGCGTGGAGCACGTCTTCCGGAGTATCAACAAGCGAAAAAAGGCTTAGGTCATTTTCGCCTATGCATCCCTTACGCAAGACCGTAGACATTATCCAGTGAAGAAGCCCCTGCCAATAACGGCTCCCGACAAGGATGACCGGAAATTTCGGTATCCTGGCCGTCTGGATCAGATTAATAGACTCAAACAATTCATCCAGCGTCCCATATCCGCCGGGAAATATCACAAATGCCTTTGCGTAGCGCACAAACATGACCTTGCGCACAAAAAAATAGTGGAACTCAAGCAATGTCTTCACATAAGGATTAGCCATTTGCTCAGTCGGAATATAAATGTTGAGGCCTATAGAATCTCCTCCTGCCCTTTTGGCGCCTTTGTTAGCAGCCTCCATTATGCTTGGGCCTCCGCCGCTTATGACCCCATAACCGGCCTTGCTTAAAATATAGGCCGTCTTTTCAGCGAGCTTATAATATTCGTCTTTAACACCCAGGCGCGCGGAACCGAATATAGAGACCGCGTTCTTGAACTTAGAAAGGCGCTTGAAACCGTAAGTGAACTCATCGGCAATGCGGCTGACGCGTTTTTTTTCGTCTTCTTCAAAAACGTCGAGCCTCTTATCAAAAAAATCTTTCCTCGGATTTTTTTGTTTTTTCATACGCTCCTTAGGGTGCCCTGCCATGCCTCTTTGAGGGCATCTAAAGAAGAGATAAGGCACGCGTTCCCCTTTGAACCAAAAACCTTCAATTCTTTTGAATCCGTGACACAGCCTATAAGGCCCCACGCAAACTTTTGCAATATTTTTTCAAAAGCTTTCTGGTTTGAGCGCTCGACTTCAACCAAGAACCTTGAATTGGACTGAGAGAATAAAATGAAGTCATCCCGCCTGTCCTTTTGCCTATATGGCACTTCTTTCAAAAAGACGTTCGCGCCAAGGCCTCCTGCAAAACTCATTTCGGCTATCGCGACACCTATGCCGCCTTCTGAACAATCGTGCATGGAACGCACCAATCCTTTTGAACATGCAAGATAGAGTTTTTCCAGGCGCAGCCTTGAGGCCTTAAAATCAACGACAGGGACCGCGCCGCCTTTTATCTTTAAGATATCGTAATAATGAGAACCGCCCAGTTCAGGCAATGTTTCACCGACTATATAGATCAGGTTTCCCGCTGCTTTCAGGTCCATCGTGATCGCGCGGCTTACATCTTCCATAATGCCTATAGCTGAAATAAGGAGCGTGCCGGGTATGGATACCGTCTTATTGCCCACCGCAAATTCGTTGTATAAACTGTCTTTACCTGAGATAAAAGGCACGCCAAACCCGATGGAAGCGTCATAACAACCGAATGCCGCGCGCACCATGCTCCCAAGTCTGTCAGGCTTATCAGGATTGCCCCAGCAAAAATTATCAAGTATAGCAGCGCCCTTTAAACTAGCGCCTACACATATCAACTGCCTTAAAGATTCATCAACGCATGCCGCAGCCATCCAATAAGGGTCAATATCTCCATATTTGAAATTTATGCCGTTTGATACTACAAGCCCCCGCAAAGAATTATGACGCGGCCTGACCACACAGGCATCAGACGGCCCGTCGTTAGCAACGCCTACCAGAGGCTTGATAATAGTGCCGCCCTGTACCTCATGGTCATACTGGCGTATGACCCACTCTTTGGAAGCAATATCAGGACAGGAAAGCAAAGCGCGCAACGTCTCAGTCATGTCTTTCTTAGGTTTAAAAGCCTTTTCTTTAAACGCGGGCCTCGTCCAAACGGCCTTTTTCGTTATACTTGGCTGGCCATCATGGAGAAAATCCATATCTATATCGCAGACGCGCTGTTTATTAAAAAATAGCTCAAGCTTCTTGGTCTTGGTAAATTCGCCGATATGCGTGGCTTCCACGTCTTCTTTCGCAAAAACTTCTAATAACTCTTTTAACTTATTTGGCTCACACGCTAAGACCATGCGTTCCTGTGATTCGGATATCCATATCTCTGTATAAGTAAGGCCGTGATACTTCAACGGCACACGCTCAAGATCTACCCTGGCGCCCAGATCCTGGCCCATTTCTCCGACAGCGCTTGATAAACCGCCTGCTCCGCAATCTGTTATGGAACGGTAAAGCCCTCTGTCGCGCGCCTTGAGCAGGCAATCTAACATCTTCTTTTCTGTTATGGCATTGCCTATCTGTACAGCTCCCGAAGAAACACTCTCGGATTCATGCGTCAATTCTCCGGATGAAAAAGTAGCGCCATGGATACCGTCTCGGCCTGTCCTGCCGCCGACAACCACAATAACATCACCTGTAAGGACTTTCTT
>Ga0082335_1002806_pt1 | contig 30964 bp, 32 predicted proteins | sample Subgrocontami58m_FD_72375 | JGI IMG/M metagenome (GOLD analysis project Ga0082335, IMG submission 72375) | Subsurface groundwater microbial communities from S. Glens Falls, New York, USA - GMW37 contaminated, 5.8 m (SPADES assembly) (version 2) ...
CTATTGGGTTACAAAAAGCAACAATCCATGTATCTAGGCGTTTGGCGACTTAATGCCCGCAAACCCGCGCCAATACTGGGGGGTGGCTAAAATTGTGCCTCGGAAGTGTCAAAGTCGGGTCAGCCGCGAACCGAAATTGAGATTGATCGTGGTCGTCATGCTGACGAGGTTGCCCGCGCGATCGGCGATCGCCATCTGGCTCGTGGCGTCAGCGCTCGCGGCCCCGGGTGCCGATTCGTTCTGCCCTCCCGCGTCTGCCGCGACCACACCGGGCGCGACGTCCTTGCGTCGCTGTGATCGATCGATTTGCAGCGCGCGTTCGCGCACATAGCCCGGCGCTACCAGAGCCCGCGCCGGCACGGCGGCGAGGCCGGGGTCACCCACGTAGTGCCTGCGGTCGGCCTGCGCAAAGCGCCCCGCCTCGGCAAAATAATGTACGAAATCCGCATCGTCGAAATCAAAGCGCTTGTTCGCAGACGCAATGCGCGCTTCGAGCATCTGCAGCAGCTGCAGCACCACCACACCGCCAAAAGAGGGCGGCGCCATCACACAAACCGAATACTCGAGGAAGGGCGCGCATAACGGGTCGCGCTGCAACGCGCGATATGCTGCAAGATCGTCTTCGGTCATCAACGACGGCCGAGCACCGCGCTGCGCCGCCGCGACCAAAGCCGCCCCGGCGCCGTCGCGCCACAAGCCCGCCGCCCCCTGCGCCGCGATTCGCCGTAGCGTGGACGCATAGGCTGGGTTGGTGATGCTCGAGCCGACCGGACGTACCTTGCCGTCGGTGCCAAAGTAATAAGGCAGCATGTCCGGATGGTCCGCGGCGGCGCCCGGCGTCGAAAGCACGCTGTGCAGGTAACGCGGCATCGGGAAACCGCGCTCTGCGAGGTCTATCGCCGACACAAACAGTGTCGCCCACGGCAGCTTGCCGTAGGTTTCATGGATCATCTTCAATACGGCCAGCGTGCCCGGCACACCGACCGCACGCCCGCCGCGTCGCACGTCCGCGCCTTTCAGCGTGCTGCCATCGACATCGATGGTCAACGCGTCCGTCGTGCGCGCGGGCGCCGCCGCAAGTCCGTCAAAACTCGTCAACGATGCTTTTGCCGCATCCCACAGCAGGACGAGCGCGCCGCCGCCTATGCCCGAGGACTGCGGCTCGACCAAGCCGAGCACCATTTGCGCTGCGATCACGGCGTCCGTCGCGCTGCCGCCCAGTTCGAGGATGTCCAATGCTGCGCGCGTGGCCAATGGGTGCGCCGTGGTCACCGCCTGGCGCGCAGGCAATTGTGCGATCGAACGCGCTGCGAGGGCCGAAGGTGGCTGCGCGGGAATCGTGGTGCACGCAGCGCCAAGCGAACACAGCATGGCGGCAACACCAGCGCGGCACGACCGAATCGCGGACGGGGACGTGATGATTTTCCTGACTCGCCGCAATGCGACCATCAGCGCAGAATCAGGCAACGCGCACTCGGCGCCCGGTTAGGCACGCGCACCCGCCGCTTTGTCGCACAGAGCCAACGAGCGGCCCATCAGACCTGCCGTTCGCCTTTGACAAAATACATGTCGATCTGGCCCTTGCCTTTCGCATCGACCTTGCCCCGGTATTCGCAATCAAACAGGCCGCCGATAATGGATTGCGCAGAAAGGGTGGCACGCTCGATGGCGTCCGCGCCGGCGAGATCGGTCGCGTTGTAGTGATCGATCAAATGACGTGATTCTTCGGTGGCGAGCGCAACGATACCTTCCTCCGCCCGTTCACGCGCGAGATACCAGGAAACGGAGCTCGCAATCGACGCGAGAACGACGCTGACGGCGGCGATGCGTATCGCGGTACGCTTCTGGAAAGGGTTCATCGCACGGTGTAGTTCTGCCTACACGACCCCGCCTATTCCTATTGCAGCCGCTCGGCGTAGGCGTCAGCGAAGCGCTCGACCGCTTCCCAATCGGTGTATTCGTAATCGCGCGACGTGTCGGTTTCACCGCCGCCCAAGCCGACGAACACGATCATCACGCGACGCTTGATCGGGCCGTACACGCTGTACTTGACCGCTCCCGCGAAGCTCGCCACGAGCTGCGGCTGCCACGCGGTGCGGCGCAGGAATTTGTCGATATAGCGCTGCGCCGCGAGGGGTTTGGGGCGCGGCCCGCCGGCGCTCAGGCTCACCGAGAAAAAAGCGTTGTGCCGCGCGCTGAGCGCGTCACGTTGGCGCCGCACGAATGCACGCAAGGAAGCCGGATGGTGGCCGTAATGAATGGAAGCGCCGATGATCACACCGTCGTAACCGGCAAAATCCGCCTGCGTGGCGGCAGGCGCTAGATCGACGCTGTGCCCGCGCTTTCGCAGCGTCTGCGCGATGCGCTCGGCGATGAGCGCGGTCTGGCCTTCGATGCTGGCGTAGAGGAGCAGGATACGGGACATGGAGGTCGGACTTTCGACTGCGGCGTTGCAATGAACTGCGTTCTTATTGAGCGTTCTCGTCGTGGGCGGAATGATGCGCGAGCGGGGCGGCGAAGTCAATTGCGCGGCGCGTTGCCAGCGCGCCGAGGAAGGCGTCGCGCTGAAGCTGCGGCCTACGCGTGCTACGTCGCGCTAAAGCCGCGGCCTACGCGTGCTACGTCGCGCTAAAGCTGCGACCTACGCATACCAGGTTCATATGCGTCTCCCGAATTTGGGAAATTGCGAAGCTGCAATTTTCCAAGATCGGGAGAACATCGGCCCCCTATGTGGCACGCCGCCTGGCTTCACCCCGAGCGAATGCGCGTGGCGGCGGTTGCTATAATGACGGTTTCGCGCGCACATCCAGCGCCAGCGCGCATGCAACCCGATCCTCCTGCCGCCTGCCATGAGCACACTGAAGACCGGCCTCAATGCGCGCTCCGCCGAATTCCGCGCCAACACCGAGGCGATGTCGGCGCTGGTCGCCGACCTGCGCGCGAAAATAGACCAGATCGCCCTGGGCGGCGGCGAGGCGGCGCGCGCCAAGCATGTCGCGCGCGGGAAGCTCCTGCCGCGCGAGCGCGTGCGTACCCTGCTCGATGCGGGATCTCCTTTTCTCGAACTGTCGCAGCTCGCGGCTCTCGACATGTACGGCAACGAATCGCCCTGCGCCGGCATCATCAGCGGCATCGGCCGCATCCAGGGCCAGGAATGCATGGTCGTCGCGAACGACGCCACGGTGAAAGGCGGCACCTACTTCCCCATGACCGTGAAGAAGCACTTGCGCGCGCAGGAAATCGCCGCGCAGAATAATCTGCCTTGCATCTACCTCGTGGATTCGGGCGGCGCCTATCTGCCGACCTGGGACGAGGTATTTCCCGACCGCGAGCACTTCGGCCGCATCTTCTACAACCAGGCCACCATGTCGGCTGCCGGCATCCCGCAGATCGCGGTGGTGATGGGCTCGTGCACCGCGGGCGGCGCCTATGTGCCCGCGATGTCCGAAGAAACGGTCATCGTCAAGGGTCAAGGCACCATATTTCTGGGCGGGCCGCCGCTGGTGAAAGCGGCCACGGGCGAGGTCGTCACGCCCGAGGAACTGGGCGGCGCCGACGTGCACACGCGCCAGTCCGGCGTCGCCGATCACTACGCGGTCAACGATGCGCACGCGCTCGCGATCGCGCGCAGGATCGTCGCCCATTTCAACCGCAAGAAAGAGGTGCGCACGCTGCTGCGCGAGCCGCGCGCACCGCTGTATCCGACCGAAGAACTGGGCGGCGTCATCCCGGCCGATACGCGCAAGCCCTACGACGTACGCGAAGTCATCGCGCGCGTGGTCGATGCGAGCGAACTCGATGAGTTCAAGCAGAATTACGGCACCACGCTCGTAACCGGATTCGCCCATATCCACGGCTACCCGGTGGGCGTCGTCGCCAACAACGGCATCCTGTTTTCCGAGTCGGCGTTGAAGGCGGCGCATTTCATCGAGCTGTGCGCGCAGCGCGGCATTCCGCTTCTATTTCTGCAAAACATCACGGGCTTCATGGTGGGGAAGAAATACGAGGCGGGCGGCATCGCGCGCGACGGCGCCAAGATGGTCACCGCGGTGTCCTGCGCACGCGTGCCCAAGTTCACCGTCATCATCGGCGGCAGCTACGGCGCCGGCAACTACGGCATGTGCGGCCGCGCCTACTCGCCCAGATTCCTGTGGATGTGGCCCAATGCGCGCATTTCGGTCATGGGCGGCGCGCAGGCCGCATCGGTGCTCGCCACGGTCAAGCGCGACGGCATCGAGTCCGCGGGCGGAGCCTGGAGCAAGGAAGAGGAAGCAGCGTTCAGGCAGCCAATCCTCGAGCAATACGAGCGCCAGGGCCATCCCTATTACGCGAGCGCGCGCCTCTGGGACGACGGCGTGATCGCGCCCGAAGATACGCGCAGGGTACTCGGCCTGGCGCTCTCGGCCGCGCTCAATGCACCGGTCGAAGCGACACGCTTCGGCCTGTTCCGCATGTAATGAGCGAAAACCCAGGTGCTGCCTTCGTTTTTCCATCGTAACCGCGTCTTTTGGACGGATGCTTTTTATCCGTACAAAAGACGCGGTTGGCGCGCGCACCGCGCAAAGTGAATCGTGGCGCTGATAACAAGAAGATGTTCAAGAAAATCCTGATCGCCAACCGAGGCGAAATCGCCTGCCGCGTGATCAAGACCGCGCGGCGTCTGGGCGTAAAAACCGTGGCCGTGTATTCGGAGGCCGACGCGGGCGCGCGCCATGTCACTCTCGCCGACGCGGCCTATTGCATCGGCCCCGCCGCAGCGAAGGACAGCTATCTGCGCGGCGACAGAATAATCGAAGTGGCACACCGATCGGGCGCCGAAGCCGTCCACCCGGGCTACGGCTTTCTCTCCGAGAACGCGGACTTCGCCGAAGCGAGCGCCAGATCCGGCCTGGTATTCATCGGCCCGCCGCCTGAGGCGATGCGCGCGATGGGCGATAAGAGCGCCGCCAAGAACATCATGGGCAAGGCCGGCGTGCCGCTGGTGCCGGGTTATCACGGCGATGATCAGGAAGCCGACAGCCTGCGCGAGGAAGCGGACCGGATCGGTTATCCGGTGCTGATTAAGGCCTCGGCGGGCGGCGGCGGCAAAGGCATGCGCATCGTCGCAAAGCCCGCGGATTTTGACGCCGCGCTCGCCTCCTGCCGGCGCGAGTCGCAAGCGAGTTTCGGCGATGCGCGCGTGCTGCTCGAGAAATACCTGGCGCGAGTGCGCCACATCGAGATCCAGGTATTCGCCGACGCGCAAGGCGGCGCGCTTCACCTATTCGAGCGCGACTGTTCGGTGCAGCGCCGTCACCAGAAGGTGGTGGAAGAAGCGCCCGCGCCGGGCTTGAGCCAGGCACGACGCAACAGCATGGGCGAGGCCGCCCTCGCCGCGGCGAAGGCCATCGGCTATGTCGGCGCCGGCACGGTCGAATTCATCGCCCTCGCAGGCAAGGGCAGGACGCCCGGCGCCTACTATTTCATGGAAATGAATACGCGGCTGCAGGTCGAGCACCCCGTGACGGAAATGATCACCGGCGTCGACCTGGTCGAATGGCAGCTGCGCATTGCCTGCGGCGAGCCGCTGCCGCGCGCGCAGGGCGAGCTCGCGCCTCGCGGCCACGCGCTGGAAGCGCGCATCTACGCCGAGGACCCGGCGAAAGATTTCCTGCCTTCGATCGGCCGCATCACGCACCTCGCGCTGCCCGCCGAATCACGCCATGTGCGCATTGATACCGGCGTGCGTGCGGGCGACAGCATCACACCGTATTACGATCCGATGATCGCCAAGCTCATCGTCTGGGACGCGGATCGGCCCGCCGCGCTCGCGCGCATGCGCGGCGCGCTCGAACAATTCCAGGTGGGCGGTGTGGCGACCAATGTCGAATTCCTCGCGCACCTCTTCGGCTTGGGCGCCTTCACCAACGCCGAACTCGATACCGCGCTGATCGAACGCAACCGCGCAGAACTGGTCCCCGCGCCCGCAATCGCCGGCGACGAAGTACTGGCGCTCGCCGCGTTGGCGGAGTTGCTCGCGCTCGAGCGCCGCGCACAGGTGCGTGCCGGGCAATCGGGCGATCCGTGGTCTCCCTGGGGCATCTGCGACGGCTGGCGCCTCAATCAGGACAGCCATCACATCCTGGTGTTCAGGCAGGGTAGACGCGAACAGGCCGTCACGGCGCATTACCGCCCGGGCCGCTATGAACTCGAACTTCCCGGCGGCAGGCGCGCTCTAACCGGAGCGTGGCAGCCCGACGGCAGCCTCAGGGCCTGGCTCGAGGACGCCATGCTGCAGGCCAACGTGGTGCGCTCGGGACAAACGCTGGAAGTGTTCTTCCGCGGCACGCACTACCGGCTGGAGCTGCACGATCCCGCCTTGCACGAGATCGAAACCGAAGCGCATGGCGGCAATCTCGCCGCACCGATGCCGGGCAAAATCATCGCCGTGCTCACGCGCAGCGGCGCAAGCGTGGAAAAGGGCGCACCGCTCGTCATCCTCGAGGCGATGAAAATGGAGCACACCATCATCGCTCCGGGCAAGGGCACCGTGAAGGAAATCCATTACAAGGTTGGCGAGCAGGTCGCCGAAGGCGCAGAGTTGCTCGGGTTCGAGCTGGAGCAAGACGTTTCATGACACTACCGAAAAAGGTGCGCATCGTCGAGAGCCTCGCACGCTTTCTGCCCGTCGCGCGCGCGGCCAGGCAGCGCGGCCTCGCACTGCGCGGTTACATCTCCTGCGTCGCGGGCTGCCCCTATCAGGGCGCAGTCGCGCCGCAGGCGGTGGCCGCAGTCGCGGCTCGACTCGAGTGCATGGGCTGCTACGAAATATCGCTGGGGGACACCATCGGCGTCGGCACGCCGGGCAAGATCCAGGCGATGATCGCCGAAGTGGCAAAAGCGGTGCCGCTCGCAAAGCTCGCGGCGCATTTCCACGATACCTACGGCCAGGCCCTGGCCAATCTGTATGCCGCGCTGGAACTCGGCGTCGCCACCATGGACAGCTCGGTCGCGGGCTTGGGCGGCTGTCCCTACGCCAAAGGCGCCTCGGGCAATGTCGCTACCGAGGACGTGGTGTACATGCTCGACGGCCTCGGCATCGAGACCGGCGTCGATCTAAGACAGGTGTACCAGGCCGGGCGCTACATCTGCAGCCAACTCGGGCGCGGGCCGAGTTCCAAGGTAGCACTCGCACTGGCGGCGATAGAGGGGGCGGCGGCGGCATGAAGCAAGCTGCCCAGATCAAGCGGGATGAGGAAGTCGCTTCCCCTTGCGTCAATGTGTGCAAAATGAATGAGTCGACCGGCCTGTGCGAAGGCTGCAAGCGCACGATAGACGAGATCGCCTGCTGGTCTATCTACACTGCAGATGAAAAGCGTGCGGTGCTCGAGCAGCTTCCGGCGAGACGCACTCCGGGCTGATGCTGCCGCTACAGATCCAGATACTGGAGCGCGGTTGGCTCTCGAGCAACAACATCCTGATCGAGGACGCCGACGGCTACACGCTGATCGATAGCGGCTATCACACGCATGCCGCGCAAACGCTCGCCCTGCTGCAGCACACACTCGGCGGGAAACCCTTGACGCGCCTGGTCAACACGCATTGCCACAGCGACCACATGGGCGGCAACGCGGCGGTGCAGCGCGTCCACTGCTGCCGCACCAGCGTACCCGTAGGCGAAGCGCCCGCGATTGCCGCCTGGGACGATGCGGCGCTCATGCTGAGTTGCACTGGCCAGAACGCAGAGCGCTTTGCGTATGACGACACGATTGCCCCAGGCGACAGGCTGCAGCTCGGAGAGCTCGAATGGCAGGCGCTCGCCGCGCCCGGCCACGATATGCATGCACTCATGTTCTACTCGAGCCAGGCGCGCGCCCTGATCTCGGGGGACGCGCTGTGGGAGAACGGCTTCGGCGTGATCTTTCCCGAGCTACTCGGACAGGCGGGCGGATTCGCAGCCACGCGCGCGACGCTCGAGGCGATCTCGCGCCTCGATATCGCGACCGTGATCCCCGGCCATGGCGCGCCCTTTGCCAACGTCGGACGCGCGCTCGAAACCGCATTCAAGCGGCTGGACGCCTACGAGCGCGATCCGCCCAAACACGCGCGCCACGCGCTCAAGGTGTTGCTGAGCTTCTCGCTCATGATAGAGCGCAGGATCGCCGTGGCCGAACTGCCGCGCTTTCTCGCCACGCGGCCGATCTATAGCGAGGTCAACCGAAGGTTCTTGCACATGCCTGACGCCGACCTGCGCGCGTATCTGGTGCGCGATTTGGAACGCGCCGGCGCGCTGAAGATCGAGAGCGATTGGCTGGTTGTCGCATAGAGCCGATACCCGCAGTGCCTTTGTGGTCAAGAAAGCGCCTGACCTCAGTGTAGTTCGACGATGATCTAGTCAAAGACAGGACCGTCATCGTCAACCTCATGATACGGCCTGCGTTGAACCCTGCCCGGCCAGCACGGCGAACCTGACAAGGATCAACGAACTGCTCAGGCAGCAATGTGCCAGGCTTGCGCCGGAATATCCGCGAACAACAAGTTGTTTACGGATCGCATTTCCCTGTCATTCACACCTTAGAGGACCATATGATCAAGACCCGTGCGATTATGCTGTTTTCCACTCTGCTGCTGGCAAGCGCAAGCGCCTTTGCCATGCATTGTCCGGCAGACATGAAGAAAATCGATGCAGCCTTGAGCAAGAAACCCGCGCTGAGCGCGGCGCAGATGGCCGAAGTGAAGAAGCTGCGGGCCGAAGGCGAGACCTTGCACAAAGCCGGCAAACACCAGGAGTCCGTCGATACGCTCGGCAAGGCAATGAAACTGCTGGGCATATAACGCACGCCCTAGCCAAAGGAGGAAACGCAGCCGGCTCGAGTACCGGGGCAGACCGGACGGCGCCTGCCATCGGCTCGCGCCGGTTGCGCGAACAAGTAAGCGTCAGCGCGGATAGTCGATTGCGTGCGCATGAAAAAACCATGCGTGCACAATTGACAATCCCGTATGCCCCCACACTTGGGGGAAGGGACGCACTGGGTGGGACATTTGCCCCATTAACCAGAATATCCCCGGTCACCGCCGCCGGCGTTGCCGCAAATTACCTTTACGAATCGATACCTTGTCCGCCGCAGGGCGCTGGCATGGGGTGTGCATTGCACATAGGCGGGCGACTGTCGTCCGAGGATCGGCTTCGACGCTCGTTCTGGATTTCCGCTCCCAAGCGGGAAAACGGGGCTGGGCGCGATGCAACGCAAGGCACTTATGAAATCGGATCAATTCGTCGAGCACATCCCGCGCTTGCGTCGCTATGCGCGCGCGCTGTGCAGCGATCGCTATGCTGCCGACGACTTGGTACAGGACACGCTGGAACGCGCTCTCAACAAGCTGCATCTGTGGAAACCGGACAGCGACATGCGCGCGTGGCTGTTTTCCATCATGCACAGCGTATTTGTGAATCAATGGCGCAGTCCCAGGCGCGAGGTCGAAGTCAATATGGCGGAACAGCCGGAGGTCATCGTGCCGGCGACACCGTTCGACCGAATCGAGCTTGCCGAGGTGGAACAAGCCTTGCTCGGCATTTCGGCCGAACAACGGGAGGTGCTGCTGCTCGTTGCGGTGGAGCAGATGAGCTATGCGGATACTGCCAAGGCGCTCGCGATCCCCATCGGCACGGTAATGTCGCGGCTTTCGCGCGCACGCGCGAGCGTGCGCGCGCGGCTGTCGCCGCAGCCGGATATCGCGCTTGTCGCCGACACGCGTGACGGGCAAGGAACCGTTCGCCCACGTTTATGACGGAAGGCTTTATGAAAGCGATGCCCGCCAAGCATGCTCCCTGCGATTACTCCAAGTTCGAGGACACTGAATTCTCGCTCGCCATTTCGCCATGTCCGCGGATTGAAGAGTCGAAGGACATCTGCGCGGAATTCGCACACGAGCGCAGTGGCCTGCAGCGTCGCGGCGAGCCGCAATTGTCGCCTCCGACAGTTTTCGACGAACATAGACGGATCGAGGCGCTGACCATAGCTTGGGCGATCGCCCTGGCCATCGCGCTGGCAGTGGCGATTCACGCATCCGCCGGCTAGCCGCTCCTGCGTCTAGCAGGCTGTTGAAAAACGCTTCCCGAACGCAGAAATACACGCCATTTTCACGCACTCTCAGAGGGAAGCGTTATGCAACAGCCCTGATTTGGGGGATCTAAAAGGGGGCCTGGATGGGAACGGAAGGGTCCCATCCCTTCCTTTGGCCCCCTTTTTCAACACCCTGCTAACGAACGGGATCTTGCTCGCTCTTCCCTCTTCTTTGCGCGCGCCAACCCCTGCCGCCGGCTGTCGTGCCGTCCATGGTGTCGCCCGACACGCTGCCGGAAAACTGAATCGGCTCTGACGCTCGGCCGGTTTCGTCGATCACGGTAAAGCGTATCTCTGTCCCGCGCAGCTGTGCTTCTTGCAGCAGCGAGCGTGCACGCGTGCGCCTGGCAACGCCGGCAATCTTCTGGAAACGCTGGGTGAGCGCGAGCTCCATCGCCTCTTCTGCGCCCTCGAGCTGCAAACGCCAGGTGCCTGCGACCCTGGCGGGCACGATCCAAAGATAGACGGTGCTCGCCTGGATCGGCATCACAGGCTTGGTCATTCCTTCGAGCACTACCTGGGCGTCTGGCTGCCATTCCCCCATGTCCCAGTCGTGCGAGAGCACGCGCGTGCCCGGTTTCAATTGCCTCAGTATGCGCGGGCGCAGCTTGAGGTTCACCTCGGGCAACAAGTACATGGTGAGCACCGTGGCCTGGCTGATGTCGGTCTCGAACAGGTCGCGCGCGAAGAACTGCGCACGCGCGGCGACCCCCGCTTCGCGCGCTGCGGCATTGCTCGCCTCTACCAGATTGGGGTCGAGTTCGACGCCGAAGCCGCGTGCGCCGCGTTTTTTCGCAGCGGCGATGACGATCCGCCCGTCGCCCGAGCCGAGGTCGATCAGATAATCGTCCGGGCCCACCTGCGCGAGATCCAGCATCTTGTCGACCACCGCCTGCGGGCTCTTGATGTACGGGACCTCCTCCTCCGCGGCGTCCTGCGCCCAGAGGCCCGAGACCGACGCGACGAACAACGCAAGTGCGGCAAGAAATCGCATCGGCCTCACCCGTATTTCCGCGTATCGTCGATGACCTTGCCGTCGTTGGGCAAACTCCCCGCCGCGGCAAATTCGACTTCACCGCGCAGCTTGGTGGCATCGCGGATCGACGCGATGAGCGCCTGCCTCAGATCGTCGCCAGCGCTATCGACCTCGCACTTGAGCGTCATTGTGTCCTTGCCCGGTTCGCCGGCGACTGTCAGGCGCGCTTTGAAGACCTCCGGGTGGCGCCGCAGGATCTCGCCCACCTGTTTCGGCGTGACGAACATGCCGCGCACCTTGGTGGTCTGATCGGCCCGCCCCATCCAGCCTTTGATGCGCACGTTGGTGCGGCCGCAAGGACTTGCGCCCGCGAGCACCGCCGAAAGGTCGCCGGTGGCAAAGCGTATGAGCGGATAGTCCGCATTGAAGCTCGTGATCACCACCTCGCCGACCTCGCCCGGCGCAACCGGATCGCCCGTACCCGGGCGTACGATTTCGAGCAGCAAGCCTTCGTCGACGATCATGCCCTCGTTGAGCGTTCCGTCGGACGCAGTCGACTCGTAGGCAATCAATCCCAGATCCGCCGTCGCATAACTCTGCATCACGCGGATGCCGCGCTCGGCGAGCGACGTGCGCAGGGCGGGCGGCAGGTACTCGCCGCCGACCATCGCCTTTCTCAGGCTGGAGAGATCGGCCTTCAATTCGTCGGCCTTGGCCACGATCAGCTTGAGAAAGGACGGCGTGCCGATGAAAGCGGCAATGCGCAGATCGGCGATGGTCGAGACCTGCATCTCGGTCTGCCCGATTCCGGTCGGGACCACGGTGCAGCCAAGCGCGCGCGCTCCGGATTCGAGCATCGATCCGGCAGGCGTGAAATGATAAGCGAAGGTATTGATGACCAGCTCGCCCGAGCGCAAGCCCGCGGCAAAAAGCGCGCGCGCGGTGCGCCACCAGTCGGGCGCCACGCCTTCAGGTTCGTATATCGGTCCGGGCGATACGAAGATCTTCGCGAGTTTCCCCGAGGGGGTGGCGGCAAGACCCCCGAGCGGCGGTTCCTGCTTCTGCAGCTCGGCGAGGTCGGACTTGCGCGTCACCGGCAGTCTTGCGAGCGCGGCGCGCGAACTGACCGAGCGCGCATCGACACCTGCGAGGATGCGCGAAAATCCCGGCGCGCTATGCTGCGCATGTGCGATCTGCGCCGGCAGCGCCGCCATGAGCGCTTGTTCGCGCTCGGCGGGGTCGCGCGTTTCGAGGGTATCGTAGTATACGATCATGTGTAATTCCTAAACCGGACGAGACGGAATCAGCGAGCAAGGCCAGACCGATGCGTCGATTGATTCTATGCCCGGCATTATACGGCTCTTGCGCTAGAGCCCTTTCGCGGAGTCGACGCGATACCGTCCAATCAGCCGGCGTCGGCTGCGTCCAGAAATGCGCGCACGACTTCAATCTGGTCAGGCGAAGCGAGCGCCGGTACGTGTCCAATTCCGGGGAACTCGACCACCTTCAGGTCGGGCTTGCGCCGCTGCATTTCCTCGACGGTCCCGCGCGGCAGCACGTCGGAATCCGCACCGCGCAGGACCAGCACCGGGCACGCCACGGCATCCCAGATGGCCCAGAGGTCTATGCCGCGCAAGAACTCCGGGCCGATCGGCAGCTCAGGATCGAGATGCACCGGCAAGCTGCGGCTGATCGCCGGGTCATAGCGCAGGCGATAGCTGCCATCGTCTTCGCGCACGGCCGCGTGGTCGGCGAGATGCTGCCAGTATGCGTCGTCGAGCTCGCCGAAGCTCGCGCAGGTCTTGCGCACGTAGCCTTCCACCTCTTCGCGGGTCGCAAAGCGCGTTTCATCGCCGACGCGACCTTTGAGCCGAATCAGCGCGTCCCATGCCACGAAAGCGCCGACGTCGTTCATCACCAGGCGGCGGATGGGCGAGCCGGGCTTTGCAGCAAGCAGCATGCCGATCAGCCCGCCCATCGAAGTGCCGATCCAGTCGAGCTTGACTGCTGACGGGCTCCCGCGCAGGCGCGCCTGCAGGCGCTCGAGCAGGCCGCCCGCGATCGGCGTGGTAACGCGCGCGATCAAGCTCGCCGCATCGCTAAGATAGGTGGAAAAACTGTAGCCCGACTTGATTTCGAGCCAGTCGCTGTCTCCGCGACCGACAACGTCCATGCAGACCACGCGGTGATCCGTTTCCAGCGCGGCGGCGATACGGTCAAAGTCGCGGCTGTTGCGCGACAGGCCGTGCACGCACACAACGACGTGCGGATTTTGCGCGTCGCCCCACTCGGTGTAGGCGACGCGATGGAAGCCATCCGGGCCGAGGCTGAGAAAGCTTTGATGGGTCATGGACATAGGGTGGTGCGCACCAGGCGCCTGCGCAATGTCAGATGACCTGCTTGGGTTGTCGTGCCGCCTGTGCCATCAGCGGCGAGAGTCGTATGTCGGTTGCGCGGGCGAGCGGCGGCAAAAAGCCTGCGTCATCTGGCAAAGCCCCATGCGCAGTGCGGCTTTCAAGAACTGCCAGGCCTCGATCCAAACACAATATTGTGCATTGCATCATATGCTTAGACTTAGTATAACTCAGCGCGATCACGGCCATCGGAACAAACAATTTGATTGTGCTTCGCCAAAGCCTTATCTTGACTACACGCAGCGCTCTTAAAGACGCTGGCTCAAATAGATAGGAAAGGAATCTGAAATGAGACTATACCAGCAAATGTATTTCGGCAACCTGGCCTTGGGGCTTGTGCCGGGTTCTGGAGGCAGTCCAGCAAGTAACGGGAAACCGGCCGATTGCCCAACTTCTTTTGTGCGCAGCAATATGGCTGCGGAAGGCGCATTTGCGCTTGGCGTTGATTTCGTCGAGATCGAACGACAGGCCCGCGCCGCGCGCAGCGCCTGGGTCGGCGCCAAGCTGCAATCCGTCTTCCAGGCGTTGGTACGCAAGTTCGAGCGCGCCGGACCGGCCAAAGAGAGTAAGGCCACTTCGCATGACATTGCGAAACTGGAACAGCGCGTCCGCCGCGACGAGCGCATGCAGCCGCTCTACCACTGACACCGTGCGATCGCCCGCAAGGCTATGCACACACTATGAGGATTTCGAAATGAAAGCTACGACAAGGAAAGCGGTAAACAGATCGAGTTCGGTCATCTGCCTGGACGCGATACCCATGAGCGATTACGAGCGCTGGCGCGCAAACGCGAGCTTGCGCCAAGGTGAACTCATCGCCGAATTCGTGATGCGCGTGGCAGCAGACATACGGGCCGTCGCGCACGGCATCGAGCATGCCGCCGCGAGCGTGGTAAGCAGCATCAAGGCGATGTTGGCAAAGCCCGTCAAGCACTGATCTGCCGGCGCGCCATCCAATATGCTCGCACTGCACATGCACACGATCCGGGCGCGCATCGTGGCACGAGGCCGGCGCTGGCTGCTCGTCGGCGCCGCGTTGCTGGCGCCTCTGGTGCCGGCGGCATTGATGCCGGAGACCATCGCCTCGGTGATCGTGCTCGATTGGTTCGAGTCGATCTGCCTCGAGCGCATCGGGGGCATTGCCGCGGCGACCAATGCGCTTACGCTGGTGCCCTAGGGTCTGTTGACATTCACCGCATGAGACGCGCGCTTTGCGGTCACTAGAGGTCAGGCGAGCCAGCGCTTGCGCCGGCGATAGTGCTTTGCGTCGCGGAAGCTCTTGCGGCCGCTAGAGGACAGTCCCAGGTAGAATTCTTTCACGTCCTCGTTGGTGGCGAGATCGGAGGCAATGCCGTCCATCACGACGCGGCCGTTCTCCAGTATGTAGCCGTAGTCGGCGTAGCGCAGCGCCACCATCGTGTTCTGTTCGGCCAGGAGAAAGCTGACGCCTTCCTTGCTGTTCAGATCTTTCACGATCTCGAAAATCTCTTCGACGATCTGCGGCGCGAGACCCATCGACGGCTCGTCGAGCAGGATCATCTTGGGCTGCGCCATGAGCGCGCGCCCGACCGCGGTCATCTGCTGCTCGCCGCCGGAAGTGTAGCCAGCCTGGCTGCCGCGGCGCTGCTTTAGACGCGGGAAATACGCGTAGACTTTTTCCAGGTCGCTCTTCAACTCGGCGCGGCTCGCCTTGCGGCTGAAGGCGCCCGTGAGCAGGTTCTCCTCGACGGTGAGATGCTGGAAGCAGTGCCTCCCCTCCATCACCTGGCACACGCCGCGGCGCACGAGCTCCGCCGGGGTGAGACTATCGATGCGCTCGCCGTCGAATACGATGCTGCCCTTGGTCACGTCACCGCGCTCGGCGCGCAGCAAATTGGATATCGCCTTGAGCGTCGTCGTCTTGCCGGCGCCGTTCGCGCCCAACAGCGCGACGATCTTTCCGCGCCCGACTTCGAGCGACACGCCTTTCAACACCAGGATGACGTGGTCGTAGATGACCTCGACGTTATTGACCGACAGGTAGGCTAAGCCCTCGGCCTGTGGATGGGGTACTGCGGCGGTTTGGCTCATGGAGTAAGCGCTTCAACGTAAATGTTCGCGGGATCGAATCCCCTGAGGGCCTTTGCCCAAGCCGCCTCGACGAGGCGGCTTGAACCGAGCCCTTCGATACGGACCGGCGCAAGGCGAGCGACCGGTCCGCCGGCGGCGCTCAGCCCTCCTTGGAACAATCGCGCAACTTGATGCCTTTCTCCTTCGCGTACTTGCCTGCCGACTCCTCGATCATCGGACGCACGATGCTCTGGTCCGAGCTGATCCAGTCGGTGATGGTGTTCCACTTCCTGCCGTCCCATTGCATGAACTTCACCGCGCCGCCGCCCTCGTGGTCGGCGCACGAGACCTTCAATGCCTGCATGAAGCCGGTAGCGCCCAACTGCTTCAGCCGCGCATCGGAGATGTTCAGATTCTCCAGCCCCCAGCGCACCTGTTCGCCTAAGAGCGGCTTCTTGCCGAACTTGTCCTGCGCCTTGCGGATCGCCTCCACGGTGATGATGCCGTGCACCACGCCGCGGTTGTAGTAGATCGAGCCGACGCGCGTCTTGTCGTCCATGTCGCCCTTGCCCTTGGCGTAGAAGCGCTTCTGAATCTCCTGCACCACCGGGTAGTTCGTGCCGGAGACGTTGAAGCCCGCGGCGATATAGCCCTTGGCGGCATCACCCGCGGGGATCACGTCCTCCTCCGCGCCCGACCACCACACGCCCAGGATCTTATTGCGCGCGAAACCGATCTTGGCTGCGGCTTTCAGCGCCACCGGGTTCATTACGCCCCAGCCGCGCAGGATCACCCAGTCGGGCTTGATCTGGCGCACTTGCAGCCATTGCGCCTGCTGCTCGTTGCCAGGGTGCGCCACCGCGATATGGTGGATCTCGAAGCCGTATTTCTTCGCCTGCGCATCGAGCACGGGGATGGTTTCCTTGCCGTAGGCCGAGTCGTGATAGATGTTCACGATCTTCTTGCCCTTCAGTTTGTCCATGCCGCCTTCTTTCTGGCCGATAAACTTGATCTTGGCGGTGTTCTGGCTCCAGTAGGTGGTCACGAGCGGGAACACATAGGGAAACACGCGCCCGTCGGCGGCATCGGTGCGCCCGTAGCCGATCGACACGATGGGAATCTTGTCGGCCGTGCCCTTTTCGATCAGCGAATAAGTGATGCCCGTGGACAACGGATGCACCATGGCTGCCCCCGTCGGGCCTTTCTTCTTGCTGCGCTCGTAGCACTCGACGCCGCGCGCGTTGTTGTACTCGGTTTCGCATTTCTCCCAGGTGAGCTTGACGCCGTTGATGCCCCCCTCGCGCTCGTTGATGAGCGCCATGTAGTCGATCATCCCGGCAGCCACGCCGGAGCCACCCGGCGCATACGGCCCGACCCAGTACATGTTGACCGGCACGAATTGCTCTTTCGCCTGCGCCTGCGCGCCGGCGGCGACCAAGGTCAAGACCGCAGCTACCGCCGCCACGGCCAGCGGCCGCACCGCCCGTTGCATGAATTTCTCGATCATGAAATATACCTCCTCACAAGTTGATGACTCCCCATATACACCCCAGGATGCCCGCATTGCTTGAACGCAACTATTTAAATATTCACATGAATCTCAATATACTCCAGTTGGATGCTCCGCGTCAGTGCGGGAATGGCCACAGGCGCATCTTCTCTTTTGCTATCTGCCACATGCGCGCAAGTCCGAGCGGCTCGACGATCAGGAAAAAAATGATCAGTCCGCCGAAAATGATGAGCTCCAGGTTCGACACCATGCCTGCGGGAAGCTGCAAGCCCATCAGGTGCGCAAACGGCTCGGCGTAGGTGTTGAGGAAAATAGGCAGCAGCGTGATGAACGCCGCACCGAGGAAAGATCCGAGAATGCTGCCGACGCCGCCGATGATGATCATGAACAGCACGCGGAACGACAGCTCGAGATTGAACGCCTCGGGCTCGACCGTACCGATGTAGCCGTAGGCGTAAAGGGCGCCGGCTACGCCGCAATAGAACGAGCTCACCGCGAACGCAAGCAGCTTCGCGTGCATCAGGCGTATGCCGATTACACCGGCGGCGACGTCCATGTCGCGCACCGCCATCCAGGCGCGTCCGGCCGAGCTGCGCACCATGTTCTTGGCCGCGAGCGCGAGCAGCACCACGATGGAGAGCACCAGCAGGTATTTGCTCACCGGCGTATCGAAGGCATAGCCGAAGATGCGCATGGTCTGCGCCGAGATCACGCCGGAGGAACTGAAATTGGAGAACCAGCCGAACTTGGTCAGCGCCCACACCACGAAGAACTGCGCCGCGAGCGTCGCTACCGCCAGGTAGAAGCCCTTGATGCGCAGGCTCGGCAGGCCGAACACGATGCCCACCAGCGCGGCCATGATACCTGCGAGCACGAAGCTCACCAGGATGGGCATACCCGGTACGCGCAGCACGAAGTTGTATGCGGCGAACCCCCCCACCGCCATGAACGCCGCCGTACCGAGCGAGAGCTGCCCCGCATAGCCCGTGAGTATGTTGAGGCCGATCGCCGCGAGCGCGAAAATCAGAAACGGGATGAGGATGGCGGAGAGCCAGTACTGGTTGCCGATGACGGGCACCACCAGGAAAGCGAACAGCAGGATCAGCGTGACGCCGATGCGGTCCTGGCGGATCGGAAAGATCTGCTGGTCGGCGGCGTAGCTGTCCTTGAACTGTCCGGCGTCGCGGTAGAGCATGGCTAGACCCTGTCGATGTGTTTCTCGCCGAACAGGCCCTCGGGCCGCACGAGCAGAAAAGCGAGCGCAAGCGCATAGGGAAACCAGGCTTCCAGGCCGGCGAGGTTGACGCCGACTCCCATCGCTTCGGTCAACGGGGCGTTCAGAAACTGAGGGATGTAAATCTCTGCGAGTTTTTCCGACGCGCCTATGATAAGTCCGCCGACGATCGCGCCCGCGACCGATTCGAAGCCGCCGAGGATCAGCACCGGCAACGCTTTAAGTGCCGTGAAGGTGAGCGCAAACTGCACGCCGTTACGCGCGCCCCACAGGAGGCCCGACACCAGCGCGACGAAGCCCGCCACCGTCCACACGATCACCCAGATCCGCTGCAGCGGAATGCCCACCGCAAGGGCCGCCTGGTGGTCATCGGCCACCGCGCGCAAAGCCCGGCCGATGCGCGTCTTCTGGAAAAAGAGCGCCAACACCGCCACCAGTATGCCCGCCACCAGCGCGGCGAACAGGTCGAACTCGCTGATGTTGATGTTGATCGCGCTCGATATCCATTCGAGCGGCTGGTCCTGAATGCCGAGTTCGAGGCCGTGCGGTTGCGATCCCCACAAGAGCTGCGACAGGCCTTCGAGCACGAAGGTGAGGCCGATCGTGGCCATGAACAACGTGATCGGCGGCTGGTTCACGAGCGGGCGCAACACCACGCGCTCGGTGGCGATCGCGAACAGCACCATGGCACCGAACGTGATGAGGAACGCGACCCAGAAATTGACGCCGCGCTCGAGGAGCGATACGAAAGTGAGCGCGGCGAAGAACACCATCGCCCCTTGAGCGAAATTGAACACCCCGGAGGCCTTGTAGATCAGAACGAAACCCAGGGCCACGAGCGAATACATCACGCCGGCGAGGAGCCCGCCGATCAGGACTTCGAGAAAGAATTGCCAGTTCAATTTTGTTCGCCTCAGTGAGCCACACCCAGGTAGGCGTCGATGACCGTCTGGTTGCGCATGATTTCGTCCGGGGTGCCGTCGGCGATCTTGCGGCCGTAGTCGAGCACCACCACGCGGTCGGAAATATCCATCACCACGCCCATGTCGTGCTCGATCAACACGATGGTGGTGCCGAACTCGTCGTTCACATCGAGGATGAAGCGGCACATGTCCTGCTTCTCCTCGGCGTTCATGCCGGCCATCGGTTCGTCGAGCAACAGCAGGATCGGTTCTGCGGCGAGCGCGCGTCCGAGCTCGACGCGTTTCTGCAAACCATAAGGCAAGCGCCCGACAGGGGTCTTGCGTATATGCTCGATTTCGAGAAAGTCGATCACGTTTTCGATCACCTTGCGCTGCTCGAGCTCTTCGCGCCGCGCCGGCCCCCAGTAGAGCGCCTGCTGCAGTAAGTTGCACTTCATCTTGAGGTTGCGCCCGGTCATGAGGTTGTCGAGCACGCTCATGCCCTTGAACAAGGCGATGTTCTGGAACGTGCGCGCGATGCCCTGCGCCGCGGCCGCGTGCGTATCCATCTCATGGCGCTTCTGCCCGCGAAAGCTGATTGCGCCCTGCTGCGGGTGATAGACGCCGTTGATGACGTTCAGCATGGAGCTCTTGCCCGCGCCGTTCGGACCGATGATGGCGCGCACCTCGTGTTCGCGCACGTCAAACGATATGTCCTGCAACGCCTTCACCCCGCCGAAGGCAAGCGAAATGCCTTGCAGGTCGAGTATCACTTCGCCGATTTTTCTGTTGCCGCTCATGGTCGCTGCGGACTAGGCCGCTTGCCGCGCCGCCTCGGACGCGAAGGTCTTCGCTTGCATGATGCGCAGATCCGCGCTGACCTTGCCGACGCGGCCGTCCTCGAACTTGATCTGCGTTTCTATGAACTGCGAGGTCTTGCCCGAGTAGAGCGCATCGATCAGCACGCGGTATTTTTCGGCGATGAAACCGCGCCGCACCTTGCGCGTGCGCGTGAGCTCGTCGTCGTCCGGGTCGAGTTCCTTGTGCAGGATGAGGAAGCGATGCACCTGGGAGTCGGCGAGCATGACGTCGCGCGCAAGCTCGGCGTTCGCCTTCTCCACGCTTTCGCGGATCAGCGCGTATACCTCGTCGCGCTGCGCCAGGTCGGTGTAGCCGGAGTAAGCGATGTTGCGCCGCTCGGCCCAGTTGCCGACCGCGCCCATGTCGATGTTGACGAACGCGCACACGGCGTCGCGTCCGTCGCCGAAGGCGACTGCCTCCTTGATATAGGAGGAGAACTTGAGCTTGTTTTCGATGTAGTTCGGCGCGTAGATCGCGCCGCTTGCCATCTTGCCCACGTCCTTGGCCCGATCGATGATCTTGAGGTGGCCGTCCTCGTCGAAAAAGCCGGCGTCCCCGGTGCGGAAAAAACCCTCGGCGTCGATCGACTCGGCGGTCGCGTCGGGGCGCTTGTAGTAGCCCTTGAGCATGGCTGCGCTCTTGACCAGCACTTCGCCGTTGGCGGCGATTCTGACTTCCACCCCGGCAACCGGCTTGCCCACGCTGTCGAACTTGATTTCGCCGTCGGGCTGCAGGCATACCGCGGCGCAGGTCTCGGTCGAGCCGTAGAGCTGTTTCAGGTTGATGCCGATGGAGCGGTAGAAGCGGAATAGATCCGGACCGATCGCCGCGCCCGCGGTATAGGCGACGCGGATGCGGCTCATGCCAAGGACGTTCCGTAGCGGCCCATAGACGAGGGCATTGCCAAGCGCATAGAGGAAGCGGTCCTTTGTCGCGACACCGCCTCGGCGATCGAGGATTTCCGAGCCGCAGCGGCGCGCCACCTCCATGAAGTAACGAAACATCCAGCGCTTCACCGCGCTCGCGTCCTCCATGCGTATCATCACCTGCGTCAGCAGGTTCTCGAACACGCGCGGCGGGGCGAAGTAGTAGGTGGGGCCGATTTCGCGCAGATCGTTCATCACCGTGTCGCCCGACTCAGGGCAGTTGATGGTGAAGCCTGCATACATCGCCTGGGCAAACGAGAACAGGTGATCGCCGACCCAGGCCATCGGCAGGTAGGACAGGATATTATCCTCGGGCCCGAGCCGGTCGAACTCGCAGCCGGAGCGGGCGGCCGCGATGAACGCGGCATGGGTCTGGCATACCCCTTTGGGCTTGCCCGTGGTGCCCGAAGTGTAGAGCATGACCGCGACGTCCTCGGGTCTGCCCGCGCCGATTTCGGCGTCGAGGAATTGCGGATGCTCGCGCATGCGGGCGCGGCCCATTTGCTGGATCGCATCGAGCGCGTGGATGCACTGTCCGTCGTAATGCCGCAATCCGCGCGGCTCGTCGTACAGGATGTGCGCAAGCTGCGGGCAGCTTCCCTTGATCTCGAGCAGCTTATCGACCTGCTCCTGATCCTCGGCGACGGCGATCTTGATCTCGGCGTCCTGCAGCACGAACAGCAATTCCTGCGCCACCGCATCCTGGTACATGGGCACGGGCACGCCGCCCAGGCACTGCGCCGCGGCCATGGCCCAATACAGCCGCGGCCGGTTGTCGCCGATGATCGCGAGGTTGTCGCCGCGCTTGAAGCCGAGTTCCGCGAGACCGCAGGCGAGCGCGCGCACTTGTGCTTCCACCTGGCTCCAGGTCCAGCTCTGCCAGATGCCGAGGTCCTTCTCGCGCACCGCGGGGCGATCGGGACGCACGGCCGCGTGATGTAGAAGCAGCCGCGGAAATGTGTCCGTGGACCTTTCCGACATTGGATCCTCCTCCAACGTAAGGCGCCCCCTGAGCTCGAGGCGTTCGCCATCTTGTTCTAGCCCGGTCATTATCACCGACTCGCGCCGAAGGCGCGAGTCCCCCCGCGGGCGATCGTCGCGGGCAGCTAACTATACGGGACAAACTTGCGGCAAAATGTCGTCCCGCGGACATTTGTGCGCCTACAGGAAGACAATGCGGTCGCTGGAAGAAATGCTGGCGTTGAGCCCGTGGACGCAAGGACTGTCTGCGGAGCAGCTGGGACGGGTGCGCACTGCAATCGTGCAGCGCGAGTTCCGTGCCGGCACAAGCGTCTGCCGCAAAGGCGATCCGGCGAGCGCCTGGATCGGGGTGATCGACGGCTTGGTCAAGCTGCACAGCCTTTCACCGGCAGGCAAATCGGTCACGTTCGCCGGAATTCCCGCCGGCGGCTGGTTCGGAGAAGGCTCGGTACTCAAGGGCGAGCGCCTCAAGTACGACATCGAGGCATTGCGCGATTCGCGCATTGCACTCCTGCCCGAAGCCACATTCCGCTGGCTGCTCGACACCAGCATCCCGTTCAACCGCTTTCTGCTGACGCAATTGAACGAGCGCCTGGGCCAATTCATCGGCATGGTGGAGCATGATCGTCTGCTCGAGCCCGACGCGCGCGTCGCGCGCGCGCTCGCCGGGCTGTTCAACCCGCACCTGTACCCGGATACCAAACCGCACATCCAGATCTCGCAGGAAGAGCTCGGTTATCTTGCCGGCGCCTCGCGCCAGCGTGTCAACCGCGCCCTGCAGGTGCTGGGCAAGGCTGGCTTGGTCAAGATCGATTATGGCCTCGTGACCGTGCTCGACCTGGATGGCCTCGCGCGCTACGGCAGCTGAGCGCGCACCCGGCTGCTAGGGTCTGTTGACATTCAGCACATGCGCTGAATGTCAACAGACCCTAATGCAGTCGCGGCTTCTTGAGAAAATCGCTGCGGTTGGCCGCGCGCAGGCTCAAGCGCAGCACATCGCCCTGGCGCGCGAGCATCAGGGGAACCTCCACACCGGGGCCGCCCAGGCTCCATACCTTGCGCAAGAAAGCGGCGAGGCTCGCGGTGCGCTCCCCCGCGACCCCGAGCACCAGATCGCCGGTCTGCACGCCCGCGCGCTCCGCCGGGCCGCCGGGGGCGAGCCCGCCGACGATCAGGCGGCCCTCCACATGCTGGGTGTGCATGCCGAGCCAGGGGCGCGGCGCGCGCGCCGCCCCCGCGTGCGCGAGCAAATCCCCGAGGATGGGTTCGATCAGATCGATCGGCACGAACATGTTGCCCTGCACCGATTCCCCGCCCGTCTCCTCCTGCACCAGGAGCGAGCCGATGCCGACCAGCAGCCCTTCCCTGTCGAGCAGGGCCGCGCCGCCCCATTGCGGATGCGCAGGCGCCGTGAACAGCGCCTCATCGAGCAGATATTCCCAATAGCCCGCGAACTCGCGCTTGGCGATCAGCTTGGCCTTCAACGCATGCGCGCGCCCGCCATGGCCGATGACGTACACCTCGTCCCCGGTCAAGAGCGGGCGGGCGGAGCCGCGTGCTAGCATAGGCGCGCGCAGAGGACCGAGCGGCTGCACCAGGCCGAAGCCCGTGATCTGGTCGTACGCGAGCGGATGCCCTGCGACGACCACGCCCGCGTTGGTGGTGATCCAGACAGTTTCGGCTTCGGTAATCAGGTAACCGATGGTGAGCAACAGTCCATCGGCGCGGATCACGACGCCATAGCCGATGCGTTCGGTGCCGAGCGTGCTGCCGGTGAACGCGTCCTCCGGTATTTCGGCGCGCAGCAGCACTACCGCATCGAGCGCCTGCGCCAAATCAAAGCCGACTTCCTCGCTGCGCGGCTGCAGGGATTCGTCAAAAGCCCAAGTTTTCAATTCGGTCATGCCGAGATTCTGCCACGTTGGCGGATTGCCGGCAGCGAAATGTCGCTCGACCGGGGCTGACGCGCCGGACGCGACGTGCGCACCGGCTAGCTGCTATGTAGCGAACTCATGCGGCGCCAATACGCGAAAGCGGCCGAGCAGCGCGACCCGGCGCGCAAGTTTCAGCAGCGCCTTGTCGCGCGTGACGAGGCAGAGCGCACGCGCATGCCAGGCGAGTTCCAGAAATTTCTGGTCGTCGGGGTCCTCGCACCGGGGCAGATTCGCCGCGCCGGCACAGGGCGCAAGCTCGAACAGCGTGGCGTGCGCGCAGTAGCGCGCGAGCGCAAGCGCCTGTGCAGCGGCGTCCAACTTCACTTCGGGATAGCCCAGGGCGCGACGCAGTTCCTCGAGACAGGCGGTGCTCGTCACCGGCCGCAGGACGCCGCCTCCAATCGCGGCCACGATCGCGCGCACGCGCGGATCGCCGAAGGCCACCCAGTCGAGAACGACGTTGGTGTCCAAGACGACGCGCGCGCAGGACGCTTCTTGCGCGGTTGACGTGCGCGCGCGTTCGCGGTTCGCGTGGCAAGACATGGAGTGCAGTTTAGCGCAGGCGGCGCTTGCCCGAGCATTGCGCCGCTGCGACGCGTCAGAGCGTGTAGGTCCGCGTCGGCAGGCGCAGTGAAATCGCCGCCGCCACGAATAGCAGCCCTCCGGCGCTGCCAAAGGCGATCCAGTGGGTGCCGTAGGCCTCGTAAGCCCAGCCGCCGAGCCAGGAGCTGACCATGCCGCCGACCTGGTGGGCGAGGAAAGTCCAGCCATAGAGTATGCCGACGATGCGCACGCCGTAGACGTCGGCCAGGATCGCGGACGACAGCGCGATGCTGCCGGCCCAGACCACCCCGCCGATCGCCCCCGCCGCATACAGCTCCGCGTGCGTGCCCACCAGCAGCAGCGCGAAAAAGCCAAGGCCGCGGATCAGGTAGATCGCAGCCAGGATGTACTTGCGCGGCACCATGTCCGAGAGCCGGCCCATGACCAGCGTGCTGAAGATCGCCACCAAGCCGAACAGGCCTATGCCGAAGGAACTGGTCATGGGGTCGAACCCGTGGTCCATCAGCATCGGCACGCCGTGCGTGCCGAGGAGATTCATGCTGTAGCCGCAAGCGAACATCCCCAGCGCCACTTGCCAGAACGGTCCCTTGCGTATCGCTTCGCGCCAACTCAGGCCCGCGTCAGGCGCTGCGCTCGGTTGGGTTGCCGCCGCGGGCAGCAGATCGGCATGCGTGGGCGCTTCGTCGCGTATCACGAAGCAGGCGATCGGGATCATGAGCAAGACGAACAAGGCCGCGAAGCCGAACAAGGTGTTGCGCCAGCCGACCGCGCCGATCGCGTAGGCGAGCACCGGTGTCAGGATCGCGATGCCGGCCATGGCGCCCGTCGACAGGAAAAATAGCGCCATGCCGCGTTGGCGCCTGAACCAGCGGCTCAGAACGGGCGTGAGCGCCACCGGACTCGTGAACGAAAAACCGAACGACAGCAATACGCCGAAGGCCAAGAGAAAACTGATGGGGTCGCGCGCGAGCCCGGCCCATGCGAGCGCGACGACGACCATGGCGGCGCCGAGCAGGAGTACGACACGGGTGCCGCGCGTGCCGACGAGGTGCCCGGCGAGCGGCATGCCGATGCCGTAGCAGAGCATGCCGACGGCGATGATCGCGGCGAGCAGGCTGCGGCTCAAGCCCAGGTCGTGGGCGATGGGCAGGAAAAAGGGGCCGATGCCCATGCGCATGCCGGCCGTCATCAAGGTGACGATCGCCGCCGCGGCGACGATGTTCCAGCCGAAATACCAGCCGCCCATACTTCGGTTCGAGCTCACAGGGTGTTCCGCGGTTGTTCCCGGGGCCCATTGCATCCGCGGCGACATGTCATGCGGCGATATTACCTTTTTGTTCCAGCTGCTCGATGCGTGGTTCGGTGAAGCCGGCTTCCCGCTACACAGCCAGGCGCGCGCACTTCAGGCAAAACGCCGCTATGGGAAACCCGCTGCGCCGGTATGCGCAAGCGAAAACCACCGTGCTTTCAGTTGAACACCGGGCCCGTTATCAGGTCTTAGCCGTATGGGCGCCGATTGCGGTTTGCGGCAGAATGGGAACCGCAAAGCGAACGCGGTCCCACGCGCGGGCGGATTTTATCACGGGTCGTCCTGCGCATAGTGCCATAGACAGGCCCGGCGCATCCCCCCGTGCATATGCCCGTCCCCGCATAGCGGCAGTAGCGGACGAGGATATTGCGGCGCCGGGCCGCAATATCCTGTAACAAGTTCGTTGTAACGATAATCTGCCCCGCGCGTTTCTGCAGGTATCACGCTAGTGGAGGCCCAGATGAAGACGCCGCTCGTTACTGAAGCTGATCGCCGCGCGAGCATGGCCTCGGCGGATCTGAACTTGCAGATCAACGCGCTGTTCGTCGCCTGCCCCAATCTTTGCGGCTTCGTGATCGAAGAGCTGAGCGCTTTGCACGGCGATATGGATCTGCGTGCCACGGGGGAGAGCTTCGTCATTTCCGAAGTCAGTTTCGGCGCGCCCCTCAGCCATGACGAATCTGACCAGGTTTGCGAGCTGATCGCCAGCGTCATATCGGACCTGATTGCCGCGCAACCCGGAGCCTGCGCGCTGCTGCGCGGCCGCACTTTCGCGCGCACGCTGCACTGATCGCTGCGCCAGCCGGACGCGCGCAGCCTACTGGCGCCCGCCCTCGACGCGGAAACCCTCCGCGCGCCAGCGCAGCATGCCGCCTGCGAGATTGGCCGCATCGCAAAACCCCATGCGCTGCAGGATCACGCAGGCCTGTGCCGAGCGGGCACCCGAGCGGCAAACGGCAACCACCGGACGTTCACGCGCGAGCTCGCCCGAGCGCGCCGCGAGTTCGCCCAGGGGAATGTGTCGAGCGCCCTGGATGTGGCCGAGCGGACCGCCATATTCGGAAGCTTCGCGCACGTCGACGATCTGCACGGCGGCGCAGACTTCTTCCAGGGCATGCGGGTGTATCTCCCAGATGCCGGCAAACGTGAAGGTCAGCGGCGCCCAGGCCGGATCGTCCGCCATTGCCTTGGCGTCGCCGGGGCGCCCGCACTGCAGATTCGCCGGCACCGCGACGTCGATCTGTTTCGGATGCGGCAGACCCAGATTATTCATGTAGCCGGCGAAGTCCGCTTCGCCGATGCCGCTGCCGAGCCGCGGATTGAACCGGCGCTCTTCGTCCACGCTGGTCACTGACAGCCCGCGGTAGTCATGGCCCGGATAAAGCAGGCACGCCGGCGGCAGCGTAAATATCTGGCTGTGCACGGAACGGTAAAGGTCGCGCGCACTGCCCTCTTGGAAGTCGGTGCGCCCGCAGCCCCGGATGAGCAGGCAGTCGCCGGTGAACGCAATCGACTCGTCGTCGAGCACATAGGTGAGGCAACCGCGGGTATGTCCCGGCGTTTCGCGCGCTTCCAGGTAACGCGAACCGAAGGCCACGCGAGCGCCGTGCGCGAGCGCGACATCGGCCCCCTGCGCGCCGCTCGCCGCGGCGATTGCGATGCGGCTGCCGAGGCGCTGTTTGAGCAGCCAGGCGCCGGTGACGTGATCGGCATGCACGTGCGTTTCGAGCGTAGTGCAAAGCTCGAGGCCGAGTTCACCGATCAGCGCAGCGTCGCGGCGCGCCTGCTCGAACACCGGGTCGATCAGCACCGCTGCGAGCGCGCGCTCGTCGCCGAGGAGATAGCTGTAGGTGGAAGACTGCGGATCGAATAATTGGCGAAAGATCACCGGATTCCTTCCCTGGACGCGAACGTCGCTCGCGTCAGACCTGGGGCTATAATCTTAGTTCATTCACACAGGACCGACATCATGACCGCTGCCAGCATAGCCTTTGATCACGTTCACGTTCTCAGCAAGGACCCGCACGCCGCTGCGCGCTGGTACGTCGACATCCTCGGGGGCACGATCGACAAGAGCGCTGAAGTCCACGGGGCGCCCCAGGTCTATATATCGTTTGGTGCCGCGATGGTCATCGTGCGCGGCCAACGCCCCGGCGAGCACGCGGGCGACAAGGCCGGTCTGGAATGGGGCGTCGATCATTTCGGCGTGCTGGTGAAGGGCGAGTTCGACGGATTCTGCGCGGGACTTCGCCAGAAAGGCGTCAAGTTCACCGTAGACCCCACCCAAGCCAACCCGACCACACGCATCGCGTTCATCCAGGCGCCCGACGGCGTGGTGGTCGAACTCGTCAACCGCAAGAACTGACCTCAGCGCTGCGCCCTGCCGCGCAGCGCTGGCGCGCCGCAGCGGCAGCGTGCGCTCAATTCTCGAGTTTGATCTTGGCGCTCTTGATGATCTTGGCGAACTTGGCCTGATCCGCCTTGATCAGCGCCGCGAATCGATCCGGACTGGATATAAACGCTTCCATCCCCTGGCTGACCAGCTTTTGCTTGATGTCGGGCATGGCCAATATTTTGCCGATTTCGGCGTTCAGCTTGTCGACGATCGGCCGCGGCGTGGCGGCAGGTGCAAGAAATCCGTACCAGGTGCCGACGTCGAACCCCTGCAGACCGGACTCGGTGAAAGTCGGCACCTGCGGCAGCGCGGACAGGCGCTTTTCGCCGGTAACCGCGATGGCTCTGAGGCGGCCATCCTTGATATGCGGAATGGCGACTATCGGCGGGCTGTAGTACATCTCCACCTGCCCGCCGACAAGGTCCGTAAGAGCCTGCGCCGATCCCTTATACGGAATGTGCTGGATCTTGACCCCGGTCAGGATGTTGAAGAATTCGCCCGACAGGTGGGTCACGGTCCCGCTGCCCCCCGAGCCGTAATTGAGCTTGCCGGGCTTGGACTTGGCGAGCGCGATCAACTCGCGCAAGTTGTTGGCCGGCACCGAGGGATGCACCACCAGCACCGGTTCGGTGCGCGCGATGGTGGCGACCGCGGCAAAGTCCTTGACCGGGTCATAGGGCGTCGCCACCAGGTTGGGGACGATGACGTGACTGGTGAGTATCGAGAGCAGCGTATAGCCGTCGGGCGGGGACTTGACCATGGCCTCGGAGCCGATGACGGTATTGCCGCCGGCCCGGTTTTCGACGATGACCTGCTGGCCCCAGCTTTCGGTCAGCTTCGGACCGATAAGACGGGCCATCAGGTCGGTGGTGCCCCCCGGAGGGTAGGGGCTGATGATGTGGATGGGCTTTGTCGGAAAAGCCGGTTGCGCAAGGCATGCGCCCGCAAGTGCCGCCAGCACGCCGGCGATTGCGAGCCGTGTCGGCGCCGCGAATATCTTCATGATGGAACCTCCCTGAGCGATATTGGATGGTTGCGTCGCTCGAGCCGCGCGGACCCGAGCGAAATAAGAGCGTGACGCGAGATCGTTACTCGATCTTCACGTTGCCGGTCTTGATGAGCTGGCGATACTTGACCATTTCGGACTTGAACCGTGCGCTGAACATGTCCGCCGTCGAGATAAGCGGCCGCATCCCCTGGGTCTCCAGCTTTTCCTTGATGTCGGGCATCGCCACGATCTTGCCGATCTCGGCCGACATTTTGTTGATGACGTCCTTGGGCGTGGCGCCCGGCGCGGCGACTCCATACCACGTTTCCATGTCGAAGCCCGGCAGTCCGGCCTCGGCGAAGGTGGGCACCTGGGCCAGCGTTGCGAGACGGCTCTCGCCCGTGATCGCAAGGGCTCTGAGCCTGCCGCTCTTGACATGCGAGATGGCATTGATCGGAACCGGAAAGAACGCCTGCACCTGACCGGCGATCAGATCGGTCAGACTCGGCCCCGCGCCCTTGTAGGGAACATGCTGCAGCTTGACTCCCGCCACCTGTTCAAACAGCACCGCCGACAGGTGCGTCGGTCCGCCGGCGCCCGAGGTCGCGTAATTGAGTACCCCTGGCTTGGCCTTCGCGAGCGCGATGAATTCCTGCAGCGTATTGGCCGGAACCTTGGGATTGATTACCAGTACTTGCGGGCTCACGGAAATGGTCGCCACCGGGGCGATGTCCTTCATCGTGTCGTAGGGCAGCGTGGAATACAGGTGCGGCAACGCGACGATTGCGGAAGTCACGAGCAAAATGGTGTAGCCGTCGGGCGCGGACTTGGCCATCGCATCGTTGCCGATGATGGTGTTGCCGCCGCCGCGGTTGTCGATGATCACTTGCTGGCCCCAGGCCTCCGCGAGTTTCTGCCCGACCAGGCGGCTCAGTATGGTGGTGCTGCCGCCCGGGGGGTACGGCGTGATGAAGCGTATGTTCTTTTCCGGATACGCGTGCTGCGCGGCGGCGCTGCCGGCAAGCGCGAGCAAGGCGCAGGCGCAAGATATCCTTGCCGCGTTGACGAATGATTTCAACATGTGATCCCCTTTCTAAAGGTTTGAGACGCACGCCGACCGCCCGGCTTCGGGCGGGTGCGGCAAGAAACGCTCGAGTTTTTAGTACCTGGTCTTCCCCGCATTCTTCTCTGCAGCGGCGGTCTCGCGCTCTTTCAGCGCTGCCCGGTAATACGCGCGGAGCATATTGCGCCTGCGCCCAGCCAATTGCAAATCCGCTGCCGCCACTTCGACAGCGGCCGGGCGAATGCCGGCGTCCTTGTGCTTGCGCCCATGCTGAAACGCAAGAAACCTGAGCGCGAAAATGTTGTCACTCCGTCGTCTGAGCGTGCCTGCATACCTGCTCGATAGCGCTCGAATGCGCTGTTCTCGCGCCTCAGGATGGTTCATGCGACGCGTGCGCTCTTCGTGAATCGCTCCGAGTGAGGACATCCGCTGATCGCTGCGCCGATGTGCAGATTTCGAAGCTTGCACACGGCGCACCCAGTAGCATTCTTCTCGCCGCCGCCGAATGTCGCTCAGCGGCGACACGCGCAATTCGAGTCAAATCAAATAGTTCGCCTGTAGCCGCGCCGCATCCGTCGTCAAGACCTGACGCAATATCTGCGGTCTTGGCATAGCCGCATTCAATAACTCTTTGAACCTAAAAACCTCAGTTAGCCGATTCCGTTTGTATGATTTTGGAGGAGCCGATGCACGCGAGGAGGGCCAATGCCGGCGAGGATGTGCTTGAGATGATCGCAGACCAGGATCCAGACGGT
>Ga0082335_1002807_pt1 | contig 30963 bp, 19 predicted proteins | sample Subgrocontami58m_FD_72375 | JGI IMG/M metagenome (GOLD analysis project Ga0082335, IMG submission 72375) | Subsurface groundwater microbial communities from S. Glens Falls, New York, USA - GMW37 contaminated, 5.8 m (SPADES assembly) (version 2) ...
GGGCGGGGGGTGTGCAAGATGTAAAATGGCAGGCGGACGCGCTCCTCGGGTGGTCAATTTGGATGAAAACGACCTGGGTCATATCGGTGAAAAGTGACACGGCTGGTTTGCCCGTGACGCGGCCATATCCATCGGCTATGTCGGCAGCGCCCCTCTCATGCCGGGCGTAGCAGACCCGAATCGCCGGATTGCTGCAGACGGCATTGGCAAACTCGACAATCGACATTCCCGCGATTCCCGTGGCAACGTCGATGCCTTCCTGCACGAAGGCTTCCACCATCGCTTGAGCAACGTTCATGGTCTGCCTCCTGTGTGTTCCAACATACGATTCCGAATTTGCGCCACCATCTTGAACCGTCACCACCCGTCAGACCGAAGGTTTTGCCCCCGACTCGGTGCGTCAACGAAGCCTGGCCACGCTGACCGGCGCCCGCATTATAGCAGGACCGACGCGCACGCTCAAACACCCTGTGCAGCGCATGGACGTAGAGCACGGAGTGCTGGCGAGGCCTGATCAAAACCCGGGCCTTACGAGATGGACGAGCGAGAGCTGGCTGACCGCCTCCTGGGAGAGCCGATAACGCTGGACAAGTGTGAGATCGTAGACATGGAGGTCCCTTCGTCGCTGAGATAAGGGCTTCCTCTTCTACCCTGATGCTGACCGCCTCCAGGCCACCTGCGACCAACCGGGTGGGGAGCAGATCCTTGCCTTAATCGACAAGTGGCAGGCTCGTCCCCGCACGCCCCTGAACCAGGACGGCTGCCGGATCGAGGCTATTGCAGGCTCCCCGGGCGATATCCAACCCTCTTGTAGAAGCGCGCCAGTTGATCCCTAGCCCATTCGTCATTCGGATCTAGCGAGACGGCGTTCTCCATATCAATTCGTGCTTGATAGTACTTGCCAAGTCTCTCGTGTACTATCCCAAGGAAAGCATGCGCTGGAGCATTCCTGGGTTCATAACTGGAGGCTTGAACAAGATAGGCTTCAGCTTTGTTGAGAGCGCCTCTTATGTCGATTCCACTACCCTTGCCCAGGGCACGGCTCGTCTCCAGGGAGCCGAGATTCAAATAGGCCGAAGAGACGAGCTGTGAACCGCCGCCTATCCACAGTGTAATCCCTATCGCCACAGCGAAAACTGGTGCAAGGCTCCAGCTTACTAGCCTGGACGAGCGTAGGGGGGTTACAACGGGGCGCGGGGCAATTTCACTGGTCCGGCTGAGTACTTGGGCCAAGCCCAGAAAACTCCAGAAGAAGATTCCTGGCTTCGCCCCAAGGGTAACGGCGTCCGTGAGCCCGTATATTAAGAAAGCAATCATGCCAGCCGAGAGCCCCCTTCTCAAAGCGGCAATCCGGGTGTCTCTCCAACCCGTCCATGGCCTTGCGATTGACAGCCAGAAAGACGATACGAGTCCAACGAAAGCTACGCCGCCAAATAGCCCCAGATCTATCGCCGCCTGCAGGAATATGTTGTGGCTATGGGCCGGCGTCGGGTATGAGCGTGTGTCCGGGAGCGAGTACAAGTTGTCCAAGACCAGGGGAAAGGCATTGAGCCCAATGCCGGTATACGGGAAGTCGCGGACCATGTGGAGGGCCCTCGGACACCTCGAAGCGGAACGCCACGTCCTCTCTATATACTTGGATAGTGCTGACGTCAAGCGCCAATAAGAAACGCGGCAGGGAATCCAACCCCCGAGTCCAGGCGAACCAACTGCTCGCAATAGTCAATAGAATAAGGGCCGTTGCCGCCACCCACTACCGGCGCCAGGAACAAATGGCGACGATGGCGACCACCACGCCTATCAAGGCACTTCTCGACTGAGTGAGGACGAGCACAAATAGCACAATAAGGGAGATAGCTGCGACGCCAACCCGCGAGCGCCCGCGGAGCGAAGCAGCCATGACCACACATAGTGGAAAGAGGAGAGCCAGCGTGCCCGCCACCTCATTGGGATGAAAGCCCACTCTATCCGCTGGAAGCACACTCTTGGGCATATAGGCGGCCAGTCTTGGCAAGGCATTGATAAGCGGGTCCAGGGGAAGGAGTTTCTGAGAACTCCAGCCAGTCCCAATCAGGCCGATGAGAGCAACAAGCACGGCACTCGCGACCAGAGCGCTGGCCACAAGGCGGACCTGCTTCTCGGTCCTAACGTGGTATGCTATGCTGGTGTATATCAGGAGCCCTAACAGAATCCCGTACAGCTTGGGCCAGCCCAGTTCAGGAAAAGGCGAAACCAACAGGGAAACGGCCGCCGCAATCAGCAGGTAAGCACCCGAAATGCCCATCGGGGTAAGCGGCAGAAGCTGGCCTTCCAGCCTCCACCTGAGGAGACGCACACCGGCAAGCCCCAGCACTACGAATATAGTGAGGCGGTTCGGAAAGAGAAGGGCGGGCGAAACAACGAGAAGAAGCCAGAGCTCGTTCCTGACAAGCCAGTGGAGCCATGGGCCTCGAATGGAGATCAAGGGACCCTACTCCATCTTACGGCCAGCCACGTGGTGACAACGGCGTAAGACCGGGCAGTACGATGCTCAGTAGGCCCCGAGGCCCCTTATGACGGCCGGGAGGGTTCTGATCAGGATCAAGAGGTCTTTGACTAACGACCGCGTCCTGATGTAGTCGAGCTCTAAGTCTATTCTTTCGCCAACGGTCAGGTCGCCACGGCCATCTATCTGAACGGGCCCGGTCACCCCTGGCTTCACGGCTAGTCGCTGCCTCTGAGACGCGCTGAAGCGTTCCACGATCTTGGTTTCCTCCGGCCTCGGTCCCACCAGCGTCATCTGCCCAAGGAGCACGTTAATGAATTGGGGAAGCTCGTCCAAGCTGCTGCGCCGCAGGAGACGGCCGACCCTGGTTATCCTAGGGTCGTTCTTCAGCTTGAAATTCGAGCGAGTCAGCCGTTCGGTCTCGATGTCTTCAAAGCACGCGTCATTAAAGTGCATCGTTCGAAACTTGTACATGGTGAAGGGCCTGTTGTAGAGCCCGGGCATCAACATGGATCCAAGAATGAGCGCGACCAGGGGGAATATGAGGCTGACCTGCAGCTTCTCACTGACCGGCGTATGTGAATCGACCAAGACCTTGCCCGGGTGCCAGGAATGTAGGTAGGCCTTCCAGTACCCTATGACATACTTGCGGCGTAGATACTCTTGCAGGCTGCTATCGTGAATGTGAAGGTAGCTGCGCCCACGGGCGATACTTTGTCCTCTAGCTGCATCTTCTCCACTTGACGGTTAATTCCAGCCCGTCTATCCTACCCCGTACCCGTAGGGGTGATCAGGGAGACACCGCCGGTGGGCACGGGGCGCCGCCGGCCTGTTAGCCCCCTACAAACCAATTCGCTCACCAGCAGGGAGAAAAGGGCGACCGCCGCTAGCACCAGCACCACCTGCACTAGGCCGGCATGGAATGCCCAAAGCAGGCCCGCCTCCAGGAACGCCGATACCAACAGCAATGCTACGAAGACCGTGTTTTCAATGGACAAATAGTAGAATAACACCACGTTAAGTACGGCGTACAGGCTCATGGCCAGGGCGAACGGTCCCACCAGGGGAATCACCGCCTCATACTGGCTCCCGAACAGGATGTTCACTGCTAAGGAGGGTAACAGGAAAAGGACCAGGGCAGCGCCGCCGCTCATTAGGGCCGTTGCTGCCACCGCCTGGCGGAACAGCGGGCCAGTCTCGCCGTTTCGGGCGTGGTTATGGACTGACTTTGGGAACATGACGTAGGTCACGGCGACAGAGGCCAGGAGCACCGTCTTGCCCAACGTTGATGCGGCCCCATAGTAGCCCGCTTCCTGGGGCGTGAAGAAGTGTTTCACTATAGGCACGTCGATATTGGTCAGGATGGTGAAGGCCAGGAATCCCAAGAGGGTGCGGAGGGAGTAGCGGTAGGCGCTGAAGCTCGATATGCCGTGGGGCTCCCCCTTTTGACGAAGGACCTGGCTCAGTAAAACGACCGCCAGGAGCAGGGTGACGGTTTGCGATAGAGCGGAGCCTGCCAGAGCTCCGGCGGCTCCCAGCCCCAGGAACACCAAAACCCCGCCGAAAAGAAATCGGGATACTCCCGCCACCAGGAACAACGCGCTGAAGGCGCTGAACCGCTCCGACCCCTGGAGGACTCCAGTGGCTACTGGTAACAGGAAGGACGGCAGCACGATGGTCCCGGTAATCAGGACCGGTATTACCGTTGGCACCTGCAGGAAGTCGGCAACCATGCCGCTCAGCAGCATGAAAACAGCCGTCATCAGCCCGCCATAGATGAGTACTTTCTTGGACGAGCTTAGGAAAAGCGTCTTTAGCTTGCCGGTCATTCCCTTGAGGCGAAACTGGGCGGCATAGTTTGCAATTACGGTCTGTATGAGGTTTATGGGTAAGGAGAGTATCAAGAACAACGCCAGCAAGGATACCAGTACGCCGTATTCAGACGGGCCCAACAGACGGCTAACTACCACATGAAACAGGTAGTTGAGGCCGTTAGCGGCGCTGGTCGCCGCCAACACGCCTGTGGCTTGCCGAACGCCCGGGTGCATCCGCCCTCGCCACGCGCCCTGGCCTATGCGCTTCAGGATCACGCTTGCCTTCTTGTCGCTAAATCTGGTGGCTTATCTTCGTCTGTGCCATCCCCTGAGGGGGAACCCCGGAGGTCATGGGCCGCAAAGTCGCGCAAGTGTCCCATCACGGCCCTCCCCGCATTGAGAAGGAACCGGGCGTCGTCGCTGCTTCGCACTGGGAGTAGCTTACGGGTGATGAATTGCGGCGTAAGGAACGAGCCGTAAAGGTGCCGTGTCAACTCCATGAGCCGCTCGTCGCTTACGGACGTGGCCAGCACCGGCTCTCGCATATCATAACGGTCCCAATCCAGGGGTCTTAGCCACCCTTGCCGGCGTGCTTCTTCAAGTGAGGAGTTCCTGTGTACGGGATTACCACGGTTGCCTGAAGCATGTGTGCATATCCCTTGGCGAACATCTCCTTGGCGAAATCTGCGGTGCGGGCGGGCGCTATCCCAGGTCCCCCAGGGACAGCCCACCATGGTGGTCAGTGGACCTCTAAGCCCGGCCTTGCGCGCCATACGGCAGGCGTCCTCAGCCTGCTCTTTATGGACGCGCCAGATCCTCCAGCAGGATGCTGGCATCTTCTCTTAGAGCTCGCAGAGTCAGCATACCAATGATATTCTCCAGTTCGTATGGCGCTAACCCGTCGTTTGGAGACTTGATGGCTATATCGTCTGGCGTAAGGACATGGCCCATCGGTAGGTCTCGGGCGGCCACCAATTTCTTGCCCATCTTGAACAAGGGATTCTTTTCGCACGGATAGGTCTGTTTTGTGCCATCACCGAGGGCCACCCGTGTCCTGCCCAAGTCCCGAATCAGCTTGCGCATGCCAACGGGTTCCAAAGAAAAAGCATGGTCCGTGCCTTTCCAAGCGCGATTCAGGGTAAAGTGCTTCTCGATGACTCTGGCCCCAAGGGTATAGGCCACGATGGCCATAGCGATCCCGCTCTGGTGGTCAGACAACCCAATAACGGCATCCGGGAACCGTTCCCGATAAGTTGTTATCACTCGCAAATTCATATACTGCGGGTCTACGGGGTAGCTCGCTGTGCACTGCAAGAGGCATAACTGCGAATTAATGGGCATAACGGTATCGTAGGCCCGTTGAACGTCTTTTATGGTGCCGCCTCCTGTGCTCAGGAACATAGGCTTACCTAATTGCGCCACAAACTTGAGCAGCGGCCTGTTCATCAGGTCGCCCGATGCAATCTTATACGCCGGAACATCCAGCTCTGCCATTAGCTCCGCGCTGGCGAAATCAAAGACCGTGGCAAACATGGTCAGGCCCAAGTGGCGAGCATATTGCTGCAGCTCCATGTACTCATCCCGTTCAAATTCGAGAGCCTCGCGATGCGCGCCGTAAGTCGGGCCAAAGGCGTTTTCGTTATCATAAGGCGTATTGTATACTTCACGGGTGTAAAGCGTACGGTTATGGCGTTTTTGCAGCTTGACGGCGTTTACGCCACACTCTTTCGCAACTCGAAAGAACTCTTTGGCTTTCTCGAGGCTGCCCTGGTGGTTATGGCCAATCTCGGCAATCACATAAGGTTCGCCATCCTCGTTTATAAAGTGCGAGTCCACTCTCAGACAAGCATCCATTCTCCGATACTCCTTACGCATCAATCGAGGCAGCTAAGTCTCCCCACGGGCACTGGCGGCGGCCCGGGGGGATTCCACGTACCAACGACCCATCGAAATGCCGTCGACCCAGCCGTTCACCAGGTGTTCGACGGCGTCGGCAGGAGACCCAACTATGGGGAGACCGTGTCGGTTGAATGACGTATTGAGCAAAGCCCCGACGCCGGTAAGCTTCTTGAACTCCTGCAAGACCTCATATAGCCAGGGATTTGAATCCGAGGACACGACCTGCGGCCGCATGGTCCCGTCAACATGCACAACTGCCGGCACGACCTTCTTGGCGTAGTCGGTGGCATCCACAACGAAGGTCATGTAACGATAGTCAATGTGGCCGTTCCAATACAGGTGGGCGTCCTCTCTAAGAACTGCCGGGGCAAATGGAACAAAGAACTCCCGCCCTTTCAGCAACAAGTTGATTCTGTCCTTTGTAGCTACGGAACGGGGGTCGGCGAGAACTGAACGGTTTCCCAAAGCTCGAGGCCCTATCTCGAGCCGTCCCTGAAAGGTGCCGACTACCTTCCCTTGGGCCAGGAGATTGGCCAGGATAGCGGGACTGCCATCAGTCACCGTAACTCCGTGGGCGCTGGCGAATTTCCCCAGGTGATCGAGAATCTCTTCTTCGCTAAAGTCATTCCCCAGGTACGGGCTGCTGAACGATGCTGGGTGCTTCATGGCGCCAGCCTGGTAGAGGGCTTCCATGGCCGCACCAATGGCAAGTCCGCTGTCTGAGGCATCGGGCCAGACGAAATAGGAGGCCGGAGTCAGTTGGTCGCGAATCATGGCATTGGCCTTGACATTTAACATAACTCCGCCGGCGCTCACAACCGAGCTGCATCCGGTTATCCGCATTGCGTCGCGTGCATAAGCCACCATGTTGTTCTCACAATGCTCTTGCGCTAGATAGGCGAAGTCCTCCCTGGAGAAGCTGTCCAACAGCTTCTTGAATTCATCGGCCTGTACGACTGATGACAGGGGATTCGGCACTTGTCTAGTCGGGTTGTGTTGGTTGTAGCTACGGAATGCCCACGGAGTCGCAGACTTGAAGGTTCCATCCTCCACCCGGACAACGGATTGGAACGGACTCTGGCGCTGGTTGGCGTGGCCCAGAGCGGCAAGCCCCATCGTCTTGTACTCGCTGTCAACCGGCACGAATCCCAGGGCCTCGGTAATTGCCTGGTAGAAAGAACCTAAGCTATCTTCCGCTTTTGAGCTCCGGAGTAGTTCCATCCGACCATCCGCATAACCCCGATAGATGGTGGCAGAGAGCCCGTCTCCCTTGCCGTCTATGGTTATGATGCATGCTTCGTCCAACCCGGACAATCGAAAAGCGGAAGAAGCATGTGCCCTGTGGTGCTCCACATAATAGTGGGTGATCTTCTCGTCCAGGAGGCCGAGGTCGCGCAAGAATCCCTCCTGCGCGATGTAGTGGCGAGGCGCAAATTCTCCCCAGGTGTCCCGTATCATCCACTGTACCTTGGCCGATCTGAGCTTCGCGTAAACGCTCTGCCAGCCAAACTCGTCAACTGTGTTCCGCTTAATCCAACTGCGCCAGTTACCTGTCCGCTGCGCTTGAGCACGGGTAATCAGCTTTCCCTTGGAGTCAACAACAAAGTATCTGGGATGGCTCGGATAGAAGACCGACTTGCTCGAGAACGCCACAATGTCGATATCGGCGGCGGTAAGTCCGCAAAACTCGAGGACTTTTTGAATGGCCTGACACGGGAATCCGTAGTGGTGCTTGATTCGGGTCAGGCGCTCCTCCTGGATAGCGCATAGGATTCCCTCCGGCGAGCATATTGCGGCCGAGGCGTCGTGGGACCAGTGCACTCCCAGGGCCAGGGGTCCTGATGAACTAATGAGCGGACTTGGCATATTGCAGGCTCTCTGCAGAATAGACCAAAGGTGCGCCCGGCTGCAGGATAGCGTCGCAGATCGTATCCAGACCTGGAAAACGGCCCTGTTGAAGCTCTTCCAAACCGGAGAGATCGAGACGTAAAGTGCCGCTTCCGTCCGAAACTATGAAAGGCAGGGGAATCATACGCCGGAAGAAGAAATGGAAGGCGTACTTGCGCGCTCTGTTCAGCTCGTGCTCACTCAGGCCGGTACTGAACGGGAGTTGGGCCAACAGCTCAAAGTATTCGGCGGAAGAGCCCGCATCCAGGGAGAAACCCTTGTTCCTGATCCAGGCCTCGCCTGCCACGATCACCGGGATTCCCATGCTGGAGACTTCTATGCCCATCTTCGTGTTGTATATGATCACAGCGTTGCACCTCTCCATAACGGCATAGGTGCTCACCCGGCTCTCCGGCGGGATCACGAAAACGTTGGGGGGTAGCGATGGGAACGTCCGCCTGATTTCTGCTACGATCGGTTGGCGCGACGGGATCGCTCCTCGGACCTCAGCGGGATGCACTCGAATTATCAACTGCAGCTCGGGTCTATCCTTGAAGTATCGTATGGTCTGCAAGACCCAATCCAGCATGCTCGGGAAAGCGTTAGACTTGTAGTGAAGCTGGGCGTCCCACATAACACTGGTCAGCATGCCTATACAAGGCCGAGAGAAATCCACTCCGATTTCCCGGGCGATCTCGTCCAGGTCCTCCTGCGGTTTTTCGTGGAACCAGATCCAATCCTCCGTGCCTTGCCAGCGGCTCTTTAGATACTCTAACGTCATTGCCTCCACCTCAGGCGGCCATGGTATGTTTTCCCAGTCGCTGGTGGCCTCTGAGATCAGGGTGTGATGATATGTGTCGCCTTCGCTGAAGACGAAACAGTGCCTGCGGTAGGCCGGGTTCCAGTTGACGACGCGGACACCCCGTTGGCGACATACCTCGCCCACCAGGCCCTGGGGCACGTAGATGCCGTGGTTGAAGACGGCAACGTCGTAGTCACCTGCCTGGAGCGAACCCCGTGCGACCGCTGCTGCCAGAAGAGACGCCTCCAGGTAGCGCCGCAAAACCGCCTCGCCCCATGGTTCTCCCTCCAGGTTGCCCCGCGCGAAGTATCGAAGGGCGCCTGCCAGGGCATGTTCACCAGCCTCCAATCCGTCCGGCCGAAACGCGCCGATGTCTTCGAAAGGAACAGATTCGGCAATTCGATGTGCCCTCTCTCTTTCCCCAGGCTCGATCAGGTTTCCATACCAGTGGATGGGCAGGCGAAGCGGCGTGAAAACCCGCGCTCCATAAGAACGGCATGATTTGCAGCGAGCCTGGGTTGCCTGGCGGAGCAAGGTTTCCGGGGGATGGGCCGAGAACTCGGTCAGTTGACAGCAGGGCAGAACGCCGTCGCACAGCAGCACATCCACTTGCGCCCCTCTCAGGGTGAGCGCCACTGCCAGGGCGCTTTCCAGCAGCGAACCGTGTGGGTACCCGCCCATGCTCGTGGCGATCAGCACCCTTGGGCCCTGGGCCCTACGCCTGGCTGAATCCCAGTCTGCCGAACGATGTAACAAGTCGGCCCAGATGAGCGGTTGGCGGACCCTGCGTTGGAGCCTGTGTCCGCCAGCAACTAACACGCCCTGGACTCGGCTGCGAATCGACACTGTTAAGAAAACCTCTGGCTGACCGGTTCAGCCGTCCAGGCCCGAGGGGCCGTTTTCGCCCCCTGGTAATGCCTTGTGGCAAAAAGGACGTGGCCGGTTCAGGAAACCCTTTGGCCTGGCTGCCATCAACTGGTGCGCCTACGCCGGGGACATGGTGGCGGGGAGACGTTCCTCCCGCGGGTTCGGGCAACGCAAGAACATGCCATAAGTATATATAGATTCCGCTCATGGTTGTCAAGCGGCTGGCCTCTCAACTCTCGTATTGTTATCTGACGGGTCCTCCAAGACCGCGTCCACCTCGAGCTCGCCGGTCATCACATTGGCGGCCAGGGCACGGGAGCCTACGAAGACCTCAATCTCCTAATCGGTCCACTGGTAACGCTTGCGAAGGCGCGGGTACGAAAGCACTCGCTTCAGGTCCTCAAGGACAGGAAGGGAGGTAACCATTCACATTTGCAGCCGTCAGCACCAACTACACTCATTCGTTCGCCCACATCTATTGTGCCTGCTTTCGCGGGAGCCGGTATCGAATCGTGAGCGAAGGGCCCCTGCCGCTTGGAGGTGCGCCAAGAATCTCATCGCCCACTTGCATCTCTCCTAACATGACCTGGCAGCAGCTCGCCATACGATGGCTCGGGCCTGGATAGCCCCCAACCTGGCGGTGAAGATCGCTCGCTCTCAGAATCAAATTGGTTTGCCTGGCAATGCCGGCCTTCTCAAAGAGCAGATGGAGTCGAGCCCTGAAATCAGCGGCATTGGGGGAGGCTCCGGCTTTTCTTGTTGCTGCCGTTGTCGGAGGCTTCTCTGCATATGAAGTCGCGCTAGCCAGTTGTCGTCTAGGACTAACTTCACTTCCAGGCGCACGCGCCGAGCCCGACGGCTGGTCCAATTCACCACGCCAAGTCCGGCCTGGGTCAAAAGATGATTCTATGAGGCTGATCACTCCTTGGGCCACCTTTTCAGGAATTACCTGGAGAGCCGCACCGGACTCCGTCTCTCCGAAACTTGGCACCAGCCACTTCACAGCCACGTCAGGCAATAACCTTTCCAGCGGAGCGACCGCTTCGTGGTACTTGGCGGAAAGCACACCAAAGACCCGCCTGGCGCCGTTCCGCGAGACGTAGTCGGCAAGTATTCTGGGCAGCCTCCGGCGCCAAATGCCGAGTGTTCGCTGCATTGTGAGGTCGTACTTGTGGATCGGGTCGTCGGGCCTCAGAAGCCCGTACCCTGCGGAAACGATCAGGCACCGCAGGCCGAGTGTGAGGACAGAATCAAGACTCGGGCGAAAACCGTCTACGTTGTATGGCCTGCCGGTGTACCAGGTGACTGCTGGCAGGAGCGGAGAGGAGAGATCGATCGCATTAGGCTCACTTGAAAAAGCTAGCTGCCTGCCCTCATCAAGAAGCGCAAGTGAATCGGGGGAGAGCTCCTCCGATAGCGCAGCTGAAGTCATTGGAGGAGCTGGGCTGGTGCCCTTCTTACTTCCGCAACAAGGAATAAGCAGAAGGACTTCGCTTAGCTGCTGGTTAGTGGTCATGTGCTTCTCCTTTCCAGAACCGACAGAGCAAAAAGGTCCATCGTCTCGATCGCCGATATCAGATTCACCATGTTACCTGTTCGCCGACGGTATCACCGGCCCGAAGGCGCAAAGTCCGACGGAGATGTCACGGAGATACACGCCGGGCGGGCCAGTACTGCCGGATAGTATCCTCGATCAGGCTCGATAGTGTAGCAATCTCATCCTCGGATAGCAGCCTCGACTGATCGTGAACATAATCAGAATTCCAAAGGCCTGATCTTCTGACCGCGTCATTATAGGCGTACTGCCCGAGCCAGGACCTGGAGGGATGGCAAGCCCTGCACAAAGAAAGCGTCGCCACAAGACCCTCCTCGATCCGGTTGCGTAGGCTCTTGTCGATCACCTCAATACACCGAAGACGGAAATCGCTGAACAACAGTGCTGAGACCTCCCGCTCAATGCTAGCGCATGAAGGACAAGTCTTGGCGTCCTGCCTCTCCCAATGACCCTTTCCGGGTCCAGGCAGCAGGCATGGATTGTTCGGGTCGCTCCTGCGAAGGAGCGCCCCTCCCAGGTGCTTGCGAAACACACTGCAGTTCTTTTTGCCACTATAGTGCTGTTGCAGACGGGCCCTCAGCCTGTCCTGAGAGCGCGGGTGGTTGCCCACACGGACGATTCGTCCGCCAGTCGAATGAACACAGACCTCTCCTGCCTGAAAGAAGAGATAAAGACCATTCGTAAAGGGCACGGCGCCCGGGCTAGATAATTCTGGCAGGCCGAAAACAAGACCATGAATCGTCTTGCAAAGCCCGTCAATGGACGCCTGAGTGTTTCGTTGTCCAGCGCCTTGCGTTTGTGGCTGCATTTGGTTCCGTTGAACTCATCCGCCGGACACTACCCCCCGACTGTCAGCATACACCACTGACATGGGTCCTATGAGACTAGATTCGGACAGAAATCCCTCCACCAAGTGTTTGACAGGACGTCCGTCGAGGCACTCTTGCCACAGGTCGGCCTGCTCACCGTCTGGGAGACGCACCTTGCCATTATTGCAGAAGGCAAATCCCCGGCAGAGATGGACCGACTCGCTAGGATTCCTAAAGCCAAACGTAATGGCAGTCTGAGCATCTGAATCTGGAGCGCCGGAATCGTAGTCAGTCATGCCAAACGTCCTGATGGTGCCTTGCGATGCAGATGCGAAGAAACCCAAGACGTTCCAATATCCAACAGGACGATGAGTCTGCATCACCTCCTCGAATTACCAACAGCCACGCCGATTCTTTACGAAGATTTGTTCATAATTATAGCATCCCCAGCCCCGGAGAAGTATAATTGGGCCAACCTGCAACCCTGTTCCCAGGGAAGCTACAAGAGACCTGCCTTCGATCAACCGGGCACGCTAGTGGTTGCTCGGCGGCAGCGTCTCCCTTAAGGAGTAGCAATGGGCGTCTCACGGCTGTGCCTCGAACCACTCGGGCTACCTGCCCGCTCGCGCCTGTCCGGCCTGATAGGCGAGGCCAAGTCCGGTGACCCGCTGGCGCCGGTCACTATCGCGGTGCCCAGCCCATATGCCGGCCTGTCTCTCCGGCGAACCCTGGCAGCCGGCGGAGGGCTTCTCAATGTCCGTTTCATGGTCTTGCCGAGGCTCGCCGAGATCCTTGGCTCCCCCACGCTGGCCGAAAAGGGCCAGGTCCCCCTGACTTCGCTCGTCGAGCTGGCTGCCATCCGCTCCCTGTCAGGCGAGGCGGCCGGGAGGGGCCCGATCGTCGAGCTGTCCCACCCGAGACTCCACCTGGCCCTGAGAAGCACATTCAAGGAGCTGGATAGGCTGCGAGAAGGGGAGCTTGAGAAGCTGGCGACAGTGGACCCGCTCCGCCAGCAGATCGTGCTGTGGCACCGGCTCGCTCGCCAGAAGCTCAGAGGCTACTACAACAGGGAGGAGCTCGCCTGGGCCGCCGCCAGGGCTGTCAAGGAAGGCCGGGCGGATAGCGCCTTGCGTGACCTGGGGCGCGTCATATTCTATCTGGTACGTGGCATCTCCCCCGGCGAAGAAGCGCTGCTGAAGGCCCTGGGCGCGGCGGGACAATGCGCCGTAGTAATGGGGGTAACCTCCGAGCCAGAGCTTGATGCTCCGGCAAAGGAGCTCGCCGGAAGACTGGAGCAAGAGCTGGGGCCGGCAGTGATGGTCCCCCTCCCTGCGGGCGAGCTGGGTGCGGAACACCTCGTTAGCGCCTCGGACGCTCAGGAGGAGGTGCGCTGGGTCTTGCGCCATATCGTCCAGCAGGCAGAGGCCGGGCTGCCCTTCCACCGGATGGCGGTCCTCTACCGCCAGAGCGACCCATATGCCTCACTTATCCCCGTCCAATTGCGCCTGACGGGGATTCCGGTGGCCGGGCCCGACTACGGAAAGCTAAGAGACACGCCGGCCGGGAAACTGCTCCTCGGCCTCTTCCAGATATTCCAGGACGACTTTAGCCGGGAATCGCTGATGCACTGGCTGGCCGAGGCTCCGGTGAAAGTGAGCGACGAACAGGGCCTTGCTTCCGCCGAGCTGGCACGTTGGGAGGTTATATCCCGTAAGGCAGGTGTCGTAAAGGGGGTTGCACAGTGGCAGGAACGGGTTGGCCGCTTCCGGGATAGCACCAAACGTGAGCTGACCGCGCTTGAAGCTACGGATGAGATTCCTGAGCCTCGCCTCAGAGAGCTTCAATCACAGGTTACTTCCGCGACCCGTCTGGTCGGGATCCTGGAAGACCTGGCCTCGCTGCCTCCGCCGCAGGAGGCAAGCTGGAGCCACTACGCCCGGTGGGGCAGGGAAGCGCTGAAGAAGCATGCTCTTGGCATCGAGCACTGGCCGGCCGGCCATCAGGACACCTTTGACAAAGTCGAGAAGCGTCTCGAAGAGCTGAGCGCCCTTGACCGCGTCGTGCCTGGGACCGATCTCGGCGGTTTCCGACTGATGCTGGAAGAAGCCCTGGAAGCCCCGGCGGGGCGGACGGGACCCACCGGCTCCGGTGTGTTTGTAGCGCCGGTAGCTCTCGCCCAGGGCATGGAGTTCGAAGTTGTCTACCTGGTGGGCATGGCCGAGGGAGCCTTTCCACCGGCCCCGCCCATTGATCCTTTGCTTCCCGACCAGGTGCGGGTGAGCCTGGACGCCGGCGCCGGTTTGCCCTTGCACCGGACACGGCCAATGGAAGAGCGGTGGCTATATCTTGCAGCCCTGGCTGCCGGGAAGAGGCGCATCCTCTGTTACGCCAGAACCGATTCATCCGCACAACGCGGGCAATACCCGTCCGTCTGGTTTCTGGCTGAGGTATCGCGCCTCTCCGGCCAGCAAGTGGGGTCCGCTGACCTTGCTAAATTGGGCAAGCAGCCCTGGCTCTCAGTAATCCAGTCATCCGAACACGCCCTGGAGTTTGCCTCCAGCCTCACTGAGGCCGATGCCCATGATCATGACGTGGCCGCCGTCGCCAGTTGGCGGCGCCGAGGGCATCCCCTGGAGCGACATCCTCTGGCCGATCGGGACCTGGCCCTGGGCCGGGCGGCCCGCCTGGAGCGCGCCAGGCAAGGGCCCGCATTCACCGCATGGGACGGCAGCCTGGTGGCCATGGCCGCCAGGAGCCGGAAGCTGGCGTTACCCGCCACGGGAGCATACTCCCCAACGAGGTTGGAAGGCTGGGCCAGGTGTCCTTATTCGTACTTCCTGTCATACGTGCTGGGCCTCTCCGCCCTGGAAAAGCCGGAAGAGGTCGAGTCCATCTCCGCCCTGGACCGGGGAAGCCTCATTCATGCGGTACTGGAGAAGCTGTTCAAGACCTGCATGAAGGTGGGCAAGCTGCCGGACTTCGGCCAGCCCTGGGCGCCGTGGCATTTTCAGACGCTGCTGGAGATAACGGAGGCGGAGTTCCAGGAGGCCGAGGCGATGGGGATAACCGGCAAGGCGCTCCTGTGGGAGGTCGCCCGGGAAGAGATCCGGCAGGACCTGATGGCCTTTCTCGACGAGGATGGCAAGATGAGGGCCGCTGGTAATCTCCGCCCTGTCTGGGTAGAGCGGAGGTTCGGCTTCGGAGGCGCCGGCAGCCTGCCCGCGGTCCAGGTGCAGGTCCGGGAGGATCTGACGTTGCGCTTCCGCGGGGTGATAGACAGGATAGACATGGACGCCTCCGGGTCCGTGTTACTGGTAACGGACTACAAGAGCGGGGGCACCACCCAGTACCGGGATATGCGCGACGACCCGCTGGGCTCCGGCCGCCATCTCCAGCTCGCTATATATGCCCTCGCGGTGCGTTCTGAGCTCGAGGGTCCGGAAGTTACTGCCCAATACTGGTTCATCACCAACCGGGGCAGATTCGAGCGCAAGGCAGTGAGGCTGGCGGAACAGGAAGAGCGCTTCCGCGCGATAGTCGGGACTATCGTCGCGGGCATTGAAACGGGGGTCTTCCCGGCCAATCCCGGTCCACCAGGACAGGAAGGGCCCGAAAACTGCCAGTACTGCGACTTCGACCGGGTATGTCCTACCAACCGGGACCTGACCTGGGACCGCAAGATGGGCGACCCGGAGTTCGCCCAATACGTGAGACTCTTGTCCGGGCAGGTGGACGAGGGAGGTGAGGAATGAGCGGCGAGTTCATTCCCACTGATCAGGCCAACCGGCAGCGGATCGAGGAGTCGCTGGACGAGAACCTCTTCGCCGAAGCCGGTGCGGGTACGGGCAAGACCACGTCCCTGGTCAAGCGCATTGTCGCCCTTATCAAGTCCGGGCGCACCACGGTAGACAGCATTGCGGCCATAACCTTCACAGACGCCGCTGCCGCGGAGCTGCGAGACAGGGTCAGAGGGGCCCTGGAGACCAGGGCCAGGGACACGGGGTGCAGTGATGCTGAGCGCGCCTGCTGTCTGAGGGCCGCCCAAACGCTCGATGGTGCAGCCATCCAGACCTTGCACAGCTTTGCGGGGAGGCTGCTGAGAGAGCGTCCGCTGGATGCCGGACTTCCTCCGGCTTTCGATGTGGTTGAAGCGATAGAAGCTGATCTTCTGTTCGAGGAACGCTGGCAGAAGTGGATTGACGAGGCGCTGGAGTCGGAGATGCTCGCCCCCTTCTTGCGGTTGGGTCTGCACCTGGGCCTGCGCCTCTCCGACCTGCGGACCGTGGCCAAAGGATTCCACTCCGACTATGACCTGCTGACAGCCGGGTTTGCCTCAGAAGCAGCCCCTCGACGAGAAGCTGCCCGTCAGTTGGTCCGAGAGGCCGCCGATATCACCCGGCTAACAGGCTTTGCCAGCATGGGGCCGGAGGACCCCCTGGCGGCCCATGCCAGCCGCGTGGCATCACTCGCCGGGAGGCTGCAAGACCTCGGCCCGGACACCGATGCCTCTACCATACTCCTGAGCCGGTGGGGCAAGTTGTCCTTCAGCAAAGGGTCCAAGACGAACTGGCTGAATGACCCGGAGTCCGGCAAGAATGCCTGCACGTTGCTCAAGGGAATCCTGTATGACCTGGAAAGCCTGAGGGCCGCGGAGATTGAGGCTACCCGCAGGGCGTTGCTGCTGCCCCTGCTGGAAGCCCTGAGGAACTTCGTGCTTGGCTACGTAGCGGAAAGGCGGCGTCTCGGCAAGGCGGAGTTCCACGATCTGCTGGTCTGGACGCGCAACATGCTGCGCGATAACCGGGAGGCCAGGCGCTACTTCCAGCAGCGGTTCACGCATATTCTGATAGACGAGTTCCAGGATACCGACCCGATCCAGGCGGAGATCGCCTTCTTGCTCGCCTGGGACGAGCCTGCCGGAGCAGATCCGGGTGACTCTACTCCGGACTGGGGCAGCATGGGTCTCGTGCCCGGCAAGCTCTTCGTGGTGGGGGACCCGAAGCAGTCCATTTACCGCTTTCGGCGGGCAGACATAGCCTCGCTGGAGAAGGTCCGAAGCGTGCTCGGCGCCGGAAGTATTCCGCTGATTCAGAACTTCCGGTCGCAGGAGCCGATCATCTCCTGGTGTAACTCGGTCTTCAGCCAGTGGATGATAGACGATGGCTCAAACCGCCAGGCCACTTACATCGGCCTGGCGCCGAGATGGAAGCTGGAAGATGAGGTTCCCGCTTTCGGTGTGCACTGGCTTGGCGGCGCGATTGATGGGAGGTCGGCGGAGGCACGCCGGCGGGAGGCCAGGGATATTGCATCGTTATTGCTGAACATCAAACAGATGCCCTGGAAAGTGCGGCACGATGATCAAGGGACGTTGCGAGACGCCAGGTTCCAGGATATCTGCATCCTCCTGCCCACCCGCACCGGTCTACGTGACCTGGAAAATGCGCTGGACAGCGCCAATGTGCCCTACCGCGTGGAGAGCCAGTCCATGGTCCTGGCAACCAACGATGTGCGCGAGTTGCTTAACTGCCTGCGGGCCATTGACGCTCCGGCCGATCAGGTCGCCCTGGTAGCAGCCCTCCGGTCTTCCGCTTTTGCCTGCAGCGACGTGGAGCTGCTGGAGTTCGTCGAGGCGGGCGGACGCCTTGATTACCTGCGTCCGGGAACGGCTGACGGACCGGTGCGGGCTGCCCTGGAAGTGCTGGAGGGCTATCACCGGCAGCGGTTGTGGTGTCAGCCGGACGAATTGATCGAGAGCTTCGTCAGAGGACGGGCGATGGTCGAGGCCTGCTTCATCCGTGCCCGTCCTCGCGAGCGCTGGCGAAGGCTGCGTTTCGTGATAGACCGGGCCAGGGCTTTCGGGCAGGTCGGCGGTAGCTCCCTGCGGGCTTTTCTCGACTGGATGGAGCGCCAGGCCGAGGAGGGGGCCAGGATGGTCGAGGTGCCTGTGCCGGAGACCGACGAAGACGCTGTTCGCATCATGACCATCCACGCCGCCAAGGGCCTGGAATTCCCCATAGTGATTATGGCCGGCCTGGGACATGCCTCTCGCGCCGGCTCGGCGCCGGTGATATTCGACCGGCACAATTCGACAGTGGAAGTGCGTTTCGGCCGGAGCGATGGCAGCTCATTCAAGACGGCCGGCTACGAAGACGCGAAGGAAAGCGACAAGCGGGCGGATGAAGCTGAAGGGGTGAGGTTGATGTACGTTGCCGCAACCCGAGCCAGGGACCACCTGGTACTGAGCCTCTTCCGTCCCGTCAGAGGCAGTTCCGATGCGCAGACGATTGAAGGTCTGGCTTCGAAGGATGGCAGCCTCTGGCACAAGCTAGAGATCGCCGAGACAGGGCGGCTGGTGGAGCTGCCCGGCACTCCCCCAGACGGGAGGCACGACGAAGTCAGCTTTGATAGAGAACAGTGGCAGGCTCAGCGAGACAGGGTTATCCGTACCGCCTCGCGTCCCGCAGCGTGGGCGGTCACGACCCTCACCGGCATGGCGAAGGATGAGGCGGAAGGCGGCGAAGAGCCGCACCGGAGAGGCCGCGCCGGAACCAGCCTGGGACGAGCGGTCCACAGCGTGCTTCAGAGCGTTGACCTGGCCACCGGAGCCGGACTGGAGGACATCAGCCGGGCACAGGCGGCGGCCGAAGAGATACCCGACCGCTGGCAGGAAGTGGCGAGGCTGGCCCGCCGGGGACTGGAATCCTCGGTGGTAAAGCGTGCGGTGGCGTCCGGCAGGTACCACCGGGAGGTGTTTATCAGTACTCACCTGGCAGGCGCCCTGGTCGAAGGCTTCATTGACCTGCTCTTCGAGGACGACGGCGGGTTGGTTGTCGCAGACTACAAGACGGACGCGGTGGACGGCAATGGGGCGCTGGTGTCAGTGGCAAAGGGGTATGAAATGCAAGCGGGGCTGTACGCACTGGCGATCGAACAGGTCACCGGCAAGCCCGTCAAAGAAGTCGTACTGGTCTTTGTACACGCAGCGGAAGAGGTGCGGTTTGCAGACGTTGCTTCCCTACAGGCAAGGGCACGCGGAGAAGTAGAAAGGGTTTTGGCTAGCACCTAACGCGCGTTGCCACTCATAACTGGCTGAACAAGGAAGAATAAGGAAAGGGGCCAGCCTGCCAGGTTGGCTTACTGGCTTGGCCATCATCCCGCCACGTGCGTAGCGGACCGCCCTTACTTGTTCGCCTGAATTAGGCGGGCATCGACCGGGACCAGCCCCTGGTCGATGCCCGCCTCACGACATCCCGTCCGGTGTAACGTGCCTGGCTCAGCGGGTTTTCCGCTTGCTGGCTGATGCTATTTGATCAGCGTCCACTTCCCGTTCTTGGCGACGAAGGCCATCGGGGTAGTCGTGACGTCTCCATTGGGCTGCATGCTTAGATCCCCAAGAAGGCCTTTGAATCCCTTCAGGTTCTGGAATCCGTCCCTTATCGCGTCCCGGGCCTTCTGAAGGTCCGTGTCTGGCGTTAATTGCGCCTTGCGCATGATCTCGGCCAGGGCCAGGATAGTATCGTAAGCATTAGCCCAGTTGCCTACGTAGGCAGGCTTGCCAACAGCAGGGTCGGCCTCGCCGATCCTAGCAAAGCGCTCGACCACGGACTTGCTCAGCGGGTCGGTGGCGTCCTCGTCGAAAGTGCCACCGGAGACCCACCCCTCCAGCGAATCTTTGGCGAGGACCACCTCCGGGCCTCCCCAGTTCTGGAGACCGGCCACCACAGGGGCTGTCACGCCCTGCTTTTGCAGCTCCTTGGAGAACCCTACGACCTCCGGGGTAAGGGAGCTGTAGGCTATGCCCTGCGGGTTGAGGCCCTTTATCTTGGTAACTATGGCGCTGAAGTCGGTCATGCCGGTCTCAAAGGGGACGGTATCAATAACCTCCAGCCCGGCGTCCTTCAGGGCCTTGGGATAGATGTTCTTCACCAGGTTCTCGTTGACCGACTCCTTCGTGTCGCCGGTAATGACCATCCTCTTGGCATTGGGATAGAGCTTCTTGTAGCCCTCAATGGCTTTGGGCGTGGCCGCCGCATCCAGGACCGCAAAACGGAATACCCAGGGCCGGGCCTGGTCGGTTATCCCGGGTTTGGTCGAAGTGGCAGTAGCTAATGGCACCTTGAGCTCAACGGCGAGGGGCGCCGCTACCTCGAAGGTGGCGCTGGTAAGAGGGCCCAGTATGACCGGCACCTTGTCCTCAGTCGCCAGCTTCCGCACGACGGTCACAACTTGCCGGGGATCAGCGGCATCGTCCGACAGAATTATCTCCAGCGGACTGCCGTTGATTCCTCCTGCCTTATTCACATCTTCCACCGCCAACTGGACTGCTATTTTCTGGCGAGCGCCGTAGCCCGCAACGCGGCCGGTCAGTGGGGTCATAAACCCTATTTTGATTGGCTTTCCCGCCGGCTTGGTGGCCGGGGCGGTCGTGGGGGTAGCCGCTGGCTTCTCTGCCGGCTTAGTAGCATCCACTTTGGGTGCAGCGGCAGTTGGCGTAGCTGCCGGCGCCGCCTTGGTGGGTGTTGGCGTGGGGGCTGCGGCCGGGGCGCAGGCGGCTGCCAGGATCACCAGGCCTAGCAACGGGATGACGGCCCTGGCCAGAGGGCTCCTAGGGAATAACCTCATGTGCTAACCTCCTGTGCGCTTTGTGCGCTTGTTTTCCTTCCTGTCGCAATACTGCAGTGGCAAACGTCTGGTACCGGGCTAACGCCTCCTTCTGCCATAAGGCGGTGGGCATGAGCCCGAGGATGGACCGGTTGACCATCGCCATCAGCCGCATCATTGTACCGACCGTACGGGTCGAATGTGAAAAGGTTCCACATTCATATCACAAGGGTCAATTCTTTGTCAATAATATTGCCAACTTCGCTTGACACACCAGCAATGCTGGTGTATAAGTGTCCTACAATTAGCTCTAGAAGCACTAGGCGACGTGGTGGCGACCACACTGAACCGTGATCGGCCCCGGCGGGGCTGGAAAGCCCCGCCTATCGGGACTGAAGGCCTTAGTGTTGCTGGAAAGCCTTGCCCATCGGGACTGAAGGCCTTGGTGTTGCTGGAAAGCCTTGCCTATCGGGACTGAGGGCCTTCGTGTTGCTCGATAGCCGGCCCGTTCCAGGGCCGGCGGGCGCTAACGATCACGGTTGCATGCAGCAGTACCCCGACGTGTGGGACAGTGCGCCTATCTATTATCCGACGGCTCAGCGCGATAATCAACACTACTGCCTGGGAGTTAAGGGAGGAATCTTATGGCCAGGTTCGGCAAGCTAACAGATTACAACGAAGTATTGGACTGCGACCTTCCTCAAGTCCTGGAGCGGAGCGTCAAGCTGGTTCCAGACAAGGTCGCACTGATCCATGGCAACGAGAGGATTACCTACAAAGAGCTCAACCAGAGGGTAGATGCGCTGGCTGCCAGCCTGCAGTCCCTGGGAATAGGCAAAGGGGACCGGGTAGCCATTGATCTGGTCAACTGTCCCGAGCTGTTGGTGGCGTACTTCGCCGTCGCCAAGCTGGGCGCTGTGACCACCTGGACCAACCCGCTATACAGGGCTGAGGAATTCAAGTTCCAAGTATCCAACTCTGGCTCCAAGGCAGTCATCCTCCATAAGGAGTTCGGTGGCTTTGATTACCCGGGAATGCTTAGAAGCATGCGGGGGGAGCTGACTGAGCTCAAGCATGCGATAGCAGTGGGAGGAGCAGGAGAGCGGGATGTTCTGGACTTTGATGATCTGGTAAGGAAGGGATGGGGCCAGAAGTACCAGAAAGCAGAGATAGACCCCAAGACCGACCTGGCCATGCTTCTCTATACCGGCGGGACGACCGGAATACCCAAGGGGGCCATGCAGACCCACCACAATAGCATACTGAGCTCCGCGATCGGCATCCCGCTGATGGAGATAACCGCCGATGACGTCTTCCTTGCCCTGCTTCCCCTTTTCCACACCTTCGGCGTGTCCGTTATTGCTAACCTAGCGTTGGCCAGTCAAGGCGCCATTGTGCTCTTTCCTGAATACAAGCCTGAGCTTACCCTCCAACTGGTGGAGGCGCACAAGATAACCATCCACCACGCTGCGCCCACCCACGTGCTCTTGGAGACCAGCCATCCTAACTTCCGTAAGTACGATCTTTCCTCCCTTCGGACGGGACTGGCAGCAGGCGCCGCCTGGCCGCCCGAGCTCTTTCATCGGGCCCAGGAGATGATGGGCCTGGAGCTGTCGCACGCCTGGGGAATGGCGGAGATAGGGGGCATCGGCACAGCATGTCAGGCAAGGGATCCTAATCGGGACACGAGCATCGGCAAGCCATTGGTGCCCGGAGCCAGGGCCAAGGTTGTGGACCCGGAGACAGGGAAGGAAGTGCCTCCCGGTGTCCCTGGAGAGCTGCTTTTCGCAGGCAACATCCTAAAGGGATATTGGGGAAGACCTGATGAGACGGCCAAGGCCATAGACAAGGACGGCTTCCTGCATACCGGCGATCTTGTAACCGTGGATGAGCAGGGGTACCTGCGGGTGACCAGCCGCATCAAGGAGGTCATCAAGAAGGGTGGTTACTCTATCAATCCTAACGAGATAGAGTCTTTGCTATGCCAGCATCCACGGATAAAGGAAGCCTGTGTCATCTCCACACCGAACCCGGTGCTGGGCGAGAGCATCTGTGCCTGCGTCGTGACCAGGGATGGCCAGCCCCTGACCCTCAAGGAGGTGCGGGACTTCATGCAGGACAAGATAGCCGGCTTCAAGATGCCGGACGAGCTGGCTAACTTCGCAGATTTCCCCAGGCTGGCAGGGGGTGTGAAGCTTCGCAAATTCGGGCCCGGCAGCGTGCAGGAGATGGCGATAGCCGACGAACGCCGCGAGAAGCTGCGCAGGTAGGCTCGTCCTTACACTTGGTGGTAGCCGCCCTTGGCAAAAGCCTCGATAGCCGCGTCGAGTATTTCCTCGCGGCGAGATATCTCTCTTATTTCTTCGATCGTAACCACTCAGCCACAAAGTCATAAGGACACGAAGGAAATCAGACTACAATATGAACGATGTGTGCTGCTTCGACAATGGCCTTTGCTATTTCTTCTTCACGCTCTGGAAGAGGCTTGTGTTCCATAACGTTCTTTGTGCCTTGGTGTCTTAGTGTCTGAGTAGTTACCTTCGATCATGGTATAATCGGTCTTGAAACCGACCGCTCGACACCTCCCCCGGGGATCACAAGCGACCAGAGCATACCGGGCGTTCCGTGGGTAGGGTCTTCCGAAGAGCATCAGGCTGATCATCCGGCAGCTCCGCAGGGACAGGCCGGCGATGCAAGGAGGCGCTTATGTGCGACAGTGATAAAGACTTAAGGTATTCCCCCTCAGGCATACCGCTCAAACCCGTATACGGTCCTGCGGACATACCAGGCGTTCCTTACTCCGAGCGCATAGCCGATCCCGGACATTATCCCTACACCAGGGGTCTCTATCCCCAGATGTACCGGACGTCGCCCTGGGCCACCCTGGAGGTCAGCGGCTATGGTCTTCCTGAAGAGACGGCGGAGCGTCAGCGTTTCTTGATTTCCCAGGGTCAGGCCCACCTCTTTGGCCGTCCCGCAGTACACATCTGTTTCGATCTGGGCACCCAATATGGCTTCGACTGCGCCGATCCTCTGGCCCAGTTCGACGTGGGGCGTTGCGGGACCCAGGTCAACTCCATCGAGGACATGAGCCTTCTTTTCAAGCCGTTACAGGTGGAGGACCTGCACACCAGCTTCATCATCTGCCCCAGCGCGGCCGTGATACTCGCGTTGTATGTGGCAGCGGCCGAGGCGCGTGGCATCCCCCGGCACAAGCTAAGGGGCTCTATCAATAACTGCTCCATCATTGCCCCTATCGCCGACAACATGATATCCTTTCCCCTTGGCGATACTCTGCGGTTGATGCTGGACGTGGTGAAGTTCTGCACGGAAGAGATGCCATATATGCACCCGGTGACCTTCCAGGTGTACTCCTGCCGGGAGCGAGGGGCTACCGCCGTGCAAGAGTTGGCCTTCAGCCTGGCGGCGGCTCTGACCGTCGTGAGGGGAGGCATCGATAGAGGCCTGGACATAGACGCCTTCGCCCCCAAGTTGGTGTTCTTCTACTCCCTCAACAACAACTTTTTCGAGGAGATAGCGAAGCTGCGGGCTGCCCGCCGAATGTGGGCAACGATCATGCGTGATAAGTTCGGCGCCCGAAGCCCCAAGAGCTGGATGTGCCAGATGCTTTCCCAGACTTCGGGGGCTTCGCTACCCGCCCAGGAGCCGCTCAACAATGTCGCCCGGGTGGCCATCCAAGCCCTGGCAGGCGTCTTGGGAGGCGTCCAGGCCATGCACACCTGTGCCTACGACGAGGCCCTGGATATTCCAACGGAGGAAGCTGTGCGGGTGGCGGTCAAGACCCAGCGCATCTTGGAGCACGAGACGGGGGTCATAGACGTGGCGGACCCACTGGGCGGCTCCTACTATGTGGAATACCTGACGGATAGAGTGGAGGAGGAGGCCTGGAAGTACCTCGAACGTATCGAAGAGATGGGAGGATATATCGCGGCTCTGGAGAAGGGCTACCTCCAGCGCGAGATAGCCGAAGCTGCCCAGCGTCACCAAAAAGAGGTTGAGAGCGGGGAACGGGTGATCGTCGGGGTCAATAAGTATGTCTCGCAAGAGAAAGTTCCGGTCGAAACGTTTTGTTACAACCCTCGTGCCAAGGAGATAGCCGTTAGCCGTCTGGAGGACTTCAAGCGCCGGCGGGACGGAGCCCCGGTAAGCGCTGCACTGGCGGAATTGCAGGAAGCGGCTCGCGATGCGGACGCTTATCTCATGCCCCTGATCCTGAAAGCGATCACGAATAAGGCCACTGTCGGCGAGGTGATGGGCACCCTGCGGGGGGTTTTTGGCGACTACCAACAAGAGATCACCCTGGCCGGGGCCAGCTAAAGGTCGAGATTCTTGCGGGACACTGCTTAGACGCCATCGATTGGATGGTGAAGACCCACGGGTTAGGAGAGAACGATGCGTAGTTCATACGACGTTATAGTAATCGGCTCTGGCGTGGGCGGGCTGGGGGCCGCGGCCCGGCTGGTCGCTGCCGGGCACAGTGTTCTGGTGTTAGAGAAGCTGCCTCTGCTGGGTGGGCGGTTCGCCAGCATGGAATACAAGGGATACACGCTGAGCACGGGAGCCGAGGCCCTAGAGTGCGGGGGCGCGTTAGAGGAGGCCTTTCACTTAGTCGGCGCTCCATTCGACGTACAGAGGCCTAACCCTGACATCATGTACCGTGTGGGAGACAGAGAGTTTGAGCTACCTCCCGGAGGCGGCGGCTTGCGGCGCATGCTCTCGTTCATCGGCAAGCCCGGAGAGGGTGATAAGGTCATGCAAGCCCTGAAGCGTGCCCTGACATGGGAGGAGCCATCCAAGGGCATGTCGCTAAGGGACTGGATAGCCCAATATACTGATGATCCGGACATTCATGGTTTCTTCCAGTCCTTCAGCGCGGCTATCCTGACTATTAATGCCCATGAGGCCACTGCCTGGGCCTTCATCCGGTTCATCAAGGTCTTGGGAGGCAAGATCGTCCATGCCTTCGCGACTCACGGCCCTTCCAGCATGATGGATGGGCTGGCTGAAAAGGTCAAAGGGAAGGGCGGAGAGGTTCTTACCAGGGCCAGAGTGAAACGCATCCTGGTCGAGGAAGGCATGGCCCGTGGCGTGGTCGTGGAGAAGGATGGCGACCAGGTGGAGATCGCGGCAAGGGCTGTGATCAGCAACACCGGGCCTCGGGGCACAGTAAGGCTGGCGGGGCGAGACAACTTTGACCGCTCCTATCTCAAGTTGATGGATGAAACACTGCGACCTACTCCGTCTGCCGGCGTCTACATTGCCAGCGATCGGCCGTTAATGGAGCATCCGGGCTGCCTGATGCCCATCGGAACGCGCCGCGTTTGTTGGATTGTCAACCCTACGACACTGTGCCCGGACCTGGCACCCAGGGGAAAGCACTTGACGCTCTCCTTCAATGCCTTTGGCGATTCTCTCAGCACGAAGAACCTGGAAGAGGAGATCCGGCTGAATATCCAGGACCTGCGTGAGCTCTTCCCCGACTTCGACAGCCATGCCAAGGTCTTGATGGCCGTGACCTTCCACGGTGACTGGCCGATTTACCATGCCTGGCCTGGCGAGGACCTACCCCAGAAGACGCCTATCGAGAATCTTTACAATGTTGGCGACGGGGTCAAAGTGCCGGGAATGATAGGCCTTGAATCAGCCGCCGAGACGGCGCGCCTGGTGGCTGAGGACATAAAGGTGCGCCTTCGTCAAAGGTAGCTATGGTCTTCCGATCTTTCCGCGTACCGATGCAGGAACCATGTTCGATCATTCGACTCCACCGACGCATCTGTCTGGCATTGTAATTCTGCGGACGGAAAACTTGGTCAAACCACTTGCGATAAAGCCGACCGATTAACTCGTTCAAGAAACCGGCGTCCCGGAACGGGCCAGGCGTGCTGTAAGAGGACTTGCTTGGACGGACTATCGATCATGCGGCTGCCAAGCCATTTCACACAGGCGGACGCTGGAGACGACGTTCTGCCCAGGCACCTTGGGCTATTACGGTGGCGACGCACAGATAGATGGTTCCTGTTATGAGCTAAGGGTCCATGCCAGCTGCGGATCCTCATCCGCGGCACGGCTCCAAGCCAAAAAAGCCTCGGAGGGGGACACTCCGGGTCTCTCGCCCCGCCCGATGCCATAGTAAATGAAGCCCATGGCCTTCATAGCCTCGGGCTCGAATATATTGCGACCATCCAATAGCACGGGATAACTTAGCAACGACTTGATCCTCTTCAAGTTAAGTTGCTTGAATTCATCCCATTCCGTGACGATAACCAGAGCGTCCGAACCCTGGGCTACCGCGTAAGGGTCGGGGCACATTACGACACCAGGCATGAGCGGGCGGGCCGCCTCCACGGCCTCGGGATCATAAGCCTTGACCATGGCGCCCTCCTGCTTAAGCAGGGCGAAGACCTCTACCGAGGCTGCTTCTCGCATGTCATCGGTGTTGGGCTTAAAGGAAAGCCCCAGGATGCCGATCGTGCGTCCCTCCAGGGAGCCAAAAAGCTGACGCAGGCGTTGCACGATGACCCGGCGCTGGTCCCGGTTGATGTCCATGACCGCTCGCAGGAGCTGCGGATGCCGGCCATGTATGGCGGCCATGTGGGTCAACGCCTGCACATCCTTGGGGAAACAAGACCCTCCGTAGCCCAGCCCGGCATCCAGGAAATAAGGGCCGATGCGCTTGTCCAGGCCCATGCCCTTGGCTACCGTCTTGATGTCCGCCCCCAGCTCATCGCAGATTCTCGCAATCTCATTGACGAAGCTGATGCGAGTGGCCAGGAAGGCATTGGACGCATACTTAATCATCTCCGCCGTGCGTAGGTCAGTGATGATGATGGGACACTCAAAGGCCTCGTGTAGCTCAGCCACCCTCTTGGCCGCTGCGCGGTCGGCGGACCCCAGGACGATGCGGTCAGGATGCGTAAAGTCGCTGACTGCACTACCCTCCCGCAGGAACTCCGGGTTTGAGACCACCGAAATGGATGCCTGGGGGTTTACCCGCTGAATGATCTGGCTCACCAGGTCCCCGGTACCGATAGGCACCGTGCTCTTGTTGACGATGATTGTGTGCTTGACGAGCGACCGGCTCACCATCTCCGCTGCGCTGCGTACGTAGCCCATCTCGGTCTCACCATGTGCGCCGGAGGGAGTATCCACAACGAGAAAGACGAAGTCGGCAGGTCCGACAGCCTGGGGATAATCGGAGGTGAAGCACAGACGCCCCGCCTGGAGGTTGCGCCTCACGAGCTCCTCGAGGCCTGGCTCGTAAATAGGAAGAGTTCCCTTCTGGAGCTTTTCGATTTTCTCAGCGTTGATGTCCAGACATGTTACCTGGTTGCCCAGGTTAGCGAAACAGGCGCTGGTCACGAGTCCTACGTGCCCGGCTCCAACTACGCAAATGCTTTCCATCGCCGACCTCCTTTCGACATCTTCTTGATTTCACTTACCGGCCCGCATGACCCAATGCCCTCATCTCCATGATGAACCACTCGCGCAGCGATGAAGTTCCTCCTCAAAATAGGAGATTGTGCGTGCCAGTCCGTCGCGCAAGCTGACTTGTGGCTCCCAAGCGAGAAGCCTGCGTGCCTTTTCGATGCTGGGACGCCTCCGTTGTGGGTCATCGCCAACAGGCTGGTCCACGAAGGTGAGACTTGACTGGTGCCCTGTCAACTCCTGGACCAGCATGGCGTATTCCAGCACCGCATGCTCCTCAGGATTGCCAAGGTTTAGGGCCTGGCCTCCGGTCCCTTCGCACTCCATGGACCTGATCAGTCCTTCGACAAGGTCCGAAACGAAACAAAGGGAGCGGGTCTGGATACCGTCCCCGTAGACTGTCATCGGCTCGCCCCGAAGTCCCTGGGTTATGAAGTTGGGCACCATCCGTCCGTCCAGAGGATCCGACCGCGGCCCGTAGGTATTGAAGATTCGCACAATGCGGGCATCCAAGCCACGCGTCCGGAAGTATGCCATCGTAAGCGCCTCCCCGTAGCGCTTAGCCTCGTCGTACATGGAGCGAGGTCCCGTCGGGCTGACGTTGCCCCGATATTCCTCCCGTTGGGGATGTTCAAGGGGGTCCCCATAGGCCTCTGAAGTGCTGGCATACAGGAAGCGGGCGCCGTCACGATCCGCTATCTCCAGCAATCTCCTGGTGCCCTCGCTGTTTACTCGGAGGGTCTCAAGGGGATAACGCCGGTACCCGATGGGGCTGGCCGGACTGGCGAGATGGAACACACGCTCGACACGCGGGAGCGCCGGCAGCTCTTCGATGATGTCGTGCTCGATGAACGTAAACTGCGGCCAGTTCTGCAAAGACGTGATGTTCGAGCGCCGGCCCGTGATGAGGTTGTCAATGCAGACGACATCATGCCCCCCGTGCAGCAGTCGCTCGCATAGGTGTGAACCAATAAAACCTGCCCCACCGCAAACGAGGATGATCATATCGTAGCTCCCTTAACGGTAACCCCGCCGCTATGCCCTTACGTAGACCATGCAGGCTGGCAGCGGTCCATTTGCTTATGTCTCGCTAATTCAGCCATCTCTGAGAAGAGATAGTCTCTACAGTGCCTATGTGCTCGGCTTCCCAATTGCGAAAGAATCGCAGCCAGTAATCGAGACTGCGATCAGTCAAACGAGAAATGCCCCATTCGGCCACGTTGGTCGCAAACAATCCGAAAGCCCAGAACCGCCGGATGGCAAGCATCAGCGGTACCGCTGCCAAATCTGCTGCCGCCAGGTGCCGTATCTCCGCGTACCCTCTGACAAAGGTATCCCAGATGCCGCTTTTCTTTTGGTCAATCGCAGCCCGCTGGACAGAGGCGAAGTCGAATGCCCGCCAGCCACCTCCGCAGTGGTCGAAGTCGAAGATGGTCAGCGTGCCGTCGTCGGCGATATGAATGTTCTTGGTCTGGAGGTCGCCGTGGCATGGGCCCCAATCCAGGCCGGCCGCACCGGCCGTGGCGGCCAGCTCGCGCAGCCGGGCAGCCAGGCCCTTAAGGTAGGCCCAGTCCGCCGGCCGGTGCGCCAGGAAAGGACAAAGGGCAGCCAGGGGCTTATCAATCAGGTGGTCTAAGTCCAGATGGAAGCGGGCGTGCTGGCTCACGAAGTCGTCGGAAGCGGCATGGATCAGGGCCAGCACCCGCCCCGCCAGGTAACAGTGATCGTCCTCTTCCCACGATAAAGGCCTTCCTTGAGCATAAGTGAAAAGCACAAGGTAGCGCGTGCCTTCGGGTGTAGGCAGTGGGTGGGAGAGGCTTCCGTCCCTGGCTGCTATAGGAGCCGACACCGAGACACCCTTGGCGGCCAGGTGAAGGAGCAACTCCAGCTCGTAGGCGATGTCGCAGGACGATCGCCAGCGCGCCCCATACACCCGCGCGATGTAGCGGTGGCTCCTGGTGGCCAGCAGGTAGGTGTCGTTCAAGCTGGTCTGCAGCAACTGACAGGTAGGCATCCCTCTGGCATAGGCTTGGTCTATCTCCCGCAGCAACGCTCCGGCTGAGACGATGGAATGGGTAATGGCAAGCCTGCCAGACTGCAACAGGGCTGTCTTCGGCTGGTCTTGCAGGACTTCGCGAAAGAGGCGAGGCTGCTCCGGTTTTGCCGGCATTTCAGCGCTGATCTTAGCGAACAAGGGGGCCTGTGTTCCTCCGGCGGCAGGCGCGCGAGATTTCGCCTCGTCGTCGGTTGCGGCTACAGAAGACAGCGCCGCCACGCCCCCTGGCTTATCCTGGTGCTCGATCTCCCATTCCTGGAAGAACGCCAGCTCGTTGTTCAGGAGTTGCTCGCAGCGAACGGTGCCCCAGGCGCCCACGTTTTGCGCGAAGACTCCGACCATCAAGAGGCGGTGCATGGCATGTAACAGCGGGACTGCCGCAATGTCCTCAGAATGCAAATCCCGCGTTTGGGTGTACCCTCGCACGAACGCCTCCCAGATAGTGCTCCCCTTCTTACCCGTGTTCGCCCACTGGGCAAGAACGAAGTCGTATGCTCGCCACCCAAGCCCGCAGTGGTCAAAGCCGAAGACGGTCAACGCTGCGTCATCCGTGATATGAATACTCTTGGTGCCGAAGTCGACGTGGCACACACCCCAATCCAGGCCAGCCGCAGCGGCCTTGACAGCCCGCTGGCGCAGCCGGGCCGCCAGGCCCTCCAGATAGGCCCAGTCCCCCGGCCGGTGCGCCAGGAAGGGGCGAATCGCTGCCAGTGGCTGGGTTATCAGGGAATACCAGACCAGG
>Ga0082335_1002808_pt1 | contig 30963 bp, 27 predicted proteins | sample Subgrocontami58m_FD_72375 | JGI IMG/M metagenome (GOLD analysis project Ga0082335, IMG submission 72375) | Subsurface groundwater microbial communities from S. Glens Falls, New York, USA - GMW37 contaminated, 5.8 m (SPADES assembly) (version 2) ...
CAAGCTAAACCGTAAAATTGTAGACCTGCCCATCCGTTACCGTGACCGCACTTACGGCACCACCAACATTTCCCGCTGGAAACACGGCATCCTGCTGTTCAGGATGGTCGCCTTTGCGGCGAGAAGGATCAAATTTGTGTAACGACAAATTGCCAATTACAATTAAGTCTTGCGTGATCCGTCAAACTCCAATCAAGGAAAACCATGCCCATCCCCGCCCTTAAACTGCTCCCCGCCAAAACCTATAAAGGCGTCAATCAATACGACCCGATCAAATATTATTACTGGCCTGTCTTCGGAAAAATGTACCGACAACGTGTGGAATTGGCATTGGGTGAATGCACAGGCGGCGAACGCATTCTCGAGGTCGGGTTTGGGACGGGGCTTGCCTTCCCCAACCTGCACAACATGTACAAGGAAATCCACGGCATTGACCTTACAGCGGACATCGAAGCCGTCAAGTCCGTTTTCGAACCGATGGGGATTCCGCTTTTTCTCGAAAAGGGTGACGTGCTCAACATGCCATACCCAGACGGCATCTTCGACACAGTTTTGCTGGTCAGCATCCTGGAACACCTAAAGCCCCTTGAGTTGGAGCAGGCTTTCGCGGAGGTGAAGCGGTTGCTTAAGCCTGGAGGTCAGATGGTGTATGGAACTCCTGTCGAAAAGCCATTCATGGCATTCATGTTCCGCATACTGGGACATGATATTCGCGATGAGCATTTCTCCACTGAAAAGGAGATCGCCGCTGCTGCATACAAGGCTTTTTCAAAAGGGCATGTCATCGAAATGAAAAGCACACCGCCCATTGCAGGGGCGGTGTACGCTGTTGGGGATTTTATAAAGTAAAGAAATCGCCGCCAGTTTGGTGATGTCTTATTTAGCGCACTCTTTTGTAAATACGTACCTCAGGGTTTACCGCCGAAATGGAAACCTGCGGCAAATAAGACGGCAGGTTGTAAGTAAATTCTTCAACCAGATGGAAGGTTGCCATGTCTCCAGCAAGCAGGCGCCTGAAGAAATCGCATTCCACTGGGTTCGTTTTGCAAATTGATTCGGTATAAAACCGTTCGTACGTATAACTATCAATCACAAGATAATCGGTTTCACGCTCGAGCAAACCCTGCTCGCCCTGGTTGTATTCATAGCGTCCGCCAGTCGGCACAATATCAGCCGGATATTTCACAAAATAAATGGGGTAATTATGTGCCCGAGCGAATCGCCGCTTCTCGATAACGGGCGGATACAACGTATATTCAATACTCTTTCCATAGCCGCGTATGGCGGCAATATACTCGCCGGCATGGATGCGGGCATCGTGCATGAATAGCAGGGAGATGCTCACCAGGCGAAGCAGGGAAAACGCAATCCCGATGGCAAGCAGGACAGCGACCACAGGTTTTGCGAAGTTCCAACCCCGAGCCTTTGCCAGTTTGATGATCTCTTCGATAAACAACGCGCCAAGCACAGCTAGGAACGGTACGAAGGGGATGAAGTACCGCTCGATGTAATTGATGGAGATCATAAAGGGCAGGTCGAAGATCAATACTGCCGCCATAAGAATAGCCATGCCCTGCGCCTGTTTGTCTTCAAAGGCTGCCCTGCCCATCTTCCATAAAACCAGCCGAACCGCGAACCAAAGGAAAGCGAGGATGAAAACATAATATGCAAAAGCCCCCACCGCGCTCTCGAACACCGCCCACTGACCAAACAACCCTAGCGGCGAGCCGGAGTTAAATCCGTACTGTGGATAATTCCGCAGGGCAGTGATTACATTCGAAAAATAATATATCGGTTCAAACAAGGCTTTTGGTGTGCCAAGCCCATAGCCGAGAAAGGAAACCACACCGCCTAGGATGAGACTCCCAAATATGGGTAGCCAGCGGGTGCGGATCTCTAACCAATTCACAATCAGATACACCACCACCGGCAGGAGGATGAGACTCCCGCCGGTGTACTTGCTCGAAGCCGCCAACCCAACCGAGAAAAAGGAGGCATACAGCCAGCCCATTTTCCCGGTATGTTGATATTTGACAACAAAAAGCACACACAGAACGGCAAACAATTGCAGGTACAGGTCGTTATGGGCAAAACGCCCATTTTCCGCCGCCAGCCCGCCGACCACATACAATAAACCAGCGAGGGCGGATATTGTTTTCCTTGCCCCCAATGTACGCGCAAGATAATAGACCATCACCCCCGCCAGCGCGCCCAGAAATGCTGAAAATGCCCGCGCCGCCACAATGAAGGCGAAACTCGATTTTCCCATGCCATACGTCACAGACCCGATGGCATACATCACATATTTCGGCAGGGAGGGGTAATTGAAATCGGGCTCGGTCTCATCGAATGTCATGTAACCGCCCAATGCCTGGTCCACGCGCCAGATCAACTCATCGGGGTTCCATAGCGCGGGCGCTCCCCAACTGATACCCGGTAGCGAAACCGCCAGAAAAAGCGCGAAGATGGAGAGCGGTATCAGAAATTCGTATCGTGTAAAAAACGAATTCAATTTGCTTTGCATTACAAGAACTCCATTACTTCGGCTGACTGGCAGACACGGAAATCAGCGTCACCGCGTCCACGCTTTCATCCCCCGTTTTGAACTCCACGTGAATCTGTTTCTGCGCCTTGCGGAACTCATCCACCAGCCGCTCCAGTATCTCGATCTCAACCTTCTTAAAATTCGTGTCGAAGACATGCCGGTAATCGTTCAAACGGTATCGATTCAAATTGCTGGTGGGGTTGAGGAAATTTTTCCACACACTTTCCGAAAACTTCAGCATCTCGAACGGATACTTGAAGTAATGATCGCGCAGATCTACAAAATGCAGATGCATGCCTTGCGGCGCGGTCAACTTCGCCAGCGCCTGCGTAATCCCTGGAACATCATCCAAATGCTCGAAGACCGAAGTGCTGAGGATGATATCCACCCGCGAGACCTGCTTCTGGATGGATTCCTCGCGGATGTCGCCATGCAGCAAGGTGATGAATTCGCTTCGCGGCTGGACCTCATCCTGCTCCACTTTCAGATACTGTCCGTACGCTGACAACAATTCCCGATTGCGTTCGTTATCCAGCAAAACGAAGTGATCGCAAAACACCACATGCGCCGCGCCGTGCTTGAGCAAGTCCACGCCGACGGCGAACCCCCCGCCATAGCCGAAGACAAGCACGCGCTTCCCTCCAATGGACACACCCCGTGCGGATAAGGTCTCTATATATCGTTCAGATGCCGCAAACGGGTCGGTGGATTCCATCCCGGGCTTGATGATCCAGCGCCGTTTGAGCAGGAGGCGCGCGAGTCCTTCGGGCATGAGGTGGCGCAGGAGGCGGAGGAGGAGATAGCGGAGGTTCATTTGGATTCCAGTGCCGCAAGATGAATCTTGCGGGTTTTTGTTTTAATTCATAGTACGCGCAACATGAACCCCCATTCGGGGACGATGTGTTGCGGTACGTTTTAATTCTTTGGCGGGATGTATTGCGAACAATCATCCGGCACGGGCTTGGGGATTAGCAGCATCACATTGACTTCCTTGTATGTCTGCACTTCCTCGTAATAACAAAGCACGGGGATGGAGACCCACTTCACCCAGGCATTGTTCTCTTCGCCGAACTCATAGGAACTATCTTTGACAGGGGTGCGTAACGGCTCGGTTACGATCAGTGAAAAACGCCCGGCAGCAAGGTCTTTGTAGAACGACTCGAAATAGTCCGCATTGGAGCTCAGGGCTTCGTTCATCAAAACCTTTTTCTCATATTCGGGAATCAGCGGCGCGGTGATGTAGCCAAAGGTCAACAACTGACGTTGGTCAATAAACAGCACATCGCCGCCTTCCCGCGCATCGGTAACGAAGTATTGAATTTCCTCCAGCGCCTCCTCCACCGTCAAGTCGGCGGGGAGCATATCAATCGTTCTCCTGTCGGTAATATCCCTGAGCGTCATCAGGATGCCCATCTCATCCCCATAATCGAAGGAGCGTAACTGCCGCAATGGGACTACGGCTGGAATAACGAGTGAAGCCGCCAGCGCCAGCCTCACCCATGGAGGCAGCGCGCCGTTCAGCAGAGCCTCTTTGCCGCCGTTGACCCACGCGATGAAGACCGTGAACGCCATGCCGATCAGGAACATATCCATGTTATGCAAATCGCCGCCGCCGCCGATCTTGGCGCTGGCAACCAAGCCCACGACCAAAAAGGCAAGCAGGGGTCCCACGATGGCAAGTTTCTGCCAGGGATTCAACCGCCATTTCCTCGTGGAAGCAAGCCAGAGCAAAACGATAATCACCGGAAAAACGGCGATCACCAAACCAAGCAGAATGCCGGTTCCATACGTTGGGTTGGGCAGCAGGCGATACCACAACAGCGGCTGGTCGGTGACGGCGTCGGCGATGAATTCAGAATTGACTCCGCTGGCGGCGATTTGTTCGCTCACGTCGGTCACCGTTTCAACGGGACGGTTGAGCAGGGGCAGAAGCTTCGGGAGCAGGTATCCGCCGAAGACGCCGGAAGTGCCCAAGGCGATTGACCGAACCCAATGGGCTCGATCAAGCCTCCCGTCCCGCAGCGAAGCGCCCGCCAGTTCCAGCATCCCGATCCAGATACCCGGGGCGAACAGCCACGTGAAGCGGCTCGATTGGGCGAAGTTCCCCGCGTAAATGATCAGGGGAATGGCAAGCCAAAACGGCTTGCGCCAGATGAAGATGGCGAGCGCGGCGGCAAGCACGAGCGGCGGATGAATGGGGCCCTGACGCAGAAAAAGGAAGACCCACAGCGTCATCAAAAGCCAGATGCGCACATTTTTATCGGCGGCAAGATATGCCGCAAGCCCCACCAGAAAATACGGGATGATCCATGTAAGACCGACCCAAAAACGCACCGCTTCAATCGTCACGCCGGGGATGAGGAACGGAAGCCCGCCCACCAATTGCCGCCCCGGGTCGAGCAGGACGTAAATATCCTGGTCTACGGGGATGTCGTAGCGGGAACGCCCAAAAAGAATGGAGTAATCCCATAAGCGGTTGCCCTCGGACCACGCCATCGAAAACGGATAATCGGTGACGCCTTGCAGTGAAACGGCAATGGTGAACGCGCTCGACGTCAAAACCAGCGAAGCGAGGAACGACTTCCAGTTGAGCAGCCCGCCGCCTTTGGCAAGCAGAACCGAAAGCGTGAACGCCATTAGCATCCATAACAGGGCGCGGAAATATATCCCATGAAACACGATGCCCCACATCGTGCGCTGTAAAAACCAGATGGGAAGAATCAAAACAAGGACGATCAGCGCGCCGCGCGCGAGCGCAGACCGATTTCGAAATAAAATAATTTTGTTCCCGATAAAAGGGAAGGGTTCACGGCGCAGGACGGCAAACCCAACGCCCGCAAACAACGCAGCGCAAAACAAAACAAACAGGATAAACAGAACCAGCCATCTTGGCGAGAACTGTCCCACCGCTTCGCCTGTACCCCACGCCACGTGATAGAACTCGACGCACGCGCCGATGACCAGCCACGCGGCAGCAGGTATTGCGAGAATTTTTTCAAATTCGTTAAACGAACGTTTCATCACCTAGTCTTTTTCAATGACCGCCATCCCGGCGGTCGGAGCAATTTATTTGACGAACGCTTCATGCCTCGCCCCTGCCTGATTGCCCATAAGCGGCATTCCCCCCGCCCAAGCCTCCTTCAATCACCTGTAAATATCCTTCGCACATGCGATCCGTGGTATAGGAACTCAACACTCTTTCCCTCGCCGCCGCCCCCATGCGTGCGCGTTCCTGCGGCGAGCGGAGTAATTGTAATATAGCCTGTGCCAATTCCTCGGGAGACTCCAGCGGCACGAGCAAGCCATGCACACCCGGCTGGACGACTTCATCCACACCCTCCACCCGCGCAGCAATGACGGGCAGCCCCGCCATCATGCCTTCGAGCAGAGCCATCGGCAGCCCTTCCCAGCGCGAAGGCAGGACGAAGACATCCGCCGCGGCGAGCAATTCGGGGATCGCGTCCCACTGACCGAGCAGTTTGACCCTGTCCAGTAACCCCAGTCGTTCGATCTGGCGGGTCAACTCCTCATGCAACGAACCCTCCCCGCAGATTCCAGCCACAGCCCTGTCATCAACTTGCGCCACCGTGGACATGGCTTCCACAAGAAATTCATGTCCCTTTTCGTAGACAAGCCGCCCCACGGCAATGAAAAAGACATCATCCTTGCGTAAGCCGATTTTTTCACGCACGGCATCCCGGTCAATACCGCTGACATCGAACGGCATGATGGCATTGTAGATAACCTTTATTTTTTGCGGGTGAATGCCTGCTTCAACCGCGTTGTTTTTTGTACGGGCAGAGGAGGCGACCAGGATTTGGATCACGCCGCGATTGACGAAAAAAGTATGTAGCCGCTCCCGCCGCTCAGACATGCCGCGAATCTCGCCGAGGTGCGTCCCCACCCGTGCGCGAATCCCTGCCAGCCAGGCAAGCGGCAGTCCCAGCACATTGCTGTCGTGAGTAAATGTGATAACGGCATCGAATTTTTCCCGCTTGAGAATCTTCCACAATTTCCACAACCCTGAAATCAGTTTGGGCAGGCTGAATAACCCACCCGCTTTTTTATCGAAGGCGTGGAGGTTTTGGATTTCAAATGGATAGGTCGCGGTCCATTTTTCATGCAAGCCATCGCGGTCATAGAAAAAGAGGACGGTTACTTTGTGTCCGTGCGACTTGAACCAAAGTGCCTGTTCCAATAACAATTTCTGTGCGCCCCCAACCGCCATTTGCGTTCCCAATAAAACAATCGAATAGGATGACATCGATTTACTTGCGTTCATCTTCCAGCAGGTGGACGATCTTCTGCGCTGCATCGCCATCGCCAAATAGGTTGGGACGTGAAGCAGGGACGGAAAAATTACGGACGGCATTCATGATCCGTTCCCGCCCCACACCGGCAACGAGGTTCCACCCCGCTTGAACGGTCTCCACCCATTCCGTCTCTTCGCGCAGGGTGATGCAGGGAATTCCAAACCAGTAGGCTTCCTTTTGTACGCCGCCCGAGTCGGTGAGGATCATGCGGGCATTCTTCTCCAGCCAGAGCATGTCGAGATAACCAACAGGCTCCACCAGTTTGAGATTTTCGCCTGCGGAAAATCTCAACGCCCGAATCGCCTTCAAGGTTCGCGGATGGACAGGAAAGACCACAATCTCGCCGAGCATGGAGAAGGTTTCAAGGATGTCTAGCAATCTTCCGGTATCGTCCACGTTCGAGGCGCGGTGGATGGTTGCCAGCAGGTAGTGATGCGGTTTCAAATCCAATGAAGCTAAAATGGACGAGTTCCCCGCCGCCGCATTGGAGTAGCGCAGCACGGCATCGTACATCACATCGCCCACCACATGCACACCGGATGTCACGCCTTCCAGTTGGAGGTTCTCCGCCGCCTTTTGCGCGGGACAAAACAACAATTGCGAAATGTGATCCGTCAGCACGCGATTGATCTCTTCGGGCATCTCGCGGTTGAAGCTGCGCAGTCCCGCCTCGATGTGCGCCACCGGGATGTGCAGTTTGGATGCCGCCAATGCCCCCGCAAGGGTCGAATTCGTATCGCCATATACAAGCACCCAATCAGGCTTTTCCTGTAAAAAAATCGGTTCCATGCGGATGAGCATTTCCCCTGTCTGCACCGAGTGCCCCGCCGAGCCAACTTCAAGGTTATAGTCCGGTTCGGGGATGCCGAGTTCGCGGAAGAAGACCTCAGACAGGCGTTCATCGTAGTGTTGGCCGGTATGCACCAGCACTTCGGTATGGGTTTCGCACAGGATACGGCTGACCGCCGCCGCTTTCACAAATTGAGGTCTTGCCCCAACTACTGTGAGGATTTTCATGAATTTAATATCCAATTTGAATTACGAGATGAAAAGCGAGGGGAATTATAACAAACGGGAGAGGCAGAGGTTGAATGACAATCAAGTACAAAGACTCAAAGGCACGAAGTCACAAAACTTTGAGGCTTGACGTCTTTGTGATTTCGTGTGCATCAGTTTTATTTCTTGAGAACATCTCGAAAAAACTCAAGCCGCATCTCTTCCTTTTTGCGCTGATCGAGATACGGCGCGACTGCATTAATATCCACCCTTTTGCCGATCATATCGTAGGCAAACTGGCGGATGTGCTCCGCATTTTCCGCTACGTTCTCTTCCGTGTTCGGGATGCGGAGAATGGTATCAAGATTCACATCGTGCAGGTCAGTATCATGGAAGGCGATGACAACGGGAATCCCATACGCCAGCGCCTCACGGACTTTGAGCACAGAGGCTTCCTGCATTTGGTTGCGGTGCAGGGCAAGCGTGCCGAGGGCAACATCGGTTTGGGCAAGCACATCGCGCACGCCCTGCTTGTCGAGAAAACCGTGCAAACGCACATTGGATGGCGCGGGCATATCCAGGTCTTTTTGAGAATAGCCGACGATATTCACAACGACATCGGACATCTTTTCGGCGAACCCGATCAGCTTGTCCACGCCGTGCCACTTCATGCCGGGTGAGCAGACCATGGTAATGACCGGCTGCTTGTGGTTTGTGGGCGGCAGCGTCTCTGCCTGACTCAGGTCAATGCCGTTGGAGATGATGCGAAATGGTTTGTCACGCTTTGGCAGAAGCACATCCACCAACTCAGGGGAGGGGGTAATGATTCCGGAGGCAGAACCAAACGTCAGATTGCGGGTGAGGCGGTTCATCCAATAAAAGAATACGCCGCGTTTCTGATATTCCTGCCGGTCATCGGAGTTCGTTTCCAATACCACCGGCGCGATCTTGAAGAGGCGATGCATGGGATAGGAATACAACCCGAAGCGCAGATAGATGACGTCGGGTTGGTATTCCCGAATCGACTCAAGCATGCGCATCAACCCGGATGCGCGGTTAAGTTCGCGTTTCAGGAGATCGGCCTTTGCATCGTAGACAAATTGCTGTTCATTGGGAAAGGGAATCTCCGCAGGCGTGAGGCTGAACAACGCGACCTCATGCCCCAGTCCGCGCCAGATATTCATCTGGGTTTGAATCTTTTTTCCCACACCGCCATGCATGATCTCTGGCGCAACGTGGATGGTGACGTAGGCGATATGCATTATTTGAACGACCCTTTTGATGGTATATGCAAAAAACGCTTCATTACATCGTCCCAACATTCTCCGAAAATGGAACATGCTGTTTGGGAGAATGGTTTCGCATTTTAGCAGTTTTTATACCAGATTGTACTTCAAGAATACGACTGGAGAATTTTCTTCCCTAGAAGGACAGATAACAGGATATTTTTTAGATAAGTTCTAGTACAATAAGAACAAGATGTTATTCTGGCGAGAAAATTAACCACAATATCCTCAAATATCCGATCGTCGCCCCTGGAGAACTTCATGCCAAGAATCCTGATTGCCGGACTAGGCTCCATTGGTCTACGGCACCTGAGCAACCTGCTTCAACTTGGAGCAGAGGATATTTTACTGCTACGCACCAAAAACGAACCTGCGCAGGAAGCCCCGCATTTGCCGGTGTTCACCACACTTCAGGATGCCCTGAAACAGAAACCCGATGCCGTGATCGTCAGCAACCCCACATCTCATCACCTGGATGTTGCACTGCCCGCCGCACGGTCGGGGTGTCACTTGTTTGTGGAAAAACCACTTTCTCACACCTGGAAGGATGTTGACATGCTGTTATCCGTCGCCAAAGAGAGCCAAACCATCGGCATGGTTGGTTTCGATATGCATTTCGACCCGGGTCTTCGAAAAGTGCGCGAATTGATCGAAGACGGACTCATTGGGCGCGTCACGGCAATCCAAGCCCAGGTCGGTCAATACCTTCCAGACTGGCACCCATGGGAAGATTATCGAAGCGGCGTCAGCGCCCGGGCAGATACCGGCGGCGGGGTCATTTTGGACCTTATTCACGAAATTGACTATGTAACCTGGTTGATGGGCGACGCCAGGGAGGTGATGTCCATGAACGACCGCATTGGCAGCCTGGAAATACAGACGGAAGACACGGCTGCGATTCTGATCCGTTTTACGAATCGCGCCATCGGTACAATCAATCTCGATTACATTCAACGCACGATCTCGCGCTCCTGCCGGGTGATCGGCGAAGAAGGAACGATCACCTGGGATTTGATCGCCCAAAAAGTCTCCTGGTACCTGGCACAGGACAAATCATGGCATGAATTCTCTTATGCCAGTTTTCAGCGTAACGATCGTTTTGTTGCCGAAATGAAACACTTTTTAGACTGTTTGCAGGGAAAAGCCCAGCCGGAAGTAAGCCTGGAAAGCGGCAGCCGGTCCTTAAAAATCGCGCTTGCGGCAAAAGAGTCTGGGAATACAGGAAAGGCGGTAGCGTTACAATGAGTTCAAAACCTTATATCGTCGGTTCGATTTGCGCTCGCGGCGGCTCCAGGGGCGTCTCGCGCAAGAACGTCCGTCTGCTGAACGGAAAGCCCCTGATCTATTACACAATCGAATGCGCCCGTGCGTGTCCCGAGTTGGACCGAACCGTTATATCAACCGACGATGATGAATTCGCGCAAATCGCCCGTCAATACGGCGCCGAGGTGCCGTTTATGCGCCCTGCCCATCTTGCGCAGGACACTTCATCAAAATGGGATGTGTTCCGTCACCTGGTTGAGACGCTCGAGACGAGTGATCAGCGCCGGGTGGATATTCTGGTGGATCTGGACACAGGCGTCCCTTTACGGCAGCCGCAGGATATCTCCCTGTGCATTAACACAATGCTCGCAAGCGACGTTGATGTGGTAGTAACAGCTTATGTTCCAGATCGAAATCCTTACTTCAATATGGTCGAGGTGGATGCGGAAGGATATGCCAGAATCAGCAAGCCGTTGAACGCGCCAATCACACGCCGTCAGGATGCCCCAATTGTGTATGGATTGTCTCCCGCCGTGTATGCCATCCGCCGCGGTGCGCTATGGACGTATGAACATTGGGCGCATTCAAAAATAAAAATCTGTTTGATGCCGCATGACCGGGCAGTGGATATCGATACGGAACTGGATTTTCGTTTCGTTGAATATTTGATGACAATACAAAACTCCCAATAAAGGATGTAGATAATATGGATGTAAAGAAAGACCCGGACACACAAAACCTTTTCCGATTGGACGGGAAGGTGGCCATCATTACGGGCGCGGGCGGGTTGCTGGGCGAACAACATGCCATCGCCTTGAGCGACTTCGGCGCGACCGTGGTGCTGACAGACCTGAACACTGACATCATCCCGGAACGCGCCCAGGCTCTCTCGACGCGGACAGGAAACCCCAGCCTGGCTCTCGCTTGCGATGTGACCAAAACAGCAGACTGGGAAGCCGTGCTAAAAAAGGTCATGAGTGAATTCGGGCATGTGGATGTGCTGATAAATAACGCTGCATTCACAAACCAGTCCCGTTCAACGAATTTTGCAGCCCCATTTACCGACTTCCCGCTGGAAGACTGGAACCAAATCCTAAACGTCAACCTGACAGGCTCTTTCCTAGGCTGTCAGGTCATCGGGCGGCAGATGCTGGAACAGGGCAAAGGCAGCATCATCAATTTCGCCTCTCTATACGGTGTAGTGAGTCCGAACCACAAGATGTACCCCGGCACCGGAATTAACCAGCCAGTTGCATATTCGGTCAGCAAATCCGGCGTCATTGCGCTGACACGCTATCTGGCTGGTCTGTGGGGCGAGAAGGGTATCCGCACCAACTGCATCACGCCCGGCGGTGTTTACAACAACCACAATGAGTTATTCGTAGAACGTTTCTCCAACCTGAACCCTATGGGGCGGATGGAGAAAAAGGAGGAATTACGCGGCGCCATTGTATACTTGTCCTCCGATGCGTCGGCGTACTGCAATGGGCATAATCTGGTTGTGGATGGCGGCTGGACGATCTGGTAAATCCGTGGAGGTTCATATGGCACGAGAATTTCAAATTGCAAATCGCTGGGTGGGAGAAGACCGCCCGCCGCTTGTACTGGCAGAGATCGGCATTAATCATGAGGGCAGTTTTGAGAAAGCCGTCCAAATGGTGGACGATGCCCATAAGTCAGGCTGCGAATGTGTCAAATTCCAGTCTCATGTGATCGAAGATGAGATGATTCCCAATGACGTTATCCCCGGCAATGCAACTGAGTCCATTTGGGACATCGTGAAACGCTGCGCCCTTAGTGAAGACGAAGAGATCAAATTAAAAGCATATGTCGAATCCAAGGGCATGATCTACCTATGCACACCGTTCTCCCGCGCAGCTGCGGACCGGCTGCACAAAATGAATGTGGTCGCCTATAAGATCGGTTCCGGTGAATGCAACAACTATCCGCTCATCGCTCACATCGCCTCTTTTGGGAAGCCCGTCATCCTCAGCACAGGCATGAATGATCTAAGCACTATTCAACCCGGCGTCGAAATCCTGGAAAAAGCAAGCGTTCCTTATGCGTTGACGCATTGCACGTCCATGTACCCGACCCCTTATGACAAGGTGCGGCTTGGAGCGTTGGAAAGCATGGCAAAGAAATTCCCCAACGTCGTCCTCGGGTTGAGCGACCACTCGCTGGGCAACTACACCTGCTTTGCCGCCGTCGCTCTTGGGGCGCGTATTCTGGAAAAGCACTTTACTTCGGATAAAACCTGGCCCGGTCCCGATGTCCCCATTTCCATTGACCCCGCGGAATTGAAAGACTTGATCGTCGGCTCCAAGGCGATCTTCCAAGCCCTGCCCGGCTCAAAGGACATCCTGCCGGAGGAACAGCCGACCATTGATTTTGCCTACGCCTGTGTCGTGTCCATTAAGGACATTGCGGCTGGAGAGGAATTAACCCGCGAAAATATCTGGGTCAAGCGCCCCGGAACGGGCAAGATCAAGGCGGTTCATTTCGAAAACCTGCTGGGGAAGAAAGCCCAGAAAGCCATTTCCAAAAACTCCCAGTTGAAATGGACCGACTTCCGCTAAGGAACAGGCATGAGCGAGGAAAAGATTCGTAAAAAGGTTCTATTCGTATCTGGCACACGGGCGGATTTTGGAAAGATCAAGCCGCTGATCCAGCAGGTAAAGGACAGCGACGATTTTGAGTACCAGATCTTCGCCACCGGAATGCATATGCTATCCGTCTATGGATTGACGGTTATTGAAATTCGCAAAGCCGGATTCGATAACATCTATTCATTCATCAACCAGGATAGCGCAATCATCTCCCAAATGGACCTGGTTCTAGCCACAACCATTCAGGGACTGGCTTATTACGTCCGGGAATACCAACCAGACCTGCTCGTTGTGCATGGAGACCGCGTGGAATCGCTTGCCGGGGCGATCGTCGGCGCATTGAACAACATCTTGGTTGCCCATATCGAAGGCGGGGAGCGCTCTGGAACCATTGACGAACTCATCCGCCATGCGATCACCAAGTTGTCCCATATTCACTTTGTCTCCAATAATGAAGCTCGCAATCGCCTGATCCAAATGGGTGAGGTCCCAAACTCTATTTTTGTGATCGGCTCCCCCGATATTGACGTGATGCTCTCAGACCAATTGCCGGGAATCGAGGCGGTCAGAGGGAAATACAGCATCCCCTTCCAAGAGTACGGTATCTTTATCTACCACCCCGTCACAACCGAAATAAATGACCTGGCAGAACACATACAGGAAGTTGTGGATGCCCTGATCGAATCGAAGATGAACTATGTCGTTATTTACCCGAACAACGATATCGGTGCAGACATTATCATGCATGAGTTAAAACGGCTCGAAGGGAAACCGGGGTTCCGAATGATACCCTCCATGCGTTTTGAACATTTCCTTACTCTGCTAAAAAACGCAAAAGTCATCATAGGAAATTCCAGCGCAGGGATTCGGGAAGCCCCTGTGTATGGAGTGCCCGCCATCAATATCGGAACGCGTCAATTGAACCGCTTCGAGTATGAATCCATCCTCAATGTTGGCTATAGTAAAAGCGATATTCTTAGTGCCCTGCAAAACCTGCCGCATTCCGTAAAACCCAGCCTGCATTTTGGGAAGGGAGAAAGCGCGAAATTATTCTTCGCCCAACTAAACAGCGAGTCTCTTTGGGAAACGCCGCGTCAGAAGCAATTCGTGGATTTCGACATGAACAGCTAATTCGCTTCCAAGCTTTGTTTCCTAGCCCGGAACAACTGGATCAGCCGTTGCGCCTGCGCGAACTTCCACGCCCTGTGAATCACAGGGCGATTTCGTTCCCTGAAAGCCCGCTCAAGGTCGGAACGGATGCGGTTGCCGTCCCAAAACGGGGACGACTGAAAGCCTTGTGATGAAATCGCGTCTCGTATGAACTGATGACCGCGCGGGGAATTCCAGCCTTCATCCAGATTGGGGAAGCCGAGTTTCTTTGTCCGCTTGCGAATCATTTCGGGCAGAATGCCCTTCATCGCATCGCGCAGAATCCGCTTGGAGTAACCGTCGCCAATCTTACGGTCCGAGGGAAGCGCGAAGGAAAACGTCACCAGACGCCAGTCCATCATCGGCGAACGGACTTCCACTCCATGCGCCATCGAAAGCCGGTCAAAATTTCGCAGAACAGGCGGCAGGTGCTGAAAATGAAAATCGGCGTAAAGGGTCTTGAACAATTCATCCCTTCCCGCCAAACGGGACGCATCCGCCTCCATCACAGGGGAAACGATTCTTTGTACCGGAACCTCCAGCCACGCTGGAGATGAATTTACCCCGGCAAGTTTTCTTCCAAAGTTTTTGACCGCGTTCATATAGGATGCCAGCGAGTGCGTCAGGCTCATCCGGTCGCGGATGTACGCCAGTTCAAGCCAGCGCATGGGATGTTTCCGCGCATCGCACATCGCCGCAAAGACATGCCAGGTATAACCGCCCAGCGCCTCATCCCCGCCGTGACCGTCAATCGTGACCACCACGCCGTTCTGACGCTGCATCTTATGCACATACCACGGACCGAGATGAATCCCCGCGATCTCCTCGGAATGATACAGGATGTCGTCGAAATGATCGAGATACATTTCCGCGTTCATCTCGCAGTAAATGGGATTCACACCCGTATGCCTGATAACCTCGTCGGCGTAGTGGCGCTCGTCAATGACCTTGCCGGGCCACGTCCCGACAAATGCCTTCTGCCACTCCTGCGCCATGCGCATCGTGGCATCGCCCGACCTGCGGATATAACTCATCGCTGAAACCACCGAACCCGAATCCAAGCCGCCGCTTAAGGCGGTGCCGACCGGCACGTCGCTTCGCATACGGATGCGGCAGGCATCTAGGAACAACTCGCGGTATTGTACAGCCTGGTCTTCATATCGTTCGGGCACATTTGGAAGATGGTCGAGTGTATTCCACCAGCGGCGTGCGTTCATCTGTCCATCTGCATGGATCGTCAGGCAGTGACCGCCCAACACACGCTTCAGCCCTGCGAAGAGACAATCTTCCGCGCCTTCGATCAACGCCGAATGTTCCATTGAATTGGCAAGGACTTCCGGCGCGTATTCCGCCTGAAAACCGTCCAGTCCGAGAAATGCCTTCATTTCGGAGGCGAAGGCGAAACGCTTGCCGTTGTAAAAATAGATCATCGGCTTCACGCCAAAGCGGTCGCGTGAGAGAAAGAGTTTCCGTTCGCGGCCGTCCCAGATCGCCATGCCCCACATGCCGTTGAGTTTGAACTGGCAGTCCTCGCCCCATTTGTCATACGTCGCAAGAATTACCTCGGTATCCGAGTCAGTCTTGAATGAATATCCCAAACCTTCAAGTTCCTTCTTCAACTCGACGAAGTTATAAATTTCGCCGTTGAAGACGATCCAATAACGACCGTCCAGATAGGACATGGGCTGGTCGCCGGTGTTCAGGTCAATGATGGCGAGGCGGCGGTGACCAAAGCCCAAGGCGACGGCTTCGTCAATGTAAACATCCCAGCCGTCGGGTCCGCGGTGAGCGAGTTGATTCGTAAAGCGGATCAATTCTTCACGGTCCACCGGCCTGCCATCCAGATTCCAGAATCCAGTAATTCCACACATAAAATCAACGCTTCCTTATCTCGACTAGGGCTTGGGCAAACGCCTCAAAGTTGGTCGTTTCATTATATCGTTCCTGCCAGACCTCGCGGCTACCCTGGCGTTTCTTCAGCATCTCTGCAGGATGATCGCAAACCCATAATAAGGCATCGGCAATTTCATCCGGCGTGGGGTTATCGCCGAGCAAAATACCATTCTTTTGCTGCACAATCTCAACATTGCCTCCAACAGCAGTTGCAATGATTGGAATTCCGCAACTAATCGCCTCCATAATGGAAACAGGTGTCCCTTCAGTGGTGCTAACATTGATAAATATATCAACCGGTTGTTCAAGATAGGTTTTTATTAATTCTTTTTGTGGAATATAGCCAAAAAAATTACCCTTGGCATTAGGCAAAAATTCGTGCGAGACCCTTGTTGTCAATTCCTTGCGCGTATCCCCTTCACCGAAATGACGCCACTCAATAACTTGTCCGTCTCGTTTGCGAGCAGCGCAGGCAACCCCCTCTAAAAGCAGGCCAACTCGTTTAATATCGTACAACATGGAACAAGACACAATTCGTAAAACACCATCGTTGGATGGTTTGGATATATCGCCTGGGTCTGGAACACCAAGCAAAGCAGTCCCATATTTATCACTGAACTTTGGGTATTTTTCAAAAAAATATTTCATACCTACTTCTGACACTGAAAATAAGCCATCGAGTAAAGAAATGGACTGCGCGCGAAGGGGCCAGGGCTTGTATAACTCTTCGTACAGGTCATAGCCGTGCGCTCGAGATACAAGTCTCAATTCGGGGAGTTTACGTTTCACCCATCCCAATCCCATGGCGACCTCTGTAAACCAAAATGTGTAACAAACAATATTTGAAGCAGAAACACCCTCCTGCTTCAACCACATTCCAAACCATTGCCGGGTCAACTGTGCCCCGGCAAGAAAGAAGAACAGTTTTTTCAGGTAAGAAAAAGAGAGAGAAGCCGGCAAGCGGTTCCATATATCCACGTACAAATCTTTCGAAAACAGCATGGACAACCCGGCAAGCACAAGCTTGCCAGTGGCAAATTTTTTCGTGAAGGAAAGATCAGCCGCTACTCCATCCGGCAGGGACAACAAATCTCCTTCGCCGGACTGGGGACAGATGACGATCCGCTCAAAATATTTACGAAGGATCTTTACTTCGCCGGAGAGAAAGGTCTGCTCAGCTGCGGCAGCAAATGGATATGAATTGGTAAAAATAAATAGAACCATAATTACACGGTTTCGGGCAAAAACGCCTCACGGTGTTTTGCAAACTCTTCAATCGCGCGCTCATAATCATCATGCCTACCGATGTCGAGCCAATAGCCGTCGAAGTGGAAGACGTTGACCTTTTTGCCGTCGCGCATCAACTTGAGGACGAGTTCGGGCAGGTCGAGGCGCTCACCTTTCGGGATGTAATTCAAAATTTCGGGCTCGAAAAGATAGATGCCCATACTGATCGAGTAATGGTAAGTAGGTTTTTCGATGTAATCTGAAATCCAGTTGTCTTCGTCCACTTGAATGACGCCGAGGTCGATTTTCACGTCGCGCTGATAGCAGGCGACTGTGGCGAGTGCGCCGCGTTCACGGTGATAGTTGAGCATCGTGCTGTAATCAATCGTTGTGAGCAAGTCGCCGTTCATCACCAGAAAAGTATCGGTCAAATTCGGGACGAGAGAAATCGGTCCCGCCGTGCCAAGCGGTTCTTCTTCGTGAGAATAAGAGATTTTTGCGTTGAACTTGCTCCCGTCGCCGCAGTATGCTATCAGCAGTTCGGAGAGATGACCTGTCGCAAGTGTGATGTCATCAAAACCTTTTTTCTGCAATTGACGGATCACAATTTCCAAAATCGGCATGTCACCAATGGGCATAAGCGGCTTTGGAAGGATGGTCGTGTATGGGGCAAGGCGCGTGCCTTTGCCGCCGGCAAGGATGACTGCGCGCATGTTACACCGTGTATTGGTCAGGTCGGTAGAGGTCAATGTGGGCGGAGATCCACTCGATGGTGAGTTTCAAGCCTTCGTCAAGCGAGATGCGGGGTTCCCATCCGATCATGCGGTTTGCTTTTTCGTTCGACGCCCACAATTTCATCACTTCGCTTTTGCCGGGGCGGATGCGCTGCGAGTCGGTAACAATCTTCGGGGTCTTGCCGACGATCTCGAAAACCTTGTTCGCCAGATCGCCGATGCGAATGGTGTTGTCGTTTCCAAGATTCACTTCCTCACCAAGCACACCTTCGGCTTCGGCGACTTTTAAAAAGCCGTTGGCGGTATCATGAACAAACGTAAAATCGCGCGAAGGTTCAAGACTGCCGAGTTTGACTTCATCGCGAGTCAATGCTTGAACAATAATCGTTGGAATGACCGCGCGCATAGACTGGCGCGGTCCGTATGTATTGAACGGGCGAAGCGTAACCACAGGCATTTCAAACGAACGATAAAAACTTTCGGCGATTCGATCCGCGCCGATCTTGCTGGCGGAATACGGCGACTGTCCCTGCAAGGGATGCTTCTCGTCGATCGGCGCATACTGCGCCGTGCCATATACCTCGCTCGTCGAAGTATGCACCACGCGCCGCGTTCCAAAATCCCGCGCCGCCATCAGCACATTGAGCGTACCCATGATGTTCACGTCGAACACCTCGCGCGGGTTGATGTATGAATACGGAATCGCGATCAACGCGCCGAGATGAAAGACCGTGTCCACGCCGCGCACAGCATTGCGAACCGCTTCGTTATCGCGCAGGTCACCCTGCATCACTTCCACCTGCGCGAACGCATCGGGCGAAATCCACTTCAACATGCCGAGGTCATTGCGCGAGTTGTAGCGCACGAATGCCCGCACCTGCGCGCCCTCGCTCACCAAGCGTTCCACCAGATGGCTGGCGATGAATCCGCCCGCACCCGTGACCAAAACTTTTACACCGTTCCAATTCATTTTGACTCCACTTCCTTGACTCGCTCGCGCCAATCGTCCAGCAAATCAAACAATGATTGTTTCAATGAAATTTTTGGACTCCATCCCGTGATCTTGTGCAGTTTCTGATAACTGCCCACCTGCACAGGGACATCATTCTTCTGGACTCGTGCCGCATCAACCCTAGCCGATAGCTGCTTCTTCGACTTGGACATCATCTCATACAAGCATTGCCTTATCGCCACCGCGCGCTGCGAGCAGACGTTATACGTCTGCCCTGCTTCGCCTTTCTCTGCCAGCATCGCAAACGCACTGACAGCATCACGCACATCCACAAAATCGCGTTTGGCATCGAGATTACCAGTAACAATTTCGGTTTGGTCAGAATTTTCCGCCAACGCGATCTGGCGCGCGAACGCCGAGCAAGCCAAATCGGGCGATTGACCTGGTCCGAGCAGGTTGAACATCCTCACAAAGATGACGGGCAGACCAAACGCATAATGATACCGCAGCACCGCCGTCTCCTGTGCCGCCTTGCTGACGGCGTATTCGGTCACAGGGCGGAGGGTTGAGCGTTCTGTAATCGGACGCGCGCTTTTGGTCAAGCCATAGACTGCGCTTGAGCTCGCCAAAATCACTTTAGGGTGTTTCTCCATTTGCATGACAGCATCGAGAAGATTCAACGTCCCAAACAGATTCGATTTGTAATACATCTCACTGTCCGCGGATTTGATGATACCCGCAAGGTGAAACACGGCATCGGGTTGGCAATCCAGCACGGCATGAGTTAGAGCCGCGCGGTCAGACAGGTCGCCGACAAAGACATTCTCTCCCGCCGGGCGGATGTCGAATCCATAGACCTGCCAACCTGCGCGGATGAGTTCCTCCCGCAGATGCCTGCCGACAAAACCAGAAATGCCAGTAATCAGTGTGCGTTTCATAAATATACCGCTCAAGCCGCTGTCCCCGGCGGCGAGGACGCCGCCGGGAGCTTGGCAAATATTTTCTTTACTCCGCTGAACGTGCCTTTCAAGCCTTTGAGACTGTAAAAGTTCGCCGCAAACAAACCAAGCAGCGCCCAATAATAAAACAACCAACGCCATTTTTCATGACACCAACTCTTGCGGAAGAGATAATCATAGTTCACAACCGACATCTCCGCCCACTGCTGGACGTTGAGTCGGTTCATCGGGCTTTCGTTGTGTACCAAAGTCGCCGATGTTTGATAGTAGATTTTATATCCTGCGTCGAGAGTCTGTTTGGAAATATCCACATCTTCCATCAACCCGTAATGAGCAAGGGTTTCGTCAAATTTGGCTTTCTCAAAAACTTCGCGTCGAAATGCCATACAACAGCCGGAAAGACATTCGATAAATCCGCTTGGCTGATTCTTGTGCGGATGCGAGGGCATGCCGGATGGGTAGAATTTTCCGTTGCGGGTTCCGACAACACCGAAGATGAGGCGTAAAACGTAAAACGTGAATTGCTCAAGTTTACGCCGCATAGAGGGAAATGATGTTTTGACGACCTTCCCACCAACCGCACCAACCGCATGCCTTGTGTCGCTTGCAAAAACCTTTTCCACTTCGGCAAGGTAGTTATTATCCAAATCCACATCATCGTCAAAGAAGAAGACTAAGTCATTTGTACATTCGCGGATGCCGTGATTACGCTGCAAGGTCAACCCAGGCTGGGTGTGAAAATAGCGGACAGGGAACGGCAGTTTGACCGAAGTGAGGTATGCCTCAAGTCTTTTTTCATCCGACGAATCGACAACGATCAACTCATCTGGCAGGCGGGTTTGCGCCGCAATGGATGGCAGGGTCTTTGTGAAATCATCGAAGCGGTTTCGGGTGCAAGTGATGACGGAAATTTTCATCAGGAATTCAAAACCTTTTCGAAAATCTCTTTGTGCCGCGCAATGAATTTTTCCAGCGAGAATTTTTCCACCGCCCGCTGGCGTGCTTTCTGCGAAAATTCCTTGCGGCGGGAATAGACTTGCATCACAGCATCTGCCATGATTTGCGGTGCAGGCAGGTTGATCTTATTCCAGTCGTGTTTGACTGTAACGCCAATACCCGCATCGTCGACAAGTTCAGGCACGCCGCCATTGCTCAAATGCACAACGGGCATACCCAGCGCCATCGCCTCCAAAACCAGACCTGGAGATGGGTCGGCGTATTTGGTGTGCAACAAGAGATGCGCCTGTGAGTACAAGGCGGGCGCATCCGTTTGGGCGTAGGTTCCAGTGAAGGTCACATGCTCGGTCAGGTTCATATCGCGCAGGGCTTGCCTGGTCCACGCTTCGGCTTCATCATGTGGGAGCCAGAGGTTGCCGGTGATGATTAACTTTGCATTGGGCACGTTATGGTGAAGCGCCTTGAGAGTTCGTAATGCCAGTTCAAGGCGGTATTTCTCGTATTGGTTGCCGCCCAACAGCAAGGTCAAGGCTTGGAGTCTCGCCCCCGCCGGGTAGGCGTCGGGTGAAAAGAGGCGGGTATCCACCGGGTTGTAGATGATCTCGTTTGGCACATCCGGCGGAGAGATGTATCGTTCCGCGCTGTCCTTGCAGAATCGGCTTTGATAAATGATGAAGTCTGCAAAGGCGATCAAATCCTTCAAAGAACGATTCGAGGCTTCGTAATTCGTTCCGTCCCATGCGGGGAAGGCAACGCCGTTCTGGTTGACCACGATCTTCAAATTCTTGCGCCGCGCTTCTGCAAGAATTTCCATTTGCAAGGGATGCGCGACACTGCTGACGGCATAAAGTACATTCGCGGATGGGAAGCGATGCGGAAAGTTCTCAGCAAGATAGGTCAACTTGACCGCGCCGCCGAGGGCAAATTCATTTCGCAGCGCAGGCGGGTTTGGAAAATTCACGCTCAAATAGGAAGCCGCAAGATCCGCGTCGCTCTTTTGAAGCCCGGAAAGTTTCAGGCGGGCGGGAATGGTACCGACCCGATCGCGCAAACGGAACACGGCCCGAAAAATATTCGGGAAAGCGCGTTTGAGCGAGGTGAACAAATTCCTCAGCATCTCATTTTGCGGGAACGCACTCCGCCCAAAGATCGGCCCAACGGATCTCAAAATATTTCACGGCCAGGCCGGCGTTCGCCATTTCATCGTAAAAGATGTCTTTGGAATATTCGAGTTCATGGGTGTCGTCGGTGTAGGGAAACAAGCCGAGTTCTTTTTTCAACGCGGCAGCGAGACTGCGCTCGAAAGTCGGCACGCGGATGAGGAATTTCTTCGGCTTGAAACGCGCGGTCAGATCTTTTAGGAATTCGGGGCGGTTCTTCAAATGCTCCAGCACGCTGGAAAGGACGATCACATCGAAGAAGCCGCTTTCGGGAATATCCTTGAACACATCGCCCACAACGAATTGGATATTGGGATGAGCAAACCGCTGTTTTCCAAACTCGATCTGTTGGGCATCGAAATCGACCGCCAGCACCTGCGCATCCGAATGGAGGGCAATGGCATGAGCTAACGCGCCATATCCGCAGCCAAGGTCGAGGACACTTGAGTTTTTATCAATGCGGTCGTAAAAGAAGGAATGAATTCCATCCATCAGCTCGTGTTTGATGTGAACCCCATCGCCCCAGCGTTTGCACTGCGCGTCGATCTCATAATTGACGAAATCGTACACACTCAACAGCCTGCGGGTCGCTTCGCGCGGATCGGCGGAGCGCTCAGCGCGGATCATGGTTTTGATAATAAATCTGCGCAGCGTACGCGGGAGAAGGTAATATGCCGTTTTTTGGAGGATCGAACTCATTCCACAAATCCTTTCATGAACTCAGCCCATAAGGGAATTTGACTCTCATAAGTGTTGGCTTCGGCGGTCTTGCGTCCGGCATCTAGCATCGGCTGAAGATCAGCCTGGGCGGAGCGATACACTTGAAGGGAGAAAGAGGCGAGCGCATCCACATCTTCCACATCGGTCATCCAGGCATTTTCGCCATGCTTCACCAGGTCCATCGCCTGCCCCACTCTGGTTGTGACGAGCGGCACGCCGGTTGCCATGCTCTCCAGAATCGCTTTCGGTCCGCCCTCCTGCCGTGATGCGACCACATACAGATCGAGCGCCTGAAACAGTCTGGCAATGTCCGGATAGGATTTCAGATAACTATGCAGGTATCGAATATCCGCCTCTTCCAATCCCTGCTTGACATATCCGCGCGCGGGACCCGAAAGCATTACAAATAATTTGGGAATGGTCTTCTTCAGCCGCTTCATGGTCTCGACGAATACATCCGGACCTTTGATCGATTTCGGCTCCATCCCGTCCCCCCAACCCACTCCATCTTTTTGAAACGAGCCGACGACAAACGCGGAACGCGGAATTCCCAGTTCAAGACGGGCAGAATGTTTCATTTCTACACTGCGGTATGGAAAATAATTTAAATTGATCCCAATCGGAATCTTGAACACCTTCGATGGGTCAATCCCGGTCCGCAACACTGCATCGCGCATTGCGGTATGCGATACCTGAATGCGTGAAAGTTTTTCATGATGTTTTTGCAAACCGCGATACACGCCATCGAAATCCTCATCACTTGTCCGCGGCAACCCGTGAAAATAGGAAAAACCGATTCGATTCGGCAGCAAATTCAACCATTCATCATTCGTCAAAAAGAACTGGCTGGCATAAAAGATCGACTGGGGTGCAGCAGCATGTTTCCAGTATGGGCGCACAATTTGAATCTCAAGTTTTTTTGAAATATTCGCTAATTCGCGCATATCCCAATCCAACGACCAGCCCATATTATCCCCATAGAGGATCAAACGGGAATATGGTCTCCAGTTTCTAGAAACCGACTTCAAGATTCTTTTTGTGGTACTTTCAAACAATTTTTTCATGACTTCTAAATCAATTCCAGTATCTTTAAATATTGTTCGCTTACTTCCTGAATGGAGGGAAGTGAGATTCTGGATTGAAACGCTTCATACCCAGCCGCGAGTTGGTCCAGCAACCCGGGAATCTCCTCCGCCGATTCGAACCCCGCCCCCGCCTGCTTCACAATTTCAGGATGCCCGCCGCTCTTGAGATATATCGCCGGAAGCCCGCAGGTCAGCGCTTCGATCAACGAATTGGAACATGGATCGTTACGGCTGGCAGTGACGTAGATGTCATGCTCGCGGAATAGTTCTGCCATGCGAAACGAATCAACAGGCGGAATCATGCGGATATTCCTGAACGCCACCGAACTGCGCCCGACAAACGTAAATTCAAAACGTTCCCAATCTAGGTGTTCATCCAGCCATTGATAATCTATCGCACCTTTGTCGACATTATCCGACCAACTGGAGGCAATCAGACGCACTTTGCGGTTCCGCGAAAAATTAATCCTAGCGCGAGGGTGGAAAATTTCGGGGTCAGCTGCATTCATGATGATAATTGGCTTCCTGAATTCCAAACCAAGTTCGAGATGTTTTTCCAGGCTATATCGAGACTGAAAAATGGTCTTCTCAGCAAATTTTTGGTTGGCAGAATGAATACCGCGATCCACACCATCATCACGCCCGCGATAAACATCAATCGGTCCATCTACACGGTGAACATACAAGACCGAGGAGCGCTTCAAACGCAACAAACGGGTCTCATTGAAATTAAAAGAATTGAACAAACAGGCACGGGTTGTGTGCGAGATATGGTTATTCTCCACTTTCAAACCATGCACCTCCGCCTGCCTCCAAAACGCGCGGAGGAATTGGTGCCCACCACCTGTTGGGGGAGGCTCAAAATCGTGAAAAATGGAAAGATCGGCAGAGGTAAATTGCCCAGCCACCGCGGCTGCCGTATCTTTTACAAGGTTCGATAACCTGCCGAACCCCAAACCATGTTTTTTAATTCTCATCGCGTCATTATCCAGTAACCAGTAAGGGGTTTCATGAGAAAAAAGCGGATACATCTTTCTCTACCAGCGGGCCGCGCCGGTATTTCTGGTTCTTCCAGTCGCGCCGCAGGAGTTGATCCAACCGCACTTTGATAACAGCGGAGAGTTTCCGCAGCCAATTTGTCTCCGAAGTCACTCTCAGCAGCTCATCGGGATTCAGGCGGGTTTTGACAAGCTGTATCTTATCCAGCGAACTTCGGGTCAAAAACGACGCATGAACATAACGAAAATACGAATGCTCCCAGTCCATTTCCTCGTGCAGATAACGCCGCAGCCCGGCATGATAACCGTTTTTGAAGACTGTCCCTCCGCCATGGAGTCTTTCCCCAGTTGCCCCTGGCCAGTCATCGATGATGGAAAAATTGAACAATCGCGTACCTGCCCGGGAAGGCGGAGCCAGATACCCCCAGGCTCTTTTTGATTCAAGATCCAGTTTGATGCAGTTCAAAGTATTGGCAAAAATGTTCCAATCCTTTGAAAACTCGCCGCGCAGAAGCCGCGTCCGCATCTCTTTCAACCCAACAGGGTCGAAGATCTCATCGCCATCGACGGCAAAGATCCAGGTGTTGGCGCCGTAATAAGGCGCTATGGCCGCTGAAGATTCATGCAGGGACTGAATCCGGCGCAGATCAATCTTCGGATTCCCTTCCGCCAGGCGGCGGCAGATATCATACGTATGGTCTGTGGATTGATGGTCGGTAATGATGAACGTATCGCAAAATTCGAGTACATTAAGAACCGCACGCTCGACAAAAACATCCTCGTTCTTGATCAACATGATGCCTACGATTTGAAAATCGTTCATTTATTTCAACCTCAATTCAGCGTGCCGCTCTCACAAAATAACCGGTGGTATATTTTTGCCAGGAAACACTTTCTTTGCCAAAGTTCGCTAAATCGTAACGGCACAGCCAGCGCGAAACCCATTTCATCGCCCAGCGAAGAAATTTTTGAGAGATCAAATTCCCATCCACGCCTGAAATACCGATCTCCAACAGAAGCCCCAGAACACCGGGATACCCACCCATACGATAGACTTCCACCGTTTTAAAGTCTCGAAAGAGTCGGCGCAAGCCGTCTTCGGTAAAACGCTGGAAGTCGTAGGGATTGGCATGGACGGGGTAGAAAAAAGGCACAGAGGCAAAGACCAGCCCATCGTCGTGGAGGAGGCGGTGAATTTCATCCACGCAGGCTTGCGGGTTGGGGAGATGCTCCAAGACCTCGGTACAGATCACACAGTCGATACTTTCTTTCATCAAAGGAGTACGGGTAACATCTGCATAGATGTTGGGTCGGGTGGCCATATCAAGATTGACATACAACCATGTATCCGCCTGGTTTTCCGGCGGACGGAAAGAACCTCGTTTGTTTTCACGTTTCCCGCCAAAGTCCACCACCATGCCGCACATTTCATTTGAAACCGACTTCAAGCAGGCATCCAGCCACAGACGCCGATAGGTAACATAGTCTGATTCCCAATAGCTCTTCCCCTGAGGAAAGATCATCCTTGAGTTAGATGTCATATTTCCATTACCTGCGAATCAACAACCATTTCCATGGGTCATCTGCCTCAACTTTTAATACTCTTGTGAAGTATTTCAGGGAAAGCAGAAACACTGAATCTTCCGACTTCCATCCAACTGATTCGAAAGAACCAAAACCAAAGCCATGAATGTCATAAAGAGCAAAACCGCCTGGTTTGACAACACGTGCATGTTCCTGAAAGAAATTATCCAAATTAAAGGCATGGTCTACACAGTTTGTGTAAATCATGTCAACAGACGAATCGGAATAATCTAGTTTCATGAAATCCCCATATTTCACAAACGGATTTTCAGGACCAGGGTTTAGATCCAGCCCCATTGCGTTCCTGTAACCCATATCCCTAAGCACTTCCACCTCAGTACCTTGTCTGGCACCCAGGCAAAGTATCTGCGACGTTTTATCCAAAAGCGGCGTTATATGATGAAATCGCTTGTAAAAGCGTTTCCGATACTCCAGTATGCTTTTGTTATCGAAACCACCAGCGGTCTTCAATATCTCGTCAAATTTCTGAGATTGATGCGTTATATATTCTTGATATGAAGAGTAGTTACGATATTGAAAATCGCCCTCAAAATCCTGCTTCCACCCTTTTGTCACTTGGTGTTTTTCACGAACCGGATGCCTATTCTGATCAGGACTGTAAGACGGAATACGATATCTTTTTAATTTTCGATAATATCCATAGGAAAATGGGGTCCTCAGTACCATATTTTTTAATTGATACAAAGCGTGAATTTTTTGCATTGAAAATCTTCTCCTTAAGGTTGAGCATGAACTACGAAATGCTTGTTCATTTCACCATGTCTTCTATTTTTCATATCAAAACGGCTGACAACTTCAACTTTCTTAAAACCAGCCGATTTACACATTGCTTTTACAGCCTCTTCAGAAAGGCTGAAAAATGAGCCCCCTGAAATATGGCCTTGATATAGCACTATGGCTTTATTTTTATCAAACCAACTCGTCTTCATTGCAGATGACACCGTGATGATACATTTTCCACGCGTCACCAAATAAAGCTGCTCAATAGCAGTAATGGGATCTCTTAGGTATTCGAGCAGATCGTTACACATTACCAGATCGAACCCGCCATATGAAGAAAGATCATAGATTGACCCATTGCTGAATTCAACATCCAATCCCTTTAACTTGGTCATAAGCAATAATGTGTTTGAGTTGATCAAATCATACTTCTCATATACAGGCTTGAACTTTATGTAATCATCTAAATATTGCGAGTATTTCTCTTCATGAGCCTGTTTATGAGCATATGACGGTTCAAATGCCAATGAACCATCATATTTATTCGAGTCTACTCCAAGCACACGGTCTGCGCCGTGTTCCTTCATCCAGATAGAAAAATAGCCACCTGAGCACCCAACATCCAAAACCGTTTTTCCCCTATAGCCACTGTCGAAACGATAATGATGTAAATATTGCGTAACATCATATGTTCCATTCGAGAACATACCCTCATGATTAAAACAGTGATACCACCTCCCCTTTTCAAATAATTCCTTCAAATCACTCATATTCGTCTCCTTGGCTTTATGAACCTTGTCTTTAGTGCAAGCGGCTCCGTACCATCTCAATTAACCTTGATGTCGCCATACCATCTAATTCACCGCATTCTGAAACAGCATACTCACGACGCGCTTCTCGGTCAACGCTTCGATCCGACAAATACAGTTCTATATGCTCCAGCAATTCTTTCTCGCTTTTTGACACCTTGGATGCTTTCAACCTTAAAGATCTCTGATTATGTGTCATTCTTTGCTGGAATCCGGTGGTAACACCGAACTTCATCCCAAAAGTATAAGCATCATACCCTACATGAATGGTAGGCAGGTCGCAAATAGCAGCCTCCAGCCCTATCGTAGAGAAAATATTGATCAGTACATCACTGTATTGCAACAAATACTTGAGCTCGTCAGGCCCTTCATCCAACCCAAGATCAAGACGAAGTTCATTTATGCGATCACCACTGGCATCGATCGAGCCTGGGTTTGAAACATATACTCCAGCCTGCCCAAACAGGTTTTCCATGACTTTCCAACCAGGAGAATCCAAAAGTTTGGCATGAGGCTGCGGGCGGACAATAAAGTTGAATTCCTCCTTCCAAACACGGTTTTTTTCCTGAACGAACAGGCGATATATCTCGAAATAATGATTAATATTAACCCCACCAGCAAAGAAAATGGTCTTTTTAGTCGGGTCCAGATGTATCGACTGAAGGAATTCATCCCGGGTGATGGTCAATGGTTGTATAAAACGATCATACTGCACAGCGCCTGTTATCTCCAAGTTGCTTGCTGGATACCGATGCAGTCTGATCGCTTCATCGGCCATTTGTTTACTCCATACTCCCAAACATGCAGGGTCAAAACTGCGATATCCCATATTTACGATATTGTCGTAATTGGTAATTGCCGCAAAAGCAGGGATACCCAGTCTTTGTGCCTCAAGCGCAAAATTACCTTCGTTCCAAAAATTAAAATTCCCCATACCGGGCGTTAATACACAATCTACCTTCTGCTCTTTTAATTGTTGATCGTGGGCATGGGTAACAAACAATTTCTTCTCCAACCCTGCCAGCAATTCACCCATCCCTGGTATGTTGCGCAAAGAACTTACCAGTGTCATTTGCGCTGCCATTCCAAGTAGGGAGGCATCGAAGAGTTTATTTTCGATCGTTTCACGAAAACGCAAGTCTGTCGTATCCGTGACAACTACAAAACGGCGGAGCATTCTCAATTGCTGTAAAAGAAAAGACTTTATGTAATCCTCGTCGTATATCTGGGTCTGCAACTCAAAATATTGAGCAGGGTCAAGTTCAAATGGTTGAAAATAGTGTGGACTAAGGAAATACAATGGCTTGAAACCATCCTCCATCAAACATTGGCGGAAGGATGGCGGATGGAAGGCGCGTGCTGCCATCTTTCCGTGGAGAGGGATCGCAACTTTGACTTCAGACATTCTATTATCCACAATACTTGATCACACGCTTGGACAGAGACAAGCCATCCAACTCATGGAACGCTAGTGCCTGTTGCGGTGTACCACAGGCAGGATAACCTTCGACAGAAAATTTTATCATTTGCTTGCCGTTGAGCAACCCATGCTCCGCACACGCTGTGAGGATGTTATCCATCAAACCGCCAGCGGGATGATGATCTTCGAGCATGAAGATGTTGGAATACGGCTTGAGAACTTTGGTGAGCCACTTCACATCCACGCGGTTGAGCCAAGGCATGTTAATAATGCTCAAGCCGAATCCGCGATCGGCGAGGAGTTCGCTAGCAAGGAGTGCTTCGTGCAACATGACGGGACCATACGCGAACATGACCGCATCTTTCCCCGCCATGAGTTGACAGCCCTGCCCAAGCTTGAACTCATACCCAGCCGGGAGCGCAATCCGGCGCGGACTGGGTCCGATGATGAGGCGCAGCGCAACCACGTCATCGGTTTTGTTCACAGCGTAATCCATCGCCATGCGAGTCTCTTCAGCATTACAGGGTTGCAAAATGGTGCAGTTCGGCAAGGCAGAGAAGAGTGAAATATCGCGCAGGGACTGGTGTGATTTGCCCGGTCCAGCGGGGATTAAGCCTGCATAGTGCAAGGCATAAATGATCTTGGACTTTTCGCCCGCGGCGTTGTAAATCTGCTCATTGGCGCGCGAGGCGAGGAAACTAGCGAATGAGTTGACAACAGGCAAAAGTCCCTGACGGGCAAGACCTGCCGCCATCGAGACCATATCTTGCTCGGCAATGCCGTTTTCAATGAAGCGGTCGGGGTAGGTATGTTCAAAGTCGCGGACTTTGCAATCGGAGGAGAGATCGGCATCGAGCACGACGATGTCTTTTCGATTGGCGGCAAGTTCCACCAAGGCTTGACCATACGCACGCGAGACGTATTCATCCGTCGGCTTCACAGAAAGACGATCCAACGCCGCCTGGCTGAGTGGTTCACCTTGAAGCATGGATGGCGTCGCTGTCTTCACTTCCGGCTCAACGGGAGTCAAATGCAAAGGGTCGAGCGACACAGCTTTGAGGTCCGTGTTGATGCGCTGAATCAGTTCAGAATAACCTGCCTCGAAGGCGGCATCATCCGGCGCACCCGAATGCCAGGGATAGAGTCCTTTTCCAATTTCAAGCGCGGCGGGATGTTCCATGAAAGAAATACCGCGACCCTTGATGGTATCGGCGATGATGATCTGCGGCTTGCCTTTGACCTGCTTGGCTTCGGCAAGTGCCTTTTCGATGGAACGGAAATCATGCCCATCGATGCGAATGACATGCCAGCCAAACGCGGTAAACTTTTCGACAAGGTTGCGAAGATCGATGATCTCAGCAACGGGCTTATCGGATTGCACTTTGTTGTCGTCAACGATGACAGTGAGGTTATTAACCTTGTGATGCGCAGTGACATGCAGGGCTTCGTAGTTCTGACCTTCCTGCAACTCGCCATCGCCGGTCATCACGAAGACATGTCCGCCATTATTGTTGTACTTCTTCGCCCAGACCATGCCGCGCCCCTTTGAGATGCCCATGCCGG
>Ga0082335_1002811_pt1 | contig 30952 bp, 28 predicted proteins | sample Subgrocontami58m_FD_72375 | JGI IMG/M metagenome (GOLD analysis project Ga0082335, IMG submission 72375) | Subsurface groundwater microbial communities from S. Glens Falls, New York, USA - GMW37 contaminated, 5.8 m (SPADES assembly) (version 2) ...
GCGTTCGATGGCGCAGCCGACGGCGCCCGGCCGCCTTCGCCCAGCCTTCGGCGCGCCGAGAATTTTCCGCCACGTCGAAGCCCGCAGGGCGAAGACGGGAGGTCGCCGTCCACCCCCACGCACGCCGCCATCCGCGCCGTCGCCGCGGTCGGCTCGCTCACTCCGGAACAGATCGACAACGCGCAATCGCTGCTCGATGCCACGCCGCCACGGCTGCGCGACGCCTCGCGCAGCGCGATCGAGGCGCCGGTGCTCGTCTTCGCGCTGCTGCTCGCGGATGACCCGACCACCCGCTCGCGCCAACGCGATCTGATCACGCAGCATTGCGACGCCGACGTCGTGAAAGTGCTCGATGAACTCGAACCCGCGCTCGCCGGCCTGCGCGACGAACAGCGGCTGCCGTTGCTCCAGCTCGCGCTGCCCGCGCTGCGCGGCATTGCCCCGGATTCGCTCGCCGCGTTCCTCGGGACGCTCGACGAACTCGTGCACGCGGACCGGCAAATCTCCGCCTTCGAGTTCGCGCTGCAGAAGCTGCTCACGCGTACCCTCGAGCTCGGCCGGACGCCAAGCGCCGCCGCGGTCCAATACTACTCGTTCAACGCCGTGGTCGACGACATCGCGATCGTGCTCGCGGCACTCGCCCATGCCGCCACGGCCGACCCGGGTTTTGCCCGGCAGGCGTTCGCGGCGGGCGCGGCGCAACTGAAGTTGATTGAGTCTCGGCTCCGCTTTCGCGGCGCGGCCGAATCCGATTTCGCGACGCTCGACGCCGCGCTCGACAAACTCGCGCGCGCCAGCGGCCCGATCAAGCACCGCACGCTCGTCGCCGCGGCGCACGTCGTCACCGCCGACGGCCAGCTCCTGGTCGTCGAGGCCGAGTTGCTCCGCGCGATCTCCGCCGCGCTCGACGTGCCCATGCCACCGTTGCAGATGCACGCACCACAGGCCGCATAACCTCCGGCAGCCTCGCGCGTGCCCGGGCACCTCTCTCGTCCGCCGTAGCCTCGGCGAAGGCGGATGCCACCGTTGCAGATGCAGCAACCGCAGGCGGCATAGTGCCCGACAGCTCGCGGATGCCCGCCCACCTCTCTCGTCCGCCGTAGATTCGGTTTCGACTGCGGGCCGCGCGGCGCAGGACGACACGGCGGTCGTCCCTCCAGCACGGGTGGCGTCATTTCTGGAGGGCCGGGCTCTGTCCCGGCCGCGCGGCGGAGGACGGCACGGAGGTCGTCTCTCGTGCGAAGTTGCGCCAACTTCGCCGAGAGGCCTGCGCGTTCCGCAACTTGACCGCGTCGTTCCCAAGGTGAACTATGGCCGCAGTGCCCAAGCTTACGCCACGTCTCTGGTCGCCAGCGCTCTTGCTCGGCAGCGTGCTCGCCCTCGCGGTGCCCGCCTCGGCGCAGATTGTCTGGAACCCGACGAGCGATTTCTCGACCACGAACGGGAATCCAAACGGCGTCTGGACGTATGGCTGGATGGATACGGGCTTCACCACGTTCACGCCGTACACGAATCACGGCGCGAACAACTGGTATGGCTGGGGTAGTGACCAGTCACCCGCGGTTTGGCTGAACGCGTCGACTTCGACCTCGTACGGCGTGCCGCCGGGCTACCTATCGATTCATCCGGGCAACGGCACCGAGCCGTCGATTCTGCGCTGGACCGCGCCGGCGACGTATCCCGGGCTCACGAATTTCACCGGGCAATTTCTGTCCGGCGATGGCGGCACCATGCAGGTCGCGGTCCGGCAGAACGGCACCGTGCTCTGGAGTGGAACCGACTCTGGCTCGTTCAATCTGAACGTGGCGATCGGCGCGAACGACGTTGTCGATTTCGCGGTTTTCGGCGGTTACTTCTACGGCAACACCCCGCTGCAGCTCACGATCACGGCGGTGCCGGAGCCGACGGTGTGGATGATGCTGGGAGTGAGCGTTGTGCCGCTCGCGTTGCGGCGAAAGCACCGGCGACGCCGCTGACTCGCCTGTGGTTTGCGCGCTTGCCGCGCAATCTTGGCGTGACGAGCGCGCCCCTACCCGGAGCGATGTTGTGCTCCGGCTGGGCCGTGCGGAGCGGCGGCGACGTGTTTTCTTCCGGCGCGGGGACGCGCCGGCTCCATGTCGGCGTTTCACTCTCGAGCTGGAGCCAGGGCGCCCTCACGCCGGATGCACGCCGCCACCTTCGTTCCCTTCGTTGCCTTCTGTTCAATCCCTCCGCGCCCTCCGCGATCTGTAAAACTCAAACCACTTCACAGGAAATCGCTGAGTTCGCAGAGACGAATCCGGTCTTCTTCGCGCTCTTCGCGACCTTCTGTTCAATGGTTTTCGTTTCCTTCGTCACCTTCGGTTCAATCCTTCGCCGGACTCCGCGGTCTGCTGTTCGATCGGTTTGGATCGCGCGAGAATCTCGCCAGCCTTCGTGGCGTCGAACGCGTTGTCCCATTTTGCCACCACGAGCGTCGCGACCGAGTTGCCGATGAAGTTGGTGATCGCGCGGGCCTCCGACATGAAACGATCGACGCCGAGAATCAGCACCATGCTCTGCCACGGCACCGTGCCGGTCATCTGCAGCGTGGCGCCGAGCACGATGAAACCGCTGCCGGTCACGCCGGCCGCGCCTTTCGAGGTGAACAGGAGCATGCCCAGCAACGCGAGCTGCTGCCCGAGGCCCAGCGGCGTGTCGGTCGCCTGCGCCAGGAAGAGCGCGGCCATCGTGAGGTAGATGCAGGTGCCATCGAGGTTGAACGAGTAGCCCGACGGCACGACGATGCCGACGACGGAGCGCGTGCAGCCAATCCGCTCCATCTTTTCCATCAGGCCGGGCAAGGCCGATTCCGACGACGACGTGCCGAGCACAAGCAGCAGTTCCTCGCGGATGTATTTGATCACTTTCCACAGGCTGAAACCCGCGAGCCGCGCGATGCCGCCGAGCACGATCACGATGAAAACGGCGCACGTGAGATACACGCACGCCATCAACTCGCCCAGCCGGCGCAATGAACCGACACCGTATTGTCCAATCGTGTACGCCATCGCGCCGCCGGCCGCGAAAGGCGCCACGCGCACCACGAGCCCCACGATGCCGAAGAACACCCGCGCGACGTCGTTGAGGAGATTGAGCACCGGCCGGCCGTGTTCGCCCAGGCGGCCGAGCGCCAGGCCGAACAGGATCGCGAGCAGCAGCACCTGGAGGATTTCGCCCTCGGCGAAGGCGCTGAAGAAGGTCTTCGGGATGATGTGCAGCAGGAAATCGACCCAGTTCATCTGCTGCGCCGCGCTGCCGTATCTCGCCACCCCGGCCGTGTCCAACGTCTTCACGTCGACATGAAACCCGGCGCCGGGCCGAATCGTGTTCGCCACCACGAGCCCGATGGCGAGCGCCAGGGTGGTCACAACTTCAAAGTAGAACAGTGCCTTGAACCCGACCCGGCCCACCCGCTTCAGGTCGCCCATGCCGGCCAGACCCACCACGACGGTCGCGAAAATCAGCGGGCCGATCAGCATCTTGACCAGGCTCACGAACGCGTCGCCGAGCGGGCGGAGCTGCACGCCCCACTCGGGTCTTGCGTAGCCCAGGACGCCGCCGACGACGATGCCCGCGAGGACCTGTAAATAGAGTGTATTTCGTTTCGCCGGGGCGGGCGCCGCCGCGTCGGGCTGGGGTTCCGAATGCATTCCGGCGCGACGCTGGGCAGCGCGGTCCCGCGCGTCAAAGCAAGTTCGCGCAGAACGGGATCGGCGTTTCTGCTCCTGACGAACGCCTTGCCAAGCCGGCGGACGTCAACATAAACCCTCCCCCGGCTCAACCCCCGTCGCGCTGTTTTGCCTGAAACCGGGCAATCGCCAGCACGTCTCCGAGCCCAGCATTCCCACGTGCTAGCAACCCACATTTTCCACCCATGCCCACGGACCCTAACCCCACTGGCTGCCCCGATCTTCACGCGCTCGATCCGCACAACCCCTGCTGTGGAATCTCGACCGACCTGTCGGACTATTATTTGACTCGACGGCAGTTCCTCGGCCGCGTCGGCATGGGGCTCGGCGCGCTGTCGCTCGCGAACCTCCTCGACCCCCACGATCTCGTCGCCGCCCAGCCTGGCACGAAGGTGGCGCTCGGGCCCCTGGCACCGCGAGCCCCCCACTTCCCCGCGAAGGCGAAGGCAGTCATCCACATTTTTGCCTCCGGTGCGCCGTCGCACATCGACACCTGGGATCCGAAGCCGCTGCTGAACAAGATGAGCGGCAAGACCATCGCCGGCGGCGATGACGTCGCGCTCGGTTCGCCCTTCAAGTTTTCCAAATACGGCCAGAGCGGGCTCGAGGTCAGCGAGGTCTTCGCCAAGACCGCCGAGCACGCCGACGACCTCGCGGTCATCCGTTCGATGTACACCGACATTCCGGCACACGAAGTGGCGACGGTGTTCATGAACACCGGCTCCATCCGGATCGCGAAGCCGAGCATGGGCTCGTGGCTCGTGTACGGGCTCGGCACGGAAAACCAGAACCTCCCCGGCTTCATCGCGCTGCGCGGCGGCGGCGGCGTGCCGAGCGGCGGCGCGGCCAACTACCAGGCGGCGTTCCTGCCGGGCGTCTACCAGGGCACGACGATCAACACGCAGGCGCCGACCGTGCCGCAGATGATCCAGAACATTCGCAACACCTACGTCTCGCCGAAGGAGCAGCGCCGGCAGCTCGATTTCGTCCACCAGCTCAACGAGCTCCACGCGAAAAACCTGCAGCGCGACGCCGCGCTCGAGACGCGGCTCGAAAGCTATGAGATCGCGTTTCGCATGCAGGCCGAGTCGCTCGATGCGTTCGACATCAACAAGGAGTCGACCGAGACGCGCGCGGCCTACGGCAACACCGAACAAGGCAAGCAGCTCCTGATCGCCCGGCGGCTCGTCGAACGCGGCGTGCGCGTGGTGCAGGTCTGGCACAACGGCTGGGACCATCACCAGCAGCTCGAAACGAGGCTGCGCGCGAAGGCGCGCGAAATCGATCAGCCGCTGGCGGCGTTGCTGCACGACCTGAAACAGCGCGGGCTCCTCGATTCGACGCTGGTGGTTTGGGGCGGTGAGTTCGGCCGCAAATCCACGCGAGACCGCAACGGCTACGACGACCCCGGCCGCGACCACAACGCGAAGGCGTTTTCGGTTGTCATGGCCGGCGGCGGCGTGAAGGGCGGCACGGTCTACGGCACGACGGACGAGTTCGGCTCGGCGGCAATCAAGGACAAGGTCCACCCGCACGACCTGCACGCGACGATTCTCCAGTGCATGGGGCTCGATCACACGAAGCTGACGTATCGCTTCAACGGCCGCGATTTCCGGTTGACGGATGTCGCGGGCAACGTGGTGAAACCGATTCTGGCGTGAAGGACATGAGCATGAAGCGCGACTACGCGGACGCAGACCATCACGGGGCACGGGCAATCTGCCCGTGCTTCCGCCCGGGCGCGGTCAGGTTGACCGCGCTACGCTCCGGCTTCGGCACCGTTGCGATCCTCCTCGTCTTTCTCGCAGCGGCCGCCCACGCGGCGGACCTGACGCCGCAGAAACTCTCCGCCAACGATATCCAGTTCTTCGAGACGAAGGTCCGCCCGATTCTCGTCGAGAAGTGCTACAAGTGCCACAGCAAGGAAGCCGACAAGGTGCGCGGCGGGCTGATGCTCGACACGCGGGAAGGGTTGCTGCATGGCGGCAACACCGGGCCGGCGCTCGTCCCGGGCAAGCCGGGCGATTCGCTGATGATCCAGGCGATCGGCTACAAGGATGAAGACCTGCAGATGCCGCCGAAGGGCGAGAAGCTCTCCGACCAGCAGATTGCCGACCTGACCGAATGGGTGCGGCGCGGCGCGCCGGATCCACGCATGCCGATCATGGGCGCGAGCGGCAAGTCGTACGGCGGCGTCGGCAGGAACCACTGGGCCTACCAGCCGGTGAAAAAGCCCGAAGTGCCGAAGGTGCAGAACGCGGCGTGGGTGAAGAACCCGATCGACAATTTCGTGCTCGCGAAGCTCGAGGCGAGCGGCATGAAGCCGAACACCCCCGCGGACAAGGCCACGCTCATCCGCCGCGTCTATTTCGACTTGATTGGCCTGCCGCCGCACCCGAGCGAGGTCATCGCGTTCTCGAAGGATGAATCGCCCGACGCGCTCGCCAAGCTGGTCGACCGGCTGCTCGCGTCCCCGCAGTACGGCGAACACTGGGCGCGCTACTGGCTCGATGTCGCGCGCTACTCCGACACGAAGGGCGACGCGCCAGGTCGCGACGATCTGCGGTACCCACACGCGTGGACGTACCGCGACTGGGTGATCGATGCGTTCAACGCCGACCTGCCGTACGATGTGTTCATCAAGGCGCAGCTGGCCGGGGACTACATCCAGATGCTGGCGGAGAACGCGGCGAAAAACAAGAAGCAGCCGCCGCCCGAGACGCGCACGTGGATCGCCGCGCAGGGCTTCCTCACGCTGGGCAACCAGTTCAACGGCCGGCGGGACGACATCATCGGCGACCAGATCGACGTCACGACCAAGGCGTTTCTCGGGCTGACCGTGGCGTGCGCGCGCTGCCACGACCACAAATTCGATCCGATCCCGCAGAAGGACTATTATTCGCTCTACGGCGTATTCGCGAACAGCGTCCAGTCGACCGAGCTGCCGACGATGCAGATCAAGGTGCCGCAGACCGAGGACCTGGTCGATTACCTCGCGAAGTCGGCCGACCTCGAGCGGCGGCAGCGCGAGCTCAAGGCGCAGCGCGACGAACTGCGCCGCGCGACCATCGCGGCGAAGGGCAAGGGCAAGAACATCGCGCAAATGGATCCGGCGAAGCGGGGCGAGTTTCAGCGGCTGCAACGCCTCGAGCGCGAGTTGCAGCGCGACATCGGCAATTTGGAAACGACGCATCCCGGTGCACCCGCGCGGGCGAACGCGCTGTACGACATTCATCGCGTGAACCCGCGGCAGAATTCGCACGACTGGCCGCTGCTCATCCGCGGCGAAACCGGCCATCGCGGCGAGATCGTGCCCCGCCGGTTCCTCGAAGCGCTTTCGCCCGACCCGAAGAAACGCCCCGAGTGGCACGAAGGCTCCGGCCGCTGGCAGCTCGCGCAGGCGATCGCCGATCCGAAGAATCCGCTGACGGCGCGCGTATTCGTGAACCGGATGTGGCAGCAGCACTGGGGCGTCGGCTTCGTCGAAACGCCCGACGATCTCGGCAACATGTCGGCGCCGCCCAGCCATCCCGAGTTGCTCGACTGGCTCGCGGCGACGTTCGTGGAGAACAAGTGGTCGATCAAATCACTGCACCGCATGATCGTGCTCAGCGCGACGTATCAGCAGAGCACCTTGAACAACCCGGTCTTCGCCGAGAAGGATCCCCACAACAAGATGCTCTGGCGGTACAATCTTCGCCGGATGGATTTCGAGGAGTTGCACGACTCGCTGCTCGCGGTCACGGGCGAATTGAACCCGACGCGCGGGGGCAAACCGGTCCCGATCAGCAGTGAACAGTTCGCGAAGCGCCGCGCGATTTACACCCTGATCGACCGGCAGAATCCGCCGGAGCTGCTGACGCAGTTCGACTTTCCGAATCCCGACGTCGAGTCGGGCCGCCGCTACGAGACCCTCGTGCCGCAGCAGGCGCTTTTTCTGATGAACAGCCCGATGGTGATCGAGACGGCGCGCAAGCTGGTCGATCGCCCGGCGTTCGCCGAGCTCAAGAGCGACCAGGAGCGAGTCGTGCTCCTGTACCTCGCCATCTATCAACGCTGGCCCACGAAGCAGGAGGTCGAGTTCGGCCTGCATTACGTGAAGGCGAACCCGACGGGCACCGACGTGGCGCTTGTCGCGGAGATGCCGGCCGCGAAACTCGACGCACGCAACGCGCGCATCAACGCCAAGAAGGCGATGGCCGCGAAGCAGCAGGGCCGGTTCAACCCGACGGTCGGCGGAGTCTACGACAACCAGACGCCGCTCGATGCCTGGACGAAGCTCGCCCACGCCCTCTTCCAGTCGAACGAGGCGATGTTCTACAATTGAGCCATTCGCTCGCCGAATGGTTCATCCTGAGCGGGACATCGGCCCGCGAAGGATCCATGAAATGAATGTTTGAAGCCGGGGTCAGCGACCTGGTCAGCGACCCCGGCCAGAGCGCCCGCTTTGTAGCGGGCCTCGCTGAGGCCGGTCCTTCCAGCCGCGTTCACCACGTCCGCGCCCACGCCGCGATCTTCGCGATCGCCACGGCAAGCGCGATCGATCCGAAAAACAGCGCGCGGGCCCATTGTCGCCGGCGCGCCGGGTCGGGGAACCACTCCGTTTCCTTCTTCGACAAATAGCCGACGGCGACAATCGGTGCGACGAACCACAGATACCACGGCGCACCGAACCGAATCAGCACGTGGCGAAATTCCGCGACCACGGAGACACCGAGCAACCCCAGTGCGAACAATGCCGCGAACGTCACACTGTGTCCTCGCAACGCACGCCAGGACCACGAAACCGCGGAAAATGGATTCAGGTTGATGCTCACGTTCGCCAGTGAATCACGCTGGCGTCGGGCGTCAAAACCCGCAGGCCTGCGCTCTCCGCCACGCACACCCGCCGGCTACGGCCCGAGGAGCTTGGGCCGCTCCGCCGTGTCGAACCCTCCGCCGTCGCTGCCGCCGCCCCCGGTCATCGGTTCGACCGCCTCCACAAAGCGCAGCCCGTCCTCGAATGTCCACAGCCAGCAGGCACCGTCGCGCCGGTCGTGCACCAGCAAATAATCCGGCGCCTGCTTCGCCCCGGCGCCCGTGATGCTGTAGAGCCCGTGCGTGATCCGCTCGAGCAGGTCGGGCAGGAGCGAGGCGGGCCGCGTCGCATCGAGCGACACGGTCCAGCTGCCGCCAACGCCCACCGGCGTGGCGCCCTGAAAATAGTAGCCGAAAAACCGGGGCGGCAGGAAATGCCCCGTCGCCCGCAGCCGTCGCAGCTGCTCGTCCACCAGGCCCACGAATCCGATTCGCCAGGGAAAATCCTGCGGCAGTTGAAAACCGGGCAGCGGGATCAGGACGTTCTCAGCCATGATGGGTTTTAGGGGTTCTCGTGGCAAACCTCGGGCCAGGCGCGCCTCTCGCAAGCTTGCCGCAGATTCATCGACATTCACGCTTTTGCCGTGTTCCTCGCGGACAAACTGCAGCGGCTGGTCGATGACTTCGGGTTCCTCGATGATCCGCACGAACGCCTGAACGCCGTGGTCGACCGGACGAAGCGGGCACCGCCGCTCGGGCCCGCCGAACGCATTGATGCGAACCGCGTGCGCGGCTGCGTGTCCGTCGTCTGGCTCGTGAGTGAAACGCACGAGGGGCGCTGCCGTTTCCGCAGCGACGCCGAGTCGCCCATCGTCCGTGCCCTCGTCGCTTTGCTCTGCGATTTTTTCAGCGGCGCCCCGCCGGACGAAATCGCGCACAGCCCGCTCGATCCCCTCGAGGCGCTCGACCTCACGCGCAACCTCTCGCCCACGCGCCGCAACGGCCTCGCCGCGGCGCGCCGCGCGATCCAGGAGTTTGCGCAAAGGGCGGTTTGAACCGGAGGCGTCGGCGGACCCAGGATCGTAGCCGCAACCTGCGCCGGGATTTGGTGGACGGCGACCTCCGGGCGCCGTCTGATCCGAATGCGCCCGGAGGTCGCGTTCCACCTCGGAACGGAGCAACGCCAAGCAGCGTCTGCTGACCGCGAATCACGCCCACCTTCTCCTCTTCGTTGCCTTCGTTATCTTCTGTCCACTTTTGCACCTCTACGACGCGCACAATCACCTGCAGGACGCCTGGCTGCGGCCCCACCGCACCCAGGTATTCGCCGACCTGCGACAGATCCCGCTGCGGGCCGCTGTGGTCGATGGCACGGCGGAAACCGACTGGGCGGACGTGGCCATGCTGGCCGCCCAACACGCGTTCATCGTGCCGAGTTACGGGCTCCATCCGTGGAACGTCGGCAACGCCTCGCCCGACTGGCGCCCGGCGCTGGCCCGGCACCTCGACGCGAACCCCGGCGCCGCCGTGGGCGAGATCGGGCTGGATCGCTGGATCCTCGAGCGCGCCAAACCGGACGATGCGCGTCTCGCCGGGTTGCGGCGCGCCTCGCTCGACGAGCAGGTCGCCGCGTTCGCCTGGCAACTCGCGCTCGCGGCGGAGCGCAACCGGGCGGTGACCATCCACTGCCTCGACGCGTGGGGCGCGTTGCTCGACGTCCTGCGCACGACGCCACGGCCGGCCTGCGGTTTCCTGCTGCATGCCTACGGCGGTTCGGCTGAGCTCGCGCGGGAATTCGCGGCGCTGGGCGGGTACTTTTCCTTCAACGGCTATTTCCTCGGCGAGCGGCAGGCGGCGCAGCGCGCGGTCTTCGCCACGCTGCCGGACGACCGGTTGCTGGCGGAGACCGACGCGCCGGCGATGCCCCTGCCGGCGGAAAGGCGCGCGTATTCACTCCCCGGAGTCGCCGACCGCGGTCCCCTCAACCATCCCGCCAACCTCACCGGCGTCTATGCCGGCCTGGCCGAAGTGCGGCGGACCGACGTCACGACGCTCGCGGTTCAGCTGGAACAGAATTTCCAGCGGCTGTTTGGGCGCCGCTAGCCTGGTGTCCCAAAGACAAGTTTCGAAAGTGGCCACGAGCGCCAGCGAGTGGATGCGGACGCGTTCGACTCGCTGGCGCTCGTCGCTACGCTGCGGTGCTCCCTGAATTGTGAACTCGGATCACGTAGCCACGAGCGTGAGCGAGTGGAAACCGCCGAAGTCCGCTCGCTCACGCTCGCAGCTACAAGATCAAGCGGCTATGGACATTTTGAAACTGCCGTAGCCTTTGCCGCATCCGCCGCCGCGACCAGCCGCACCAGCTCGGCGGCCGCGGCCAGCCCAAAGGCGCCGGTGACGAAAACCGCGGTGCCGAATCCGCTCTCGCAGTCGAGCTTCAAGTTAGTGTCGGGCTCGCGTTGCGCCGCGCACGTGCCGTCCGTCCAGGGGAACACCGGCGGCTCCTCCGACCAGACGCAGCGCACGCCGAAATGCATTCGGCCGCGCTGCGCGCCGGGCGCGAATCCGTGCGCGCGGCGCAGCTTCTTCCGCACCTGCCGCAAGAGTTCGTCGCCCGATGCCTCGCCGAGATCCCCGGTGCGAATCCGCGTGGGATCGCGCCGGCCGCCGGCGCCGCCGACCGTGAGCACCGGGTGGCCCCGCTGGTGGCAGGCGGCGATCAGCAGCGCCTTGTTCGTCATGCGGTCGATCGCATCGATCACGAAATCGAAATGCGGTGCGAGCAGTCGTTCCGCCGAGCTCGCCGTGAAGAATTCCGCGACGGCGTCCACGCGGCACTCCGGATTGATCAGCCGCACGCGTTCCGCCAGCACCGCGATTTTCGGCCGGCCAATCTGGCCATCGAGCGCCGGCAGCTGCCGGTTGATGTTCGTGACGCACACGTCATCGAGATCGATCAACGTGAGTGCGCCGATGCCGCTGCGGGCCAGTGCTTCGATCGCCCACGAGCCAACGCCGCCGACACCGACCACGCCCACGTGCGCGGCCCGCAAACGCTCGAGCCCGGCGCGCCCGACCAGCCGGGCCACGCCGGAAAACCGATCGAGGTAGCCGCTGCTGAGATTCACCCTGTCCGCTCGCTCGCTCACGCCGGAATCATAACTTCGGAAACTGCCGGCGCAATACGTCGGCGAAGCCACGCTGGTCGAGGCGGTGGGCAGAAATGGCCATCATCGCGTCGTGCAGAACTTCATCATCGGATCGATCAGCGCAGCCGTTGCCGATGAGGAAAACACTGGCGCACGCGATCGCCGTACGCTTGTTGCCATCGGCAAAAGCCTGGCTCTCTGCCAGGTGATACGCGTAGGCCGCCGCGATCTGGTGCAGATCGCCATCACCGTAACAAAAGACATTTTCGGCTGCGCCGAGCGCGGACTCGAGCACTGCTCGATCACGTATGCCCTCGATTCCGCCCCATCGCTTCAAAGCCCCGCGATGAATTGCGACAACAATATCCCAGCTGAGAAACTCCGGTTGCGGCATGAAGCCACCTCATTGCGCCAGCCGCCGAAACAATTCGGGATGCCGCTCAAAAACGCCTTCTCCCATTGTCGTCGCCTTGGTCAAATCCATCCGTCGGACTTCGCCACTACCTGCGTTCCCGAGCTTTTTTTCCAGGAATTCGCGCACTTGCATCTGCTCGTTCTCAGACAGTTGTTCGATCAGCCGGATGACTTCGGCGGTGCTCATGACCCCGCAAAGGTAGGCTGGGGCACCGGACACGCAAGCCGGCGCTGGAGTCAACGCCGGCCGAGCGCGTAACCACTGCTGCGGACGTAGCGCGTTACTTTTTCGCGAGCAGCGCCTTCGTCACGCCTTCGAGTTGGTTGACCTCGAGATTGGGCGTGAGCCGGCCGACCGGGCTGCCCGAGACCGTCGTGAACAGGATGCCCTTCTGATCGAACACCATTAGCCGCGGCACGCTCCACACGTTCAGCTTCGGCCCAAAGTCGTTCTTCGTCCCCTTGCCGTCGAAGTACACCGGGAAAGTCACTTTGTTGTCCTTCATGTACTTCATCAGCTTCGCGCGATCCTCCTCCTTGTCGTAGGACACGGTCACGAGCTCGAAACCTTTCTTCTTGTAGTCGGAATAAATCTGACGGACCTGGTCGAGCCGATCGGTCGAGCCTTTGTTGGCCGCGCTCCAGAAATAGAAAGCGACGACCTTGCCGCGCAGCTGGGAAAAATCGATCGGCTTCCCGTCGACGCTGGTGAGCTTCAGGTCGTACGGCTGCTTCTTCACCTCGAGGATATTGAGCTCCTCCCGCGCCATGTCCTTCACGGCTTTTTCCTTGTGCTCGAGGAGCTTCTTCGCCTGCTCCTCCGCGCGCGCGGGCGCATTGATGGCAACCAGGTGGAGATACGAGCGTTCGCGCTCGGCGAGGAAACGGTTGCCGCCCGGCGTCGACGCCAGTTCTTCGGTTTTTTCCCGCAGCGTCCCGAGCGTTCCCGCCGTGATCGACTCACGCGCGTCGAAATCGGCAATCGCGGCCTCCGTCGCCGCCAGCACTGCCTTGGCGTTGTCGCTCACACCGTCCTTGTATTTCTGATTCATCACCTCGAGCTTCAGGAGCGAGACGTAGGCGGTGCGCTGCGCGGCCTCCTTCTTGTCGATGCTGCCCGCGTAGAATGCCAGGTTGTTGATCGCGCCGCTCACGTTGCCGTCCGTCGGATACTGCGTGAGGTACGCCAGCCCGGCATTGATCACCTTTTGGAATCGCGCCTGGTTCTTCGCCCCGGGCTCCGAACGGGCCTTGTTGAATTCATCCAGCGCGAGGCTGGCCGGGCTCTTGGCGGGGGCGGGCTTCGGCGCTTGCGCAAAAAGCGCGGCAGCAAAACCGCTCATCAGGATCGCAGCGAACAGTCGTGTTTTCATCGGACATCGAGTTGGTTTCGTGAGTCGCAGACGCTCCCACATCTACCGGCCGGCGACGCCAGCGGCAAGGCAAACTAGCTTCTGCGCCAGCCGCATCTCCAAGTTGGCGGTCAAGCGTAGCGCCGGCATCCTGCCGGCCAGTGGCTGCGGCTTCCAGCCGCAGACTCATCGGCTGGAAGTCGATGCCACGCGCCATGCCGGCAAGATGCCGGCGCCACGTTCAGGCCGCTGCGATTGCCGACCACCGGCAGACTCGCCCGCCCCGACTGCTGGCGTTGAACGCGATTGAGCTGCCGCCATTTTCACCCTAGCAACGCGCCATGTCCTTGCTCGTCGTTCATGTTCACGTCCACGTGAAGCCGGAATGCGTGGACGCCTTCCAGGCCGCCACGCTCGCGAACGCGCAGGCCAGCGTGCGCGAACCCGGCATCGCGCGCTTCGATGTCGTGCAGCAGGCCGACGACGCGACGCGTTTCGTGCTGGTCGAAGTGTACCGCACGGCGGCCGCGACCGGCGCGCACAAGGAAACGGCTCACTACGCGCAGTGGCGCGACACCGTCGCGCCGATGATGGCCTCGCCGCGCACCAGCGTGAAGTTTGCAAACCTCTTCCCTGATGACGCGAAGTGGTGATTGCCGTCGGCGCACGAGGTAGCGCATCCCTCACTTTCTCGTTTCCCGAGCTCCTCCCTCCCCTCCTCCATGCGTTTCGAGTTCGCGACGGCCGGTCGGATCCTCTTCGGGCCGGGCACGCTCTCCGAGGCGGGTCGCGCGGCAGCTGAGTTGGGCCGGCACGCGCTGGTCGTGACCGGTCGCGATCCGCGACGCGCGGAACGGCTGCTCGTGCTGCTGGGGCAGGCGGGCGTCGCGACCGCGTGTTTCCGGATCGCGCACGAACCGACGGTGGACGACGTGCTGCAGGGCGTGGCGCAGGCCCGCGCCGGCGGCTGCGACTGCGTCATCGGCTGCGGCGGCGGCAGCGCCCTGGATGGGGCCAAGGCGATTTCCGCGCTGCTGACCAATCCCGGCGATCCGCTCGATTACCTCGAAGTCGTGGGGGCCGGTCGCACCCTGCGCCAGCCGGCGGCCCCGTGTATCACGATACCAACGACGGCCGGCACCGGCGCCGAAGTGACGCGCAATGCGGTGCTCGCCGTGCCGTCGCACCGCGTGAAGGTCAGCCTGCGCAGCCCGCTGATGCTGCCGCGACTCGCGATCGTCGACCCGGACCTGACGCACGATTTGCCGCCGGCACTCACCGCGGCGACCGGACTCGACGCGCTCACGCAACTGATCGAGCCGTACGTTTCCTGCCGCGCGAACCCGCTGACCGACGCCTTGTGCGTCGAGGGGCTGCGCCGGGCCGCGCGTTCGCTGCGCCGGGCGTTCGACGACGGCCGCGACGCGGCCGCCCGCGAAGACCTGGCCGTCGCGAGTCTCTTCGGCGGGCTGGCCCTGGCGAATGCCGGTCTTGGGGCGGTGCACGGTTTTGCCGGGCCCGTCGGCGGCCGGTATGCGGCGCCGCACGGTGCGGTGTGCGCGGCCTTTCTTCCGCATGTGATGGCCGCGAATCTCGCGGCGCTCCGCTCGCGCGCGCCGCAGCACGAGGCGCTGCGCCGCTACGAAGAAGTCGGCCGGCTCCTGACCGGAAAACCCCACGCCACCGCCGGCGACGGCGTCGCCTGGGTGCGCGATCTCACGCGAGCATTGCAGGTCCCGCCCCTGCGTTCGTACGGCGGAACCCGCGAGGATTTTTCGCCAATCGTCGAAGCTTCCGCCAAGGCCAGCAGCATGAAAGCGAATCCGCTACCGCTTACGGCCGCGGAGCTGCAGGCGATTCTCGCCGCCGCGTGGTGATCGAAGGAAGTAACAAGTATCAAGTTGCAAGTATCAGGGCAAAGGGTCGCCGACGGGACCTTGTTACTTGATACTCCTTACTTGTTACTTCCGCGCGGCGCGCGGACTATCCTTTCGCGACAAACGCCTCGAGCGCCTCGCGGGTGATCGTGTGTCGCGCGCCGCAGCGCGGGCAGCGGATCTCCACCTTCGGATCGTCGCCGAAGAGCGCCTCGGGGTCCTGCTTCATCGTCGGTTTGAGCACTTCCATCATCCGTTCCTGATTGCAGCCGCAGTGCCAGCGATAGATGCGGCGCTCCACCAGCGCGAGGGTCTCGCGTTCGTCCAGCGCGCGCACCAAATCCGCATCGAGCGTGCGAAACCACCCGAGGTCGCAGTCCGGATGCTCCGACACCATCGCGAACTCCTCCTCGGCGAGCGGGAAATAGCGCGCGCCGCGCTGCTCGCTCTGGCCGTAGAATCTTTCGACGGCGGCCATCGGATCGGCCCCGCTGAACGTGACCGCACTCCGCCGCGTGGGCGAATGGCCGCGCACCACGTCGGCGAAGAACAGGTTCTCCGGCCCTTCCTTCACGTTCTCATCGAACACGCGGCCGGTCACGGCCCCCGTGCCGTTGTCGCCCGTCAGGAAGAAATTCACCAGCGGCTGCTGGAAATTAATCGTCCACGCCGTGAGCTCGTTCCACGGCCGCGACGCGCAGTGGAGCGTGAAGGCCGCGATCGCCCGCTTGAACATCGCGTCATGTTCCGGCGCGACTTTGATCTGGTTCGTGCCGAGGTGGAGATAATAGTCGACGAAGAGATCGCTGAACTCCGCCCGCGCGACCAGGGCGTTGCGATTCCGCACGAAATAAGTGCGCACCTCGAGCCCGGCATCGGCGGTGTTGGGGGGAGTCGTTTCTGGCATCCCTCACGATTTCGGCAAATCGGCAGAAGTCCAGTCGGGCCGCGGCAACACCACGCCGGCCGCGCGATTGACTGCACGCGTGCCTGCCGCCGCGATGCACTCGAGCAAAGCCGCGCGCTGCGCTGGGGCGGCGTCGAGGTTCGCCGGCGGCCGCGCCAGCCGGAGCCCTTCGACCCGCCCAGGGCCCAGGGCGGAGCCGGGGGGTGGTTCGACGACGTCGCATGACTGGCGCACGAGCAGGCCCCAGCCGGCGGGAATTTCGGCTTCGGCGAAGATACCATCTTCCACCACGAGGTAGAGATAGTCCGCGCACCGATAGCGGAACATCTTCGAAAACTTCGTGCCGCGCACGACCCGCCGCTGCACCGTGTCGATCTCCGTCAGCACGCCGCGGTACGCGCGATGTTCGAGCGAAGAAAAGTCCCACGCATCGTACTCCGGCCAGAGCGCCTCGCCGCGGCGCAAGTCCGGCCGGTGCACCGCCAGCAGTTCCTCGAGGTTGCGGCGCCGGGCCATCAGTGCCGCGAGCCGCGCCCGGGTCGCGTGCTCGGCGTGCGCGTCCTTCAGCAAGTCGGTCCGCGACTGTTTGCACTCGAAAATCGCGGTGCGCCCTTCCGACCAGCCGCCAACGTTCGCGGCCTGGTCGCGCCGAAGCGGAGCGTAGGCGGCGACATCGGCCCGGTAGCCGCTTTTCGGCACGCGGACCTCGAGGCCCGCCAGCGCGAATCCGTTGGTCTGCGCCCACGCCAGCGTCAGCGCTTTCAGCCGGGTGTGATTGTGGGATTCCGGCGAGGGCATCGCGAACAAACAATCACGGATTCCGCGGATGAAAACGGCCAAATTTCCGTGGCCCGTTCTCCGCCGTGACAATCCGTACTGCTGTCGCTGAACCTGGCGTTTTCCCACGTGCATTTGCCATTGAACAGAAGGCAACAAAGGGGACGAAGCGTCGTTCGTCTTCGCCCCCTTTGTTTCCTTCGTTACCTTTTGTTCAAAAGGATTGGGGTTTGGGGACCGTCCGCCGACCGTCACAGAGTCCGTTCGCTCACGCTCGCAGCCACCGGCAAGACGCCGTTTCCAAGAAGTTGCCCGCGAATGGACGCGAATCTGCGCGAACGAGAATTCGCACCGAGTCTTCGAAGGGCGCTCCGCGGCTCGAGGTCTCTGGTCCTTGGTCCCTGGTCGCTGGTCTTTTGCCCGAGGCGAAGCCTCGGGCTACGCGCACATGAGAAAATCACGGCCCTCCACGTATCGGCGCGCGCGCAGTTCGGCCCGAATCAACTCGCGGGCGCCGCGGGCGGCAACGTAGCCGAGCACGAGAATCTTCCCCGGCGGCGGCAGCATCGCCGGCGAAATCACACGTGCTCCGCGGCCACCGATGGCCGGCGTGACCTTCTTCGCGTCGACGTCGATGTAGCCGGCGATCCGGACGCCATGTCGCTCGAGATGGGCCGCACGCCTCCGCGTTGGTCGCCCCGCGCCCCAGACGAAAAGCTGCCGCATGTAGGGCGGGGTCTCCCGCCCCCGCCGCTCCGCTGGAGGCGCCGTTGCGTCCGGCGGGGTCAGGAGACCCCGCCCTACAATTTCCCGCGCGATCCACTCGGCCTTCATCCGGAAAAAAGCCTCCGGCGCATACCGCGGATCGCGCCGCGACAGCCGCGTCGGGCCGTCGTGCCAGCGCAACAACGCACGCGGGACCTTCGCCATCACGACACCGGCCTCGAGCCATCGCAGCCATAATTCGTAGTCTTCGGGAAAATCGCCGTCGCGATATCCACCATGCCGCTGCACCAATTCGCGCCGAAACATCACGCTCGGATGAGCGAACGGCGATTCGACGAACCGGTTCAGCGCGATGTCCGCCGGCGTGAGGAGCGAATTGATCCACTCGACGTGCAGCGCGTACCCGGCGTTCACCGCCGCGTCGCCGGCAAATTCGACCCGGCAGCCGACGAGTCCGACCTGCTGGTTTCCGGGCGCGCGCAGGAATGCCACCTGTTCCGCCAGCCGCTCGGGCGCCGACTCGTCGTCGGCATCCATTCGCGCGATGAATTCACCCCGCGCGACGTCCAGCGCATGGTTCAACGCCGCGACGATCCCGCGCGGCTCCCGCCGCACCACGCGAACCCGCGGGTCCGCCGTCGCGACCGCTGTCGCGATGGGTGCGGTTGCATCGGTCGAGCCATCGTCGACCACGATCAATTCCCAGTCCGCCCAGGTCTGGGCGCGAATGCTGCCGATCGCACGCGCCACCGTCGCCTCCGCGTTTCGCACCGGCATCAGCACCGAAACGCACGGCGCCGCCGCGGCAGCATTCATCGTTGCAAACCGGATCGCCAAGATACTCCGGGATCGCTCCGCTGCGCCTATTTCCCCGTCGTCGCGATTTCCTTTTCCAGCTTCTTGATCTTCGGCGCGATCACGTACGCGCAGTAGCCGGCGTTCGGGTTGCGGCGGAAATAGTCCTGGTGGTATTTCTCCGCCGGCCAGAATTTCTCGAGCGGCACGATCTCCGTCGTGATCGGATCGCGGAACACCTTGGCCGCAGCGGCCCGCGACTTCTCCGCCGCCGCCTTCTGCCCGGCGTTCGCGTACAGAATGATCGAGCGATACTGCGGCCCGTGGTCGTTGCCCTGGCCGCCGACCTGCGTCGGGTTGTGCACGTGCCAGAAGTAATCGAGCAGCTTCTCCAGCGAAATCTTCTCCGGATCGAAATCGATCTTCACCACCTCGGCGTGACCGGTCGCATGGTCGCACACCTGTTCGTAGGTTGGATTCGACTCCTTGCCGCCGGCGTAGCCGCTGACGACGTCCTTCACGCCGGGCAGCATTTCGTACGCGGCCTCCGTGCACCAGAAGCAGCCGCCGCCGAGGACGAGGGATTCGGTTTTCGATTGAGCAGCGTTCATAAACAGCGAGAGCCCGCCAAACGCCGCGAGCAAAGCGAAGGGTTTCATGTGGGTGGGAACCACCGTGTCGCGAAAAATTCCCGACGCAAACCGAGATGAATGCGGCGGCGGTGCAGTTCGGGCAAACGACCGCGGATCACGTGGATGACGCGGATAAACTCCCTTCGTCCTCTTCTCCTATCCGCGGGCTCAGCGTAATCCGCGGTCAAAGTGTTTTCCTGGGAGTCGGACGCCTCAATCTTTCGCCCTGCCGCCCAAGCTTCCGGTGGCGTTCACTCGCTCACGCTCGCGGCCACGAGAAACCCGGCTCGCGGGCGCTCGCCGCCACGTGTCAGCCGTGGGCGAGCTTGCGGTACTTGATCCGATGCGGCTGATCGGCGGCCTTGCCGCGACGGCGGTGGTAATCCTCCGTGTAGCTCGAGTAGTTTCCGTTGAACCAGTGGACATAGCTGTCGCCTTCGAACGCCAGGATGTGCGTCGCGACGCGATCGAGGAACCACCGGTCGTGCGACACCACGACCGCGCAGCCCGCGAAGTTTTCGAGCGCCTCCTCCACCGCGCGAATCGAGTTCACATCGAGATCGTTCGTCGGCTCGTCGAGCAGGATCAGGTTCGCGCCGCTTTTCAGCATCCGCGCGAGATGTACGCGGTTGCGTTCGCCGCCGGAGAGGACGCCGACCTTCTTCTGCTGGTCCGGCCCGGTGAACCCGAACTGCGCGCAGTAGGCGCGTGAGTTCACCTCGCGACCCGGCAGCCGCATGATTTCCTCGCCCCCGCTGATCGCCTCCCAAATCGTCGCCTGGTTCGGCAGCGAATCGCGCGACTGGTCGACATGCGCGATCTTCACGGTGTCCCCGACGCGCAGCGTGCCGCCGTCGGGTTGCTCCGCGCCAATGATGAGCCGGAAGAGCGTGGTCTTGCCGGCGCCGTTCGGGCCGATCACGCCGACGATGCCGCCGGGCGGGAGCGAAAAGTCCACGTTTTCGAAGAGGACGTTGTCGCCGTAGCTCTTCGCGAGCTGCTTCGCCTCGACCACGAGCGCGCCGAGCCGCGGACCGGGCGGAATCACGATCTCAAACTCCCGCTCCTTCTCCGCGACGTTCTCCTGCAGCATCGTCTCGTACGCGTTGATGCGCGCCTGCGACTTCGCCTGCCGCGCCCGGGCGCTCTGCCGAATCCACTCGAGTTCGCGGGCCATCGCCTTTTGCCGGCGATCCTCCGTCCGTTGCTCCACCGCAAGCCGCCGCTGCTTCTGTTCGAGCCACGACGAGTAGTTTCCCTTCCACGGGATGCCGGCGCCCCGTTCGAGTTCGAGGATCCACTCGGCGACATTGTCGAGGAAGTAGCGATCGTGCGTCACTGCGATCACCGTGCCCTCGTAGCGCGCGAGGTGCTGTTCGAGCCACTGCACGCTCTCCGCATCGAGGTGATTCGTCGGCTCGTCGAGCAGCAGGATGGAGGGCTTTTGCAACAGCAGCCGCGCCAGCGCCACGCGCCGCCGCTCGCCGCCGGAAAGTTTGTCGACCACCACGTCGCCGGGCGGACACCGCAGCGCCTCCATCGCCATTTCCACCTGCGGCGCGACATCCCAGGCGCTGAGCGCATCGATTTTTTCCTGCAACTCGCCCTGTCGCTTTCCAATCGCCTCCCGCTGATCGTCGTTCTCGGCGCCGCTCAACTCGTCCCACGTCGCATCGTAGGCCGCGGTGAGGTCGGTGAGATGTTTCACGCCTTCCTCGACGCATTCCCGCACCGTCCGGCCCGGCGTGAGCGCCGGCTCCTGCTCGAGCAAACCGATCGAATAGCCCGGCTCGAAATGCACGCGACCGTCGATCTCCGTGTCGCGTCCCGCCAGAATCCGCAGCAGCGAGGACTTGCCGGAACCGTTCAATCCGAGCACGCCAATCTTGGCGCCGAAATAGAACGACAGGGAAATGTCGCGGAGGATTTCCTTGCGCTCGATTTTCTTCGAGACGCCGAGCATGGAGAAGATGATGGTGGGCGCTGCGTCGGGCTTGGGCACGCCGGCCACTCAAGCGGCGGCGGTGGCGTCCGCAAGCCCGGCGCGCCGCCTCCGGCGGCAAACGAGACGCGCAACGCGCGCGATGTCCGCATCGGCATTTCTGCAATCCGTCACTAGGGCGTCGATGCCCTTCGCAGCGTGGTAGATTTTCCCATGGCCATTTCGGGAACGAGGGGGGCGATTTGACTTTGCGCGGAGTCCCCCGCCCTCCTTTGAAGTGTCTAAGCGTGGAGGAAAATATTATACAAATGGCTGAACGATTTTTGATCGTAGACGACGATGCTGACAGCACCTTTCTGGCCCGTCGAAACTTACAGGCGGTCTTCCCCCAGGCGACCGTCGAACACGTCACTTCGGGCCAGGCGGCGCTGGAATTGCTTCTGACCCAGGAGTTCACCGCGGTCGTGACCGACTACCGCATGCCGTGGATGGACGGGCTCACCCTCGTGCGCAAAATCCGCGAGTTGAACCTCCACATGCCGATCGTGATGCGGACCGCCATGGAGGATCTGGAAAACGCGGCGCGGGCCGCCGGCGTGGATTACGTCCTGCCCTGGTTTCGCTGGCGGGATCTCGGTGAGGTGGTGAAAGAACTCCTGCACTGCCACACGCCCGGGCCCGACGCACACGCCTGAACAGTGACGACTCCCCGCACCCGCCCCATCCTCATTGTCGACGACGATCCCGATGCGGTCGCGCTGACCAAGCACGCCCTGGCGAAGGCCGGCATCAAGACGAAGATCGACGTGATGGAAAACGGCGAGCACGCGATCAAGTACCTCAAGGAAAAGCTGACCGAGGGCGATCATGCGCTGCCGTTGCTGCTGTTTCTCGACTTGAAGATGCCGGGCACCGACGGGTTCCAGGTGCTCGATTGGATCCGCAGCCAGCCGCGGCTCCGGCGGTTGCTGACCGTCGTGCTCAGTTCGTCGACCAACACGCGCGATGTCGACAAGGCCTACTCGCTCGGCGCGAAGACCTACTTCGGCAAGTATCCCGTCGCCTCGGACGTGCGAACGGTTTTCCAACTCGCGAACGCCATGCTGACCGTGGACGAAATCGAGAAGTTCGTCCTGCCGGGCATTCGTCCGCCGGCCAACGCCCCCGCGAGTCCGGGGAAGTAGGCCGCGAAGCAGGCGCGTTGTAGCGGCGGTCTATGACCGCCGGCGCAAGCCGGCCAGGCGTTCGTTCGGCGGTCACAGACTCGGCGGTCATAGACCGCCGCTACAGGCAATCACGCCGGCCGCGTGGCGTGCTCGAGCTGGTCGAGATACGCGAGCGCCTCGTCGCGATGCGCGCCGCACATGCTCTCCAGCGGCCGCAAGCTCTGGCAAACGGCGGGGCGCTCCGGCCGGCCGAACAGCGCGCAGCGGTAATCAGGCAGGAGCTGCACGCAGGGAATTCCCGCCGGTTTCCCGTGCGGCATCCCCGGAATCGGCGATGAAATCGAAGGCGCGATGCAGCACGCGCCGCACCCGGCGCGGCAATCCATGCGCAGATTCTGGCGGGATCTCCGTCGCACGGTCAATGCGCCGAAGGCGCACCAGCCTGACCGTGCCGAGCACGGGTCGAATCTCGCTCTCCGTTTCGAGCACGCTCAGGTTGAGCATGCTACGCTGGGCACCGCCGACCACACCTCGCGCGGGTGGGTGCTTACCCCCGCCCTACGGCCCGAAATTACCGATGCACCAACCACCGGTCATCCCGACGGAACCCATTGGGCCACCCCGCTACTATCTTTGCGCAACTCCAATCCTCCTATGAAACTGTCCGTTCCCACACTGATCACGATTTTAGCCTTCGGCGGTGGCCTCGCCACGCTTTCCACCGGCTGTGCCGGCACCTCCACGCGCGAAAGCACGGGTGAATACATCGATGACGCGACCATCACGACGAAAGTGAAGGCGGCATTTGTGAAAGACCCGCTCGTCAAGGCGCTCGATGTCAAAGTCGATACCTTCAAGGGCACGGTGCAGCTCAGCGGCTTCGTCGACACGGCCGAGCAGAAATCCCGCGCCGAGGAACTCGCGAGGATCATCACCGGCGTGAGCAGCGTGAAGAACAACATCACGCTGAAGACGAACGCCACCCCGTAAGCGCTGCCCACTCGCTCGATTTCCCCGGAGGGCGGGTCGCCTGACCCGCCCTTCTTGTTTACACAATCATGGCCACGCGCCTGCTGCGCTCCTCCCGCCACGCGCCACGCGTCGCGGCGCCGCCGCTGCCGCGCTGGCGCGAGTTGCCCTGGGGCCGGATCGTGACCGTCGTCATCGTGGTGGCGGCCGTCGCGGCCGCGCTTTATCATCGCATCGACCTCGAGGCCGTCCATGCGACGGCCGCCCGGCTGAACGGGGGCGCGGCGTTCGCGCTGCTGGTCGTTCTGCCGCTGCTCGGATTTCCCGCGAGCCTGCTGCACGTCGCCGCCGGCATTCGCTTCGGCGTCCCGCTCGGACTCGCGCTCGTCAGCCTCTCGATCCTCCTGCAGCTCCTCGCGAGTTTCGCGCTGGTGCGGGTGTGGCGCGCGCATTTCGAGCGCGCCCGCTGGCTGCGCCACCTGCGCGCCCGTATCCCGCAGGGCGCGCACGCCAGCGTGTGCGCATTCACCGTGCTGCTGCCGGGCGCGCCGTTTGCCGCGGTGAACTACGTCCTCCCGCTGATGGGCGTGCCGCTGCGGACGTTCCTGCTCTGCGCCTGGCCGCTGCACACGCTGCGCTCGACGGTGACCGTCGCCTTCGGCGGCCACAGCGCGCACCTCACCGCAACTCGGCTGGCTGGGCTCGGGGTTTACGCGCTGGCGATTCTCGGCGCGTCGTGGTGGGCGTACCGGCGGCTGCAGTCGCGATTCGCAGGTCCGCGACGAGCGGCAGGTGGTCGGACGCGACCCGCGTAAGGTCGTTGCGCACGACGACGACGCGCTGGCGTTCGAAATGCCGCGAGGTGAAGATGTGATCGAGCCGCACGAGCGGCTGCAGCGAGGAAAAGGTCGCCAGCGGCTTGTGGCCGCTCGAGCCCGCCTGCACATCGCGCAGCCGCGTGGCCGTCAGCCGATACGGCGCGCTGCCCGGGAGCGCGTTGAAATCGCCGCACAGGAGCACGGGCTCGTCGGCGGGGATGCCGCCGATCCATTCCGGGCCGAGCAACGCCTCGACTTGCAGCACGCGTTCGCGCGGGCCCAGGCCGAGGTGCGTCGTGATTACGTTCACCACCTGGCCACGAACTTCGATCCGCGCCCACATCGCCGAGCGCGGCTCCTGCCACCAGCTCGCCGCGTCATGTGGCAGCCGGGCCCGCTTGACGACCTCGATCGGGAAGCGGCTGAGCATCGCATGGCCGTAGTGCTCCTCGCCGCGGGTGATCGTGGGGCAGAACACCACGTGCATCCCGAGTTCCTGTGCGATGATCAAGGCCTGATCCTCGGCCCGCGACCGGCGCCGGCCGAGGTCGACCTCCTGCAACGCCACGATGTCCGGCATCGGTCCGCGAATCACCCGCGCCACGCGGCGCGGTGACACGCGGCCGTCCATCCCGCCGCAACCGTGGACGTTGTACGTCATGAGCCGCAGTTCCGTCCGCCGCTCGTCGAGCGTGCGGCAGGCCGGCGACTCGCATCGGCCGATATGATACAGCGCCGCGGTGCGCAACGCGCGGGGCCGGATGAAGAACTCCGTCCCCTCCGGCAGCGGCGTGTGGCGCGGCAGGAGGGCGAACCCCTGCGTTTCGTTCGGCCCAAACCCGCCGTGCGCCCCGCGCTCCGGCGCGAAGCTCCAGGCCGGTCCGCCCGGGCTCCAGCCCAGCAGCACGAGGTCGCCAACGTCGGGGGTTTCCATGAACGTGACGACGTCGCGCCCGATTTCCGCGCGCAGCGGTTCCGGATGCGGCAGCAGCGGCGCCATTTCCTGGGGCACGCGCGTCTCGCCCTGCGCGTGAAACCAGGTGATGCGGCCGTCGCCGAAGCGAACGAGCACGCCGGGAATCATGCCCTGCTTCACCAGGCGTTGCGCGAGCGCCTGCCGCTGCTCGTCGGTCTTCTCCTCGGCGAAGTAGACGTGGCCCACGGGGCCCATCGCCGCGACGGTGAACGTCTTTTGCTCCTCCGCCGTCAGTGCATCCGCCGCGCGGGCCCGCTCGATGCGCGCCTGGTTGAACCGGCTGCGCGACAGGAAAGCCGACGAAAACCAGAACTGCGACTGGTTGCGCCAGGCCATGTCGTGCCTCAGCGAAAGCTCGAGGCACTGCTGCAGCACGGCCTCGACGCCGCCCGGCACGAGGTCCGGCAACGGCTTGGTCGGCTCCTGGCCGTGGTCGGAAAAAATCCACACCGCATAATCGCGCCGCACCGAGCGCTCTGCCGCCCGCACGATGTGCTTGATCGCCCGGTCGATGCCGCGCAGCGCGAAATGCGCGAGCCGCGAGCCGGGCCCGCGCACATGCGACTCCTCGTCGTAGCCCACGAAGTTGATGTGCACGATGGGCAGGCCGCGCGTCACATCGATCGCACCGCTAATCGTGAGGAGTTCGCGCAGCCCGACGCCGACAAACACGCGCGAAACCAGCAGCAGGAATTCGCGCCGCGGACTCCGGCCGCGCAGGATGGCGCGCACGAGGTCGACGAAGCCGACCGCGGCCTCGACGGCCAGCAGCCCGGCGATCCGGACCGCCGCGGTGAGGTTCAGCACGATGAAGACGAAAATGTTTCGAATCTTCTTCGTGCGCCACATGTCGCCGAGCCCGATGCTTGCCGCGCAGAAGTGGCTCTCATGCTGGCCCGCCCCACCCGTATAAATGTTCGACCACGAACTGCCGCCGCGCAGCAGACCCTCGGCCTTTTCCGCGCAGGCCGCCTCGCGCGCCTTGGCCCAGTCCGGATCCCACATCCGGCCGAGTTTCTTCATCGTGCGATCGAAAAAGCTGAAGGCCGGCACCGCCGAGCGAACGCCGTAATACAGTTCGGCCTGCACCGCCGGCGTCGTCGAGGGCAGCCCGGAATAAAACGTGTGCAACTCGTAGCCTTCGCGCCGCAGCAGCCGGCGCAGGAACGGCATGGTGTTCGCCGCAATCGCGCGCTCGAGCTGTCCGCGGCCCAAACCGTCAATCTGGATCAACAGCAACCCCGGCGCCTCCGCGGTGCCCTCGGAGGGCGTCAGCCCGAGGTGCCGCACCGCCCATTCGCTGCGGCTCAGCCGGCGTCGCACCCGGTGCAGAGTCGCTTCAACCTTGGCGAACATGGCAATCGGGGGGGAAGAGACCAAGGGACCAAGGGACTAAAGGACCAAGGGACCAAGAGACCCGCGTGACGGGAAATTTGGGCCGTGAATTGTCCCTTGGTCCCTTGGTCCTTTGGTCCCTTGGTCTTTTGGTCTCTTGGTCCCTTGGTCCCTTGATTCTCATGACGCCTGGGCGGTGGACTCGTTGAACACGGCGGCGGCGACGGACTGGGTGCGGGTGGACATCAGATCCCATTCGAGCCCGAGCCGTTGCAGCATCGCGGTCCAGGGACTCAGGTGGTGGAGCAGCCGGCGCGCCCGTGTGGCCTTGCGCGTCTCTTCATAGAACGCCAGCGCGCGTCGCGCGGACTGCTCCCGCGAGAATTGCTTCGACGCCTCACTTGCCCCGGCGCCCAGGCGCGAGCGAGCATCGGCCTTTGCCGTTCGCACCAGCGCCTGCGCGAACTCCTCCGCCGTCGCCGTCGCGGGCAGCAACACGCCATTGTCGCCATCGCGGACGACCTCGCGCACTCCGGATGCATTCAACGCGACTACGGGCAATCCGGCCGCCATCGCCTCCGCGACGACCATGCCTTGCGTTTCCGATCGCGACGCGAACGCAAAAACGTCCATCGCCCGGTACGCCTCGCGCAGGACGCGGCCAGTGCGCTTGCCCGCGAGGATCAAGCGATCGCCGGCATCCTGCTGTTCGAAAACCGCCTTGAGCTCGTCGCGCCATGGGCCGTCGCCGACGACGAGGAAACGCGCGTTGGGCTGCGACGCCACGAACCGCGCCACCGCTTCCGCGAGGAAGCCGAGGTTTTTTTCCAGCGCGAGCCGCCCGACGTGCCCGACCACCAGCGCGTCGGTGGGAATCTTCATCCGCTCGCGAAAACGCGCGCCATCGGCCGAGGCAAACGCCTGCACGTCGATCCCGGTCGGGATGACCGTCATCGGCGTGGTCACGCCGCGCTTGCGAATCAACCGCGCGGTGCTCTCGCTCGGCGCGATCACGCCGTCGCAGAGGTTCGCGTAGTGCGTCGCGATCTCGATGGCGACTTCCCGCAGCGCCCGCGAGAACGGCACGTAATGGGTGTAGTCCTCGTACCGCGTGTGGTGGGTGAACACGATCGGCACGTTCTTGTTCATCGCGATCCGCAGCGCGGTGTCGCCGAGCAGGAACGGATGGTGCGCGTGGATGATGTCGGCCTGGAAAGCCTCGAGTCGCGCGGACAGCGCGGTCAGCCCCGGCAGCCGCACAGAGAATTCGCTGCCGTTGAAATTCTTCAGCGAGGGAATCCGCTCCACCATCGCCTCCGCCTTCGCCGTCAGCGGCCGGCCGTCGAACTCCGGCGCGACCACCAGCACCTCGTGGCCTTCGCGCAGGTATTCCTCGGCAAACGTGCTCACCGAGCGGGCCACGCCGCCGACATGCGGCAGGTACGTGTTGGTCATCATGCAGATTTTCATGGGGTCGAGACGGCTACGGGCAGTGGAAACAGAAATTCCTCGTGCCCGCGCGCCGCGCTGCGGTGCTGGGCGGGCATTCCGGGGAGTCGCACGTCCAGCACCGGCGGCGGGCCGCGCCAATCGGCCTCGACGTGCACCGTGACGTTCTCCTCCGCCGGCACGATGCGAACCGTCACCGCGCCGAACGGCGTGAGCGTGGGACCGAGCATCGCCTCGCGCTCGCGCCACCACTCCGGGCGGACGCCGGATGCGATCACGAGCCGGGCCGGCTCGCGCGCGCCGATCCGGCCGGCTTCCTCGCGCACAAAGCAATTGCGCAGCATCATTGCGAGTTCGCACGCGGCCCACATGTGCTGGCCGTCGCCCATGCAGCCGCCGCCGGTCCTCGGGTGAATCGCCTCCGGCCACTGACCCGTCGGCGAGGCGAGTTCGACGACCGTGTCGATCAAACTCCACGCGACCTCCGGCTCACCCGCCCGCAGCCGCACCTGCGCGAGGTGCAGCGTGAGGTACGCGTTGATGCCGGAGTGAATCATGTTCTGGAAGAAGCCGCCCTGGTGACTGCTGTGGTCGCGCAGGTAGTCCGCCGTGCGCAGGATCCGTTCGTCACCCGCGGCCAAAACCTGCAGCGGGTAATCGGCCACGAGGTTGCCGACCGCGCCGGAATCCATCCGCCGCTTGGGCGACGCGGGAATCGCACCCGGAAAGCGGCGGTGCGGGCCGCGCGGAAATGAATGCTCGATCGTCTGCAGGAATTCGCGGCCAACCTCGTCGCACTCGCGGGCGAAATCCGGATCGCGTTCGCGCAGCAGATCGGCGGCGCAGTGCAGCCCGGCCACGCCCCAGAAATCGTCCCAGTAGTAAAAATCGTTTGGCCCCAGGTGTTCGGCGCTGAAGCCGGCCGGCAGCAGCCCGGCTTCGGGCTTGCCGCTGTCGCGCGGCAGCCGCTTGCGCATGATCCAGCGCGCGCCTTTCGCGATCGCGTTCAGCCAAGCCTCGGGCAGCCGCTCGCCGCTCAACGCGACAAAACGATGAAACATCCAAATCGCCTCGCCGTTGGAATCCCACTCGCCCTCCTGCGAGAGAAAATAGCCGTCGCGCCGCTGGCGCGGGGTGAAATGCCGCAACACCCGTCGCGTGCGATCGACGCCACCGAGCGTTGCGAGCGCGTTGAGGATGAACGCCGCGTCGCGGAACCAGAATCGCTTGTAGGTGTAAGGCCCGGGATAAACCTCGTCGGGCGAAAGCAGCACGAGGTTCGCGAGCGCCAGGTCGTAAAGTTGCTGCACCCGGGGCTCGGCGATTTGCAGTCTCGTCAGGGGGGCGAGCGCGCTCCGCCACGTCGGCCGGTCAGCGATGGACAGCCGCTTCTTCGGCTCGAGTTCATCCTGAATCGGCGCGCGGATCTCGATCGCGTCGCGGCCGAGTTCGCGCAAGTCGAAGAGGGCGACCGCCGTCGCCATGCCGATCGGGTCCTGCACCTCGGTCGCGGCCGCGCCCGGCCCGGGCAGCCGCTGCGAAACGTCGCCGTCCTTGTAGATCGAGAGCGCGATGCGGGACGGTTTCCGATCGAAGAGGACGGTCGTGCGATGGTTGATGCGCCAGCCGCAACCTTCGGCCGCCACCGCAATGCGCTCGATGAAGCTGATGCCCTCCGGGTTGTAGGGCCGCAACGCCACCGCGAGGTAGCCGGCCGACATGCCCTCCGCCCGCGCCCGCACGCAGCAATGCGGTTCGTGGTTCAGCAGGCACAGTTCGACCTCGGTGCGCAGCGTCGCGCCACCGGCCCAGCCGGCCCGCGAGCTCACGCGCAGTTCTTCGTCCAGCGAGAGCGCTTGCTCGAAATCTTTCGCGCGCAGTTTCGACGGCAACATCAGCGGCCCGCTTTCCGGGACCAGCCAGAAATCCAGCGACCAGCCGTCGAACAGCGGTGTCACCAGCCCGCGGGGATCGACGATGGGATAGAACGGCACATCCGGCAGCCCGACCGCGGTCCAGTTGCGATGCGTCAGGTTGATGTGGCTGAACGAAAACGCGCGCGGGATAAAGGAGTCGTCCGCGGGATTGAACTGCCGCTCGACCCAGTAGGGCCACACCCAGTCGAGATTGTTCTGAATCGCCTTGGTGTTAACGAGGCCCCGCGCGTGAAACAGCATGCCGGCCCGGAGCAGCTCGAGCGGCTCGGCAAATTCGGACGGCTCGGCAAACCCGCGAATCTTCGCGACCAAATTCACGGGATCGAGGAACCCGTAGGCCCGCGCCGCGCGAGTAATCAAAAACCGAACCGGCCATGAGTTTAGGAACATAGGGGACAAAGACCAAATACCTGGTCTCCGGTCCGCGGCGAAGCCGCGCCTACCGTTTCTTCCTTGGCCGCGAACGCAGCGGCTCGTCGATCGTGTTGCGCGACTCGAGCATCTGCTCGTGCTGGGCCTCCTCGACTCCTTCCAGCGTGATCTTCTGCAGATCCGTGTCCTCGTCCTGCCCGCCGTACTCCGGCACCTGGTGCCCGCGATCCGTCATCGGGTCGCTCGGATCGCGCGACATCGACTGCATGCTCTCGGCGTCCTCATTCACGGCATCGGGCAAATCGCGATCGCGGAATTCTCCGCGGGCCCGCTCGCGATCCCCGTCGTTCGCCACCGTGCGACCATCAATCAACGCAAGTTCCTTCGCGCGACGCTCGAGGTCAGCCTGCGTGAAGCCGCTGACGCCCTTGCCGCGCACCTCCACCTTTTGTCCGCTCCCCCGTAGGTTTTTTGGCATGCTGCGATAGACCGGGCGGGTGCGCCCCGGTTTTGAAATCCCTGAACTTTCCTCCTCATCGCGTATCGGGAAACTTCCGCAGCGATCGCTAGCGAACGGCCTGATTTCCGATCGCCCCACGAGATGGTTTTATTAACGTGCGTCCACGGCGCCCCAAACCCCGCGAGGAGCCTCCCAGCGGTTTGTGACGGCGGAAGCGCCACCTCCCGGCCATGTCGTTCGGAATTCCTTCGCTACCCCCTGAATTTTCCTGGCTGCGCGCCAGTTATCGTCCCACTGAAGCCGAAGTCGACGCCTACGCCCACCTGATCGCCAACAGCGAGGGTTATCCGTCGCCCAGCGGCGGTTCGCAGCTCTTCGACGAGGCCGAACGG
>Ga0082335_1002813_pt1 | contig 30949 bp, 21 predicted proteins | sample Subgrocontami58m_FD_72375 | JGI IMG/M metagenome (GOLD analysis project Ga0082335, IMG submission 72375) | Subsurface groundwater microbial communities from S. Glens Falls, New York, USA - GMW37 contaminated, 5.8 m (SPADES assembly) (version 2) ...
GCCCTACGCGCGCTGACTGCGCGTGGAATGGCGCGCTGAAGCCGCGCCCTACGCGCGCTGACTACGCGTGGAATGGCGCGCTGAAGCCGCGCCCTACGCGCGCTGTTCGCGAATTCTGTACGGATGAAAAGCCATCCGCACAGAATTCGCGGTTATGAATAAGAACCGATAAGGCTTGGGGTTGCTTTTTTTGAGATCGCCGACGGTCTTTCATCCGCGCAGCCGCCCAACGTAGCAAAGTCAAAAGGCGAAATTTGAATCGCCCTTTCTGGCTTCTAGACCTTGATTCCTTCGTCGCGTATGTAATCGCGGATCACGGATTCGATATCCGGGTCCGCCGTGAACCCGAGCTTCAACGCGCGCTCGGTGGTGAAGCGCGCGGGCCAGGTCATGACGATGCTCTGGATGCGCGCATCGGGCTTCCATTGCACGCGCGACGCGACCTTGTCGCCGGCGATTTTGCGCAGCGCCTCGACCGCCTGCGCCACCGACACGGTGATGCCGGGCAGGTTCAGCACGCGATTGACGCCCCAGGCGGACGTTGGCAGGTCGTGGGCGCGGATGAAAGCCTCGACCGCTTTGCCCGGTGAAAGCAGCCATACCGCGGTCTTCGCATCCACGGGACATGCCGAAATTTCGCCATGCAGCGGCTCGCGGATGATACCGCTCGCGAACGAAGACGCAGCCAGATTGGGTTTGCCTGCGCGCACCACGACAGTCGGCAGCCGCAGCGAGCGGCCGTCGATGAAGCCCCTGCGGCTGTAGTCCGTGGCGAGATATTCGCCGCAGACCTTCTGCGCGCCGTAGGATGTCTGCGGGTTGGGTGTGGTGGTATCGTCCAGCACCGGCGGCAGGTCGCCGCCGAACGCCGCTACCGAGCTCGCGAAGACGTAGCGCGGCGGGCGTGCCTGCCGCCGGCAGGCTTCCAGCAATCCGCGCGTTCCGTCCAGATTCACTTTGATGCCGAGATCGAAATCCGCCTCGGCGCCTCCGCTCACGACTGCGGCTAGATGAAACACCGACGCGGTGTCCGTGCCGATGACTTCGGCGAGCAGCGCGGCATCGGTGACATCACCCTTGACGCATTTCAGGCGCGGGTCGGTCTGCGCCGTAAAACCGGTGTCGAACAGGACGATCTGCGAAATTCTTGCCTGCTTGCCGTCTGCATCGGCCAGCGTGCCGCGCTTAAGCAATGCCTGCGCCAATCTGTAGCCGATGAATCCGCCGCCGCCCGTGATGAGCACTTTCATGTTTTCCTCCTATGCCGGGCAAGCTGGCGCTTAGAGTTCATTTCGAAATGAGGGCATATCCCCCAAGGGGACTTCCCTGGTGGCAGCATTTGGTTTCATGCCATTCGTGGCGCATCCCCTCATGCTCCCCTAGATCGGCCCGTTGCAAAAAATATTTTGCAACGGGTTCTTAGACCCCGTAATACGATCGATACCATTCGACGAAGCGACCTATCCCGACTTCGATCGGGGTCGCCGGTTTGAATCCTACCGCCGTTTCCAGCCGCGACACGTCGGCTGTGGTCTCGGGGACGTCGCCTGCCTGCAGCGGCAACAAATCCAGTTGCGCCTTTTTGCCCAGGCACTGCTCGAGAACTTCGATATAGCGCATCAGTTTCACCGGCCGGTTGTTGCCGATATTGTAGATGCGATAGGGCGCGGCGCTGCTCGAGGGGCGCGGCGCGGCGGCCGTCCAGGCGGTATCGGGCTGCGCGGGGCGGTCTATCACTCTGACCACGCCTTCGACAATGTCATCGACGTAAGTAAAGTCGCGCACCATGTCGCCGTAGTTGAACACCGGAATCGTGTCGCCGGCGAGTATGCCGCGCGTGAACTTGAACAAGGCCATGTCCGGCCGCCCCCACGGTCCATAGACGGTGAAAAAGCGCAGCCCCGTGCAGGGCAGGCGATACAGGTGGGCGTAGCTATGCGCCATCAGTTCATTCGCCTTTTTCGTTGCCGCATAAAGCGACACCGGGTGATCGATGTTGTCGTCCTCCGCGAATGGCAGCTTGGCGTTTGCGCCATAGACCGAGCTGGAGGAGGCGAATACGATGTGCCCCACTTCGGAGCGGCGCGCACCCTCGATCACATTGACGAACCCGGTGAGGTTGGCGTCAACATAGGCGTGGGGATTCTCGATCGAATAGCGCACCCCGGCCTGAGCGGCGAGATGCATCACGGCATCGAAGCGCCGCGCGGCGAACAGGCGCGCCATTTGTGCGCGATCGGCGATATCGGCCTTCAGGAATTCGAAGCCGGGATAAGCGCGCAGGCGCGCAAGGCGCGCTTCTTTCAGGCTGACATCGTAATAGTCGTTGAGATTGTCTAGGCCAAGGAGGCGATCGCCGCGCTCGAGCAGCCGCAGCGAGAGCGCGGCGCCGATGAAACCTGCGGCACCTGTTACGAGTATGTGCATCTTATGCGCCGCGAAATGTTGATCGGGAAGCGGGAGCCGGGAATTCGCCCGTTGCGGAAGTTTGGATCGGAACGCCTGCCATTCGGAGTCGCTATTCTACCGGAGCGGCAGCGAAAAATTCCGTCACCTCGTCGAGTACGCGCGTACGGCGCATCGGCGGCAAGCTTTGCCAAATGCGCCGCCCGTAGTGTCTGCTGATGAGGCGCGGGTCGCAGATCATGAGCACGCCGCGGTCGGTTTCGTCGCGGATCAGACGCCCCGCGCCCTGCTTCAAGCTGATGGCCGCGCGCGGCAGCTGGTATTCCATGAATGCATTCTTGCCCTGCTTGTCGAGGAATTCGATTCGGGCGGCAAGCACGGGGTCGTCGGGCGGCGCGAAGGGCAGCTTGTCGATGACCACCAGCGACAGCGCCTCGCCGCGTACGTCCACCCCTTCCCAGAAGCTCTGGCTCGCCACCAGCACCGCATTGCCGAGCGCGCGGAAGCGCTCGAGCAGTTCGCTCCGAGTGCCTTCGCCCTGCAGCAACAAGGGGTAGTCCACGCCTGCGGCGCGAAAGCGTTCCTGCAGCAGTTCGTGCGCGCGGCGCATCGCGCGTAACGTCGTGAAAAGGAGAAACGCGCGGCCACGGCTCGCCTCGATTACGGGCCAGGCCGCTTCCACCACCGCCGCCGTGTGCGCCGCGTCGCTGGGTGCGGGCAGTCCCTCTGGGACGTAGAGCAGCGCCTGTTCCGGGTAATTGAACGGGCTGTCCCAGCAGGCGGCGCGCGCTTCCTCCAGCCCCATCTCGCGCGTGTAATGCGCGAAGTCGCGATTCACTGCCAAGGTCGCCGAGGTGAATATCCAGGCGCGCGGATGACCTTGCAGTTGTTTGCGAAAGATCGCGGCGATGTCGAGCGGCGCCGAATTCAGCTGGAAACTGGCGCTGAAAGTCTCGGCCCAGCGCACCAGGCCCTCGGACCCGATGTCCAGCCAGCGCTGAAGCCGCGCGTGCAAATCGAGCGAACGCCGCCAGCAGTTCTCCAGGCCTTCGCTGCGCTGCGCCTGCGCCTCCAGCAATTTGGTGAGCTGCTTTAGCCGGTCGTCCAAATTGGCGAGCGCCTGCGTGAACGCCTGTTTTGCGTTCGCCGCCGCGTAGGCGAGCCGCGTTGCATCCAAGGGCAGCGCAAGACGCACGTCGCGGCTTGCCTTCTCGAGGGCGGCAGCCGCGGGGCGCAGCTCGGGCGCGTCGCGCGCCGCGGCGGTGCCCTCCACCAGCGTGTCGCGGCAAAGATCGAGGACCTGGCCCGAACTCAGGTTTTCGCCGAAGAACAGCGTCGCCGTTTCGGGCAGCTGATGCGCTTCGTCGAAAATCACCGCGTTACAGGCCGGCAGCAGTTCCGCCATGCCTTCGTCCTTGAGCATCACATCGGCGAAAAAAAGATGGTGGTTGACCACGACGATGTCGGCGTTCTGCGCCTCGCGCCGCGCTGCCATCACAAAACATTCTTTGTAGTGCTTGCACTCCTGCCCCAGGCAGTTCTCGCGCGTCGAAGTCGCTGACTGCCAGGCAGGCGCGTACTCGGGCACTTCGGCGAATTCCGCGCGGTCGCCCGTTTTACTGACTTTGGCAAAGCGCGCGATCTTGTGCAGATGCGCCACATCCTCACGGCTGGCAAAGCGCCCGTCGGCGAGCGCGCGCTCGAGGTGATGGTGACAGACGTAGTTCGCGCGGCCCTTGAGCAGCGCCACGCTGACCGGCACCCGCAGCGCATCGCGTACCGTCGGCAGATCGCGATTGAAGAGCTGATCCTGCAGGTTCTTGGTACCGGTTGAAATGATGACCTTGCCGCCCGAGAGCAGCGCCGGCACGAGATAGGCGAATGTCTTGCCGGTGCCCGTCCCTGCTTCGGCGACCAGGAGGCTGTTGTCGTGCATTGCCTGCGCGATCGAGCGCGCCATCTCGATCTGCTGTCGGCGCACGCGATAGCCGGGAATGGCACGGCTCAGCGCACCACCGGCGCCGAACGCGGCCTCGAGATAGTCATCTGCGGGCAAGGACATTATTTGATCGTAGCACGGGCACCCGACTTGATTTCCTCAACCTTCACCCAGGCGCTGTGGCCGTCCTTAGGCAGCCCGGCCGTGCCGATGAGCAAGCCGGCGCGCTGCCCGATTCATTCCAATAACGGCCCACAGGGTCGCTTCGAACACGGTGCAGATGCCAATATTTCTTTACTTTTGCAAAGATATCTCCTAGATTACTTGAATGCAGAGGCATAATCTACTGTTTCTAATAGGATTCATCGGCTCAGCATTGAGCGGATGCGCAAGTCAGTCTGCGCGCATGCCGGAATCTGACCCAGAGCCTGCTGCGGCCGTGGCGCCCGCGATACGCGTGACTGACAGGGCGAGCACGGTGGCGTTGCAAGCGCTGGCGTATCTAGGCGTACCCTACCGTGCGGCCGGCCTGTCGCCACAGACGGGTTTCGACTGCAGCGGCCTGGTGGCCTATGTCTATCGCGAAGGCGCGGGCGTCGCGCTGCCGCGCAATAGCTTCGAACTCAGCCGCGTCGGCCAACCGATAGAGCGCACCGCGCTCAGGCCGGGCGATCTGGTGTTCTATAACACCCAGCGTCGCGACTACTCACATGTCGGCATCTATCTAGGCGAGGATCGCTTCATCCACGCCCCCGCAAGCGGCGGTGAAGTGCGTGTGGAAAACCTGCGCGCGGATTACTGGATCCGCCGCTATAACGGCGCACGCCGCGTCATCGGCCAGTCAGGATAGCGTCGACTCCCTTCTAAATCCGGCACCGCCTCTAACCACATTTGGTAAAGGCCTATCGGCCGCTAATTTTGGACGCAGCATATAGCCAATTAGTGGGATCGACGGATGATTCAAGGGGGAGGCACGCAGTTTGATCCATGTCCGTCCAACCTAGGTATTCGGTATGTCCAGGCTGAAAATCACCGGGACATCAACGCTGAATTCGCGGCCGCGCAACCCGGCCGGGATCGGCACCGTGGTCTTGCCCTTTCTTATCATGTCCAGCGCCTGGCTATCGAGGATTTCGTAGCCGCTGCCGGACTTGATGGAAGCACTGGCAATCATGCCATTCTCGCCAATCACCATGCGCACTTCCGCCCTGCCCTGCCACCCCTTCTCCAATGCAATCGATGGGTAGCGCTTGTAGCGCCTGGCCGCGACGATCAGGGCCAGGCGGTATTGTTCGATCGTCCCCGCCGTAGCATCGGTGCTGGATTTAGCCGTCGGCGTGGCTGAGGGAACGCCGCCAGGGAAGTCGGAGCCAGGCTTGGTTTCGACCGGGGCGGCAGGCGGCGCAGTCGCTGCAGCCGTAATGGGGGCAGACTGGGCGGGTTCTGTCGACGCGGCTTTAGCCGTTTCGGCAGGCGTCAACTCTTGCGGACGCGGCGCGGGAGAATCCGCAGGTTGGGTGAGCACGGGACGCTGAGTTGGAATCGGTTCGGGTTGCGGCGGCAGGCTCGTGCGCGGAGGCGACGCCGCCAGGGGTCCCAGCCTTGCCGTCAATGCCAGCAGCGTGCTGGTGGGCGGCGCGGATACGCCGCCCACCGAGAGGCTAATTAATATCAAGGCGTGCAACGCGAGCGAGGCTAACAGGCACCAAAACAAGACGCGCTCGCGAGCGGCGGCCTGGATAAACGCTGCGGTTTGGATTGACGGGAACATAGGCGACATATTGCCGAAGTGTGGCATGCGCTCGCCCAGCCGTGCGACGGCACTCCACACGCATGATGATTTCATAGCCCTGCGGCTCACGCAATGGGGGACACCGCATTTGTCGGCTGGACACCCTGCTTGCATTTGGGCCCCGTGATCCGGCGAAGGCAGAAATGTTCAACGCCAGGGCGCGGCGAATCCTCGGTCCCCAGGGCGCCATGGGCATGGCGCAAGGAACGTTCCCACGCAGCGGTTGTCAATCCCGGTACGCGGGAAGATAATCGAGTAATTCAACTCGATGCGAAGATGCGCAGGGCAGCAAGGAATATCTTTATGTTGCAGATGTGTACTTCGTTCGCTTCGACACGTGCGATATCGATTGGGCAAATCCGCGTGAATCGGGATACAGGAGGCACGATGAGATCAACTCTTTCGGGACTGCTCGCGGCGAGTCTGCTGGCGGGCTGTGCACACTTGGGCAACAGCGGCCTGGTGGTCGGCCAGTCGACAGGCGCGGAGGTGGTAGCCAAGTTCGGCCAGCCGGCGAACCGCGTGGCGAGACCGGACGGAGGGAGCGTGCTCTACTATCCGGGTGGCCCTATGGGCCACACTTCCTATGCAGTAGTGCTCCGCGCGGACGGTAAGCTGCAGGCGATCGAGCAGCGCCTAACCGACGAGAACTTCGCGAAGATCATGGTAGGCACCACGACCGCCAAGCAGGTGCTTGAGTTGCTCGGACCGTCGTTCATCCATACCAGTTCGACATGGCAGGGGCTCGACGTGTGGGAGTACAAACTGCCGATCGATACAACGCGCTACGTCCTTTGGGTGCAGTTCTCACAAGCCGACGGCATCGTGCGTTCAGTCGCCAAGGTGTCCGATCCCGAATGGGAGATGGGAAGAGGCTCCGATTCGCTTCGATGAATGTTCCGGGATCTGGGCTGTCGATATGTAGCTCGCCCTTGCCACCACGCGCGGCAAACACTCAATTATCACGGCGCACATTCACACTGCGTATGGGGCGTAAGACGGCGACATACGTACGTCAGGCGCAACACCTAGCTCCAGTCTGACCGACTCGTGTAACGGCCCGATCAGTGCGGTCTTGCCCGAAAGGATCACAAATACTTCGCCCGGCCTGACTATCGTTTCGCCGGCTTCGCCGTCAAACGTAATCCACGCAATACCCCGCGTCGACATCAAACGCATGTCCTGCGCCGCGCGCAGCCATACGTGATTGCCGCTATTCAACTGCAACTCCGCCTCGCATACCACGGTCTCGGATCTGCCTCCGGAAGGGATACCCATGGGTTGTCGCGCCATGATGCTTGCTTCTCCACGCAGTTAGAATATGCGCGCATCATCGAACAACGGGCCTGACTGCACAAACGATATCTCGGAATCGCACGCATTCTGGCATCGCATGCCAATGCCAGCCGTTTCCCGCGCGCCGTGTCAGCGGAAACCGCGGCAGTTGGACTGACGTGCCATTAAACAGAAGGAGCGAATTTTCACATGGCCACTGAGAAAAGAAGAATCGTCTGGGGTGCGGGAACGTCACGCACCTTGCGCGCGCACTGGAGCATGCATGAGTTGAATCTTGATTACGAGCGTCGCCCGATCGGATCGCGCAACGGCGGCAACCTGACCCCGGAGTACACCAAGCTCAATCCCAGCCAGAAGATTCCGACAGTAGAGGACGGCAATCTGGTGATCTCGGAGAGCGCGGCGATCGTCAACTACCTCACCACCTGTTACGGCGCGGCAAACAATATGCAACCGCCCATAGATCCTGCCGAGCGTTCCCGTTATGACATGTGGTGCTTCTTCTGCATGATGGAACTCGATGCGGACACCATGTACATCATCCGCCGCCATGGGGATCTGCACGCCATCTACGGGGAGGCCCCCAACGCGGTGAAAGCGGCGCGCGAAATATTCGCCACGCAGGCCGAGGCGGCGGCCACGCGGCTGGACGCGGGACCGTATGCGATGGGCGATCGCTTCACCGGCGCGGATATCCTGCTCACCACCTGCCTCAGCGGCGCATTGCGGCGCGAGATTGCGCTGCCCAAGCGTCTGTGCGATTACCTCGCGCTCACGACCTCGCGCGCAACTTACCGGTCTGCGCTGGAGGCGAACAAGCTGCCACCTGCCGTGTAGTGATTTCCGCTGCCTGCAATCGCCCGTACTGATATACGCGGGAAATCTTCAAGCATGTCCTTGTGATGCGTGCGAGCGTAGGAATTTAAACTACCGGCCCATCAAAATTTTTCGACCCACGGCCGCAACTCAACCTCCCAGGTCCAGGCGTTGCGCGGCTGTTGCAGCACGTGAAAATATGTTTCCGCGATGGCGTCGGGATCGAGCAGCGCGTCAGAGTTTGCTGGATCCGCAATCCGTTCACCGGAACGAATCGCACCGTCGATGACGAAATGCGCTACATGAATGCCTTGCGGCGACAGTTCGCGCGCAGCGCTTTGCGCGAGACCTCGCACGGCAAACTTTCCCATAGCGAAAGGCGCCGATTGCGGGTATCCCTTGATGCTCGCGGACGCGCCCGTAAAAAAGATCGCCCCATGCCGTTTGGGGAGCATGCGTCGCGCGGCCTGCTGCGCAACGAGAAATCCGCCGAAAGCGCCGACCGCCAGCACGCGTTCAACGTCAGTTGCGGCCAAGTCAACCAGCGGGCCGCGGGCACGCGCGCCGGGGTTGAATACCACCACCTCCGGCACACCAAGCCGATCGTCGGCTTCTCTGAACAGCCGCTCGACGTCCTCGGGCCTGGAGACATCGCAGCCGAACGCCAAGGCACCTGTTTCGTCGCATAGCGCGTCCAGCTTGTTCGGTTGCCGCGACGCCAGGCCAATCTGCATGCCCTCGCGGGCAAAGCGGCGCGCGAGCGATGCGCTCAGACCAGGACCGGTCCCGACGATGAGTGCGTTCTTGTAGCGTGCTTGATGCATGAGCTAGCCACTTCTGGACCCAGGCGGCCGTTTGGCCCAATGGGCAAACATGAAAGTGGATAGAAACAGGGATGGCTAGTAGGCCAAATTTATGTATGTAGTTAAAGCAGTACATTACAAATCATTCTGGCGGTGGGCGCAGTCTACCGCGAACCCCGCTCTGGCGTAAATTCCCTGGTAACAGGGAAATTAACAGGAAAATGCGCGTGATTTCGCGACCGCGAATGCACGCTACTTCGCCGGATCCCGCGTTTAGAGCCAGCCTCCAGCCCTTCTCCTACATAGTTGTCCGGGCATTGCGAATTTCAACTCGCTCGAACGGGAAACCAGGCCGGCGACGCCCGTATCGTGACCTTCGGGGGTGTGGCTGCGTTTATGGCAAAATGCGTACGAGTGACGAAGCAGGCGGATATTCAGCCGCAATGAGCGCTGCGACGGCCAAAGCGCATGAATCCGGCAAGCTTATGAAGAGGCACCTATGAGCATGACGATTGCCGAGAAGATCCTCGCGCGCAAAAGCGGCCGTGATCGCGTGCGGCCGGGCGATATCGTGACGGTCGATGTGGATACAACGATTCTCTTCGACAACAATTTCATACCGACTAATTGGCGCGAGATTCTCAAGGTCCGGGATCCTGATCGCATCGTGGTGGTGCTCGATCATCGGGTCCCCGCACCGAACGCGATGGCGGCGGGTGCACACGTCACGGCTCGCGCTTTCGTGCAGAAGTTCGGCATCAAGCGGGTCCATGACGTGGGCTACGACCAGGGTATCAGTCATCAAATCGTGGCCGACCTTGGGTATGGGATTCCGGGGACGGTACTCATTTGCAGCGACTCGCATACCTGCAGCGCCGGCGTATTCAACTGCCTCGCGCGCGGCGTCGGCGGTCCGGATGTCTTCTACTCCGCGATCAAAGGCGAGACGTGGTTTCGCTGCGGCGAGACGGTCCGCTATGAGCTCACGGGCGCGTTGCCAAAGGCGGTCACGACAAAAGACGCCTTTCTGCAAATCGCCGGCAAGTACGGCGCTCATCCGACGCTGAACGTCGAGTACGGCGGCCCCGGCATCGCGAATCTCTCGATCAACGCGCGCAAGACGCTGACTACGATGTCGGCCGAGCTCTCCGCGGAGTTTGCGACATTCGAACCCGACGAGGTGCTCGTCGAATGGGTGAGATCCCGCAGCACGCGTGAGTTCGAGCCCGTGTACCCGGATGCCGAGGCGCAGTATCTCGCGCGGCGGGAAGTGGACCTCGCCACGCTCGAGCCGCTCGTCGCCTATCCCGACACCGTGGTGCAGAACTCGAAGCCGGTCAAGGAAGCCGCCGGCGTCAAGATCCAGCAGGCGTATATCGGCTCCTGCGCGAATGGAACTCTCGACGACCTCGAGCTTGCAGCAGAAGTAGTCTCCGGCCGACGCGTTGCACCCAGCGTGCGCTTCATCGTCACACCGGCCTCGCAGCATGTCTATCGCCAGGCACTGAAGAGTGGCGCGATCGAGCGGCTCGCCGATGCGGGCGCGATGATCGCCCCGCCCACCTGTGGTGCATGCGGCGGGGGTCACATGGGCGTGATCGGTCGCGACGAAATATGCATCACGGCGACCACGCGCAACTTCAAGGGGCGCATGGGGGATCCAAGCTCGAAGGTGTTCATGGGCTCTCCGGCGACGGTCGCGGCATCCGCGCTGACCGGCTACATCACCGATCCGCGCGAATTCTTACACTGATGCCCGAGAAAAAGGAGGCGCATGCCGTGAAATTAACAGGCCGTATCTGGAAGTTCGGGGACAACATCAACACCGATCTCATCCTGCCGAACGTTGCGTTCTACCTGACGCCCGAGGAGCAGCTGAAGTATGTCTTCCGCGCCAACCGGCCCGGCTGGGTCGATCTCGTCCGGCCCGGTGACATCCTGATCGGCGGAAAGAATTTCGGCATGGGATCGAGTCGTCCGGCCGCACGTAACCTGAAGAACCTCGGCCTTGCGTGTCTTGTCGCCGAGAGTATCAATGGGCTCTTCTATAGGAACTGCGTGAACTTCGCGTTTCCAGCGATGGAATGCGCGGGTATCGAGGGATTGCTTGCAGAAGGTGAAACGGCCGAGGTCGATTTCGAGAGCGGGATCGTCGGAAACCTGACGACGGGAGAGGCAAGAACCGGCAAAACGATACCGCCGCAACTGCTGAAGATCGTCGCTGCCGGCGGGATTTTCTCGCTGCTCGAACAGGAAGGCGCAATCGCCGCCAAATCAGCATGAGATGCTTCGCGCCGCTGACACCGCTGCCAGCGCCGTAAGCCGATCAGTTCACCTCATCTGCACAAGGGAGACCACGCATGATCAGCAAGGGACGTCTACTCAAGGAGCTGCTCCACTCACCGAAGATACTGATTGCGCCGGGTGTCTACGACGGCTTCAGCGCAAGGCTCGTGGAAAAAATGGGCTTCAAGAGCGGGGCCATTTCCGGTGCAGGTGTTTCGGAGAGCAAGATCGGCTGGCCCGACCGCGGCATTATGGGATTCGGGGAAAACGTCGAGGCCTGCCGCAAGATCGCTGCATTCAGCAAGCTGCTGCTGCAGGGGGACGCCGACACCGGCTACGGCAACGCGCTCAACGTTTACTTCACGGTGCGTGGATTCGAAGACGCGGGTCTTGCCGCAGTCATGATTGAAGACCAGGTCTGGCCGAAGCGCTGTGGACACATGGCGGGCAAGGCGGTGATTCCCGCCGAAGAGATGGTGCAGAAGATCAAGGCTGCGGTGCAGGCACGGCGCGACCCCGATTTCGTCATCAAAGCGCGGACCGATGCAGCGGGTCCTCTTGGCGTCGAGGAAGCCATCCGGCGGCTCAACCTGTATGCCGAGGCCGGCGCTGATTGTCTCTTCGCCGACGCGCTGCTGTCAGCGAAAGACATCGAGCTCGTTGCTCGCAGCGTTCCGCCTTTGACACTCTCGGTCAACATGGGCCTCGGCATCCGGTCGCGAGGCACCACGCCTCTGCTCACGCCGAAGCAGCTCGAAGAAATGGGGGTGGCGCAGGTGTCGTATCCGCGGCTGCTTACGACCGCGGCGCTGCGAGGCATGCTGAACGCAATGCAGGTATTCAAGGATGAGGTGATCGACAGGAATCAGGTGGTAGATCGGCCGGACTTGCTGGCGTCCTTCGAGGAGCTCAACGCACTCATGGGCTTCGACACGCTCGAAGAACTGGAGCGCTCTTTCGCGGCATGAACAGCAGCACAAGCCTCACAGTACGCCTCGGCTCGGCCATGCTGCTGGCTTTCGCTTACTTCTAATCACATCCAAAGGGGGAGATAATGGGCACCACGCAACGCATGGCTCGCTTTATCACCGAAGCCAAATTCGAAGACATTCCGACACCGGCCGTGAATCTGGCCAAGTTGTGTCTCTTGGACGCCGTAGGCTGCGCGATCTATGGCACCACGCGCCCTCTCGGCAAGATCATCACCAGCTTGGTCGATGAGCTCGGCGGCAAGCCCGTCGCCCGGGTGCTGGGAACGAACATCGAGACCAACGCCGTCAATGCTGCGATGGCCAATGCCACGCTGGGCCATTCGGAGGACTTCGACGATTTCACGGGCGGGCACCAGGCCGTACTGCTGATGCCCGTCGTGCTCGCGACGGGCGAGGAACATCGTCTCAGCGGCAAACAGGCGCTGCTCGCCTACATCGTCGGGTTCGACATCACCCTCAACCTCACGCACGCGATGGGCGAGGACCACTACGGCAAGGGCTGGCACAACACCTCCAGCATGGGCACGCTGGGCTCCACTGCCGCTGCGGCCAAGATGCTGAACCTCGACGAGATGCAGACGCGCATGGCGCTCGGCATCGGCGCGACTCAGGCCTCGGGGCTGCGTGCGAATTTCGGTACGATGACCAAGCCTTTCCATCCAGGCAATGCATGCCGTGCGGGCGTCATGGCGGCGAAGATGGCACAGAAGGGCTACGAAGCGAATCCCGACGTCATGGAACACCGCTTCGGTTATGCAGCCGTGTATGGCGAGGAGATGATGCAGTTGGGCGCCGTCGCGCGCCACCTCGGCAATCCGTGGGCGCTGATGGGCAGCGGCAGGGAGGTCGCCAACGGGATCGCCATCAAGATCTGGCCTTGCTGCGGCGGCACGCATGGCGCCAACACTGCCATCACGCGACTCCTGAAGAGGCATCCGATTAAGGCCGAGGACGTCGCGTCAGTCGACATCGTCACCACGGTCGAGCCCTCCTGTATGGCGCCGAACCTGCGCTGGCCCAAATCCGGCCTGCAGGGCAAGTTCTCTACCTGGTTCACGGTCGCCTCGTGCATCGTCGACGGCGGCAAGCTGGATCTCGCGAGCTTCACCGACGAGGCGGCGATGCGTCCGGCAGTGCAGGAGATGCTGAAGAAAGTGAGCATCACCCAGGATCCCGATTACGTCGGGCGGCCGCATCGTTCGCGCGGCGGCGGCGCCTATTGGGACCTCACCGTGACGCTGAAGAACGGCGAGCGGTTGATCGCGCCCCGGGTCGACGGCCATGGCGACACGTACAACTGGGAAAACAAGGACGCGGTGATCGACAAGTTCAAGATGCTCGCGGGTGCCGTGTTGAAGCCGGCGCAGGTCGACGCAGCGCTCAACGTCATCATGAGCCTGGAGCAGGCCGCCGACGTACGTAAGATCGTCGATACGGTGATTCCGCCGCGCTGACGAAGTGCGACGCCTGTGTCGCCGGGGCGGCTTCCCACCGGCTCCGGCCGGACCTCGAAGCCGACTCGCGATTAATCATGGCAAGCGGTTGGGCGTCCCGTTGGGAATGCCGGCAAGCGTGGATCGCCGAAAATTCGAAAAACTGTATGGCGGAAAGGGTGGGATTCGAACCCACGGTACGGAAGACCGTACACCGGATTTCGAGTCGGGCAGCCAAATCAATGCAAGCGCGTGATTATACAAAGTACGAATGCGGGAACCGTCCAATATCTTTCGACGGCGTTCGCCTCGGAATGCCGCGCCAATGCTGGGCTTGGCCTTCGATATTTGACAGTGATTTGAAGGGGAAAGGCGCCACGGACATGTGGCTTACCGGCTGCCCCTGGAGCAGATCCAGGCGCTGTGCGGGCATGAGTCGATTACGACGACAGAGATCTATGTGAAGTCCCGCTGGCGCGGAACGATTGAACCGAACCGGCGGGTGGTTGGGAAGTAGCTTTTCTTTAGACACTCTTCCGCTTAAAGCGTTTGGTTATAGGGCGTTCGTTATCTTATCAATCCGGACGCCAGAATCCAAAAAACCGCCGAAGCCGGTTCATTTAATTGACCTAACTGTCTTCACAAAGACGCCCCTTATCTGGCGCATTTCGTCTCCAGAAAACTTACGGCCAGCGAGTGTTACCGCGGTTTTGGCAATTAAGCGACGATCAAAATCAGGGGGGACAGAATTGCTCGAAACAAAGTGAGCCTTTAATCCTTTCAGCTGTTCCCCTGTTGCAGTGGCTAACAATTCAATGCTGATCTTTTCGGCCGCTTCATCGATAGATAACGCATTAGCCACAGGAGCCGCTGCTCCTTGTTTTGTTGCTGGCGCAGCTGCAGCTGCAACAGGCGCATTAATTGCAAAATGTTCGACAAACCACTTGCTAGGTAAGGAACCTACCGAATCGGCCTCCATCTGAAGTGATGTGCTCACATTGTTTCTTGGCTCGCCAGCAGCCAGGATATGCACACGAACACCAAATGACTGTGCAACCTGAACGGCAATGCGCAAATCTTCGTCGCCAGAGATAATCACCGCGTCCGCGATTGCTCTATTCCGCGCGAGATCAATCAAATCTGTGACGATCAACGAATCGACGCCTTTTTGTTCACCTACGTTGTTTAGGACGCCGAGCCGCAGCTTGACGTATGGCAGCATAGCAATATTGCTTTGCTCCAGGGTCAAGCGTGGGCCTGGCATCGCGTCATACCAGTACGTCCTTAGCAGAGGCACGTTTCCGGCTTGCGAGAAGGCGACCGCGCGCAACGCTTCCAAAGCCTTATCAGGGGCCTTTAGGAAGATCAATTTTCTTTGGATTTGCTGCCCTTGGGCAGCTTGTGCGCCAGCGGAGAAAAAATAGCCAGCGTCTACGAATATAGCGTGACGATCCATAATAAAGTCCTTTCGGATTTAAGTAGATAAAGGAAAGCCCCTTTCGGGGCTTCGTATAGGCGCTCGGGCCAAATATAACGTAGTGGCATACGAACGCGACGTTTTACTTTACCACTACTGTCCAAATTTTGCAATTTGTCTGCGAACAGTAGAGACCAGATGCGCGAGCCGGGCCTGGCAAAACCAATGTTCATGCCGCCCCATCGCAAAATATTGGACACTGTCCAATATCCCCCGGTTTAAGCCACAATCCCAGCGGCGGAGCGCACCGCTAAGTCATTGATTCTGGCGGAAAGGGTGGGATTCGAACCCACGGTACGGAAGACCGTACACCGGATTTCGAGTCCGGCGCTTTCGACCACTCAGCCACCTTTCCGGGCCGCGTCCCCCAAGGGGACTTCCGGGGGGCGTATTCTACCAGCAAGCCCAACTTATGAGCTTGCAGAAATTCAAGCAGGCCGTTCTATTTTCGCGAGTCCGCCCAGGTAGGGTTGCAGCGCCTTGGGAACCGAGACGCTGCCGTCGGCATTCTGGTTGTTCTCGAGGATAGCGACCAGAGTGCGCCCTACCGCCAGTCCGGAGCCGTTCAGCGTGTGCACCAGTTCGGGTTTGCCTTTTTCGTTGCGAAAGCGCGCGCGCATGCGTCGCGCCTGAAACGACTCGAAATTGCTGCAGGACGATATCTCACGGTAAGTGTTCTGCGCCGGCAGCCACACCTCGATGTCATAGGTCTTGGCGGCGGAAAAGCCCATGTCGCCGGCGCAAAGCGCCACCACGCGATAGGGCAATTCCAGCCTTTGCAGAATGACCTCCGCGTGTCCCGTCAAGAGTTCCAGTGCCGCATACGACCTGTCCGGCTCGATGATCTGCACCAACTCCACCTTGTCGAACTGATGCTGGCGGATCATGCCGCGCGTGTCCTTGCCATAGGAACCCGCCTCGCTCCTGAAGCAGGGCGTGTGGCAGACGAACTTGAGCGGCAGCAATTCCGGAGCCAGGATCTCGTCGCGCACGATGTTGGTCACCGGCACTTCGGCGGTCGGGATGAGATAGAACTTGCCTTCGTCACCGCGCGGCACGGCAAACAGGTCTTCCTCGAATTTGGGTAATTGCCCGGTGCCGCGCATGCTCGCCGCGTTGACCAGGTAAGGCGCATACACCTCGGTGTAGCCGTGCTCCTGCGTATGCACATCCAGCATGAATTGGGCAATAGCACGGTGCAGGCGCGCGAGCGGCCCCGTCATGAGCGAAAAGCGCGCGCCGGCGATTTTCGTCGCCGTGGCGAAATCGAGCATCCCGAGCCCTTCGCCGATGTCGACATGGTCCTTCACCGCAAAATCGAATTGCCGCGGCGTGCCGCTGCGGCGCACTTCGACATTGTCATCCGCCGACCGCCCGGCAGGAACGCTCGCGTGCGGCAGGTTGGGGATCATCAGCAGGAAATCCTGCAATCGCGCCTGGAATTCGGCAAGCTTCGCTTCCAGCGATTGCAGTTCGGCGTTCGCCTCGCCGGCTGAGGCCATCAGCGCCGAGGCGTCTTCGCCCTTGGCCTTGGCTTGGCCGATGCGCTTGGCCAGGCTGTTGCGCGCGGCCTGCAACTCCTGGGTGCGCGTCTGCACCTGTTTGCGCTCCTGCTCGAGCAACTGGAACGCCGCGCCGTCTAGATGGAAAGGCCTCGCCGCAAGCCTGTGCGCGACGCCTTCAAGATCGTTCCGCAATAATTGGATATCGAGCATGGGATATTTGAGAAATGAATGACGATTCTTTGCGTTGCCATTTCGCGACAGAACTACGAGTTATTCGCTTTCTTGTCCAGTTCCCGCAGGTAGGCAAGCTTTTCCGCGATCCGGGACTCGAGGCCGCGCGGTGTCGGCCGATACCAGTTCACCCCGGGCATGCCTTCCGGAAAATAGTTCTCGCCCGCGGCGTAGGCGTCCGGCTCATCGTGCGCGTAGCGGTATTCGCGCCCGTAACCCAGATCCTTCATCAGCTTGGTCGGTGCGTTGCGCAAATGCTCAGGCACCAGGCGCGACTTGTCTTGCCCGATGAACGCGCGGACATCATTATACGCGACGTACACCGCGTTCGACTTGGCGGCGCAGGCGAGATAAATCACCGCTTCGGCGAGCGCAAGCTCACCTTCGGGCGAACCCAGGCGCTCGTAGGTCTCGCAAGCATCGAGCGCGAGGCGCAGTGCGCGCGGATCGGCAAGCCCGATGTCCTCCGTGGCCATGCGCACCAGGCGCCGGCCAAGGTATAGCGGGTCGGCGCCGCCATCGAGCATACGTACCATCCAGTACAATGCCGCGTCGGGGCAGGAACCGCGCACGCTCTTGTGCAGCGCAGAGATCTGGTCGTAGAACGCATCGCCCCCTTTGTCGAATCGGCGCAGGTTGCGCGACAGTGCATGGTCGACGAAGGCGCCGTCGATGCTGTGCAGGTTCGCTCCTGCCGCAGTCTGGATGATCTCGAGTAAATTGAGCAGGCGCCGCGCATCGCCATCTGCGAGGCCGATCAGGCGTTCGCGCGCGGTTGTGTCAAACGCGAGGCCGGCGAGCGGGCCGGCGACGGCGCGATCGAGCAACTGTCCCAGTTCTTCGTCATCGAGGCTCTTGAGCACATACACCGCCGCGCGAGACAGCAACGCGCTATTGACTTCGAACGAGGGATTTTCCGTGGTGGCGCCGATGAAGGTGAACAAGCCCTGCTCGACAAAGGGCAGAAACGCATCCTGCTGCGCTTTGTTGAAGCGGTGCACTTCGTCTACGAACAAGATTGTGTGCCGCCCCGACTGCGCCAATAGGGCTTCGGCGCGTTGCACCGCCTCGCGGATGTCCTTGACTCCACAAAATGCGGCCGATAGCGCAATGAATTCGGCATTGAAGGCATTTGCCATCAGGCGCGCGAGCGTCGTCTTGCCCACCCCGGGCGGCCCCCACAGTATCATGGAATGCGGCTTACCCGACTCAAAAGCCAGCCGTAGCGGCTTGCCCGGCCCGAGCAAATGCGGCTGCCCCACCACATCGGCCAGTGCTTGCGGCCGCATCGCCTCGGCGAGCGGCGCGACAGGTTTCGCGGCGGCAAAAAGATCACTCACCAAGTGACGTCCCGATGCTCGACTCAGTCGCCGACCACGTCCGCCCCTTTGGGCGGCACAAATTTGAATAGCACGGCGTCAAGCTTGGGGTTGCGACGCAGCGAAATAAACTTCAGCACCGTCTTTTGGCCGAAGCTGTCCGCCAGTTCCATGACCTCAAGTCCGGAAACGCTGAAACCCATGTGGATGGTGTCGAAATTCGATTCACTCCCGCGCGCCACGGCCTCGACCCATTCCAGGCCGTCCCTCGTTCCGCCCTCGGCGAGCTTGAAGGCGCGCTCTATTTCATCGCTGCCCGCCAGCAGCGCCGCTGGCGTCGAGCCGAGCGCGCGATCCAGACGCCGTACGGTTACCTGGTTCAGATCCTCGTCGTAGACCCAAACTTTGGCGCCGTCGCCGACGATCAACTGGGCGTAAGGCTTGGCATAGGTCCAGCGAAACCGCCCCGGACGCTGAAACGCCAGCGTGCCGCTCGATTCCTGCGTGAGCTTGGCCTTGCGATCATAGACTTTCTGCTCGAATTTGCCCTGAGCAGAGGTTGTGCCAGAAATGAAATTTCGCAGCGCGTCCAAACCCGATGCCATAGCAGGGCTCGTGGGCAGCAGCAGCGCGGCAAGCAACAGGAGGCGAAACCGCAGCACTCAGCCCTCGGCCCGGTTGGGCACCAGCACTTCGCGATTGCCGTTTGGCTGCATCGGCGAAACCATGCCCGACTGCTCCATTTGTTCGATGAGCCGCGCGGCGCGGTTGTAGCCTATACGCAGGTGTCGCTGCACAAGCGAAATCGATGCGCGGCGCGTGCGCAGAACGATCTCCACCGCCTGATCGTAAAGCGGGTCGGCCTCGCCGCTCGCCTCGCCCCCGCCATTGAGTTCGTTTCCGGGCTCGTCTGCATCGAGCACGCCGGCAATGTAATCGGTCTGGCCCATCTTCTTCAGGTAGGCGACCACCTTGTGCACCTCGTGATCGGCGACAAAAGCGCCGTGCACACGCTGCGGCAGCCCGGTCCCGGGCCGCAGATAGAGCATGTCTCCCTGCCCCAGCAGCGCCTCGGCCCCCATCTGGTCCAGGATGGTGCGCGAGTCGACCTTGCTCGAGACCTGGAAAGCGATGCGCGTCGGAATATTGGCTTTGATCAACCCGGTTATCACGTCTACCGATGGGCGTTGCGTCGCCAGAATCAGGTGTATGCCCGCTGCGCGCGCCTTCTGCGCCAAGCGCGCAATCAGTTCCTCCACTTTCTTGCCAACCACCATCATCAAGTCGGCAAGCTCGTCGATCACCACAACGATATGGGGTAGCGTCTGGAGAAACTGCGGCTCACCCGTCTCCAGCGTCGTCGGGTCCTGTATCGGCCGGCCGGCTTTCTCCGCCTCGCCCACCTTGGCGTTGTAGCCCGATAGTTGACGCACGCCGAGCCACGACATGAGCTTGTAGCGCCGCTCCATTTCCGCCACGCACCAGTTGAGCGCGCTCGCCGCCTGCTTCATATCCGTGACCACCGGGGCCAACAGGTGCGGTATGTCCTGGTACACAGACAGTTCGAGCATCTTCGGGTCTATCAGTATCAGGCGAATCTGGCTCGGTTCCGCCTTGTACAGCAGCGACAGGATCATCGCATTGATGGCCACCGATTTGCCCGAACCGGTGGTGCCCGCCACCATCAAATGCGGCATTTTTGCAAGATCGGCGACCAGAGGCTTGCCAGCAATATCCTTGCCCAGGGTCAGGACCAACGGCGAACCCATCTCGTGGTAGACCTCCGAACCCAGGATCTCCGATAGGCGCACGATCTGCCGCTTCGGATTGGGTATTTCCAACCCCATGCACGACTTGCCCGGGATAGTCTCGACCACGCGTATGCTCACCACCGACAGCGCACGTGCAAGGTCCTTCACCAGGCTCATGATCTGGCTTCCCTTGACGCCTACCGCCGGTTCAATTTCGTAGCGCGTGATCACCGGGCCCGGATAAGCGGCCAACACCTTCACCTGCACGCCGAAATCGGAGAGCTTCTTTTCTATCAGGCGCGAAGTGTATTCCAAGGTTTCTGCGCTAATCGCTTCGACGTCGGTTTGCGCATCGTCCAAGAGCGACAATGGCGGCAGCGGCGTGTCCGGCAGATCCTGGAACAGCGGTGCCTGCTTTTCCTTGATCACGCGCTCGGATTTCGGAATCTCCACCATCGGCGCTTCAATGCGGATCGGCTCGTGATCCTCGATGATGCGCTTCTTGTCTTCCTCGACAATCACTTCCCGCTCGAAGGTCGCGATTTCGCCCGCCTTGCGGTCTTGGCGGCGCGTCCATGTCTGCAGCACGAAACCATACGCCGACTCCAGCGCCGCGCCGGTCGCTTCGACCGCGGTCAGCCATGAGACGCCAGTAAACAGACTCAGCCCGATCGCGATCAGCGTCAGCAATATCAATGTCGCCCCGGTAAAGCCGAACGTGGCGGCGAGGCTGCCCGCGATCACCGCGCCCAGCATTCCTCCGGGAGCCATAGGCAGCGCCACCTTGATGGTATAAAAGCGCAGCGCTTCCAGGCCGCAACTGGCGGCGATCAGCAGTAAAAACCCGGCGAGCGCGACGACCCAAGGCCGTCGGTCCAGCCGCCGGTTGCCGTCCAACCTCTGGTAGCCCGCAATGACAGTGTGGGCAAGCAACGCAATCAACCAATAGGCGGAAATGCCAAAGAGATACAAGAGCAGCTCGGATAGCCAGGCGCCTGCGTGCCCGCCGGCATTTCTCGCGCTCGATGCTGCGACGCTGTGAGACCAGCCCGGATCGGCCTTGTCAAAGGTAACCAGAATTAGCAGCAGGTAGAGCCCCAGAGCGATCAACGCAAACCATTTCGATTCGCGCAGCAGCGCCGCAATCTTTCCCGGAAGGGGGGGCGTATCGGTTCGATTCAATGTGTTCATTGTCTGCCAGGCAGGTGATGAACCATTTTACCCGCTTGGCCGGCTTGGCACCAAAGTATGGCGGCGGCCGCAAAAAAAGCCCCCCGCGCAAAGCGCGGGCCATTCAAGCGAAAAACCCGCTGCAAGATGAAACTTGCAGCGGGGCGATCTGGGGGAGTGTGAAGGGATGCTATCCCCTCACTGAATTCTGTTCCAAGCGTACCGACGACTTCAGTGACGGACGACGCACTCCTGGTTCCTGCCCGTGTTGACTGCGGCGCCCGTCATGATGCTCTGGATGAAAGTCGCGGGAGGCGTGAATTGCAGGCCTGGATCCGTGGACAGAAAGCGCGGGCGGCTATTGCGATCGGAGATCGCGCCGAACTGGCCGGCAAGAAAACTTTGCGAACCGGCACTGTTGCTCGCAACGATCTCCCCGTCAGTTACGCTCACATACACGCTCGGCTCCAGGTTCTCGCTGCTGTTCGGCTTGGGACAGCGCGTAGTCAGGCAGTCGTCGGCGCCGAAACTCGTGCCGCGGATTCCTATCGTCGCGGTTGCCGTGCCCAACTGGTAGGCGTCCTGGTCGCCACGCTTACCCACCAGACCGGATACGGCACGCAATCCACCCTTGAGCAGCCCGAAAATGAAGCTGTCCTTCGTCGGTTCCGCCTGGTTGAACTGGTAACGCTGAATCTTCACGCTGGTGTTCGGCTTGAGCGTGATTGTGCCCCCGTCGGAGAACTTGATCTGGGCATAGCTGTCCTTCTGGGTGTTAACCGTGTCACCGCTGCTGACCTCGGATTTCTGCGCCAGGATGCGCATGGAACCGTCAGCTTTGTGTACCGACAGCGTACCGGACAGCTGCGTCACGGTGCCGGTATTTCCCCACGCAGCAATCGAAATCAACCCGCACGCGGCGAATGCCAAACTCTTCAAGGCTGAACTAGAGACCCGCATTTTATGCTCCTTCTAACGCAGCGAGTTTTAAAATGGCCCGCAATTCCCCTCTTACGCTTAATCAGTATAGTGTACGCGGGAAAGCGTTATCGAGGAATTGTGCACGATTTTCCATAATAATCCGCGCGACTCCATCTGAAGGCGAAGTCGCCAAACGTGACATATTCCACAGTTCAGCATTGGTCGGACAGCAGGAAGTTTTCGCGGATGACGATAATGTCACCGCGTATTTCAATATACCCGGCCGTCTGCAGGTGCTTCATCACACGGCTCACCATTTCGCGCGAAGCGCCGATCATGCGCGCGATATCCTGCTTCGACAACTTCTTGGTCACCACTTTCTCCCCATTGATGACTTCGGCCGTCTCCAACAGCAGGCGCGCCACACGCCCAAAAACGTCCAACAGTGCCAGGCTGCCAATCAGATTGTCCGCGTCGCGCAGGCGCTTCACCAAACCGCGCATCACCGTCATCGCCATTTCGAAGTTATCGGCCAGGCAGCGCTTGAAATCCGCTTTCGATATGCAGATCAACTCGCAGGGTTCCAGCGTAACGACATTGGCCGAGCGCGGACTGTTGTCGATTAAACCCATCTCGCCAAAGAATTCGTTCGGTCCGAGTATCGACAGGATTACTTCCCTGCCGTCCAGATCGCTCATGAACACCTTGATGCGGCCGCTGATGAGAACGTAGAGGGAGTCCGTGGGGCCGCCCGCGCCCAGGATCTGACTGCCCCGCGGATAGGCTTTGCGTACCACCACGCGACTCAACAAGTCGAGTTCTTGTTCGCTCAATACGGAAAGTAACGGGACGTTGCGTAACAGCGCGGTGGAAACGCTATGCCTGGCGGACATACCCCCCCCCTATAATTGTCGTTCCTAATGTGCGACGGGCCGATAAGCGCTGACCCCCGTCGCGCAGAAAATTCCGAAATATCCACACACGGCCAGCCGCCGAATTACAGACGGTGCCCGGCCAAAAAAGCGGAAACCCGTTTTTTTAATGCTATCAGATTCCCCCGGGAGTAGCTTGTCCCATGGACGCCAAGGCAAGCTATGGCTGCCGCACTGCGATACTTCGGGACCATTTCAGCGGCACTGAAATGGCCGTGGATGCAAAAGAGCATGAGGGGGTCAAGGAAAGGGGGAACCTTCCTTTTCCACCCGGACTCCCGCATCGTGAAGTGAACTCTTATTCGGCGAGCAGAATAGTGTCGTGCAGCACGATGGAACGGCCGCGCTGTTCGATATATCCACCGACATGCAGGTCTTTCATCACGCGACTGACCATTTCACGCGACGCGCCTATCATCTTGGCAATGTCCTGCTTCGACAGCTTCCTGACAATCACTTTCTCGCCATTCACGTCTTCTGCCATTTCCAACAGCAACCGCGCGACACGGCCATATACGTCCATCAACGCCAGGCTGCCGATCTTCTGATCCGCCTCGCGCAGCCGTTTCACCAGGCCGCGCATGACGATCAGCGAAAGCTCGAAGTTTTCCGACAGGCTGCGCTTGAATTCGGACTTGGTGATGCAGAGCAATTCGCACGCCTCCAAGGTCATCACCGTGGCCGAGCGCGGACTGTCGTCGAGCAAGCCCATCTCGCCAAAGTACTCGCCCGGGCCGAGGATCGATAAGATCACTTCGCGCCCATGCGCGTCGCTCATCAGCACCTTGAGGCGGCCACTAATGACGATATACAGCGAATCGGTGGGGTCCCCCGCGCGGATTATGGTTGCATTGCGAGCAAAGCTCCTGCGCTCGATCGTGCGCCCTAGCGCCCGCAAATGCTCATCGTCCAGGCCCGCAAACAAAGGTACATTGCGCAATAATGCGTTCGATACGTTCGCCCGATCTGCCATGTCGAATTTCTTGCCTGAGATCGTCATCAGTGTTATCCGTTCCGCCTGAAAGTTCGAAGACCCCAGGGGGCAGGTCCGCCGCCAACCCGAATCAAGCCCGCGACATTCCCCTGTGGTGTTAATTGCAGGACGGCTTGCTCGCGTCGTCCATGCTCGTCGTGCTAGTGCGAATGCGCCCGGTCCGGGTTTCCTCGTTCGCGGCAAAGATAATATACGACATCAGTGAATCATCGAAGCCCCGCGGCGACAACGACTGGATAAACGCCGTCGCCCTGGTCAGGTCCGACTGCAAATCCAGGAAATAACGGCCGCCGCCGGCGCCGCCATTGATCGCGGGGAACAGGATGCGCACCTGCGAAGACACATCGCCCATAATCGGGATCGGGATCGGCTGATTATTGCGGTCGAAGATGCCCGATCCGACCCCGCCGACTAGCAACAAGCCGACATCTTTCACCGTGTGCTCGCCATAGGCATCGGTATACGTATATTCGAACTTGCCGCCCACATTGATCTCCATGTCGCCGCTATTGACGATGGCGGCGGGTGCGCCGGGGCCGGTACCGCCAAGGATCTTGATATAGCCGCCGGTATTGATGAACAAGCTGGCCGGATCGATCTTGGCGGTCGCCGAAGTCTGGCCGCCTTTCGTCGAATCCGCCGTGCCGCCATTCAGGACGAGATTGCCGCCGATATCGATGACCTTCTTCGTGGTGCCGAAGATCATAGCGTCGGCCGCAGCGAGCGCACCGCCCCCTGCAACGGTATCGCTCGTGGCAGTGCCGGCGGTCAATGTGATATTGCTGCTGTTGGTGAGGTAGGGCGCGGCCGGGTTGATGCTGCCATGAGTGTTGTCTTTGGTGAGGCCTTTTCCGCCCTTGATTCCCAGTATCGTGATGAAGTCGCCGTGAATTACGGCCAGAGCCGAGCTCTTCGCCGCCAATTTTGCAATACCCGCCGCGGATGCCGTGGCAGTGCCGCCCGTGATGACGATATTGCCCGAGCGTCCGACACCGGCCTGGTCGCCGTTGAGATAGATGTCGAGCTTGTCGTTGGCGCGCAAAGTGGTGTCGATGAACTTGCCGCTTTCCGCCGCGTTGGCGCTATTGTCGATGATCAGATTTTGCACCGGCAGAGGATTGCCGCTTGCATCCTTCACGCCGACGATGATGTTTTCCGCACGCACTTCGACCGGATTTCCGCCCGAACCCGCGATGATCACGCTGCCCGCGCCCGAGCCGAAGCCGGGCACGCCGGTGGCTCCGGAAGCTTCGCTTGCGCTCGCGTTGGCGCGCAGCGCCAGGTCTCCGGTCACCTGGACCGTCCCGTAAATCTTGACATCGCCTGTCGCGACCAGCTTCAGTGCGTGATCGAAGAGTTCGTACTCCCTGTTCCCAAGTTTATCGAGCGTCCCCAGGTCCTTACCGATCACCACGCCTTTACTGCTGCCGCCAGGGTTGTTCAATATGATATTGCCGGTCGCGTAAAGGTTGAGCGAGCCGCCGCTTTGGCCGCCGTTGATTTGCGCGTTGGTAATGGCCGACTTCACGGTTAAGTCACCCGCCGTCGCGATCAGGCTGACATTTGCGCCGCTCAGGGTCGAACCGGGCGCCAGGTCCAACACCTGGCTCGGCGCAACCAGCGAGAAGTCCGCCGCCGTGCCGATGCCGGAGATATTGGTGCCGTTGATGCTCCTGTATTCAATGTTGCTTAACGCGTAGGGCGGCGGATTGGTCGATCCCGCAAGCCTGGCCTCCAATGTAATCGGCCCCATGCTGTTGCCCGTGCCGGCAAGGTTGTTCTCCAGGTCGATCACACCAGCTTGGGCACCGTTATTGAACGTGCGCACCTTGAGCGCACCTTGCACAACACTCCCTGCAGCCGGCACGCTCTGCAATCCGGCTGCAAGGTTCGCGCTTTGCTTGACGGCGCCGGTGGCGTAGATCGAAATCGCGCCGCCGTTGCCCGCAATCACGCGGCCGTTGATATTCACCCCGCCTAGCGTTCCCGCCGCAACTGCGGCCGGCGACAGCCCGAACCCGCCGCTGGCCGTATACGCCGTATCGTTGCCGGCCACGAACTGAATTCCGCCGGCGGCGTTCTGTACGGTGCCGTTGATATTGAGATTCCTGCCCGCGTTGAGGTTGATTGCGCCATCCGCGACGGAACTGTTACTGATCGAAATAATATTCAGGTCGCCCGCGTCAGCGCGCGCAAACACACCGCCGCCGGTGCTGTTGTTCACGCTCAAGTTGGTGCCCGCCGCATGCGACAGCACCATCGGCGCGGCCAAGGTTCCGACCCCGGTCGCGGCATTCAGCGCCAGCGTGCCGCTCACGTCGAGTGCGCCGCCGTTGGTGGTGATCGCGCCGGCTGTCGTGCCGAGCGCATTGGCAGTCAAGTTCAGTTTGCCGTTGCCCGCCGCGTAGGTGAGCGGCGCGTTGATGGCAATGCCGCCGGTGTTGTTGATCAAAGTGAGGCCGTTCTGTGCCGTCGTCGGCGTCAGCGCTCCCACCACCGTAATTGCCCCGGTGTCGTTGATTGCACCGATCGTCAGCCCGCCGCTCGTCGTGATGGTATTGAATTCGCTGTCGGACAGCTCCAGCGTCGCCGCTGCGTTATTGGTGCCTGCGCTGGCTGCGCCGATCTGAATCGCGTCGGCGGCATTGTTCGGCTTCAGCGTCACCGCGCCGCTGCCCGAATTGATCGCGCCCGCCAGCACCATTTCATCGGCAATCAGCGCGATAGGGCTATTGGCGCTCGCGATCGTGCCGCCGTTGTGTGTGAGCGTCCTGTCCGTGCCGAGCACGTGCAAGGTCGCGCCCGCCGGAGCCGTCAGGTTGCCGCTGATCGTGATGTCGCTGCCGGTCGTCATCGTCACCGTCGAACCGGCGCCGCTCGTAATAGACCCCGTGCCCGACACGTTTACTGCGCCGCTCGTGGTGAAGCGGGTATTACCGCTGGTATCGACCGCTCCGTTGACGGTCGTCGTGCCGACCGACGGCGTGGTCGTAGGCACACCGGCGGCCCCCTGCGATTGGGTCAGCGTCTTGGCTTTGAAGCCGGACTGAATCGTCACGTCCTTAGCCTGGGTGATCGCCACGTCGCCGAGCCTGGTCGCGCCAACCGCGCCGGAGAAGGTCAAGGCACCGCCGCTACCGACATTGATTGTCAGGTTCTCGGCGCTATCCGTAGTGCCATCGAGTTTGCTGCTGAAGGTGATGTCCGCGCCGCCAGAGTTGCCGCTGGTCGTGTTGATCGTCAGCAGCCCCGTGCCGCCCGTCTTCGCGAGCGTCACATCCGTGGCAAAGCCTACCGCGTCAGCCGTGGTCGTGATCGTACGGTCGGTGTTGATCGTCACCACACCCGCGCCGTTTTGCGTCACCGCCCCGTCAGAAGCGATGTCGGCGTTTAGCGTCAGCAAGCCCGCATTGCTGAAGGTGACGCCACCGTTACCCGTGGTGGTGATGCCCGCATTCACCGTCTGCGCCGCGCCCGTCAGGTTCACCCCGGTGGCCGTATTGGTGTTCACCGCAGCGTTGAACGTCGTCGTCCCCTGGCCCGCCGCCTGCGTCAGGCTCGCCGCCGTGATCCCCGCAGACTCCGTGACGTTGTTCGCGTTCGTGATGTTGATCGCCCCAAGGCGGCTTCCCGCACCCACCGCGCCAGTGAACAGGATGTTCCCGCCCGTCCCCGCGTCGAGCGTCAGCGTCTCCGCGCTCGGCGCCGCCGTCGTCGCATCGAGCGTGCTCTGGAAGGTGATGTCGCCGCCAGTGCCGCCCGCCACGCGGGTGTCGATCGTCGTAAGGCCGCTTGCGCCGCCCGCGAGCGTCACCGCCTTCCCGAAATTCACCGCATCGCTCGTGGTAGTGATATTGCGCGGCGCCATGATCGTCACCGTCGCCGCACCGTTTTGCGTCACCGCGCCGTCGGCAGTGATATCGCCGTTCAGCGTCAGCAAGCCCGCATTGGTGAAGGTGACGATGCCGTTACCCGTGGTGGTGATGCCCGCGTTCACCGTCTGAACGTTACCCGTCAGGTTCACCCCGGTGGCCGTATTCGTGTTCACCGCAGCGTTGAACGTCGTCGTCCCCTGGCCCGCCGCCTGCGTCAGGCTCGCCGCCGTGATCCCCGCAGACTCGGTCACGTTGTTCGCGTTCGTGATGTTGATCGCCCCAAGGCGGCTTGCCGCACCCGAGGCACCCACCGCGCCAGTAAACAGAATGTTGCCTGCCGTCCCCGCGTCGAGCGTCAGCGGTTCAGCTCCCGCCGTGGCGCCGTCGAGCTTGCCGCTGAAGGTGATGTTCGCGCCGCCAGAGTTGCCGCTGGTGGTGGCGATCGTCAACAGCCCCGTGCCGCCCGTCTTCGCGAGCGTCACATCCGTGGCAAAGCCTACCGCGTCAGCCGTGGTCGTGATCGTGCGATCGGTGTTGATCGAAACCGAACCGGTTCCAGTGCTGCTAATCTGGGCGAAGGCGCCGTCTGCGCTGATGTTCTGCGCGATGGTCATCGTACCGCCATTATCCAGGGTCAGCGTGCCGCCGGCGGTCGTCGTGATGCCGGTGGTGCTCACGCCAGAAAGCGCGTCGGTGACGATGCCCACGGTAAAATCGTTTACCTCGCGGTAGCTGACATTGCCTGCCACGTTTGCTGCCAAGGTCGTGACGTTGTTGCCCGCGTTGCCAATCGTGTACGGACCGTTGCCAAGCAACTGCAGCCCGCCTGCGGTCACGTTGTCCGCCGCGGTCGCCTGGGTCACTGCGCCGTAGGCGTTCAGCGTCAAGGTGTTGGCCGCTGTCATCGCCGAACCCACGGTGATGCCGTAGGTCGTATCAGCCGCGGCGCCGGCGGTCTTCGCCGTGCTCAATCCGCCCGCGCCGGTGCCGATGGAAAAGCCGTTCGCATCGCGATACGACAGCGTAGTCGCCCCGCCCATGAGGTCGGCCACCAATACATTGATGTTGTTGCTCGCCTGGTTCAGGCTGGACGCGCCCGAACCGATCAGGCGCAGGCCATTGGCGAGCAGCGAACCGCTGCCCTGCGACACGCCGCCGTTACTCTGGCTAAGCGTGATGTTGCCTATCGTCTGCAGCGTGGTGGTATCGCCGCCTGCGCCCAGCACCATACCTCCGCTGGTCGTACCGTTCAACAGGATGTCGCCTGCGGCGCTCGCGCCGCCGATGCTGTTCGTGCCGGAGGCCACTTTGATGTCGTTGCTACCTGCGGTGCCCGTGCCGGTAACCTGAATGATCGCCGTCCCCGTCGAAGTGATGCTGGAATCGGACATCTCGACCCCGACGTTGGAACTGCCGCTGCCGCCGCCGGTGCCTGCGAGGGTAATGACGCCGCTGCCTGAATTGGTGCTCGAACCATTGCTCAGGTAGATCCCGCGGCTGCCGCCCGTTCCCGCACCACCCGCGCCCACCATTGTGACGCTCCCCAAGGTACTCGTGATCGAAGCGCTGTTCGCCACGCTGACGCCGTGCGCATTCGCTGAGCCGGGGATGCCTACGCCCCTGACGTTGATCGCGCCCGCACCCGACACGAGCTGCGCGTTGTCCAATTTCACCCCTTCCACCAGCCCGCCCGTACCGATTGCGGCCGTGGTCAGTGGGTTGGCGCCGCCGCCCAGCGTGATAAAGCCGCCGTTGCTGTTGATTACCGTGCCGGAGTTGAGCTGGATCGCACCGCCGCTGACCGTGGCCTGATCAAGGTCGGAATTGAGCACCACATTGTAAGTGTTGCTCCCGATAGCGCCTACGTCCGCCTCATTGTTGAAAATGATGTTGCGGTTTGCCTGCAGGGTCAGGGTCTGCGCCCCGGCGCCTGCCTTCTGGATGTTGTTGGACACCGTGATATCGCCAGATCCGAGAGCCTTCAACGTGATATCGCCCTGCGAAGTGAGGCCCACGGTAGTCACCGTGCCGACGGTGAAGCTGTTGGCATCGGTATAGGCCACCGCGCCCGTCGTATTCCCAGCCAGAGTGGCGATGTCGTTTCCGGCATTGGTCAGCGCGTAGGAGCCTGCTCCCTTGAGTTCCAAACCCGCCGCGACGATGTTATCAGTGCCAGCCGTCTGCGTAACAGCGCTGCCAGCGATCAGGACAAAGTTGGTGGCACCCGCGTTAGCGCTGATACCGCTAATGCCGACGAAGTTCCCCGCGGAAGCTACCGTGGCGATCGCAAAGCCATCCGCATCCTGGTAGGTGACCGTCCCGGAAGTGGTCTTCGCCGCCAGATTGCCAACGTTATTCGTCGTGCTGTTGACGTCTATCGTGCCTGCCGCGCTCATCCCCAGCGTGGCCGCCGTGATCTTCGCCGAACCTTCCGTGATCCCCGCCCCGCCAGTCAGGTACACCGTGCCCGATCCCGCAGCAATGTCATTGGTGATCGTCAGCGTGCCCGCGTCGATCTTGATGTCAATGTTCGCATTGGTCGTGCTCACCCCCGTGGTCGCCGCAAAGGTGGCGTTACTCACCGTCTGCGTGCCCACCGTGCCCACCGTCAGCGCATCGGTATCGCGGTAAGCAATCGAGCCCGCACTGGTCGTCGCCGCCAGCGTCGCCGCATTGTTGGTGGCCGTGGTCACATCGACCGCACCGCCTGCCGTCATCCCCAGCAGGTCCGCCGTGATCGCCCCACCGGTCTGGCTGATCCCCGCACCCGAGGCCAGGCGCACATCCCCCGCATTGGCCGCGCTCAGGTTCTGCGTCAGCGTCTGCGCCCCACCCGTGTGGATCAGAATGTCGCTCGCCGTGCCCGTCGTGCTCACGCCACTGGTCGTCACAAAGGTGGCGTTACTCACCGTCTGCGTGCCCACCGTGCCCACCGTCAGCGCATCGGTATCGCGGTAAGCAATCGAGCCCGCACTGGTCGTCGCCGCCAGCGTCGCCGCATTGTTGGTGGC